>Ga0126342_10001033_pt1 | contig 36467 bp, 28 predicted proteins | sample Cyp1metagenome_FD_92528 | JGI IMG/M metagenome (GOLD analysis project Ga0126342, IMG submission 92528) | Coral microbial communities from Lord Howe Island, Old Settlement Bay, Australia - Cyphastrea 1 metagenome | ecosystem: Host-associated > Invertebrates > Cnidaria > Coral ... | reverse complement strand
GTATAGTCTGGTCTAGTCTAGTCTAGTCTAGTCTAGTATGCAGCATCATCATCATCATCGTCATCATCATCATCATCATCATCATCCTCATCGTCATCGTCATCATCATCATCATCATCATCATCATCATCATCATCATCATATTCTGTTCTCTTCCTTCATCCTCCTTCATCATACTATCTCCGTCTTGTCTTTCGTTGCTCCGGCTCGCCCCTGGGATGCAGCATGTTTCCACGTTTTCTCCACGATTTACTGCCCGTTCCAGGCAGAAGTACCTTCAGCACCTGCAGCTCACTGCGTCATCTCCTAAAGTCTCTTTACATCTTCGAGGGCGTCGTCCACATTTTCATTTTCACAGCTTTTACACAAACACTCTTTTACACCAACCATTTTTGGCAGAAACCACCTTTCGCACCAACCAGTTTCTACACAAACGAACTTTTTCACAAACTCGCTTTTACACACAGCACCTTTTACACTAACCCGCACTTACACCGACCAGCTCTTACACAAACCAGCTTCTACCCAAAGCTGATTGTACTCGAACCTTTTGCACCAACTTTTACACCAACCAGCTCTTGCCTTTCTTTGCCCCGACCAGGTTCAGCCAATAATGTGGAGGGGGAGAGAGAGAGAGAGAGAAGAGAAAAGACCGCTATAGTATTGAAACCTATATATATATGTATATATATATGATTAGCGGACAAAATTATATGTTAAATTTAATGCCATGCGCAAATTAGACTCGTCCCCTATCGGTTGTGAGGATTTCAGAATTCCCGGAGGTATCACAAATGGGGTATCGGTATAGGATCGTCCCCTATCGGTTATGAAGGTTTTGTGCAACCTCGGAAAGGCCAAGGCGAAGCCAGAATTAAATTAGTATTACAATAATTTGGTCGGTTACTCATATATATGGGGGTTTCCTAAAATGAGGGTACCCAAAAATGCATAGTTTATAATGGAAAAACCAAACAAGAATGGGTGATTGGGAGGTGCCCCTATTTTAGAAAACCCCCATATGGTGACTTGGGGATCCACCATTTTTAGCATTTCACCATAGATGCTTCGCTTCCCCACCTGGTCTCTCCGATCGGAGCCGGATAGCTCGCTGGGAAGCTCTGCTCGGGTGAAGTAGATGTCCTTCCACGAAGCAAGGGAGGTGGCTGAGATTTTCACTTATCTTCCAGATGATGATGGAAATTGATAAATAATGATAGGTAATGATAGATTGTAGATATGTAACAATGATACTTATGATAGATAGACATGGTATGGCGGATTATCCTAGATGTGGAAAAACCGTAGTTTCCCGTTCGGAAACTGAATTAAAGAACAAAGGTTTTCCACATCTATGGTGGTGTACAGAAGGGTACGAAAAGGAAAAGGATGCTCATCTAACTTCCACGATTAGCGGCAACAAAATATCTTAAAATATCTTAAAATGATCCATTAAAAGCTACTCAACTAAGGTCATGTTTGCCACCAACCTGGCGGAATTTCCGGTGTGGAGTCCACCCACAGCATGGTCAGATATGGTCAGCATGGAAGATGACATATCTGGGGATGTGTAGCCGTGGGAAATCTGAGATACTCTACAAAAAAGACAACTGGTTGGTGGTTTTAACCATCTTGAAAAATATTAGTCAATGGAAAGGATTATCCCATATATTATGGAAAATAAAAAATGTCTGAAACCACCAACCAGACAATCTATTCAGGATATCAACTACACTACAGCATTCTTTCATGAATTCATCGCGTTTGCCAAACATCGCCAGGATTCCTCATTGGTAGGTCTTGTGTAAACCACCAACAAAATTGTTGCTCAACATATGACACCACATGATGAAAGCTCAACAGATCTTGAAACCATTCGCTCCTGATTTTGTTGCTTAAATGATTTAAATGCCCATTCTTGCTGGTTCCATCCCAATTCTTGTTTTGGAAGCGGTCACGTCACCCGTCACCAACGGGTCACGTTAAAAACTCATCATGTTGTCCCACCTGATCGCAGTCTTTGGCACGGACGAAACCAAAGTCCTGCCCCAAGATGGTTCACCAAACATGGCCACTGGAAATCCCCGAACCAAATGGGGGGAGGGACGTCCAGCACGCCAGGTTTGATGACCGGAGGGTACAGGAAGGGACCCCCAAGTTATGTTTGTTGGTCATTTGTTGGGTTATAACCCCATCTAACTATACACACAGAATCCCATCTTTAGCCTAGTTACAACCCAACTTCCCTATCGTTCGGGGGCCTCTTCCTGTGCTTTTCTAGGTGGTTTCAGCCCATGCCCAAAATGTCACGAGGAATCATCACCCCAAGGTTTTGTCCTCCCGTTTAGCTTGTGGGGTCAAGACATGTCACTGCATGTCTTTCAATGTGTTCCATTTTTTCTCCAGCATCCTTGGGGTCAAGAGATCCCAATCTTTCCCTGGGAGTTGAGTATTGGGTCAAATTCCTATCATTGTGACTTAGGTTTTGGATGTTGGCTAATATCCCCATACTTTCATCCATGTTTGATGGGGCCAAAACCATTCAAAAACACAAAAACAACATGGGTAATATATAGAATTGACAATCGCCGCTGTCACCTTGTGGGGGCAGAAACAGCAAGAATTGGATGGCTTATTCGTCTGACAACGGATATGTTTGTGTTCTTACCTTTATAAACAAGGAACCTTGGTCGAAGAATGGGCCGCTAGCAGAGCCCTCAATATTTGAAGTAAGAGCTGGGATGAAAATGGTCATGCATCTCCAGCCAGAAAATCATCAAAAAAAAAACTCTAGAAACTGCCAGTGATCCATGTTCCAGACCTTTCCAGACCCGGCCGAAAATTCCATTGCCCAAAAAACTGGCCGAGGTCTGTCCTTGGTTGGATCAAAGTTCACGATCTCACCGATAAGAGTCTCGCAGGGCGAAGAAGCAAGAAATAGTGACAGGGTGGAACAAGACTTATATACATAATCTATATCATATCATGTTCATTTCTGATCATTTATGCCTATCTGCCTATGTGTGTATAAATATATATATATATAATTATATATATACAACAAATGTCCTATCAGGGGTTGTAAGTACAGTGAGGGTCCAAATTTGGGACCTGCTACCTGAGTTTTAAAAAATGCAACTGCTCAACACTATGCAAACCAACCTCAGGAGGGGTTTAAACTGGCAAGACTCTATGTGAAGGTCTTCACGATTTTGGTGTCCAACATCATGAAACAGTCCGGTTTGGGATGCTTGGGGATGTTTCAACTTTATCCCATTTTGGGTCTGCAAATTGGGCACATCATCATGTCCCCCGTGAAAATTGCCATTTGGGTGTTTTTTCCAGCTGTTTTTTGGTGTACAGTAAGTACCTCAAAGTCCCGATGAAATCCCCTGAAACTGCCCTTCACAACCATCGACCGCCTCTCCGTCCTGTGGCTCCTTATGATCTGAGGCTTGTCTCTCCTGCCGGCGCCCGGAACTTTTTCGCCCGGAAATGGCCATTTGAATCGGGACAATGATGAACCGGTGGAGTTGTGGTATTTGGGGTAGACCCCATGTTCAAACAAGCTATTGGGGCATCCCGGACTGCACATTTATAGAACCCCCGGTCGTCCACTTTATTTTGTCGTTAGATGTCTTCAGACCATTCGTAGTTCGGAATATTCCGCAAGGCAAATTGACAGTCGCCACCAGGAGCATCATGGGAGTCATGGGGCTCTCAAAGAACATCCAACAACCGTGGCAAGGTCCGAAAGAACATAGGGATGCCAACCACCAAAAGCAAGGTGAGTTGACAAAAAAAAAAAGATTTCACGGGGGGTTCATGGAAATTTTATGGGATTGAACCAACAGAACTTGTCAATGGGGGATTCAATGGGCACATAGACAGACATGCCAACTGCGGAGAATCAAGTGCTGATTGTTGAGATGGATGCTTTCCCACAAATAGCTAACAGAATCTTCCAAACGTGGACAAGCACTATTTCCATCCGCCACGACCACGGGTTTCTTCCGGACAAACCAAGGGCATGATAAATACATATACATTGTATTACATATTGTATAATTATATTTATATAGATATATACATGGAAACCATGTCATCTTAGTTTGCTCGAGGGTTTATGATTAATTAAGGCGTTACTTACCACGTATATTACAACGACCAAAGGAAAAAGAACTAGCATCCAACCAACTAAGCTACATCCAAACACAAAAACATTTGTAAGGAAATTTAATGGCCTTCCAGCCCTCTTATGCCCTCAGCTCATTTTCGCCAATCTCAACCCAGTGAAAGTGTCTTAAATCCCCATGAAATCACCACTTTTCGTTATTTCCAATCCTCAAAATCAGCCAAAAAAAACGCTCCACTCCGCTCCGGTCCCCCGGTCCCGACCAACAATTTCCAGGCCCTTGGCCCGCGGCTTTCCATCTTTGGATGTCACCTCAAAGGAGATTTCCAGCTCCTTTAACTCCTGCGTCGGACAGCACGAAAAGATTCGGAAAAGACTTGGGATGTGTAAAAAAACCGGGACCATTCAAGCAACAGAAATTTTTGGGTTTTTGTTGGTTTTTAAGCAATGCACATTTTGGGGATGTCATCAATAAAAACCAGGGATTGATCAACAAAAATCGGAATGATTGGGAATGTATGCAACAATTTGCATCTCACCCGCAGAAATCAGGTTTTAATCATCAAATTTTGGGTTCAAGTTGAGCAACATCAAGTTGGGATTTCACCCAGAAACATGGGAATTCTGGGATTTCATGTCCAGGTGATGCTCCTCAAAGGGCGCATCATTGAGATCCTGGCGTGCACGTTCCACTCACCAGAAATGGGTTCTTTAAACCAAAGATCTGTGGTGTTTAACATGTTTTAACCACATTCATATGGGTAAAACAATGCCATAAACCATCCCCCAGTCATCACCATTTTTATAGGTGGTATAAATTAAACCATTCCCAAAGGGGTTGTTTATTAATTATTGTTATAACATGTTATAACCACATTAGTACCAGTTCACCAACGTCCAACCAATCAGATAAAAACATAAGGTGTTCAAAAAATGTAGTTTTGGAAGTTCCCCTTACTCACCATCGCACTTTTGGGATCCTTTGGTGATGACGTGCTGACGTCCGTGTAGTTTGCCGAGATCTTTGTTAGCAAACATGGACAAGTTGGCGAAGATGGAAAATGGATGAGAATGGAAGAATTTTTTGGTGCAACTGACATTGCGAATGACCTTGACAAAGTTTGATACATCGCAAGGAGTTTCTTTTGTTTCTTTCCACACAACTTCTTTCAACGTGTTCATCCCCATGATTAATATGATACAACCAGTTTAACATCTTTGAACCACACGGCCTTTGGCAATGAACTCCGCAAAAAGAAGACGTTGTCGGCCCAGCCGCAGTCTCAGTCGAGCCACAGCAGTTTACATCAGACATCGTGGAAGCCTCCAAGAAGTCCGTCTCCCAGTGTCTCAAATACGAAATTTCATGAAATTTCATGAAATTTCAGTCTTCAAAACTGTTAAGAAGTCTTGAAATATCTTCTAATCCATCCTCGCAGCGGTTCTTTGTATTTCAGGGGATATCAGCAGCATCAGCATCAGCATCATCATCATCATCATCATCCAGAATCAATTCCCTGTGTCCTCCATCAATTTCTCAATCTTCCGCAAGAAAACTATCCACCAGCATCCAGCCCAACATCCAGGGAAGCAAAGGTCGTTGTTTTTTCAAGCCATGGGAGATACTCCAATCTAGGGGCACCATGGGGCGAATTTTGTCCAGCGGGTCTAGGTGTCCGACCCATGAAACCGTAGCCCTTCTCTTGGTAGTACTTGATCACCCTGCAAATTGACATGGGGAGATCACTGGCAAACTATGGGTCCGGGGCCAGAATGTGACCCGTAAATTGAAAAAGTTGTGATCATTTTAGTGGGGACTATGCAGGGGGCGTCCCAACAACTTCACCCAAATACCCAGGGGAAGCCCTCTGCAACTTCGGTGGTCAATTCCCCAAACTAGCTGTGCATCCCAGACTGTAGCCACCTCGAATAATTATAGTAGAATGGCTAGAAGAATAAGACCGTCCTAGAGTAGTGGAATCTAAGTGGAGCGAAAAAGAGGCACATCCATCACTACTCTCAATGTGGGGCATCTATGATCCTGGGCACATCATCACAAATAAATGTAACATCATAGAGAATTCACCATATTTTCCGAAACCAGGCAATAAGCTGAAATTAAGCCCACCCTTTTGGGTACTTTCCCCTACTAACGATACAAAACGAACATCCGCAAGTTGAGGTCGGACATGGCGCCTGCCACGGGCCCGTGGACCACCTGCACCAGGTGTTTCTCCATTCAATGATTTCTTGGACATACCGTCACCCGAGTGGAGCTGAACATGGCTGAACTGCATAGGGCCTTATGAGAAACAACTGTAGCTGCTGGACTCACACAAATTTCACGGCTGGAACATGCTAAATTCCACCGTCCCAGCTGCACCCAGTGCCTATGCGTCTGAGATGTAGAAGTTTCCTGCAGGTTGTCGCATCTCAGGGCCCGAAGACACTGGAATTTGTCAAAGTCTGGGGTTGAAGTTGGGATCAGGAGCAAATCAGTTCTGTATCAGGATGATTCTGGAGGCACTCTGCACATTGAACATCATCCTTAGGTATCCTTCAATTCCAAGTTGCGTCGACATCTCAGTGCCCGCCTGGCACGAAACTTGCCATCCGGCATGGTCTTCAGTTCGAACTCCATGTGTTTCCCAAGCAACTGGCGGCATCTGGGTGGCCAAAAAGGAGCAAGCAGAAAAGCTCAACACCAGAAAAAGATGGAGGGCACACATTGTTTGGATCTGCTTGGGCGTTCCTCCCAAAAAAATACTTTACTTCGAGTGATCCCACCCTGATACTTATTTGTCATAGTTCTGCCATATCATTTGGAAATATATGGTACAATCTTCTGACATTCTATTCTGGCATGCTATCTGGCATTCTATCTGACATTCTTTTCTGGCATTCTATCTGGCATCTGTTCTGACATTTTTTTCTGGCATTCTATCTGGTATATCTTCGGAGATTCTTTGCGGTTGAGGCCCAGCGAGGAACACTCTGATCCGGAGCTTGCAGTTGAGGTCCGGCGGGGAACACTTTGATCCGGAGCTTGCGGTGGAGGTCCGGCGGGGATCACTCTGATCCAGAGGTTGCCGTTCGGGTCCAGCGGGGAACACTGCGATCTAGAGCTTGCAGTTGAGGTCCGGCGGAGGAAGGAGGTGGAAGGAGGAGAAAGGAGGAGAAAGGACGAGGAAGGAGGAAGAAGGAGGAGGAAGGAGGAAGGAAGGCGGGCAGGCTGACATAAAATCTAACAACCCTCACCTGACAGGTGGGGAACAATGGATTATTAGAAAGTCATTTCCCATTCAATTTCGGGGCATGGGTCGAAGTGGCCTGGCTTAGTCAACTTGGCAGTGGATTGCTCTTCCTTTTGCATCAAAAAACGACACGTCAATTTCCTGGTCTTTGTGGGAACTCAGGATGCTAAGTTCCCGGATCTTTTCAGTGCAGCATAACACTGCAAAGAAATACAAGCAATACCTGGAAAACACCCACCATGTTTGTTCCATACGAGTACTTCCTAGCAATATCTTTTGCGCCTGCTCCTTCTCTTCCTCCCTCAACTCCACGGGCAACTCGGACCTGGAAAAAAGGTGCGGAAAGAAATGCAAGACCAAAACAAGGACCACCATTTTGGAGAAAACATGTCTTGAGATGACCCCAAAAAAATGGGATGGTAGATGATTGCGAGTTGTGAAATTTCTTGCTCGGGCCCGCATGACTGGAAGCACAAATCAAAAATGCAAGTGGTGCACGCAAGAAACCAATCAGGAAAGTAATCTTTACCGCGTCACTGCCAAAAATTACTCAATGAGATACAGGATCCAACGATGTCACTAGAATCTGGTTCCGGTTTTTTTGAGTGAATTAAAAGGTCCAACCTCCGCTCAAAGGACACATCCATACGTATTGGCATATTGGTCAAAAAAGGACGGCGACAAAAAAGACAGTTGAATGGTGAAATACAGCAAGTTGCTTACATCCTATGGGTGATTCAACCTCGAAGATTGACCCAGCCCCAGCGATTTCGAGTTTCATTACCGAAGTGTGCACCATACACCCCTCAAATCTCATGTAACCCAAAAGAACCGCTTTCAATTCAATACCACACTTCAGGAAATGTACAGTAAAATCTTCTTTCAACCCTTCAGTGGGGTGTCAAGTCATCAGAATATCCAAAATGTTACAGTTCCAGCCCCAAATAAACATCAGAGTGCCCTCGCGGAGGCTATGACAATGGAAAGACTCCAAGTCGTTCATCTATACATGGACATGTCAATTGTGGATTTTGCCGTGTGAAATCTGTTGCCAAATAGTATCCGAAGATGGGATGGTTTCATTACTACCCACGCCATCTTATTTATCTACATGACTGGATCTATCTGACATATATCCTGGAACTATCGGGAAAAAACGGAAGCCGCTATGTTTGGGGTGTAACAACCATTTTTTAACCAAGGTTTCTCCTATCATCAGGAATGAGGAAAAAAACAAACACATTTAAATCCCATCATATTGCCAAGGGGAAAAAGTATGATTACTAACACTATTAACCAAGTTTAAATATGTTCCCTTCAAAACAACTACTATCCATATTTATCCCATATTAACTCGCTTAAAATCACTCCAAATTAACAATAAGATACACCATAGTAGAGTGATCCATCATCTCGGAAGAAGCGTATATAACTATATCACCATAGTAATTTAACACCATATGGGGGCTCTTAAAATGGGGGATTGCCCCAGTCAACCATGGGTTTTAATACTATGGTTATATAGAGAGAATACTATGGTTATATATGGGACCTTATATAGTTATATAACCAACTTTTTCTAAGTCATGGTCTCTCGTTGGATGATTTGGCTGAAAATAGCTGGCCATTTGGGGACTCATCCAGGATAATAAAAACGTATGGTTTTTTGAGCATATTAACCACGAAAAACCATATTATAGTCAACATTAGTTAACCATAATACACAATAACACTAGTGAATTACAAAAATTAACACGTGAACATTAGTTAACATTATAGTCAACATTAGTTTACCACATGCAACCATCATCACATTACAATAATTCACACTAGATGTTCACATACTAACATAATCTAACATTAATACTAACCATTAATATCATCTTGGGATCCACCATGAAAAATGTTCACCATCCTTCACCATCGACCACCGACCACATCGTTGCCTGGCAAAGAAGATGTCGCCATTGAGACCCTCGGCCTTCATGAATCCAAAGCCCTGCAGGCCAGGGTCTCGGCAGCAGTTTTGGTGGGACCCTGAAATCTCTTCAGCACTGGTAAACTAACAGTTTGCTATAGAAAATCACCATGTTTACTAGGTAAATAACTATGGAAAATTAAGATAACTATGGAAAATCACCATGTTTACTAGGTAAATCAACTATTTCTATGTGCAATGCGAAAAATAGCTATGTGGCTGTTTACCAGAGGGTATGGACCATCAACATCAATGGACATCCATGGATTGGATACGATTGGTTTAACCTGTAAAAAAACTCAAATGAGAAATGTGTCAAATTATGATTAAATAATGCCTAGTTGAGGAAGAGTTCGGGGGTTATTAACAGACCCAATATACATCAATATTCGAATTAGGGATCATGGGAATGGAGTTATATTTTTTGGAAAAAAAAAACACAATGTTCCGCACAGCTGGAAATTATGTCGAAACTATTTGTTGAAGAATTCGATCTACATGCAGTATGTAAGTTGATTTCATAATAACTAAAATATACTAAAATGGGCTTAGACTACAACATGTTTCTCATTGTTTCTCCAACGACATTTCACGGGGATCTCCACAAGAATGGGCAACTCCCGTCAAGCGAAGTGGCCCCTCTGACCAAGATCAAAACTTCCATCCCTCGCCTTTGCTGGTGAAATCCCCTGTGGAAACCATTTCTTGGATCCTCAACATGGGATTTTAAATGTTAACGACTGTCTGTACCCATTCTTTCCCGTTCTTTTTTGCTGTCCATGGTTCCTTTTTCGTTGGTAAATTGATGTAAATTGTTTTTGTTTGGCGCTTCTTGGTTTCAATCCTCTGGTATTATTGCTCATAAATCCGTGTTTCCCCATGTTTGTTGTTCGAATATGCTCGAATACTGTGCAGACAGTTGTTGTGTTTTCGAAGGTTTTCGAATCTCCCCATCTCTGGTGGTAAAATCATGTAAAATCCGGGCCGTTCCTTGTTGTGTGTTGCTTCAATTCCCATGTTCCAGTTTTGGGTCCTTTTTTTGGCCCAAAAAAACTAACACTATTTCTGGGGGACCATCCCACTGTACATGAAGCTAAATCAAACTGTGGTTAATACCTAAGCACAAAACTATGTGTACATCTATATATTATATGTATATAGATATACAACATTATACAACCAGTTACTAAAATATACCTCCAAGTATAGTCACTATATATCACCAGCAAAAATGGGATGATCCTGCAAGTTCAAAAGTCGTTTCCCAAGTCGTCACCCCCTCTGATCCTTGGACACATCGTAGGAATGCACCGTGCCCACCACCACTCGATGCTCCACCTGTTTTCGATTCTTGGTTGATAGCAACCGGCAAAACTATACATGGAGGTACCCCAATGGCTGGATGGTTTATTTCATGGAAAATCTGAAAATAAAATGGATGATTTAGTTGGATAAGTGCTGGTACTCTGGCAAATATAGACAGATTAGTTGGAGCATCTGGGATCTATTGCTCGAAAACAACAAGAAAGAGTGAAACATACACGTTCGGTTGGAGGTCCCAAGTTTGAATGTGTCCAAAAAAAATCGAAAACCCCAAGTTGCGCGTGTAGGTAATGCGACACTGAAAGGAGACTTGGTGTATTGAATTGAAATGCTGAGGAAACGTCACCCCAAGCGACTGAAGCATCAGCGAGTTTAACGACGGCCACCACACCCAGTGGAAACTGCGCCCTCTTTCTCCAGCACACCGCGCATCATCAATTCACCACGCACTCAGGATTTCTCCGGCTCACCCTTGGGAGCTAGTAGCAGATTACAAGGGCCACGGATGGACAGGTGGCATTTTTTTTTTGGGGGCACATTCCATGTGCCATAATGTGCCAAGCGCAAACAGATTGAAACAGATTTGAAACATACTAAGTCCTCTAAGCTACTCTGCTAAAACCGATCCGAACACCTTTGGGTATCCACGTGGGTACCTTTGGCAAAAATCCTCATCCCAGGTGGAGAAAATTGCTAAACCCTGGTACCAATATGATATGCCTCTTTTTTGTGTAGAGATACATATCCAGTATATAATATGTATTGATATGTACACATGCACAATATCATGTGGGTTTGTCTGAAAATAGGGTATATTCCCAAACAAATAGCCATTTAATAGGGATAATGATCATTAACCATTGGGTTTAGGGGTACACTATTTTCAGACACACCCATGTTGTATGTTGAAACATGTTGAAACCACCAACCAGCTGTGTCCGCCCAACCGCCCAACCAGCTGTGTCCGTGGCCACTCGAAATCCGCGCATCGTTACGCGTTGATCGTTGCGACGCGTGGCACTCAGAGCTCTTCGCGCCAACACTTCCATGTGCAGTACTCCTGGTGATGCTTCGCACCTGGGTTGAGCATCAATGATGGCCATACATTGATATACATATGTATGTGTGTGTGTGTTTAGTATACATATACAAGAATAATAATATATCATCATGTATACATATAGATATACAGTAACTATATATGATTATGATTATACATGTACATATGTGCTCTGACGTTCAAACTGCTGTAACCCATCTCCCTTGCACTCTTGGGGCAACCCCAGGATGTCGCTTAGATGGTAGTCCCTTGCATTTGCCCACGGAGGCTCCTCCAATTGGATAGTTGATAGTTTTATAACTGATTGGTGTATACCTACCCCTCTGAAAAATATGAGTTCGTCAGTTGGGATGATGACATTCCCAACTGAATGGAAAGTCATAAAATTCATGTTCCAAACCACCAACCAGATAATGTTTCAGGCAAAAAAACAAAACAGGTAGCCTGCTGAACAGCTTTGATGTCCTTTCAATGGATATTCACCCCCAAATGTGATATCATTGGACCCCGCCAAAATGATCCTGAAAATGGCTCAATCCCCAGTAGCTGACATTACTTTTCCACGTCCCAAATATCCGGTTATATCCCATGAGCCAGGTCTGCAGTCAAAGTTACTGGTCTTGCAGACACTCAAAGCGTTCTTGACAGAATCGATAAGATGGGCATGATCCACCTGACAGCAAGTTCTCATACGTCCATCTGTTTTTGGGAAAGATTGCAGATGAACACCGAACGTCCAGGAAATCTTCTTGCCCATTGGTGTCGTCTGGCCAAACGTGGCTCCCCAAGGATGAGAAGATCAGGTTCCAGGAGCGGTTGCCATATTTTTCCTCATATTGTTTACATCATCCAGTATCTTCATGATTTCTTCATCACCAACCCCCCCCAAAAAAGGGATCACGAAATGTTGTCGAATGGCTAAAACCTGTGAAATGACGCCATGATTGGGAGAATTTTATCAAATCCGTGAACCAACGATTTTAAGTCATAAATCCATCGACAAAACCCTCTGGTAAATAAACAGTTGGACCCTGAAAATCACCATTTTGTAATGGAAACTCATCTGAACTAACCCCTATCTGGCAGGGTTTATGTTAATTTACTGGAGGCTAACCCCCAATAAATATTAGCGCAGGTTAACTGCTTCGCTGCATCAACATTGGACATTCTCAAACCAAAGTGGCTGAAAATAGAAAACCATCAGCAACTTAGCCAGCCAATGACATTTGACTGGGATGGCTCAAAAATAGATATGGATGATAGATATGGATGACTCAGCTCAAGGCTAACCCCCAAATTTCATGGATCCCCCGGGCGCCTCCTTGGCCTTTTCCAGTTGAAACTCCAAGTGTTCACCTGAAATCTCCACGGTGCCCAAGGTCACCAGTCCAATTTCATCCCGAGTCCAACGGTAACGTGGCACCACGTCTTAGTCTTCAGTTGATTTTTGGATCATTCAATATTATCAAAGATCATCTTAAGTTAAAATTAGTATGATTCATATCATGAGTTTTTACGTTCTTCGTTCTAACCGGAGATGTCATCATTTCGTAACGGTCCTCAACTTCAATGACCATGACATGTGTTCAACACCATCCATAGCCCAACACCATCCATAGCCAGGCCGAAGCGCAGGTGTTGCCCATATGTTTCTTCATCTTCTTCTGACATTTCCTCAAGGACCAACTGGAGGTTTCCTAAAATAGGGGTACCCCCCAATCATCCATTGATAGATGGATTTTCCACTATAAACCATCCATTTTGGGGTATCTCCATTTTAGGAAACGAGGACTGCCCAGGCATTTTTGTCTGATTCGTTGTCTCTTTGAATCTGGCAACCCGGTGGTTCCCACCTGAAGAACATTGGTGATTTTTGGATTGTCAATCCGAATCGGTTTGAAAATCTGACATATTATGAAAAAAAGAACTATGGTGAGACCCAAAAAGATTATGAAGTATTTATCAATGAACAGCGCGGGTCGCTCTGCTACAAAGAGAATATGTGTATTTTCTTCGCTCAACTCCTCTGTCTGTTCACGTCTGCCCACCTCCTTGACCCCCAAATTCTTACACAAGGCCATACATCCCATATTGTTACGTATTACTCCCATCCCCGTAATATTGAACACCCTCCAGAAATCATGGCATAGTAGGCTGTGCTCACATTTTTGGGTCATCTAGGGATTTCGAAGGGGTGCTTTATATGAGGATAGGATGTGCCACCATACGTGCCATGGTCAAGTTATATATCAATTTATATGCATGATATGGGGGCATTGCATCCATCCCAGTCATGGGAATCCTAACCAGTCGTGGGTGTTTTTTAAACCTTCTGGACATGGATTGATGACCCATTGCCCCATTTTTTGGCTCCATACAATTCAAGCCAATTGCGGCCGCTTTTCTATTTTCGGACACACGCAAATTGATGATGCACATGCAATTTGTGGCTAATATCCCTATCTTTGTTCAGTGATGGTGGTTGTCTGTAGCGCAGCCCCTAGTTTGACACACCATTCATAGGAGGAAAAGATCCAACGCCAGCAGACAAAGAGATTTCACCGGATACAGGTGCCCCATATGTCCCATGGTCAAAATGTGGTATATGGATGTATATGGGCTATGGTCATCCCACCATCATGAGGGATTCTTATAACTAATGAAAACACCCCATGACACCCATGTAACTCGACCGTTTCACCTACGATCCACCATATGCTTATGCAAGGTCCCCTCGCCATATCCATGAGTTTATTTCGGAGGCACCCCTGTGACTGTGCCAGTGCTGCCCCAAACTGGTTTGTGAATAGAATCTATGTCTCATACCCTCTGGTAATTTAACATAGCTATGGAAAATCACCATTTATAGTGAGTCTTCACATTAAAAATGGTGATTTCCAATAGCTATGTGGCTGTTTACCAGAGGGTATCCCCATTGTCTCTCAAGATTATAAGTTGCAAGATGTTGCCCAGAATTGCTTGGAAAGAAATATGTTTTCACAGGAAATTCAACATCTTTTGATTGTAATAATTAGCCAGTTTTATTAACATAGCAATGGAAAATCACCATTTTTAATGGGAAAATCCATTATAAATCACCATTTTCAATTGCTATGTTAGTTCACCAGAGGGTAGCCGGTTTTATCTAGATGTTCTCTGAGACCAATCCTGTTGAATCCCAATGGTTGATGGCTAAACCTCTATAAAACAAATTGCCTGGTTATGTTCGGAAAGAGAGAGAGAGAGAGAATATGTACACATATACACAAATACATATATATATATATACATATACATATATATATACATATACATATACATATATATATATATTCACATGTGTATGTATATATATATATACATATTCATATATGTATATATATATACGTATAAATTCTCACATATCTTCCAACTGTCACTGGAAAGGTTCGCAGCCAGGGATCCGCTTGCATGTCTGTCCCCTTGCGAGGAAGGACTTGGGATCGTCCACTTCCTGCGGTTTGTCAGGGAAATCCTTGGCTCGTCATGTCCAAAACTCAGATCATCTCTGGTAATGGCTGACATCGCTATAGAAAATGGCCCATTTATAGTTGATTTACCTATGAACCATGGTGATTTTCCAAGATTAATAGTGGTTAATAGTGGTTAATATACCAACCAAAATATTAAATATCAATATGGACACAAGCAAAATATACTAAATATTGACCAGGAATGATTTTCCAAATCTCAGATCTATTCAGTCAAGAGCAACCCAAAATAGCTGGGATTGATCGACCTTCATCCCCACAAATATGGCATGTCATAGGTTTTGACCGATGTCTTTGTATGTAAATAATTGTAAATAGTCATCCCCCAAAAAAGATATAGAAATGTTGCTGAAAATTACATCACATCTCAGTTTTTTTTCAGCAGGGATTTATAAATTATATCGTAAAAAATGCCTATCTTTGTGGGGATAAACATAGAGAGTATACACATACCTCTGGTAAACTAACATAGCTATTGAAAATGGTGATTTATAGTGGATTTACCCATAAAAAATGGTGATTTTCCATAGTTTTTTGTATGTTTACCAGAGGGTACAGTGCATGGGCCATGACTTTCCCCGCCTCATTCTGCACCAACGTCTTCCCTGCATTGATCATGGAGGCCACTTGCTCTTTGGCCTTGCCCATCCCAAGGCCCCATTGAAAGGATGTTAAGGGATTTAAATATTGACCTACTGGATATTTAAATACCTTGTTACAAGGGAACTTAAGGGATGTAGATATTCCCTTAATGATCCTTAATGAATATCTACAAGTTTCATGGTTGGCTGTTTATTATAAAATATCGGGTTTTCCTGCTTTTTCTTCCCATCAAATTCTGCGAGAAATTTGGGGAAACCGACGAAAATTTACAGGAGGGGACGATATATCAAATGATTGGGAAGAAACAAATCTGGTGGTTCAATTGAGCATGTTTAAAACCTCAGTTTACCCATGTTCTTTGATGGCAAACGGAGGGTTAGCTTATCACTTGTAGTGAATGTCACTATATATATATCTATCTGGGTAAATTACAATATTTCACTAACCTGAATTTAGGTCATTTGGGGATGATTTTCCTTATTAACCATTTTCCTTATATATATATACACACATGTATAGACATACACACGTTGCTTCAGAACATACCCCACCCTGGCGTCTGACCACTGCTTCGCATCCCTGAAGGGCCACTGCCCCGCGATCCAGCCGTCATTACATTTGTATGCATCGTAACTATCTGTATCTATACAATGTATATATATATATATACATATATATATATGATGTCATATATGACATAAATATATATATATATATATATATAATATGTATATAATATGTATATAATATGTATATAATATGATATAATATGATATAATATGATATAATATGATATAATATGATATAATATGATATAATATGATATAATATGATATAATATGATATAATATGATATAATATGATATAATTGTGCATAATCATATATATAATTATGTATATATATGTATATACGTACACATATGTCTCTGTGCGATCACACATATTATGGTTTTTCGGACTTGGGCTCAACACACCCCAAGTATCAGCCAGAGTCACCTGATCCTCGAAGGAAACGTTGGAGTCATTGAGATGACTGAAGGCAGCCTGACGTCACAGCCACCAAGGCGTTCAACCAATGGCCATCGCCCAGTAGACCAGACTCAAAGTTTAAAAAAACAAGCTGGTTCTAAGCGAAACACCCATGAAAACTCCCAGCCCATATTTTTTGGAAACCAAAAACACGTGTGGTTTTCAAATTTCGATCTGCTTGAAAAGTGCCATGTGTGTTTCCCTGTTGTCCTTGGGGTTCTTCTGTTCGGCCACTGCGATCTCTCTACTCCATCTCATCGGCATAATGACGACAATTCACCAGGAAAAATACCAGTTTTCCCATCGTTTTCCCATGGTTGGGGACAACCCCAATCCCCAATCCCCAATCGCCTCAACCTTAGTAAGTGACTGTGGCATTTTCATCTCGGCCATGGGATCTGGCTGCTCCTGGCTCAGACCGAGTGCACCGAGTGCACCCATCTTTTTTTCAGATATGGGGACCCCAATAGTGCCATAGGTGTCCCTATGATCTCCCTATTGCAAATGACCAAAATGTTGCATAAATGACCACTGGTTGGTGGTTTTTTGCCACCCCTTGGAAAAATATGAGTTCATCAGTTGGGATGATGAACTTCCCAATATATGGAAAGTCATAAAAAAAAGTTCCAAACCACCAACCAGTTCAAATTTCTGGCTTTACTGAGGCAATCTGAAGCACAAGCTTTGACCAATCATCAGGGGCGTGGGATGTGGCAGAAGTTGGGAGATCGGGATTCCCGGCATATTTCCAGTGTGAAGAAACCAGCCGTGTTACCAGCTGTTAGCTGTTACCCTCTGGTAAACTAACATAGCTATTGAAAATGGCCATTTATAGTGAGTTTTCCCATGAAAAATTGTGATTTTCAATAGTTATGTTAAATTACCAGAGGGTACCTGAAATCGACCCATTGACCCAAATCACAATCGAAGTCAAAGACGTGAGAAGGAGTGGTTTTGAAGTTGCAATGCCTCATGCAAATGTTGCTTTCAAGATGGATTAATACCCTTCTAGCAAAGGGAAATCCTTATGTTCAATCATTAAACTAGGGGACGACAAAAAAGTGATCCTACATATAAACCGGAACGTGTTTGAGTTTCAACATCTCCGTCATCTTGGCAAAGTAAGGCTTTTGTTTAGATAAGGACATATAAGGACTCCAGTATTTCTCTCCCTGAATTTCACTGACCCCAATGTGTGGCTGGAAAGGCTCCCCATGTCAATTGAGCTTTCCTACAGTAGGTATCTCCATCGCTGTAGTGACCTATCCTCCAGTTCTTGCTTCATATCCAGCTGACTACCAAGAAGTGCACAAATAATGAGGATTCTCCACTCCATCTACAAATGTTTAGATCAGATTTCCTGAAACTTGGGACATCGAAAAATGGCCGCGCTTGCGCGGGTTTATGTCCAAGTTACAACCCAAGGGTCATGGATATAAAAACCCTTTTGTGGATGATGAACTGTAGTAAACTCTAGTACTCAACGTAAATTCACGTATGAATATCATCCCACTGGTTCAGAGTATCCATGATCATCCCATTGCTTTCCCCATGTCTATGTGGAAGCCATGTGGAAGCCATGGCCCATAAAAATGGATGAATGACCGGTTTTTTAGTGGTGATTCTTCCTTGTTCCACATCGAATTTCCGAAAAGTTACTGTGCCAGGGTTTGCTGCATGTCTGACATGAAAATATGAATGTCCACATACCAGATCTGAAGATACTACTGTAGATCATCTGATCACTTGTCAATGGGATGCAAGATGATGTGGATCATTCCTTAGATCATCTATAGATCTGGACAAATTACAAAAAATAATTCACCAAACCAAAAAAAACATTGTGCGACAATGTCTTTTACAAACCATCTCTTACAGTGATGTTGCGATGTGAGGTCGTTATAGTTTAGATAGATATACATATGATAAATACAGTATTATATGGCAGCCCAAAAAAGATAGAAATGTATAGAAATGTCATCTATTACTATCTTCCTAGGATTTTACTATCTCTTTGGGGAGTTGCAATATAATGGGATTCTTAGATCATCAGAGTCTTAGAGCTACAGCTAGCTGAAACAAAAAGCATGGAAACCCCTAGCTCCCTTCATGGTTCCCTCCCACCACTGGAGAGATTGGTTGCAAAAACAGTGGTGAAGATTATCTATGACTATACCCTCCATGACCATAGATGTTCTGAATTGGTTGGAATACCACTGGAGTTTATGTTTGATTGGTTTGTTTCTTAGATCATCTATAGATAATCGATAGTCAAACATGTGTGTTGTGCGTTTAACCTCCAGAAAAAACTTGTACATCATCCCGTAGATACCCTTAGATCACCTATGTCAATGATCATCAATCCAACCTACAACCTGTGGTAATTTAACAGAAAACTTGCCCAATTCTAGATGATTTACTGTATAATTTATGTTTATTTATGAGGATGTACCTCCTAAAAATGGTGATGTTCCACAAATCGCAAAGCTCAAAAAATGACCATTTATGGCAGGTGCAGATCCCACACTTATGACCCAAAAAACAATTATAATTAACTTTTCTAAGCCCATTTTTAACCATTATAACTGGTCAAGGGAGATTTTTACATATATCATATATCACTAGTTTCAGTTATTAAATCCCATATGATGGTTCATTATAGAAATGATCTCCAAAATTCGAGGCCAAAACCGGAAAACCCTATGGAAAACCCTATGGAAAACCCCCATTCCATCATATTCCATCCCAGAATCATCATAGTTTACCATATATTTTCCCATATGGCAGTGTGTCAAAACCTTGTACCCCTGGTGAACATCAAAATAGCTGGTAAATGGATGTTCATCCCCCTAAAATGGTATTAATAGGTATTGATCCATATCCATATATTTTCTCCTATATCCCATGGGGATCCCTACCTGTACTACCCCATCCCACCTTCTCCATCATCGCCGCGAAGCTCCGCAGCAGCTCCGATGCGCCCGGCTCCAACCGCATGGCCGCGGTGAAGGGAGCGAGCAGCGCCAGGCACAGCGTCGCAACGGGATGGGCTCCTCCGATCTGACCGATTTTTACCAGAGAAAATGGGGATCTTCTATCCAATGGACGGAGTTTCGGAGAAAAAATGGCAGGAAACACCGAGAGTTCATAGGAAAATCGATGGTTTCCGGTAGATTTTCCCTAAAGCCAATCCATTGATCTATGGATTTTTCTGATTTTTACGGGCAACCGCATGGGATACAGCAGCGGCATGTTTTATTGGCTAAATCGGTCAAGAATTGCTGTTCACCAAGAGAAGTATTGACGGATTCCGTGTAGAAGTGCGACTGTCAGCAGCAAACTACAGTAAAGTAATTATTTCTGGATTTCGTTGATTTGACCCCCAAAATTAGAATCAAAGCAATGGAGAGTTGACGGGGATCATGGGCGATCTGAACATTTCATGTGGGGATACGGAAGATTTATTCGTGGTGAGGTAATTAGTTTTAATTCAGCCAGAAGGGATACAGTAGTTTTTTGGGGTGGGATTTAGCCAATAAACTTGGAGATCAAGATCGAGTTGCATCGAATCAGTTTGAGGGGAACAAAATGGAACAAATAGGAATCAGACCAGTGAGTTGTGGACGGGGGTTGAACCAGCCAATAGTTGGCAGATTGAGATTCATCAAGTGACTTTGGACCATTGAAACTGAATCCAAGCTAGGGGTTTAACTAACAATACTAACAAGATAAGGGATTTAGCTCTCGAAATATCATGCATCCTCCAAATACTAAAGGTGGCGCAACAATGCGCACGCCACCTGTCCTGCTCGTGTCATTGGGATCGAATTCAGACCCTCTTTGCTGTACACGCGGATGGTCTCAGATTTGGATTTGGGAACTTTTGCGTCTAGAGCCAGGGACGCTGCGGGCTAAATTCGTCACAGCACGACACCAGAAAATAAAGGGCTGCATACCTGACATCTGCACGGACAATGCTTTGGTCCTTTTTAAATCTCTGCCAAATTTCAGCCTCATTGATTGCCGCCCGAAGAAACTGACCGAAATCATCCAAAGTCTCCCGTTGCACCATGCCATTTCTCTAAAAGCTTCTCCGAAAGCTCAGTAGCGCACTCAAGCTCTCCCTTTTTTCATCGTAGCACTCTCAAAATTAGGGACCCTCAACCCAGGGTTTTCTCAAGAATAGGACACAGTGACATAGTAAGACGAACTGTGTTGGGGACGTGTCCGGGTTGCTTTGGAGTCCCCAATTTCAAGTTTTGTTGAAAGAAATCAGAAGGCTCGCGGCTCCGAAAATTGATCTTTGGCCGGGACTCAGAGCATCTGCTAACCTCGGAGACTCCTACTTCGATATGTCCTGGGGCAGTCTGGCAATGTGCCAAAAGAAGGAGATCTGTACCTCCAAAAACCCATGGTTTATCCTTATCCCCCGGTAAATGCCCATGTATTGGCAATGCCCAACCTTGGCTGAGAGACAGCCTTCAAATGGCCGCTGGTTGCTCTGAGAATCCAGCAGGGGATCTATATTGCAATCATATCCAGCTGGGGTGGTCAATCCGGAAACTCTAAGAAATTCCGGGAGAAATCTGCCAGTTCTCTTGTCTGAAACAAACATACCTGAAAACTTCGCCGCAGGCGAAGTAAATAAATAGGACCAGGAGTTCATGATGCCTGCAAACCTTACTTTGTGCGTTGGATCTTTTTGAGAAACAAATCCACGACATTCCCTCTTTTCTGCTGTAGTGGCATCCGATATATAAGTTAATAACCTCTGTATATATATATAATAAATTGTAATTGTATGAGATTGTATAAGTTATAAATGCATGTGATGAAAGTCAGTTACTCGGCGACCACCCCTAAAGCTATTGATGGGTCATTCCCTACCCCTCAGTGCCCGGTAGGTCTCTGCGAGGTAGGATCTCCTTGGAAGCAGCGCAGAATCGGAATCGGAAATTCTCCAGGTTTGTGACCTGAAAATGCTGGATGTATCTGAAAACATCTGAAGACTAATTATGTTTAATTGATTTTAATTACCCTCTGGTAATTTAACATAGCTATTGAAAATGGCCATTTATAGTGGATTTTCCCATTGAAAATGGTAATTTTCCATAGTTATGTTAGTTTACCAGAGGGTATGTTTTAGGGGAAGATACTGACTGTAATGAGCCATGAAATTTGGGGGTACACTGTCATACAGTATCCTGCTTTCAGACAAAACCATGTGCAACGTCACAAACTCTTCATGTACAAGCCGCATGAATGAAAAATTGATCAAGGCTTGACCATTTCTTACCAATTCCCATTGACGGTTAACATAGAGGCCTTTGGATTTCATTGTGAACCTTGGTTCTTCCAGGAGAAGCTGATCTGGCTTATGAATGCACTAAGCTGAAATGAGGCAATTTCTGAACATGATCAACAGCACAGCAGCTTCAATGGAACTCTGGCCACCTCTGGCCCAGCAAAAAAATCAGAACCTGTCAGATCCTGTCAGTTCATAGTGTGATTTTTGGCCACTGTCCAGGGGTCCATTGTAAGGATGAGCCCACAAAGTTAGCTGCTTAAAATGTTAGCGGCTCACCCATTCCTTGATTTCTCCCATTTATATTAGCAGGTCATGACTCCATACTTCACAAACCACTAGCCAATACGACCAAGTTCTCCCCGGTGTTGTTGTTTTGCATCCCTTTTTTCTCGTCTCATCCATAGTTTGTTTCCTAGAATGGTTTCAAGAAAAACAAAAACATACAAAGAAACCTAGCATGGCATTCTGTATGAAATAAACATGGTTCCTAGATGCTTGATACTTTTCTGACAAACCATCCAGTGAATTTATTATGGGTTGTCTGACCCATTGTTCGATCATTTATATTTGTTTATCCAGATTTATCCCATTGATGTAATTATGACTTAATAACTAATAACTATGATTTAGTGACTATCTATTTTAATTCATATTCATATTATCCATATAAAAATCTTCCCAACCTTCTTTATCTTACCATTGTCCACGCAGATGCCAAGGTGCAGCACCTTTGCACTAGGCAAAGGCAAGTCGCGTGGGACGCCTAGGGATTTTCATCGCCGGGCTTTTGTTCATTCCATGAAAGAGGAATTTCTGTGGATATGGATAAGGATAGAATGGGATATAATATGTCATATTATATATATATATATATAATGTTATATATAATATATATATATATATACATTATATATATACACATAATATATATATATATATATTATATATATATACATAATATATATATATATATATACATAATATATATACATTATATATATATACATAATATATATACATAATATATATATATATACATAATATATATATATACATAATATATATATATATATATACATAATATATGTATATACATAACATATATATATAATGCAATTATGTATATAACGAACATGAATGAACTACATATCGAATTTGGGTATGTCTGAAAATGGGGGGATTCACCGCCAATCGCATTCGATAGAGTGGTTCGGAAAGGATCATGAATCACGGTTCGCTTGGTGCCTTAGTTTCAAACAAGCCTTGATGGCATATCTGATATCACAGTTTTCCTTGAGATTAAAAATCATGATACTATATATCATTTCTCAATCTCTCAATCTCTGGGAGTTTCATGATGTTCCCCTTTTTTTGTTTTCTGGTGGTTTGCTGTGTCAGACTTTGATGATGGATGCGTGTTTCATGGGAAGTCCACCGCTTCGCCATAGTTGATATGAAATTCCCCGTCGGAGGTTCCTATCAAGGTCGAAATTCCCCTAAAATCTCCAGGTTTTTTTTTCCCGCCCAGCCAAAGGGTGCTCATTGGGTTTAGGGTTCTCCGATCCCATCTGTGGGACTGGTGGGGTATCCTATTAGCAAACCCAGCCAACCTGCCTGAAACATCAATATCTCTCACAGAGAAGAAATCGGATTTCGACCAACATCATTTTGGGGATGATTGTCCCCCTCCTAACCACAACTTGTGAGGTTCAGGTTGTTAAATAGAACAGTTTCAACTTAGATATTCAAAAAAAATCACTCGTCTTCGGCTGGGATATTCAAAAAAAACTGCGTTTAAGGCAAGCAATTGCCACATATTCACTTACCCTTCACCAGCGAATATGTTTTTTCTATTCCATATTTGTTGTTGCTCGTCCCCTCAATGCCCTGGGTCCCACTGGCATTTTGGCATTTTGTATGGGGGAATGGGATGAACGTCCTCTGCATTGTCGGTAAAGGGAGTCTTCACCGCTGGAAACTGCCATAGAACACGAAAAGGTTGGAAGATCATGTGCCTCTTGTAAGCAACCTTTTTAGGAGTTCCATCTTGGTTTTCAGGGAGTGTATCTCCATTGTTGATGATATCCTATTTCTTTGGGGCTAGAATCCTCATTCTTGCCCATCTTCTGAACGGAATGGCTTCAATTCCCTTGGAAAAATCGGGGTCTTTGTGGATTCTCATCCAAAGTGGATACCCTCTGGTAATTTAACGTAGCTATGGAAAATCACCATTTTTAATGGGTAAATCCACTATTTCTATGGCCATTTTCAATAGCTATTTTGACATAACCAGAGGGTAATGAAACCACCAACCAGCCATTCATCCCCGACGCCAAGCGTCCAACACGATCCCTCAGGTATGCCACGCAGACTGATAGCTGTTGTTCCAGCCCCGGCATCGCCTGTGGAGCCAGGGATGGTCATTGGTCAACAATGCTTTAACATTTCCCAGATCTCCCATGAAATATCCGTGTCCCCATAAAGTCTCCCATAAAACACCCAGCCTTGACAGTTTCTCGAATGCGAAGCCTTACCTGCTCAGCACCAGACTCCGCGAAAATCTCCTGACAGCATCAGAAAAACTCGGTTTTGTTCATATGTGCAATGGCCAAGTTACATGATGTATGATTTATGGTCATCCCATGTCATGGGAATCCTGAAAAAAATGGGCGTACAGTATATAATATTATGTATATATATACAATATATATGTGTATATATATACAATATTTGTATATATATATATATATATTATACTATATATATATATTATACTATATTATATTGTATTATATTATATTATATTATATTATATATTATATTATATATATCCCTACTACTGGATTGATTATTCCCATCCTGACCTTGATCTATCGAAGCCGCCTGGCCTCTAGACATGGCAAGTTTGATGATTTTCATTGGGAGAATGATGCGAAACTCGTGGATTTTGGATGATTTTGGGGCTAGCGTGCTTTCAGAAAAGGCCTTTTTAAAACATGCTGTTAGCGGATATTGATGAGATTTTCAGTCGCAACCATCCAAAACTTAGGCTTCGAAAAGACTTCGAGTGGTTTGCACGGTAGATGAGGACGGTCACCTCGGTGGGACTATGTCCCTGTCCCCCCTCCTGGCCGAGGTTCTTTTTCGGCAAACACACTTGAAAAGTCTGAAAAACAAAACATTCAGTTGGGAGTATAATCCCATTCAAGTTGGATGGAACATACAAATTGATTCTGCGATTCAAACCGCGAACCACTCGCTGATACTATAGGTCATAATTCCAGTTACCCTTCACCTCGAATGGTCTGTTTGAGTAGAAAAAAACGACCTGGTTTTGGAGCTCCCTTCATCTTTCAAGGCATCCCTGGGCCCATGTTTTCCAGACCTCGGCTACGGTGCAGATCACCAGCTCTAAAGGTAACAGCAGCGGTTCGAGGATCGCCGCCTGAAACAGAGCCGGCTCCAGCTCAAAACATGTGCCAATGCCTATGGAAGGATGCTCCAAGGAAAAGCATCTGGAGAAATGGTGATGGTGCTTTGAAGCCACGATTTCGCTGGTAAAGCTGGAGATATCCCCCAAATCCCCCATTTTAAGTTGTTTCCCATACCAATGTTTTATGGTAAAATGTGAAGTCTCCAGCCATGGCCAGATCATCTCTTGAGGCCAACCACTTTCATCAGATATATAGATATGGCACGGCCTCCCTCTTGGGATGAGTTCCCCAAACCAGCCATGATTTCATGATGAAGCTGGAAAGACTACCAGGGCACTTGCTCAGCAATTCCAACCCTTGGCGAATTTCGGATAAGACGACTTAACCTGTCTCTGCATCCCCAATCAGTCTTGCTGAAGTACAAATTACTGCGGCACTTGCACCACTGTTTCTATGCACTGATTCAATATCCATCAAGTGTTGGTTATACATCGACTGCTGGAAACATACCTTTTGGTTGTGTCCCTCAAGCATCCATATCCATCCATATCCTAGGAAGTGGAACGAAAGACTTTGTAGTGAACATGCTTGCCCGGGAAATTAAAAACAGCTTTTTTGACAGATGGTACGCCCTTTTCTGTTGAGATCTTCACACATCCAGCTTTGCCATCGCTAGGATTTTAGCGCTTGATATATCACCCTGATTCGAACATCTGATTTCAACACCCCACCGAATGCTCTCCAATTGCTGGTTTGGTGCATCCTCACTATACTATGACAAGTCAAAATTGATCAAGATTGCCCAAATTTACTGAGAGAATTCTATTGAGATGATTCTTAAATAATTATGTGTCTTTTGTTGAACAAAACATATTGATTAAAAACAAAACTCAAGCACGGGAATCCAATGTTTGTCTGTTACCCCCCCCAACACCACCACCACCACACAAAAAAAATGCTCTTTACAATCACTATTTTTGGGTAATCAATCTACTTGATGGTTTTCAACCCCCCCAAAAATGTGCTCATTGGGGATCATCATCCCATGTCAATGGTTGAAAATCAGTACTGTACTATATATATATACATATATCTGAAACCACCAACCAGTTGTATAATCTCCCATCCTATCATGGTATTTCCCCACTATAACCCAATCAATCGCCTGATATGCCGAAATCTGCTGCTTAATCGCCATATGGGAGGTATACCTTATGTTCAGCACAACCAAATCAAGCTATTTAATGGCTTATAATGGTGATATCATCATGATATTTACATGGAAGATTATTCAATTGGTTGGTGGCTTCAGATATAATAATATCCCATGTGTATATATATATATATGTATATATTATGCATATATATATATTCCCCTTGATAACAATGGACCGCCTGCGGATCTGCCAATCTGGAGCGATCCGGTCGGCCCTTGGCCCACAGACCCTGCTGTCCACCAGCGGCCCGGCAGCAGTAGCGCACCTGGGAAAAAATCGTGGGTTGGAAATGGTTGGAACAGGATTGAACCATCCAAAATGTGGATTTCATCATGATTTACCCTCTGGTAATGGCTGACATAGCTATTGAAAATGGCCATTTATAGTGGATTTTACCATAAAAAATAGTGATTTTCCATAGCTATGTTAGTTTACCAGAGGGTAACCATGATTTAACCAGCAATAGGATTGAACCACCCGGAAGATTTTACCATCAATGGGTGGATGTTCGGGGGGGTCCCAATCTTCAGAACCCAGATTACATGGGCTTTGCAGGGGTGTAGCTTTGTTTGAAAGAAAAGGCTAGGGGTACGTATAGCCAACAATAAGCTCCAACTAGGTAGGCATGGCTCATTTTTGGGTGTACCGCATTGCTTCAGATGGGCAAAATCAGCTTGAAGTCCTTCACATTGAAGTAGCTGTGACTTTCTGCCACTCAAACACCACTTAGACAATCGGACTGTGGCAAACCTTATATGTATATATATATATATATGTACCATAAACCATCCTCAATGACTTGCCGGAAGTGAATGGATGGTTTTCCGGCCATGAAAAAAGTGTGCCACATCATTTCAGATTGGCATTTTTTCTGGAACAAAAAACTCCAAGGGCGACGGCCAAAGCTGGGTTCCATGGCAGTATGGAGTTCCCAGCAATTGATTGGCCACCAAACGGTGTACATTTCCAGCTTCTAGTTGTTCATTCCAATCTTTACATCATCTTAGGACGGTTTTTTCGATACTTCAGGATTGTTTTAGGACGTGAAACAGGATGTTTTCGGATAGTTCTGGGAGGTTTTAGGATGTGTAACGGCTAACATCAACTCATTGTTTTAGGCCCACAACACCAGATCAAGGCGCCACCGCATCGCAGTTCTTCAGCAGGGACCAGGATGCCTGGAGGATTGGGTAACCCGTGGCTTGCGAAAAAAAAAACCGGGCGCGGCTAGTACCATTAAATGATAGCAAATGAATTCACTATCCGGGGGTAACCATTCATGAATGTATACATATCATATACATAAGTACGTATGATAATCATATAGAGAAACCCGTTCGGAACTCTTCATAAATTACTTCTAAGATGTTTATTCACTTCGCAAAGTAACTACGCCGGGCCGAGGCCATCATGGCCATCATGGCCACCATGGCCTGCACATAGTGGATCCGCGAGGTATAGTCTGTTCGTGTCAGAGCCTCCAAGTCGCGCCTGGGACTTTGGAACGGGAACTGGCCACTGGATGATCTGGATGCTGGTACGGCTGGACAGCCCTAACTTTCACACTGAAATGCGTTTTGTATGTGTTTTGATGATGTTTGATGTTGTTTCTTGGGAAGCCAACAGAACGTCTGCCCCCTATCTGCATGCCGAGGACTCAAATTTGAAAGGCAACCTGTAGTTCCTGAGCTAGGAAAATTGGCCGTACACTAGTCCATAAACGCAGGTCCCGCGCCAAATCCCCAGGCCAGTGGTTCAGGAAAACTGTGCCCTTGCCGCTTTTGCAGGGAACATCCAGCTGTACCAGCTATCGAGCCCCGCAATTTTTATGGTCCGATCCCGATAAAAGTTGGGTCAAATCCCAAAAAATGCGAGTTCATCCCCCCAACTGTCCAGCGCAAAAGCCATGTTGTCTTGACCCCGACGTGTTGTTTTGTAAAATCACATAACAAATCAGCAGCTGCTGACAGGCCCCTCAGGTGGATTCAGCCAAGGCTCTCAGGCATCAGTTCATCTCGCATCCGAGGATTGCTCCCAAATGCAGGTCCATATCGTGGTTCCAAGGCCATACAGAGACTGCCAGGTCCATGGAAAATGATCCGGGGTAAGTCCCCAACCAGTCAATCCAACCCTGTTTGACACCCCATCACCATCAAACAATAACTACATAGCTGGTTTAAATGGGCTGCTATTTCTGATAATTAATCTTGCTGGACTCACTAAAGAATCACGATTTACGCCATTTACACCGGTAAGAAAAATCTATCGGAGTCGGAATATTCCATGTTTTTCAATTGGCATGTCGCTATCAGAACCCACATAGGGATAAGAAATTAGAGCCATAGTCAGGTATAACCCGAAAGTGTATATGGGGTTATACGAACCCAGGAAACATATTGAGAAATAGCAAGATCGAAAGTAGACAAGTCTTAACTGCCCTTTCCGCAGTGGATGGTTGGAAAACTTGGCACAAATGCATGACTTGATCTTGAACTTTGAGCGGTGCTAAAAACATCTAAAAACCTGATTGATAGTGACTCCGGTAATCCATGATTTCTACAATATTCTTCAAGCGCCACTCGTCATTCGCACCGTGGTTCACCCATTTCCCACATATCATGAATACCATCTCATAAAACCAATCCCATTCGGCCCTTATCCAGTGGGTATACCAGCTATCATCATAGAAACCTCTTAGATCTTTTCAGGGCTAGGTCAACAAACCCCCAACCTTTTTTTCATGGGTCATTAAATGTCCCCATTGAACATCACCCAAGCATTAGGTATATGGTCTACTAGATGGCTACTATAAGGTGATGTCTAATATACTGTACCCAAAATGGGACAGTTACCAACCCCAACCTATTTTCATCAACCAATGGGGAAATACCACGCCATCCAGTGGCCTGTAGAAGTCGCCCTTGGTGGCCTGATAACATGGCAGAGCTTCAAAGGCCCGCAGCCAGCGATCGATGCTCTGGAACTCCTCGCGCACGTCCAAGCCCTGCGGCGGCTGCCGGAGGGGGACCGGCCAGGGAGAGGCACGATGTTTATGTCGGTTGTATAAGTTATAGATAGATTAGATTAGGTTAGATTAGAATAAATAGATCGATAAATAAGTAAATAAATAATAAATAGATAAATAAATTGATAATAGATAAATAGATAAATAAATAAATCAATAATAAATAATAAATAGATTATAAATAAATTATAAATAGATAAATAGATAAAACGATAAATAGATAAATAGATTGGATTGAATTTGATTCAGATTGGATTAGTTTTTGATATTGTAAGGATACAGCAAAATATGTGTATGTATAAATATACATATATATATATGTGTGTTCTTAGAAAATGTATATGTGGTATAAATCATGTAGATAGCATGTGTAAGATCTGTGTGTGTGTGTTGTATAGTACGCATATATACATATATATGTTATGTACATGCACATATGTGTATATGATCCGGTGGTTTATATGTCATATTTCATCTTACTATATGTTATATGTACTGATAGGAATGTTTCAGGGGTCCAAAATTCGATGGATCGAATCATAAATGCAATGTAAGGATTAAGTATATCTCCAGTCGCACCTATCTGAAAGATTTGAATGGATCATGAGATCATAATCGTGGTGCATCAATAAGTATCTATGTCATCGAATCTGTAGCAAGAACAAACATCTGGCCGGTAGTATAGTCCCATCCCCTGGTATTAAATACCCCCACAGCGCCACCAAGTCATGATCAAATCCAGCACATTTCACAAGGCTTTCGGAAAGGGTAGTATTTAGTTGTGATTGCGGGAAGGGACTATCCCATTTACAACTCATTTATAATCTGAATTTACCATGTATTTATATCATATATATATATCCATACATGTTAACCAGTGATTTTCATGGGGTGAATCCCAAAGCACCATGTGGGCCTTGAAGAACATGGCACTGGCCACCATTCTCTCCATGCTGCAGACGTATTGAATGTCCACAATGGTTGGGTGCTCGTAAGGCAAAAACCAATCGGAATCGCTCTTTTCCTCGGAAAGAAGCGGAGCAAGTATGGGTCTGTCTAAAATGAAGTACCCCTAAATACAGTGGTATATTAAATTGTCCCTTTTAAAGAGGGCCACTTGGATGGCATACCCCATTTTCAGACACACCCATATGTCACAAAATGGATAGGTGAACTCAACATGGCGCCCTCCAAACTGAGAGGCATGTCTCCTGTAGCATCCCGAAACTAAGCAGCCACAGCATCCAAGGCTTTTTCCACCTGTTCCAATGCAGTTTGAAACTCCACACGGTTCTCATTCACAAAGGGTCGCTCCTGACAAGACGTGACCCTTTGTCTACTCCAGGCATTGTACAGTCCTGCTCGCCTTTGATATCCGTTTATGACATAAACACCCCCCAGAAACCCTTGTGGATCTTTGTGGCATGCAAAGGATGGAAAAAGTGTAACTTCACGGAATATGGCATGGTACCATTTCATACCATTTCAACATACTCAACTACTGACAGCTAATGCCGGATTGAGCAATTACAATTAGGCAACCATGAACTGGCTATGAATCAATACCTATTAATACCATTTTTAGAGGGATGAACATCCATAAATCCCAGCTATTTTTATGTTCACCAGGGGTACCAGGGTTTTGACCCACTGCCAACTGACCCGCTCCGCGAAAGGCGTGCCTCGCGAAACATATATGTACCTTGGGGTCAGTGAGCTGGGCCCCTGGGATGCAAACTGCCATGACCTGCCATGATTGCTGGTGAAAAAAAACAAACTGGTTGTAATTGTTACTACATAATATATATATATATATGTATATATATATATATATGTGTAATCGTTCTATATATATATCTCTGTGTGTGTATGTGTGTGTGTTATATATATACGGCATATATGACTTAACATATCTTAATATTATTTGTTGGTGGGCTGTGAGTGGCTTTCCATGTCACAGGCCACTGCTCGTCGCTGACCTCTTAGGTCCATCGTTACTTTTATTGTCCATCGGTTCTGGCTTGTAATTACCTCTTTGAACCCACATATGTGTTCCAATTTTGAGTTTCACCCCCAAATATAAACAAACAAACAAACAAACAAACAAGCAAGCAAACAAACAAACGAACAAACAAACAAACAAATAAACTATATATACGTATGTGTATATATATAGTATGTATGTATAGTCCTTTTGTTTTAATCGTTCTAGGGTGAATAAAGCAAGATACCGAACATCTAGATTCCATAAAGCCACCAGCCGCTCGCTGCCAAGAGGCTCCAGGCCCCCACCACGGCCCGGTGCAGCTCCAGCAATTGCAGGGCTGACGCCCGCAGGCGGCTGAAGGTTGGGAACCTGGGCAGAGATCTACAATGATCCTACAGTACCTGGAATTCCCCGTAGAGTTTCCCAACTGGTTGAAATTCATCGAAATGTTGATTTGAAGTCATCTACCCTCTGGTTATGACTAACATAGCCATGGTATAGATGGCCCTAATCGAAATAGATGGTTTACCTCTTTAAAATGGTGGATCTTTCCATGGCAAACTGTTAGTCATAACCAGATGGTAAACCCATGATTTCATATGATTTCTGCATTCCAGCAGCTTGAATCATTCTTTTCCTATTGACCTAAGTGCTTGCTAAGCCGAAGCCGCTGCCGAGGCACATGGGTTTTTCACGATCTGGATAGAGACGTTCTAAAAGGAACATTGCATCCTGGCCGTGAAAAAACCCTCTGGTAAACTAACAGTTTGCTATGGAAAATCACCATTGAAATAGTGAGTTTTCCCATGAAAAATGGTGATCTTCCATAGAAAAATGTTAAATTACCAGAGGGTACACTTCCCAGTCTGTGGCCAAAAATCTTTGGCCAAAGGTAGAGGGAAAATGGGGGAAACGACAATCGAACATCTGTCTACTCGAGCCGTCTGCCGGTATCTCATCCACGGTGAAATGATCCGTACTGCTGGGACAACATGATGGAAAGAGCTCACGGACATCCCACTGAACGAAAACAAGACAACATTGAGCTGGACAACACCAAAAAATTACCTACATTTAGCAGCTTTTGGCAATATAGTTTGGTTTTCAAGATCTTTCACCACCTGTTTCTGATAGGTTCCAAACTGCCAAATACCATACATATATATATATATATACATATATATATACATATATATATATACATATATATATATATATATATATACATATATATATATATATGTATACATGTGGGCGTGCTCGACCCATATCACAGAACTCTGATTGCAACTATATATATACATATATAATAATTCATTTATACATATAATATCATATAATTTGCATACATATAGATTTGACCATTTTGGTTTTATCATGTTATGTCCATCCACATGTTGTGGCCAAAAATTGTGGGTCAAATCACATGTCCCCAGTGAAAAGAAGCCAACTCGCTGATGTCATTTCCCATGACGGTTTCGCTGAGAGATCTGAGAGATCGGTTTTTAGCGTTCAGCTTAAGGGATGATCCAAAGTTGAGTGGAAGGGTCAACATGATGCCATCAACTTAACAATTACTGTTGGATGCCATCAAATACCATGGTTCAACATACAATACCTGTTCAACATGACCCTTAAAACCTGTTCAACTTACCCTCTGGTAATTTAACATAGCTATTGAAAATCACCATTTTTAATGGGAAAATCCACTATTAATGGTCATTTTCAATAGCTACGTTAAATTACCAGAGGGTAAGTTTTCTGTTGACCCTGCCATGATGCCATGTGTTTCTGCTATCTGAAACACATGGCAGGGTCAACAGAAAACACATTTCAGTGGAAGGTCTCCGTCGCTGCACAGAGTCAATCGACAGCATATCCTGGATAGAAGTTGCTTGTTATCGTTCTATCAGAAGGGTCAACGAAAATTATATCTACTTAGATGGTTTCTATTATCGTTCATTGCGCAGGGTCATTCAAAATCGGAAAAAACATGCATTTCAACAGCCGCGATTAGGTGCAGGACGGCTTCTTAAAATGAATACTAAGAAAGTGGTGGGGACAGCAACGTCTGAAAAGCCTGCAAAACGCAAACCCGGGTTTTTGACGGAACTCATTTGTAGAAACATCTAAAACACCATCTTTGCTATGTTTCTGACCCGCTGGCCCAATACCGGTTTATAATATATACATATTCTAGATGTTGATATAGATATAGATATGGATATAGATATAGATGCACGCATGCATGTATGCATGTACGTCCGTACATACGTACGTACGTATATATCCATGCATATATATATATATACTAATACATGTATGGTAGTCAGCCATGAACCAGGCCCCAAAAATTCGCGTCAAGGTGCCAGACTGTCAGTGGCCACTCGGGACCCTTCCACCAAGACAGCAGGCAGAGACCCTGTTGGAACCTCAACGCAGCAACGGTTGGGAAGTCCCCTGGGGATAACACATAGTAATGATATAGTAATGATATAGATGTGTGTCTGAAAAATGAGCTAACTCATGCTATATCCTCCAAATATCCTCCAAATGGCTATTCTTGGGGAAATGATGATGTGTAACATTGATGAACTTCATGAAGCATCAAATTTTGGGCTACCCTATCCTTAGACAAACCCAGATTGAGAACCAGGCCCTGGGATGAACATCCCCAACCGTGGCGAATTTTGTGCCAACAACCCGCAGTTCTGGGTAGTAAATACCTAAAATGGTGATACTTAAACTGGGGTATACCCGCAGCAACATAGCGGTTTTGCTTTTTTTGTTGGCCAACTATGGCCAAAGCCCGTTTTCCATCTCGTATATCATCGTTTTTTGTTGGACACATGCCCAGTTTTGTTTGTTCAAACATTCTAGAGTAAACGCTAAGTTAAACCACAACATGGTGCAGCTTGTCCTCCAAGAAACTTTCTCTAAGAAAGAGGGAGACTTTTCACCGTAGGCGCGAAGGTCTTCTTTGACCACCAGGTAATCAATGTCTTTCACTTCCTCAAAGGCAGTGTCACATTTTCAGGGAATCCGGATGGCTCATCAGGGGCTCAGGGTGGGTTGGATCTCACTCTGCAACTCACTGCAACTCCATCCTTTTGGGGCTTCCCAAATAGAGAAAAGATGTTCAAACCAACTTCTGCTTGGGGACTCAGATTCTGGGCGTCCCAAGTTTTGCAGATCCGAGCTGCTAACAGTAGCCACACCGCTTGGCAGTTTGGACATTGTGCACTGCTGTCACGATAGAAGGTCACAGCAGGCACAGCCCGGGAGGGCGAGAAAAAGCGCGCCTGATCGAACATGATCGAACAATCGAACTCAAATCATCTCATGCTCTGGTAAGGTTGTACTCTCAAAAAGGCAGAAAACGTGATTTCCATTGCTTTCCCTAGAATCCCTTCCCAACAAAACTTCACCTGGCTTTCTGAGAAAGTCATTAATATGGATTACAGTATATACCCTCTGGTAATTTAACATAGCTATTGAAAATGACCATTTATAGTGAATTCTCCCATTAATCATGGTGATTTTCCATAGCTATGTTGAATTACCAGAGGGTATTCTATATGGATCTATATGGGTTTGGTAGCTGAAAATAGCGTTTCCCCCGCATTCCAACGGATCTTCCCCGTGATGTTGGGTTATACGGTATACCCCCATGTCCATTTCCAAACCCAGTCGGATCATGATCATTGCTTAGGTAAAAAAATATCGTGATACCCTCCAGAGTAAACTAGCATATAATAACATACAAAAAATAACATAACCATGGTTAAAATCACCGTTTTTAATGGGAAAATCCACTATCAATGGCCATGTTCAATAGCTTTTTATATGTTTACCAGAGGGCATCATGTGAAATCCTGCACAGGTCAGGCGCCTGGGTGTCCGGATGACATCTGGAGCCTGGGATGTTTGGATGGGGATCATGATCCCATCAAAACGAAGATGGAAAATGACTAGAAAAGGGATGTCAACCTTGGAACCTGTCAATACCCTCTGGTGAAGGAAAATGGCCATAAAAATAGTGGATTTTCCCATGAAAAATGGTGATTTTCCATTGCAAAATGTTAGTTCACCAGAGGGTAAACCTTGGATGATCATGTTTCGTATGTTTCATCTTACTTCAGTGAAGTGAAATGTTGAACGTGTTGAACGTGTTGAACATGTTGAACATCATTTCAAAGGACTGACCTGCCATCCCAACAGCTCCCATGCCCAAGTCCCATCGCCTTCGGCCACTTCCCGCTCAATTTCCAATAACTCCTGAAGCAGTCGGTTGTGAAGGTGACCTGATGGACTATAGACCATAGATAAGTCAAGAATAGCCACTAACTATTGATCAAGGATTGACAATTATGTATAGATAATAATAGACAAACATCGATAATTGATGATATATATATATAATTGTCGCTATTATATACTATTTCTCAGGTATTATCAATCATATAATATATATATATATATATATATATATATATATATAATTATCATATATTATCCCAAATAGTGAAAACTATATATCACAGCCAGAATTATGATAAAAAAAAAAAAAACATAGATCATCAG
>Ga0126342_10001032_pt1 | contig 36471 bp, 33 predicted proteins | sample Cyp1metagenome_FD_92528 | JGI IMG/M metagenome (GOLD analysis project Ga0126342, IMG submission 92528) | Coral microbial communities from Lord Howe Island, Old Settlement Bay, Australia - Cyphastrea 1 metagenome | ecosystem: Host-associated > Invertebrates > Cnidaria > Coral ... | reverse complement strand
TTATTATATATGTATATGATTGTATATGTATATAATGTAGTATATGTATATGTATATGTATATGTATATGTATATGTATATGTATATGTATATGTATATGTATATGTATATGTATGTATATATATATATATATATATACAAATATATATATCGGCAGTATGCATCAACAGTATATCATCAGTATATGGTCAGTATGCTGCATATAGACACATTACAGAAGTGTCACAACTGTCGTTTTTGGACAAACAAATCATCTCTGTTTCCCGCAGGTCTTGGTCTCGCGACCCGGAACTAGTGGTGGTTGGCAAGAATGTATCTTGAATCGATTTCGGGATGCGAATCCCGACTATCCGTTCCGATTTATTCAGTTCACCAACTTACTGCGCCTCTGACGCACTTGACTTTGCGATCGGCCTAACAGGAACAAAGTGAACAAATGTGCCACGATCATCCTTGAACTTTGGAACCGAGGAATCCGCACTCAATTGAGGAGGCCCAATCTCCTTGTTTTGTGCCTTTTGAATCCATTTGATTTGCGTTTTTGCAGCAATTTCTGTATTTTCTTTCGATCTTTCTTACGTTGAAGGTGTACAATATGTCCTTGTCATACCAAGCGCTGTCCCAGTATCGAGCCGTGGTCTGCGTCTCAGGGCTCTGGATGTCACGTGAGGCAGATGTCTGAACAACGCGCCTAGCCGCCAAGGTGGGTTTTCCCTACGACACGTCGTTGATGTTTTTCTGGGAGTTCTACTCCATGGGAATGCCCATGTTTGCCCGACACCCAGAGTGGTACAAAGTGGCGTACAACGTGGCTTTGTGGTTCTTTAGGCCATGAAATCTGAGGTGCCATTTGATTTGTGGCACCGGGGTATCTTTGGTCCGAAGCCTAGGTATTTCCGAAATCATGCGGGCAGTTCAGTTGAAGTCATGAGGTCAGCATACACGACCCGACTTGGAGCAACCCAGAATCTTTCCTGAAGGCATCAACAGACTTGGAGCCCAGAAAGTGCTTCAGATCAGGGTGCTCAAATTCATGGTCTGTTCTTAGGGGTTTGCTCATCTACAGCTACGCCAGGCATATGTGAGAATGGTTCAAAACCGAACAGCTAAAAATTGGATGCTGCACAACGAAAATCACCAAACTCTAGCTGCCTTGGCCTCAAATTATGACATACGGCCATGTCATGTTTACACAATCACATTACTGTTATTTACGAAATACATGTCTTACATGACTACATGAGTTGGAGTTCTGCCCGCCAGGAAAAAACCAGTCGAAACTTCTTACTGAAGAGGCCACCAATGTGGCCTAACAGTTCTGTGGCCAGCTGCTTCTCAGGGTCAAAGTATGGGGAGCTTCAATTTGATTTCTGACAGATTTATGGTTTCCAAAAAGTGTTGTTCTGTTCCGAGCATTGCAAGGGGCGAAGTTTTTCTAAACCATCCAGGAACGACTTCCATACTCTCCCTTCTTCGACGGCTTTGGCCCTCTGGATGTTGAGTCAGTGCCTGAAGTTGGACTTGACCTAAGTGGATTGACTTGGATCTTGGATGGATATGGGGCGACATTCAAGAGCCCGAACGCCGAACACCATAAACTTTGTTCATAATTCTGGTATTACATGGATTTAAATGGTATTAAACACATGCATTTCTGGGGAGTTGCATCCTCTACTTTAATTTAGTTGACGTCATCACCTGAAATCCCCACTGAGTGTGTTGATTTCATCCCAATCTCCCACTTCTTTGGACCAGGCGAGCCATCTTTTGGTCCAAATACACCGACTGGGCCATGTTTCCGCACCTGCAGTACTTCAAGCTTCAAGCTCAGTGGACGAGACCATGGACTGAGAGTCTCCTCAAGTTTTCTCACTGGGGATGATGGATGATGGATGATGACTGGTGCTGAAAAGGCTTAGGGAATGGGGAATGATCCAATCCATAACTTCACAAATCATCCCATTCCCCCCATTTAGCACCGTATGACCATGGCCTCACGTTTTTTTTTCAGGTCTGTGCCAGACCTCATGGCCCAGCTGCTTGATATCGACTTGCAGGCACAGTTTTCAAGCTTCAGGTGAAAGGAGAATTGGAAGTGGATCACTTCCATGCTGCCAGGCAGTTTCTGCGGCAATGAAGCTCTTCAATGAGGATTCAATGATTCCTGGAAAGCGACTTGAGACTCGAGACTAAAAAAATCTGCCACTGTGCAAATGGCAGGAGTGTATGGTAAAGAGTGTTGCAACTTGGCGTTTCGCTGGGAACTGAGCGAAAGCGCCTGCTACAAGAAATGCATAAGAGCAGCTGAAAATTCATAGCGACGCTCAGTGAAGTCCAAAGTCATTGATCTCTCAACGGAAAATTGGACTTCACTAAGGTCGTGGAGCGGTGGTTCGATGTGGAAACCTTCACTGAGTTCCCTCATGATTTGGAGACCTGAGGCAGATACTTGCAAGCTTATATTGAATCTCTTCTTCAAATACGTGAAGATGTTGTTGGAGGCAACCATTCAAAGGTGGCAGAGCAAGGACACGGAACGGCTTGTGCCCTAAAGGATCCTTGAGATTCTCTGAGAGTCTTGACACCTGGGAAGGGGACCTGAGGTCGAAGCCCAGACCTTCACCATGGAGGCTTTCATGAAGCAAAACACTGCGAGGAATGGAGTACGCAGACACTGGCCTGGATGTAGAAACTGGGCAGAAACTGTTCTGCGGATACATTTCAGTTCCAAACCCACTCTTAGAACTGTTGCTTTTGGCTTTCCACTCGCGACCAGATAACTCTCTTGGCTAAACAAGCAAATCCCTGCAAATCCCTTGTTTCACTCCTGGCTTGGCTGCTATAGCTGGATGATGCGCCAACATCAGACCTTCAAATATCCATCATCATCAACCCGGCACCTCTGACTTTCCGAGGATTCCGAGGATCGATGGCGGACCAGGAGGATCAGCATCAACCAGCCACACGTCCTGCGGAAGTTTGACACAGACTTCGACCCAGTGACCGCAGCTGCAGCTTGAAGTGGGTTGCTACAAGACTGCACTGGCCCGCGCTGCAAGAAAAAGGGACAAATTGGATCAAATTGGGCAATGCAGCTACTTGGCGGTTCAGCCCAAGAGTAAGTGGATTACAACTCCAATTCTAAGTGGACAACTCCAATTAAAAGTGGACTATATAACCCTACTTACACTGCTTTAACTTGGGGGTTATATTGCACTTACTTACTGGGTTGAACCGCCAATTGTTGGTGGATGTCGCTGGGGCTTGTTGAAGGGTGCCAAAATCACAGGAGCTGGGGCCAATGGGCCACGGCTATGGTGTGACGTTGCCATATCAGGCGGACTGGTGGCGGTGGCCCAAGAAGCTCAGGATGGAATTCCAAACGTGGCAGGCTGGTGGCTTTCCCATGCTGCTGCACGACCACCGCTTCCATATCCAGGTGGGGCTGGGAGATGCCGAGGTCATCATGAAGTTCTTAGGTCGTTGCACTTGCCAGAAATGCGCACAAGACATTGGTGAACGTGGACTCCCATCAGTGGACCATTTGTTGAGTGCATGCCAGGTCTGTAATCTCATGGAGTTGCAGACTCCCAAGGATTTGGAATGCTGGGTCCCTGGATGGAACCAAGATGTCGGAAATGGCAGTGGCGTTGGCAATTTTGTGAGGTCCTGAACCCGTTGACGTCATCATGGCAGATGCCCAGGACCACAACTAAGGTAACTCAGGGGTTCGTCTTCTGGCTTCGGTTGTCAAAGTTGGCCTTGGTGGTTTTTAAGCAACAAAGAGGTGTTCTCCTGATCATTGGAAACATGATTGTCATGGTTTCAGCTGATTAACAAGAAGATGTTTGCATATTTTGCGCGCCCTGGGTTGATGTGCGGAGGACTTAAGCAAAAAGAATCCAACAAATCAACGTCCAGATCTCGGAACCCATCCTCAAAGGTGGCATCGGAAGACTTCCAGTTGCACGCTGTTAGGGGAAGCCAAGAAGAAAAGCAAAGCTGCACGGAGCAAACAAGGCTGGAGACGCAACAAATATGGGAAAATACATTCTCTGGAATGCTTTTTTTTCCAGATTTTTCATTGCAACAGCTGTCGTGGGCATTCAGCGCATTGCGGATGATTGGCTGAACGGGATTGAACTCATTTTTCCCAGATTTTGTTCTGAGCTCGCTAGGTCCTGAAGCCGAAACGGTGGGTGTGGGTGCCGCCTGTGGGCCATTGGGCATTTGGGCTTTGACCTTCCAGGCAGGTGGATTGGCCCCCAAAAAATGGATACTTCTTGGGTACATATTTGGTACCACATTTTTGAGCCATGCGTGCAGTTGTCATCTAAACAGAAAACCTGGAAATTTCAGGAGACTGGTTTCAATTTCAAACTTTGCGTGTTGGGTCAAGTATCAGAAACTGCTGTGATTTCAAAGCCTTGCAAAACTTAGAAACGCAGGAGATCATGTTGGGCCTCGGCATGCTTAAGGCAGGAGGTGCCCCTGAGTCTGTGGTAGTCCTCCATCTTTGCGCTTTCGGTTTTGGCACGGTAGAGGTACGTTCTTCTTCCGCTTCGGCTGGCGAGGGCGTGGTGTGCAAGAGGAGCATTGGTATCGTGAGGCCCCTGTGGGGTTGTCGCTGTTTTCTCAAAAACTGGAACCCTGATTTACATCCCATGGTTATCCATGGTTTATGATTCTAGAAGAGAAAACGACTTGCCACCTTTTTGATGGCCATATATTTGGGTCTCCCGGTATGCGGTATCTTTGGAGGGCAACCCCACCTTTTAGCAGATATCAGCTAGCTGGCCTGCTACTGTAGATCTGTGGCAGGCTATCATGAGGCTCCTTGGACTGGTGCTCAACAGCTTTGACAAGGCCACGTTGCCACGTTTTGTCATCTGTACCATCCAAAATTCCACGTTTTATGCTTTGCTTTGGAGAATAAAAGCTGTCTTTTCCAGGTGATTCCCTTCAAGTCAGAAATCTACCACCAGGCGAAGTTGCTGTGTTCACAGTACGACTCTGGTGGCTTAAAGTGAAAGTCTCATCTTTTCTTAGGAAGTCGCTGCAGGCGGATCCTTGTTTCTACGTCATTGCTGCGGGATTTTGTCGGGAAGGAGTGGACATGAGGGATTTGATGAGTCATTTGGTCCATTTTTTTTGATTCCCTCAACAGATAATTGTTGGTTTTCATTTCGACTTGTGACCAGTGAAGCCTCAAAGATCTCCAAGGATGTGGAAGTGTCCATGGTATCACAATGGTATCTCTTGATTCATTTTACGGATGCAAAAGGCTATGCTGATGCGTCGATGGAGACCAGGTGGGAAGTGGAAGTTGATCTTGTCGTCATCTTTTTCACACATACATACAGTCTCATGCACTAATATACAATTTTCGATAATCTCAATAATTAGTATAGATCGTATACATATTTATATATTTTATATTTATAGTCATCCTGGGGGTAGATAGAATATGGACATTGTCAAAAGGTCCTTTGCAAAACGGGAGTATCCGCAGGCTTCGAGAGGCCATCCAAAGCATCATCGCATGCGAAAGCCACGAAGATCTCCCGAAGTGGCTCGGCTTCCATGATTTTAGTGCAATCTGTTATGGATTGATACTGGATGGATTTTAATAAGGTTCTAGATGGTTTTCCCCAACCAAAAAGGTGGGGATTTGACCGCCAGAAAATGGGCTGATCATAAATTTGAGGGGATCTGAAACCATCAATTTGGGCGATTCATCAATTTGGGGCGATTCATCTTGTTGACCAATCTCCAAAAATAAGATTATCAGCGCCAATCATAAAGTGGAAGCATTTCTTGGAAGCATCCAAATCTGGGGATTCTGTTAGATTCCGTTAGCACTGGGATTTCACTCATTTTTTTTTTGCCAATGAGAAGGGGCTGCGGGTCGAAGCGGGGTATGTTGGTCCCAAAGAACCTTGATTCTCACTGTGTCTGAGAATAGGGTACCCCAGAATCCCACCATTCATCATCATTTTCCTCATGAAAAATGGCAGCTTGATGGTCTTTGATGTGCATCCCACTTAGTGAATGGTCTATAGCCCATATATGGCTTACATTATATAACCCATATTTCATCCCATAAGTGGGGATATCCCAAAAATAACTGGGGGTATAACCCATTTACTAAGTGGGTTCATTTTCGTTGGATGGCATATAGCAGTCTGGCCAGCTAAGGTGTATCGAGACGCTGGCGGAGTTTTCCACCCCGGAGAACCATCAGCGAATCGATGAGGCCTGGTCTTCAAGAAAAACAGACGACTATATATAGCAACCCCCAAGGGTAGACGGAAAGGTCGGAAACATTCTGGGAGAACCATCATCTATATCATCTCTATCCTCTATAATCATGTATCATCTATAGTGATCTATGATAAACCACGTGGAAACTATTTCCCCATGGGAAATCATATCATCTACAATGCTTCTATAACTCTAACATGGTGGTTTCCTGAAATGGCGCACCCCAAAACCATAGGTTTGAATGTTTCAATACTAAAATGAGTCCATGACTTAGATGATTTGGGGGTACCCCTGTGACGTAGGAAACCTCCATAATAAATCATAACAATGTCATAACAATGTATCTGTATAATCATCATGCAATCGTTGTCACACTTGTCCTGCCAGCTCCTCGACAAAGTGGGTCGCGTGAGAGCCATTGGGCTGTCCAGCCGAAGCACGGTGCAGGTTGGAAGATCTTGGAGCAGAATTTGGTAAAATTGTGGTTTTTCAATGCTGATAAATGCTGATAAATGCTGATACATCGATTGAAACACTGATTGATATCTGAAATTCTAATTGATAGAGTCTGGCAACACAGCTATCTTCTGAGATTTCTGTTGACACGCCAGACTCGGGAGAGCCCCGAAGCTCAGCTGGTCATCAGTCCAGTGCGCCCAGAATTGGGCAGCTAGTCATGTGTTCAGCACTGGGCAGATGAATGGTGGGCTCATGTGGCAGCTTCCAGGTACCGTACCAATTGACCATGCAGGTCTTGAGGGAAAGAATGGAGTGCTTTGGGAAGGCTGGTTCATCCTGTCATACTCTTTGCTGCAGTCTTTTTTCGGTGGTCTTGTGGGCAAGTCATCCTACTTGAAGACATTTCCGATTCTTGTAGCATGGTGAATGGTCACTATGGTCACGCCAGCCGTACACCGCTGCGAGATCGCCTACATCAAGCGCCGCTCCCATGCCATTGGCGTTGGAGCAGATGCCTTGATCCAGTTTGCGCAGCCGGCGCATGCAGCCTATGCCCTGGAGGTCGTTGAAACTTCACCGGAGGGATTGGATGAAAATGGATGAACACATGAAGAACACATGATGGAAACATGATGAAAACCATGGTTTGGAGGTTGAACATTTCATATCATTTCATCCATGCCATTAGTTGTCACTAGTTCGCCTCAAACTGTTCAACGCAACCGGAGCCGCAATTCGAACACACTTTTTGCTGTAGGGTAATGACTTGAAATACAAGCTGATCGCAGGCAACCTTTTGCCATGCCGGACTTGATGCACTTTTACAAGACTTTCATGGAGCTTGCATGCCTGATTTCAGGCAGTCAACGACATGAAGGTGTTGGGGCCAACTGTGATTGCCAGGCCTGGTATTTACTACACAAGTAGTGCTTGCATTTTTCACACGCATGGAAGTCACGGAACCTTCTCATGACGCATCAAAAGAATAAAAGAACACCACTGAAACGATTTCAGCAACACTGGGGACAGAACCAGACAGCCATCTCCAAACAAGTGGGTTGTTAGCTTCTGAGCCAACCTGAACACATCACTGAGTCTGAGTGCCATCCGCTAGCAATTTCTGGCCGTGAGGTTAGGAAAGACCAGCTGAGCGTGCCGTCCAAGTTGCAGTCGATCACCCAGCCGCAGTGACCTGGGGCCTGAAAAATGGGCCTCGAAGATGACGGAGATGTGGACGAGATCGTGGAAAACACGGTGTGGGTGTCGTTGCTGGGAATCGTGGCATCCCTGTGGAAAATCATTGGGGAATGGATGGGAATCAACAGAGGAGTCATACACATTGGCAGTATTCCAACATGCACTGGACAAATGATGGTTTGACTTGGTGATTCTTTTGGGCTCAGAGATGCGTGGCCCGAGCGTGCTGCCCGCAGCTGTGTAGTGGGCGGCATCGGGCAGGCTGTTACTCTACATGTCCAATGATTACTTGTGACTTCGGAAGAAGATTTGAATTGATTTGATGATGTGATGGTTTGATGATGTTTGGCCTGGATACACTGCGCTTTGGGATCAGTCAGCAACCCCACAAGTCAACTTTTCCAATAATCAGAATCAGTGGTTGAAGTGATCCCAGTTTCTGAGCTATTTACGATGGTCAATGATCCTTGTTCCTTCGTTCCTTTACTTTCTGCAGGTTTGGCTGTGCCTCCCAGCAAAATGCCACCCAAAAAAAAGGGAGGAGAGGTGCGACGTGGCGCTTTGGGCCTTTACATCCTCCCTTCGGCAGTCAAAACGTGGCAATGGGATTGATGATGAGGAAAATCATCTATAAATGGTGGATTTTCCAGCTTCGCAGAGGGTATCAGCAATGGCAGTAGTTGACACTGCCACTGGCGCAGATCAGCCAGACGGTCGACGAGAGCAACAAACTGCGCGCTTCGTTTTTCCGGCGAAGTTGCTGACAGGGCACCTGAAAGTCCCATTTTTTTCGGACATGGAAAATGACCATTTCCCCATGATGACCATAAAATTGGGTCAATTTGGGTCCCAAGCCATTTGATTTGCAACAGCTTCACCCAAGGTGCGAAAGCTGTGTTTAAGACATTGGATCGAGCCCCCGCCAGGCTGGGTATCAAACCCTTGGACGAGAGTGGCAGCAAAAGTGCATGGCTCGGCAACATTGGGCGCATTGGGTCGGGCTGAGCAATCTGAGAAGCACCTGTTACGCGTTTACCTGAGGCAAAAAAGGCACTTCCAATGATCCTGCTGCAATCTTAGTCGATGCTTGCTGCGATTGCATATCTCTGACCAAATTCCCACTATCAAGGTTCACATGCCAGCTGACAAGAAGGCTGATGCCACCGACAAAGACAAAGATAAGGATTCAAAGAAGAAGGTCCGGCTTGTCGCTTTGAGTCTCAATGGCTTCTTGCATGGCTGGTGCGTTTCTTGTCTCACTTGAATGTAGACTTAGTGACTTGCTCAGGCGGCAGCCGCAAAATCCAAGCGCGACCATGAGGCAAAGAAAATCCTGCTACAATCCACTTCTCAATGGGGAGGGTCCCACAGATTTCTTTGCATTGCGGTATCTCAGAAACTTGAGGTGGACGAAGGATGTGGACGTGTAGGCATGAAATATCATGATATCTTTAAGAGGGAAGGCAATATGTTTCGGCATGTCACACCAGACTTGAATGTCAGGAACTGACCCATGGTGCCGGCTTGGGTGACATCCTCGCGAGCGAGGCTGGAAGTAGTCAAAGCTGCAGTTCGTTGCAGACATGCTGACGTGTTTTTACTAAGATTCTGGCAACTTTTAATCGGTCAATTTTAGTCATGGGGTGCTACGAAGTCTGGTGCACAGGAGGGCAAAGGCGGTGCGTCAGATTGGATAGCAAGGACGGCTGAAGACCTGCTGATTTGATCTAGTTTGGTGATTCTTGCCATGTGACTTTCATTATCTCAGGACTCGTGGCTCCGATGGAAGCATGCAGGGTGCTGGAGCAAATCTGAAGAAAGACGATGGCAAGAAGAGGACTTTGGCGAAGCATGACAGCTACAAGGGGCCCTTGCAAAATATCTATTGCGTTAGAATGGGTTAGAACTAGTCACATCAGGTGTCAACTAGGGGTAGGGGCCTGCCGTTCCAGGAAAGAAGCTCCTGCCGGAGACTCCTCAGCCAAAGCCTCAGCATCAGCAGCCAGCAGCAGCCAGCAGCTGCCAGCAGCTGCCAGCTGAGGTGCCAAAGATGAAGGTCAGGCATGACTCCGAGGCAATCAAGGAGGGTGAGGCGAGCTCCAAAATTGGCAGATTTCGCGTTGCCAATGTGTTGTGTGGCTGGTGTGATAGCCATATGATGACTGCCACGGTGACTGTTGTGTGGCTGTCAGTCCGTGATCATGACCCTCAGCGACCAGCGGCTCATTGACAAGGATGGCAACCTTGTTGAGACGCAACTTGGCCAGGGAACATGATGATAGGCCTTGGGATTTGGGCCCACCTTTACAGACAAATTTGATCAAATTTGCGTGCAAGTTGCTATATACAGAGATTTGGACCTTCGCAGCGGCTTGGGGCTGGGAGTTGAGGCAAGATGAGCTGTCCAACACTAACTTGCTTCTTGCCGAATCCGGAATTGATGGGATTGGGATGAGTGGCATTCGAGTTGCTCTTTTTATCACATGAATACGTGAGGGTCGGGGTTGAACTGCGCCGGAACCAATAATTACAAAGGCTGTTGACTTTTTGTTTGCCGCTGAAATGCTTGACCCACAAATTTGATGATTCATGATTCAAGATCTCAAAGTATCACGTGTGCTTTCTTGCACCCTCTTGTAAAGAACCGTCCCCTAAAGGGGGAAGCACAACGAGACGTCCAACAGGCTGGACAGTGACAAGGCGAAGAAGAACGACGCAATTAGGTCGGGCCTTTGCAGCTTGCATTTGTGAAGGGTCTCATGATGATATATGAATTATATATGATGATGAGGATGAGGAGGATGATGAGAACCCGAAGTGCCGCTGTCAGGTCTCAGGTCGAGTATGATCCGCACAAGCCCAATGCTGATATCCTTGACAAGTGACTTGCCTATGGCCATCAAATAGATGTTCAGGTTCAGGTGGGTATGTTTCCCAATTTGCGATTCCCCGGAATATATGCGCTACATTTACATCAAACCATTCAGATAGCTGTTTTGGAGAACCCATTCTGGAAATCTGGGAAAAACCCAAATGAAATTGTCCAAAGACGGGGGAATACGACCATCATTGGGTTTCCATACAAAACTTAAAACTTTTTTTGGAAGATTTTGGCTATTCCTAGGGTTTTGGACATCGACATCAACCATCAAGAATCCAGTGACTCACTTTATATATCTTTATATCATTTGCCTATGAGTCCTTTTTTGGCAATCAAACATCCAGTGACATTTGGACCCCGGCCGCACTTGAGGTACGATGAGCCGGGGGCTGCCCCAAGCGGTTTCATGATTGGTGGAGTGCCCACTGGCGTCATTGACGAACGAGATCCCGAGAAGAGGTGAGGCACCATTTTTGGAGATCTGTACTCTGAGGATCTCTAAAGGACCTGGCCCTGTGGTGTTATATTTTTGCACCCATGATGATATTACCATTCAACAGGTATTGGAATACAATGAGAATATATTGGGAAAAAAAGGCACCAGATGGTTTTGAGGCCTTTAACTTGTAACCATCACTGTCCAGGCTGGCAATCTTGACTGAGATGAGCCAGAACCAGACCTTGGATTTTGGGAACAAGTTTCAGTCGGACTTCTACACTTCTGATGAGATGGCAAAGTTCAAGAAGCGCTTTGGTTGCGATTCACTTTGACCTGCAGTTTTTTTGTTGGCACATGGGTTTGTCTGAAAATAGGGTATATTCCCAATGAAATAGCCATTTAAATTCGGGATAATGATCAGCAAAAATTGGGTAAAAAGGGGTACACTATTTTCAGACACACCCACATATCCTTTTTTTTGGTGGGGTCTACAGCTATGGTTTGTGCCAAGTAATGCCGTAAAGCCGTGGGTTTTCCCACACCATTCCAGTGCCTCGCTGACCAAGGCCGACCAAGAAACCTAAGAGGAAGAACCGCACAAAGGTTGCGCACCCGCTTTCTCCAGCTGTGTTGCTAGGTGAAGGTGTACACAAAAGAGATACACACACATATATTATATAATACTGTAACTGAACTATTTAATATACATGCATATATTTGTACCTACACATAGCTTCAGAGATATACCTTAGCACAGCGGAAACCTTTGCTCGTCTTTGGGCTCAGCTGGGTTGGTGGCATTCGCCTAAGGTGAGCTCCACCCAGAACGGATGCAAATCATCAAATCAACTTGGATGGCTCAGTATGCAGATGCAGACAATTTCACTATATTTCAACTTTCCAGGTTTTCTCTCAGGCACTGTTTCCCGATGCTCTTGTTTCTCCAAGATGTATCCCATTCTTCATGTCATGAATGTCACCATCCAATGGGAGAATGAACTGTCGTCATCCACTGGGATTTTGGTCACTCCTTTGATTCTGGATCGTTGCTACCCCGCCATGACACACTCAAAGTGCCTGGTCACCGCAGAGCAGAATGCAGCGTATGCAGCTTTAATGCCACAGACATCCTCAATCCAGGTGTGCGGAAAGGGGTCGAAAACACAAGGGAATTTGAATGAGGCGATTTTTTGAATGACCTAAATTTGGGGGGAATTTGTGGCAACAGCTCCAGTGTTTCATCCTATGGTGGGTCTATCCCCACCGATCCCCAGGTGTTTTGTGGTCTTCAAGGTGTAGAACTTTGCCAGCTGGTGCTGAAGGCATCGACGTTGCAGGAGCTGGTGGATGCAGTGAGCCGCGAAATCAACATTCCAGGCACGGTCCAAATCAGGGACGAGTAGAGAAAGTGGGTCAGAAGTTATGGTTGTGGTAAACCCTGTCATATTGGGATATATATATATATTATACAGAATATATATATAATATATTATATATACAGAATATATATATATATACACATACATTTCTTATATTGTATAATATAGATATGGGTGTAACTGCCAGACACCCATCATTGTGGAGAACCATGACAACAGAAATATGAGAACTGTCTTGGTTGTGGCCCAGCAAAACGAGTGATGAGGCGATTGCTTTCGGCTCCTCTGGGGTGGTGCTGGACTGGGCGCTGGTCGGCTGCCAATGCCATTGTTGCGCAAGAGTTGCTTGGACTCCACCGTCTCAGGAAATCTGTGGAACATGTTGGTTAGATTTTGGATATTTTTGTTAGTTCATGGGCCACAATCCTTGATTTCAGATTTTCCAGTAGATTTTGGTTAGTTCATGGGCCACTTTCTTTTGATTCCAGCTTTTTCCAGATTTTCCAGTGAGAATGAAAACAAACCAGCCACTTTTACGTAGCCTGAGGCGATATCCCCGTGAAGGTGACCCTGGTGAGGATCAACCCCGCCTGGGCCGCTGCACTGGATCGAGCACCTTGGATCCCTTGAAAGCTCCGGCTGTAGCCAAAATGAAAGAGGAATCCAACTTTAATTAAACTATTAAACAAGATAAACAAAACAAACAAGGTTAAACAGAAGAAAGAGGCATATTATGGTAGACAAAAGAAGACAGGAAGCTCACAGTCAGGTGCAGCAGGACCAGCAGAATGCAACAGCAAAATGTTTCAACACAGCATTTTTTTCTGAGGTTGTGGCATCATTGGTACCTGAGTTGCCATCCATTGCATGCATTTGCGATGGACCGGCTCTTGACCTTTCAGGAGTGAAGTTGGACGTTGTTGTGACACCCGAAGAGCTTGCCAGTTTGTCCGAAGAGACATCCAGGATCCATTTCTGGTCCAAAAGTGTCCATCTCTCAACATCTCTCAGTGTCCACTTCGTAGGAGAAGTTCGGACATGCTTTGCAGAGAATCGTGACTTGGCGTTGGCGGCGGTGCAGTATTCTGGCAGCTTTTTGATGCACTTTCCAGAAGATTTGCTCCACGACAAGGCAAAGCCAGCTCCCAAATAGTTGGAGCCGGAGGTGTTTTTGTGTCCTTCAGAATTTTTGGAGATGTTCTATGCTGCTCATTTGCTGCTCATTTGCTGCTCATTTCTCTCAACCACCTCTCCCTGCAGGAACTGGTCAGCACTGCGCTCCGCGAATGTGGAAGTGCCTTGCGATTCGTTCCTGTTCCGCTTCGGCGAGACCGCGAGGTTGTTTTGGTTGCTGTACAGAACGATGGGGAAGCTTTGTTTTATGCTCCACCCGAGCTGCAGGCCGGTCTTGCCTCTCATGAGACACTCACCACTTCTTGAGTTTTGTGAGTTTGGTGAAGTATAAAGGAGCAAGTTACCAAAAATGAAATTGAGTGATGGGACTATGAGATTCAGCCAGAGCAGAACACACAAAAGCCAAGGAATCAACGAAACAACACTTGAAACATCTAATGAACATTTCGGTGTGTCCAAAAATGGGGTACCCATGGGGTACCCCATACTCGAGTGGTTTCGAATATCATTTTCTCATCAAATGGCCAGAAATTGGTGCCCCATTCCCGTGGAGGCTGATGCGGAGGTGGCTGGTGCTGCTGTGGCCCAGGTTGGCCAGGCCTGCGAGAATCACAGGAGATCCTGGTGGCAAAGTAAGGGGGTCACAATCATCCAATGTTGGTGTTGCCAGCCACAGCACCAGTCTTCACCATCCAATGATTTGTGTTTGATCAATTTTGATCATGTATTCAGTCTAGATACTGAACTATCTATCTAGAGTATACACATATAACATATATATATATACCTTCAGCCTCTTTAAGCAGCTTTTTTCTGGTTGTGCCAAAAAAACCCGTTTTTTTTTTAACAGGTTTCTCATTTTATCCAAGAATCATCATCATATTTAAACTATGTTAAACTTATATAGATATTTCCAAAGGAACGTGATTGAGATTGAACTTCTAAAATGTTGATATTTTGGGGTTATTAGAAAAAACAAGTTTTTAAAAAAAAAACACGTTTTTTTTCCATGATTACGAATAAAACCAGGTATTAAGATTTCAACCCAAAAAAAAGTAGGTTAAAGATTCAGTAGGCATATATAATATATATATGTAAGTGTTTGAACACTATATACTATATACATATGAACTATCTATATTCAAACACTATGTCTTTATTGGGAGATGGAACGGGTGCCCACTAAAAAGGCTCTCCAGTCGTCCCCAAGTCCTCGGGACCTCGGAAGGCGATGCGGCACGCCTCAACGCTTTTGAAGCAGGACCAATATATGGGACCAATATGAATGGTGCTAATTTTAATGGTTCCCATATAATGGTGCCATTATTAAAACCATATTTTTATGATTTTTTATGGGACCACTACAACCATTACAACCATTATTACAATCATTATTACAACCATTATTACAACCATTATTACCATTTTATGAATGGTTGTAGTGGTAATAATGGTTGTAATAATGGTTGTAATATGTTGTAATAGTAATTACAGTTCTATACCCTCAGTTGCGAAGCCCGTTGACACTTTTTTTTTTGAAAGTATGGATTGATATTAGGGGCATTCTGAGTAAGTATTAGGACATCCAAAATATGGCTTGACATCTGCTTTGGGATTCATTATGATTCATTCTTAATTGTCCCCGCTGAAACATTGCTGAAACCATCCACAGGACAGGGCCTTTGTCTTCGAAGCTGCCAGAAGGAGAGCAGTTCTGGGCGTGCCATAAATATGCAAACTACTATACTTAGGCACATACACATTCTTTGCAATCTCAAGCCTTGACTTGTTGGGGTTGGTATTCCCTAGGAATTCATGTGCTCCTTGCGACCGCCACATTGGGATGAAAGCATTCCTTTTGCCAGGCGTGCCAACACTTTTCTCTACGCTCATGAGCGCCTGCGACAGGACAAGGAGTGAACGTAGCTGAAGAGTTTTGCGGGTGTTTGCCAGAGTTTCCCTCCACAAGGGAAGACCCCCCAGTTATAAGTTGCTTTATAAACTCATTCACTATAGTTGTATCCCCCAGAAGCACATTTTATGCAAGTCTTGTCTTGGACTCCGCAAGTGAAGGCATTTGTCATGTCCATAGTTCGAGCCGGGGACTCAGTGTCAAGACCTGAAGCTAGTGATACCTGATCCAATGAAGCGAAATTGCTCACCCATTGAGGTCAATGGTGATGTGCTCACCCATGTCCCGCAGGCCGTATCCAAACTGAAATCCGACAGGTTTTCAGCAGGTCAAACTGCACCATGTAAAGACTTTTAAGCTCCTTTTCTAGAGCAAAGATGGCTGCTAGTGATGAACATTTCAATCTGTGGGAACCACATGCGGACTCCTCATACACCATGTTTTTCTTTACAGCCAAAGGGCTTCATCTGAAGCCAGATGATAAATGTCCAGCTGCGGCTGAGAGGCACTTCGGAGTGACAGAGATGTGTGCATGGCAGCACGCCCTGCATGTTTGCAGAAGCGCTCGAAAATCCGTTTCTAAAGTGTCCATCTCGTCTAAGGAAATGCAATGATGGGGTTGCTGCAATATTCTTTTCATATGTTCAATCTACCATTTTTGTACTGTGTATATATATAATATATACATATATATATACATATATATATATATATGTATGTGATGTCTATTCAATTAGGTTATTAAACTGCCAACATATGATCCCATCAAAAATCTGTGTATGTATACGTATATATATATATATCACACATACATTTATGTGCACATGCAATTATATACATAGGTTATTAAAATGCCAAACATGATACTTTGATCGCATATTTTTTCTGGGTGTGTCTGGCCAGGCCAGGGCCTACTGGGCTGGTGAGGGTGACGCCCCTCCATCTGCCCAAGGACTTGTGCGACAAGCATCAAGCTGAGAATCAGTTTTTTCTGCTGCTTGTTGTTGTATATCGTTGGATCGTGTTGGATATTATTGTTGGGTTTAGACTCTAGACGATTGAGCAATCGAGAATGCATTTTTTTGGACAAGAAGCTGGATTTCGCTACAGTGAAATGGATAAACGATCTGGAATTTACATGAATTTCCAGCGTTTGGACACCCTGTCTTTGTAGCTCTTAGGGCCTCTTGTTGGAGCCAAGCGAGCGTGCCAAACTGGCTGCTCAAGCAGTTCGAGAAGGTGCAGCAGTGCAGCTGCCAAGTCTTGATATTCTTGGCACGTTTTTTCCCCTAAAATGATTACTTGTACACAAGAAATGGTTGCATATGTTATATGTTGAGAAAAAATGGCACAGTATCCAGTTTTGGCCCTGACTGTGCAGAGCATGTCGCATCCCTGTCAGGACGACCCACATGAGCCAAATAGCCAGAGCGCAAAAATTGTCGCTGTCAGCTGCGGAATCTTTCCGCAGCAAGTCATGCTCTGCTGTCTCCGGCAGCAAACTTTGTATCTACCACCTCAGCCGTTTTTTTCCGTGTCATGGGACCAGACAGACTTAAGAATGATAGAATATATACATCATCCTAGATATTTTGAAGCCAGAGGCCTTCTCAAGCACTCCGTTTCAATGATTTACATTGGTAAAAACAAGATGTGGCACCAGCTTCCAGCCATGAAACCATGCGCCGCTTGAGCCCCTGGGCTCCCTGGACGACGCGTTGCGGTGCTTCCATCGCCAGATCCCGGGCACCTGCGGGCACAGTCTCCGTGGGTGGCGTGGTGGTCCCTCTTCGACACGACTTTGGAGAGGAGAAAACACGGACGGAGCAAAATTTCAGTACCTCTAAACTGTTTTAATTGTTTTAACTGTATGGTTAATAATCCCACAAAGGACCAACATTTTGACACAAGGAGCCGCCGGAGCGCATCCCCCAGGGCTTTCTGGCGCAGCTGCCCCGTTCTCTACGCCCTGCCTTGAAGTGGCTGGCACAGAAGGCATGGCAGTTGTGAAAGTGGGCCAGGAATGGAAAGACCATTTGCACGTGAGCAGTGTTCCAAATCCTTGTTGGTTGAAATGTATTAATCCTATTGGGCCAGCATAAAGGGGCGTGGCAGTGCCAGGCCGCGCCGGACAAGATAGTCACAACATGTTACTTGAATATTTTTTTCAACAAAGACTTGACGCATTATGTACCAAAGAAGTAGTTCACCCTCCCTGCTTATCCATTCCCGCAGACCAGCATCAACCGAAAATATCGCTTTGGTGTCTTGTGAAAAGATGTGCACTTTATGCCTAGCCGCCTAGATACCTAGCCCTGAGGATGCCTTGGGACAAGATGCCCTTCTCCTTTCCTCCCCTGCTGAGCGTGCTCGCGCACGTCACGTGGCCTTGGCCTATGCTGAATTAGCCCATGACTCAGCCATTCTCAGACGCTTGTTTTTGATGCAAGACTGAAAGGTTCTAAGGCATTTCAATGATTTTAAAATGTATTTGATGGACATGTTGGACAGCATGGCTTCTGGCTGAATTGGTTCACGCGAGCCAGACTTGGTTGACTTGGTGCACAGCTGTGCTGAGGTGAACTCAGAGCTTGAGTACGTTGGCATTTCAGCAGACACTACAGAGGCTGACTTGAAACAGCCGCTGTCTCAGGGCAACTTGCTACAGCTTGATTTCTCAATCCTTCAGGCATGCAGAAGTGGGAATGGATCAAAATCTTTGACATTTCATGATTCCATATTTTGGGCGTGCATGAATAGCCATAGCTACCAGCTATTTTGACTCATACCCAAGTCTCCTGTTGCGAGGCGTCGCGAGATCGTGCCTGGAAATAGTGTTGCCTTCACCAACTCTCCGCCTGTGCGAGCTGCACTTTCTGGGGGACTCCTGGTTCTTGATGCCTGGACTCAGTTGAGAACTGAAGTGAGAGAGAGCTTCAAATGGCATCTGGATTGGACACGATGGTTTACGGCGATTTAAGAATCTAGTCCAGAGATTTGTTGAACTGATGAGAGTCTGTATTGTGTTGTTGTTAAGTGCAGAAAGGATGTGCCATGCAGAGCAATGAACCAGAATCTGGTTTGAGGATGGGTTGGAGCGAGCTGAACGAAATGTTCTTCCAACGCTGAACAACCTGTTCCTTGTCAGGGTGAAGGTGTTTGTCACAATGCAACCAACATTTCGGTGGGAGGGAGGTGGCTGAAGGGATTTATCGCCCTTTGATAATTTAACATAGCTAGCAAAAATGCCCCGTTTATAGATGGTTTACCTATTGACCCTATTGAACATGTTGATTTTCCAATAGTTTCCAATACATATATATATATGTACACACACATATGTATATATATACAAAGTATATATATAATTATATATAGTTATATATATATATATAATTATATAGATATTATATTTCCAGGGAAAACACATATATATATATACACCTGGAAAAACACATATATATATATACACATACATACATACATACATACATACATACATTTACTTTACTTTACTTTACTTTACTTTACATTACATTACATTACATTACATTACATTACATTACATACATACATACATTTACTTTACATTACATTACATTACATTACATTACATTACATACATACATACATACAGTACATATATATGTATACAATATATATATATATATAATACTTTATCCAATTTTATACATACATATATATATATACACACTATATATATACAATATATATATACACTATATATATATATACATATATATACATATATGTATATTATATTTCCAGGGAACAACATATATATATATATATATATTTATAATGTCAAGTTAGGATTGATCAACACCGCCCGATTAATCAACCTCCACTGCCCCCCCCAAAAATGTAATTTAAAAACAGGTGGTCCCCCTGGATTAATGAACTCTTTTGCCTGGACCTGATTAATCAACCTCCAGTGCTGAAATCCCATTTTGTTTTATTTTCCAACTCTCTTTATTTTCAAATGGTTTCCTTATTCTATACTTAAGTTGAAACCTCATGAACACCAGAACCCATCACTGCTGATCATGAAAAATTGAAAAAAAACTATTCCCCAAATGATCGATTTCTAATTAAATTCTTTATAAAAATCATCAGTTTGGATAGCTCCCAAAGGGTACCCCCCCATGAGCCCATGTCCCCCATTAATAATAACCAGAGGATTCCCCTTATTAATCAACCCCTTCCAAAGGGGCGTTTATTTAGGGGGGAAACTAGGAAAGACCTTCCAAGGTCAATCTGACCTTGTGGGGGGTTTGTTAATCCGATGTTGCCATTATATATATATAATTTCCAATAAATTCCAATATTTTCCATAGCTATTCTAGATTACCAGAGGGTCAATCTGCCGAGGCTCGAGAATCGAGAAATGTCCCTAGAAGACGGTCGCTTTCTGGTCGAGTCTGTCCGCTACGAGGCCCTCAAAGGTTCCATGACGGACTCTGCGACCTTTGTCAATTTTGATATCAATTTTGATTGGTTTAAGGGAGATCAATGGATTGGAAACCATAATTTTCAACATCAAATAGAGGATTTTCTGGTAAAATGTACCTTAAACCGATCCAATGATGATATGATGATAGGGAACATGATGATTCACCATCAGAATTTGGGGTACCCTGTTTTTCGGACAAACCCATGTTCGCGACTTTGGCGACAAAGTACCAGTACATGCCGTGAGCCAGACAAAGGATTCACAGGATGAGCATATATGAGCATATACATATATATATATATTATACATATATATATTATACATATATATATATATATTATACATATATATATATATATATATTATACAGGATCATACAGGAAGATACCATTTGTTAATTGTTTGCTTGAATGAACAAGTCTGTTCAGTTCTGAGAGATTGCATCGAATCGCGCGATTGAGGGATCAACGATGATCCCGGGGACAGTTCATCCCCCCACTTGGAACAGAGGTATTGATCCATGCCCAGATTCCTCAGTTCGATGATTTTCCAATATTTTAGAATGCTCACTTCAATAGATGAGAATCCCCATTTAAACAGATCATCCCCAATGGGAATCAGTGATCAATCTCTTGTTTTTTCAGAGGATCAATCCCCAATGGGAATCAATGCACCATCTCTGCTACCCTCTGGTAATTTAACATAGCTATTGAAAATCACCATTTATAGTGGATTTTCCCATTATTTTCCCATTAATTATGGTGATTTTCCATAGTTTTTTGTATGTTTACCAGAGGGTAAGGAGTGGATTGACTGCGGTGCATCGCCACTTTCGCGTCCTGGCGCTGGCTTCGCCCTGTCCACCCTTCGATGGCCGAGCGCTTGACCCACCACTGAGGTCACGCTTCCAGGCGTCGCCTGGCAACGTCAAGGGGTGGTCATTTTGGGCTTCACTGGGTACTAAATGATGTGTTATAGGATTTGAATAGGATATGAAGATGCAGATGATCACTTTTTCAGGCACCTGATTCATGAGGCTTACTTGTTCATGTTTTTTACGGCTTTGAGATGCTTTTATGTGGGTCAGCAAGAGTACGGACCATGAGCCATGTCAACTAACCGACCAACAACGATATACCCGAACCTCCCAAGGTACTGAAGCCATGGGTTCGGGTAAAATCCCAACCAACCCCTTGAGTTTTCTGAGGTTGTTAGTGCCACCCGCACCACTGGAAGAGTTGACTGAAGCTCTGCAAGGGCATGACGACTCCGTGGTGTCTCCTCTGCTCACGGCAGCCGAGACGATCATTGCATCTCGCTCCAACTGTTTGATTTTCCAAGATGGGTCCAATGGGTCCCAAGGAACCAACACGATTTTTTCATGGTACTTCATGATGTTTCAGGTGTGTTTTTCTGTTAGATGAGTTTTATTTTTCCATTTTTTGTTGACGGAAACAGCTTGGCAGCTTTGCGCAGGAATTGGAGCGGCAATCCATCAGGCAAAATGCCTCGTTCTTCTCCTTCTCGACCAGTTCGTTTTTGAGATACTGCTCTCAACGCCCGCTGCCAAAGGGCAATGCGGAGGACATTTTGATGCTCTTCTGCACTTAATTTTGCACACTGAGGTCTTGGCATGATACCTTTGAATCCCATGGCATTATTTTCATATTATTGTATTATTTTACAGATTGTTTAGGCCTCTCGGTTATTGCATCCTCTGCATGAGTTTTTTCAAGCGTGCAGTTTCAAGAATGCAGTTTCAAGCGTGCAGCATTGTTACCTGGACACGGCCAAAGGTTTGACAATAGCACTTGGCTTTCTAGTTGCAGCATCTTAGGAGATGCGTTTATCCTCCACTTCATGCTTCTGACTGCCCATCTATGCCTGAAGCTGCATCGTCGGTTACACAGGCGCCATCAACCTCAACTGAATGTGACAGCGAAGAGGTTCTGCTTGGAAGAAACATGCAAAGAACATGTCAGATCTTGGGCGCGTAGGCTTTGAGAAAGTTAAGGCTGAAGCCTCCATCTCAGAGAGGACCGCCTATGGCTTGCGATGTTGTGCCAAGAGGCGAGAGGCTTTGACTAGTTTTGAAGTTGGAAAAGGCACCCACCAGGACCCACCACAGCTCTGTGAATTTTCAGGACTGGATGATGGGAGCGGATCGCTGGTTGGAACTCACTATCGCACAGCGGAAATTGGAGCCACAGCGCAAGCCATTGAGGCTCACCCGTTCTCCAGTACATTCAGTACATTCAGTACATTCAGTACATGTATCATGCGAAGTTTTGGAGATTTATGGGTACCAAGGGTTCTTCACAGTTTTTCAGAGACTTGTTGATGTAAGACATCTGAACTGCACTTTTATCATCCCAACTGGTACAGTCATTCCAGCGCAGGGTAGCCACACCCAAATCGAGGCCGATATGGCTCGGGGCCAGAATATCTTGTTGCTTGGTGCACGGGGCAGTGGCAAAAGTGCCATTGTTCGTGCACTTGGACATGGAAAATGGCTACTATGGCAGCATTTAAACATATTTATGATGCGCTGTTGTGTCAAAGCAGGATTCCAAGGTGCATATTTTTTTTCTGACCTTGGTTTGTAGATGGGTTTGAATGATTCCAATCCGTAAGGAACATCTGCGAATCCCTTACCACATTTTTCAACATATTCCAAAGGTTTTTGTTTGCTATTAAGGGTGACAATTTTGGGGTGTAGCGTGTACCCCACTTTTGCATTTACTGTACATATATTACAGTAGATATGATCGTAAAACCTATGTATATATACACTTACACTGTATATTATGCAGTTTTAATCCATTCTGCAGAATGAAATTTATTGCGATCCCCACCTTCGAGATCAATCCTGTTCAGCGTTCCTTGGAATCAAAGGCTTTCCTTTGCACTTCACCGCGACCAGACTGGACGCGACTTGCTGCAGCGGCGGGTCACAGAGCAAGAATCAGGCCATGAAGGGTCCAAGTTAAGCCCCAAATTGATGGGTGAAGATTCAAGAATCCCAAGTATTTCAATGTCTTCACAGTCCAAAGTTTGTTTGTTGAAAATTCCATCCTTTATTTTTTCACCTTGGAACATCCAAAAGGATTCTTGACTGCTTGTTGGGTCGCTCCCTTAACAGGTGCCTCAACTTGGGCAGACCAGCCAGTGGCCGCTGCAGCCCGTGTGGGTCACGTGGTGGTCCTCGATGGGATCCACCGGCTGCCGAAGGGTGCCTTGGTGTCAGCCTTGAGCCGCCTCAACGAAGGAGAGGTGGACCTCCCAGATGGCAGCCGGCTCAGAGCCTCTGAGGATTTTCGACTGGTGGCCCTGGCAGAGCCTGGGGATTGGCTCACACCTGAGGTGGCCTCCTTGTTCGCGACCCATCTGCTACCTGAGATGACGCCCCTGGAGCTTACAATGGCGTTGCCAAAGCTGGTGCCAACGGCCACACCGGAGCTGTGCCAACAGATTGCGAATATCGCCACTGCGGCTTTATTGACACAGAACGACACATCCTTCTCAGTGGGCGAACGTGGGGCTCTTCGACTCTCACTACGTGTGCTACTTCGGTTGACACGTCAAGCTGCTGCCACCTCAACGGATGCAGCAAAGCTGCGTGTCTTGCTGCATGAAGCACTGATGTCTCGATTCCTCCCCTGGCGTTTGCAAGACACTATCGATGGATGGCTGGAAGTGGCAGGGCTTGCTCCAAAGGTGAAGCAAGATCCATGCTTGAATAATTCATATTGCTTGATGCTGTTGTCTGTATTTGTCTCATTTTGCCAGTTTTCTTTGATGTTTTACGTTTTTTAGCACAGGTAGGTAGCACCAGACGAGGCGTTCTTGTGCCCAGGAAACAACGCAGAACTTCGGGGTGACCCTGGATGGGGATGACATTGTCACTGGATCTGTGCGAGTAGCACGACGAAGCCCTGAGAGGCCAGAATTGGTCCCAGCACCACGAGATTTCTTCGCGAGCCCAGCCGCCTTGAAACTTGGAAAGATTTGGAAAGTAAGGCTTGAAAAAGTAGAATTGATGGGATGCACACTGATATGGGTGTTTCCCAGAATGTGGGTCCCCCAAATCATCCAAAATTACACCATTTTAGTCTAGTATTGAAATCTATGGTTTTGGGATTCCCCATTTTAGGAACCCCCCATATCATATATACCATACCCAAACAATCCCAAAATGATATAGTGCAGACATGTACAGACTGGACTATACAGCCTACACGCTGCTTATCACCATGTCACCATGTATGCAAACCATGCGTAAGAAACCTCTAAGAGTTTGATCAGCGGCTGTTCTGGCAAGAGTGGAATAGCTACTCATGTAGGATTGTAATGGTCATGCACAAGAATGTCGCACCAGGCACCCATTTGATGATTATTTACATAGTCACTACCAATATATCGCTACCAGATCCCACCAGTCATGTTGCAGCGGACAGACGGAATGATCAGGAAAGCTTTGCAGTCAATCCTGCTATGCCGCTTGGCTGATGCTAAAGGTCGTCATTGGGTGACTTGCTCGGAAAGACATGTCGACATGCCAATCTTTTGTGAGGTGAGCATGCCGGCGAGCCTGCAATTCTCCTACTTGGGAATCAAGGACCCGTGTCAGTGTGTTCATTTCCAAAGTCTCCATGTCAGATTTGAATGCCAATAGCCATCATGCCATAATAATAGCCATAATAGTTGGCAGTTCAACGTTCCGAGGCAGCTTTTAACCGAAGGAGTTGGCAAAAATGTGGCAGTGGATCGTGTTCTGGAGTTGCTCCGAGCAGAACGAGAGTATGTGCAATTACATCGTGACACAACAGCCTCCCGTTGGCACACGTTTGCACAGGGCTCAAAGCAGCCATAATATTGACATAGAAAATCTAGTGTCTTCATACCAAGAAGGTGTGCAAAAGTTTGTATATACTATACTTACATTCCATTCCATTTCCATTCCATTCCATTCCATTCTATAAGATAAGATAAGATAACATAACATAACATACAGTGTACAAACTCTAACAGTCTCAAGCTGCTTGATGGTGCTTGTGGGCCAAAATGCAACGCTCTCCAAAGTCCCCAAGATAGCTAAGGTGAGCTCCTTGACTCTGAGACCACTCCTTGAAAATGGTCGTCTACAGTACGAAGATGCACCACTGGTGCGTGCTGCAAAGCATGGCCGAGTTTGTGTGGCTTGACATGAATGTGGTCACCGACAAGCGACAGATAGGGCAGCTAGGGCAGCTAGGGCAGCTAGGGCAGCTAGGGCAAGGCCTTGCTGTGCCAGGTCTTGGACGAAGCAGATAAAGCCCCGATTGAAGTGGTGGTGATCCTCAAAGCATTGGTTGAGGAGACATATGGAGACATGTTGAAACTGTTGAAACATGTGCTGGGGGGAGGCTATCACTGATCCACGTTGAACTGTGATAGCTTGGAGAACTGCAGGATGGTGAATTGCTGCTGGGGGATGGTCGTCGCTTGTGCCGGAGCTCCATCCTCAGTGCAGGAACCCATCACCCAGGTGCAAAAACCATCAAAAACCCATCCCATATTGGAAACAACGAATCTCTCGTCGCGGAAATCTTCCCTTTGAGGTGCGAGCTCGGAGAACGACATCCAAATACATCCAGACTTTCGACTATGGGCAGCTGGCTTAGCAAGCTTTCATGCCGGCAAACTGTGTATACCCTCTGGTATTTTAAGAGCCATGGGAAAACCATCTGCTTGTAGATGATTTAGGTATAACACATGGTCATGTTGATTACCGGAGGATAGCAGCCAAGGTTCTTGCGAATCGACCCGGGTTTCCCTTCCACGGCAATGCGTTCTTCCGTGAATGTGGCGATGCCTTTGCGGCCATTGCTTTGGACAACCCAGCGACTTGGCACGTGTTGGCATCTCTGGGTCCGGGGAGCAAGTTTGGCATCCAGGTATCAATGCTTTGGTGAGTTACTGAGTTGTGTCTTGAAACGGGGCGAAGGTTGAAAGATCATATCATACCTCTGAAAACTGCTCGAAACTCTGGTCTTAACTCTCAACACTGCATTTTGGCATATTTTGGCATATTTTGACCATGAGCATCTTTCTGTTGTCATCCGGCCGAGGATGTGACCTCGGAAACGGCGCTGTTGCATCACGTGGCACCCAGCTATCCAAAGCGGCAGGTCTTGGATAAATTGGCCTTGGCCTTTGCTGAGCTCAGGAGATCAGGGATCATTGGGATGGTATGTGGTATGATGATGTATGATGATGTGTCTTGCAAAATGATGTGAAACTTCTTGACATCTTAGACATCTGAGACATCTTAGAACTTTGGGATCTCAACATTGTTGCCCAATCTTGCCCAGTCCAAATCTAGAAATCTGGATGCCAAGGACATCCAAGGACATCCCTGAATTCTGGGAACGCCCCCAGGAGGCTCGCCGAAAATGCCGTGATTTCCTATCCCTACTCCATGCGTGAAGCTGTGGCCGTGGCACGACACCTGGAGAAGTACCAGAAGGCCCTGGGGAAGTCTGGAGCCGCCTGGGACGGGATGTGGTCAGTACCATGTTTTCTGGGTACCATGTTTGTCGAGACAAGGCCATCTTGCTGTGTGAATTTGCCGCATCAAGACCTGCACACACAACTTACAGAGACTTACAGGATGCACACGCATTCCCTTTTCACATCATGGATCTGAAATTGCCAGATTTTTTAGCTTATAAACCCCATTAAAAAACAATGAAAACACGATTAAATCCCCAGATTTGTAGGTGATGCCCCCGGGGCCATAGGCTCACCCGGGACATCTCAAGGACTCTGTGGTGGATGCCCTCAGCAACGTCTTGGCGTTCGAGGCTTACGACGCGCCCCTGAGGAGGCAATCCCATGCTGAATCAGTTCATCATTTTACGGATTTGTGGTTTGCCCAGATGGAAGCTATATAATTTTGATTAATTTTGGACATATTGCAGATTCCTATCACTTAGACTATCTTAGACTCAGATCGGGAAATTGGTCAGTTTCACGGCAGACGACGGCAGATCCAGTCTTTTCCTTAACTCCACGTGTAAACGGCGCGAAACGGGGTCTTGGAGAGGCAACTGTCTGATGTCTTCGAAGCGCACTTCCATGGCATCAAAGATGACCTGGAGCTGGCCTTTGGTTCTGTGTCAGGTGAGACTGGCAGTAGTGGCAGCAGGTCTTCCAATGTCTCTGACGTGGAGATCAGGTATTACCTGCCAAATGGACAAGGACTGAGCTCTTCATTTTTTCATTTTTTTTGGTGAAAACGGGGATGCCAGGCACATGAGCATCTTTGGCGTAGGATCCTGCAGTTCTGGCTAGGAGGACCCAGCATACCAAAGACCGGCTTGAGCGGACCAAAGCATGGAGAAGTCGGGACACCAAAGCCTTGCCGCCTTGCCGCCTTGCCGTTTGACACCGGGTTGCCGGCTATGGCCATAGCCATCATAGCCATGGCTGTAAATCATTGTTCCCCCCCCGCAATAGGAGGGTTTTGAGATCGGTGAATCTATGTGAATCTCATGTTGAGGTGGATCCCTCTGGTGCTCCTCATGTAGGAGGCAGGATGCACAAATTTGCTGGGTCCACTGGCGCTGCAATGGTCGTGAAACCCAGATGGTCAGGATGTGATGTTGATCTTTCCCAGAGGTGCTTTGTATTCCCTTATTCACACGCATATACATTTCATACATGCATTCTTGTCCACAAGTCAAGGTTTACAAAGAAAAAGTATCAGTTCCCCCCAATTGGTAGCCCATGGTTTTCCATTAAAACCTCCATTTCTCAAACCTCCATTTATCGATGATTTTCCGATTAAAACCTCCATATGTAGATGACTTTCGCATTCTACCCTCCATTTATACATGACATTTCCATTAAAGCCTCCATTTATAGAATGATTTTCCCATGAAAACTTCCATTTATGGATGACTTTTCCAAGACATTTGCGACAGGCAACCGCTGGGCTGGTGGCAGTGGCGGCTCTGATACCGCTGGTCTCGGGGGACGTGGAGGTCCATATCGACTCTGGGATGGAAATCCAGCGGCTAGGCAGACCATAGATGGATGCTGTGTTTTTTTTTTATTTTTTCCTGCAAGGGTCATTGGTGCGGAAATAGGGAGTTCATGGATTTCATGGAGAACGATCTGCGATGACATCTCTGATCGTCGCCACTGTGATAGCGGCGAGGTGCACTCAGTCAGTGAAGAGGCGAAAGCAGAGGTCAGTGAAGAAGCCAAAGCGAAAGCGAGGGCTATGGCGCTACAGGCCCCACTGAATTGACAGATGGCGAAAGAAAGCGAATCTAAAACTGAACGAATTCATTGAAGTGACTACTATTGATTGCTGGTATGAATTGGTTATAATATAATATAATATACATATATATATATATGTATATATAGCCTCGTCCGCGCTTCTGGAACTGCGCACACCCCGAATTAGGTTGGTAAAACTTGTCAATTCCGGGACAAAAATTCGTCCCGGAATTGACAAGTTTCATTAGGGTCATCATCATCATCATCATCATCAACAACTGCTTCTGCAAGTTCACATGAACGTTAACATCCCACCCCACCCCCCCACCCCATCGTATGTAGTTCTAGGGAGTGGGACGAGCCTATATATACAATATCTCTGGATCTATTTGTATCTACTATACATCGACTCGAGGCCTGGGAACAACGCTTGGCTGACATTGAGAAGATGGATCCGCAGCTCGGACCAAAGTTGATATGGTCTGGGTCCGATGCCCTCACGGGGTGTTTGCCGCTTGTTAAGCTCCAGATCTCAGGAGCATGTGGAAGATGTACTTGGAGGTTCTGAGTACGGTGGAACCTCAAGTGGCACAACTACAATCCATTCTACGCCAAGCCAAAGACAAGAAGTTGGAAAGGATTTGGCTCAGGAATCGCTCAGATGGTGAGTTGGATGACACTCGCTTGGTGGAAGGCGTTGCAGGTGAACGCTTGGTCTTCAAGAAGCGGGGGACTACGGAATCGAAGAGCAAGTCTGATGATGATGATGACAGGAGGGAAAACGATGGGGGTAGAGGGTTGCTGTTGGTCACTCAGAATGTTGTGACAAACAAACCATGGGCCAAAATCCTCTTTGCCTTGAATGAAGTGAAACCTCTTCAGTTTTGCTGTCCAATTTGATGGAGTCTTTCTGCCAGGGCCAAGCGCCGCATTTGTTTCGTCATGGACTGCTCGGGGTCCATGTACCGCTTCAACGGCATGGATGGTCGCTTGAATCGAATGCTGGAAACCACCTGCCTGATCTTCGAATCTATGGAGGGTTTGGATCGCTATGCAGCTTGGCCGCAACGGGTTGATCTGCTGGGGGTGTTTCCATATTACCCTCTGGTTATTTAACCTAGCCATGGAAAATGGCCCATTTATAGATGGTTTACCTATTAAAAATTGTGATTTTCCATGGCTATGTTAAATAACCAGATGGTATCGTTATTTGGCAGGACACCCCCTCTGCTAAACCGACCAGAGGTTGACATAACACAGAACCATTTCGATTGGATCATCGGATCATTGGCAGAGCCTGGTCTGCAGGACTATGCCGTCCTTGGTCACTCGGGGGGAAGTGCACAAATTCCTTTCGTGGAGTTTGGCAAGCCGCCGGCAAATCGTTCTGGCCCCGGGTTTTCACATAGATGACAGATGCGATTGAAACTTGCAAGACATAGAGGACATTCGAAACCAAATTTGGGTGTTTTTCATGAATTGAATCCTCTTAAAACATACCTTTCAAGGTATTGAAATGTGTTGAATCACTTTGACTCATGCCGAATCTCCAGTTGATGTCCAGCATCCACAAAGGTGGCGAACGCTTAAAGGTCTTGCAGAGGATGCTGGCGCATACCCAGTTCTGCTGGCCAGGGGACAACACCATCGAGGCGGGAAAACCTAGGAAACCGCCTCAAAACCCAACGGTTTGTCGGTTTATCATCGTTGATCCTGTTAAATGGCCGTCTTTTGGGTATACATGATTTTCAGACACACCCAAATGGGGAAAAACACTTTAGGATCCAAGCAATTTCCAGAACTGCTAGGCCACAAACTTGGCTATAGACTATGTTTTGGCCTCAGTTTTGGAGCTTTTGAGCATGCAGTTGGATCCCAGATCGCTTCCAAAGTTCAATGAAATTTGATGAAATCAGCGATGTGTTTTTGATGTTTTTTGGTCTTCAAGATGATCTCTCTGACCTTCAAATCAGCCCTGAGGTCATTGATGCCATGTCTTCGGACCAAAAGGATCACAGAGATGAGAAAACGGGTCGCGCCTTCGTAGTGGTGGTCTCTGATGCGAACTTCAGGCGCTATCGGATGGATCCCTTGTGGTGGAGCGAAGCTTTGAAGCGCGATGCACGTGTGGATGGCCACGCGGATGCTTGGCGAAACCGCTGGTGACCGTTTTTGACCATGGTTTACTCACAAAATCTGGGGATTAAGCAAGGAACACATGAGACACGGGGACATTTTGACGACCAACAGGTCGGGCCAAAAGCAAATTCCCTGGTACAGATGGAGTGGTCATTTAGTATTCACCATCCCACCTGTGGGTATCCAATACTGACCCGTCGTCATACGGCAGTGCAGTCTTCCACACATGCTCTGAGAGATATGGTGGTTTCTTAAAAAGGTGGATCCCATTGGTTTCAATACTAAAATGGTTCAATTTTGGATGATTTGGGGATATCCCATTTTAGGAAACATCCATGATATGACAGAAGATGGAGCCCCCTGAATCTCAGAGAGTTTTCAAGGGACCATATCAGCACCCTTTCCCACATATAACATATCCGAAATGAGACCTTGACTCAGTATTGGATCTAGTATTCATTCCAGGGTCCCATATGGGGTGTAATTATTTGGAGGTTTCCTAATTTAAACTAGTTGTACCATGTTGTACCCCAAGAACCATGGGTTTCAATACTCCTAAAATAGTCTAATTTTGGATGATTTGGGGGTACCTCCATTTTAGGACACCTCCGATATCAGAGGGATGGCATTTTGCGGATTTCTGCCGCAAAATCCGGCACTGCAGGTGATGATTGGTTCCATTGGTGAAGAAGCAGCCAAGATTCGTGCAGCACTTCCAGCGGGCCATGGCCACGTAGTGCTTGACACCACATTGTTGCCAAGTACCTTCAGGTACAGCTGATGTATCGCAAAAATAGGAATTGGGATCGCAGGTAGTCACAGGTCTCCTATATGCATTTGCATCCTAGTTTTTGACTTAGTTTCTTGGTTGCTACTGCGTGTCACTGCACATGACAAATGATGCAGCTGCAGCTGCTGTTCTTTGTCGATCAAGTATTGTTGTATTTCGAAGCCCATGGTTTGACATTGCAGGTCCATCTTCGAACAAGCTGGCATTGTTGACAACGACTTCTAGTCTTTCCAAGCAACTCCAGCTACCTGTGATCAAGTCGGAGTCGGAATGGCCATGCACGGTGGACATGTGGAGACCACGCTGAGCAAAACAGATGGTTTTGGGAAGCTCCAGAACTGCGATGACTACCTCGATCGCCTCAACATCTACAGGATGAAGCTCCCCGCAACGCCTGATGGGAGCAGCTTGGGCACTGTGTGTGTCACCGGCAAAATTTCGCAGAGTTTTCCGCAGAAAAAAGGCAATCGGGGAACTTCTTCTCACAAGCGATGGACGGGATGTTCCGTGCTTCAATGGATTGAACATGGTGAACATGGTGCAACAGTTTTAATGTGGTAAACCCTGTAAACCCAAGGTCATAACCCCCCAAGTCAACAGCATTTTCATGGGGATTTCAAAGATTTCAAGCCTCGCAGGTCGCGGGAGACAAGGAGGACCAGATTGGCGATCCTTCCAAAGTACATGTCAAAGGCCTGATTTCCTCGCAGAAATATGTAGACATCCTGGAAACATCCCGGAATATCATGGATTAATACATGCTAGGCTTGTTATTCGTGAATCTCTTTCTCTGCTCCCACACTTCCGCAGTCCTGTTATGTTAGTTATGTTCTCAATTTGCTTGTCATTGCGAATGAATCCACAACGGCAGCTGTGCCGTTCAAGTTTTTGTGGCATCATCTGGAGTCTTTTGACGAGTCTGGACGAGTCTGGACGAGTCACTTTTCGTCCAGTTCCTTGAAGTCCCCCATGTTGCGCATGGTTACCATGGGAGATGCTCGCATGGCCATCCCGGCCATCCCGGCCATCCCGGGCATCCCGGCCATCCCGGCCATCCCGGGCATTGACACCGGGCGATCGCACGAAGTTGTTGGACTGCAGTTCAGCAATCCAGGCCTGTGGCAAGGGAGTGTGGATTCGGATGGACGGACATATTGATGTGATAAGTAGTGATATAATTGTACAGTGATGTATAGTGGGGTGGGACATGAGGTTTGGCGGCTTTACAATATTTCAATAGATTTCACCAATCATTGGGGTCCTGCGAAGCTGTGTTTTTATCCAATCAAGGCCTGTGGGCGACAAAGTCACTGGCAGAGAGCCTTGTGGCTGGCAGCAGAACTGGAGAGCAAAGTGCCAGGTGATTTGATTTTGCAGAACTCTCTGATTGCAGCATGCCAAAAAGCTGGACAGTGGCACAGGGCCTTGCAGTTGCTCGCAGAGCTGCCAAGCAAGGCTTTACAACCTACGGTGGTGTCGTACAATACAGCCATAAGTGCATGTGCCACGGTCTGGCAGATAGCCATGATGTTGGCTCATCGCACTGATGTTCAACGAGATGTCATCACTTTCAATGCAGCGATGTCATCATTGGATCAAGATGTGCTTCAGTGGCAGCGGGCTTTCCATTTATTCCTGAGCCTCAGACGGAATGATCTGCTGCCCAGCGTGGTCACTTGCAGCACAGCCATGAGTGTCGTGGGACACCGCTGGGACGTTGCCCTGCACTTCTTGGAAACCTCAGATCTTGGTGTGCGTGCGGATGTGGTCATGTACAGTGCCGGAATCAATGCCTGCGGCAAATGCCAGGAGCGACAAAGATCACCCCGAAACGATCGCCCTGACCAGATATTGTATCAAATATTATCAACACATCAACACCCCTACGGTGGAGGATTGGGTTCATACAATTTTGATTCTTGAAACAGGCTCAAACATCAACGTGTCAGGTGTGGTTGTTAGATGGTACCTGCATGTACCTGGATAGTGGGGGCCCCTATGGTTCTTGGATAAAAGAGACCTTCACTGGCTACATTCTAGAGTGCAAATATGCAGATTTTCAGGGTGGAATGTTTCCGTGGCATGAAAGACTCACAACTAATTTTGCATGTTGGCCTGGCACAACAAAAAAATAGACATATGACATATGCAATACCAGGGACATCCAGGAGAAACATGAGACTCTTCAGGTCATTGTTCACGTTTTGGTTGGAGGAGTGGGAGCAAGCTTTGTGGACCCTGGCGTCCTGCAAGAGACGTGAACTTCAACCACACGTGGTCGCCTATAACACGGTCATCAGTACACTTGCTGAGTGTCGCTGGGAAGTTGCCCTATTAATCTTCCACGAAGCCCTGATGTATTCACGGCCAGATGTGATCACATATAATGCGGCGATCAGTGCCTCTGCTGCTGGTTCCTGCTGGCAAGCTGCCTTACACTTTCTGACCAGTGCCAAGGAAGGGCTAGTACAGTGCGATGTGCAGGGCTCGGTTGTTTGGAGGGATCATTTTGTTTTTTGGTCCCTGCAATACTTGTGCCTGGTAGGAAGTAAGAATAAGTAAGGTGTTGGGGGAGTAGATGGAACGTATTCATAGAGTCACAGAGCCTCTTCAGTTCTAAGAACAGTTTGGAAATGGGCTCAGGCGATCACCTACAATGCCGCTATGTCTTCATGTGAGTCCAAAGGACTTTGGCAAGGAGCACTTGCGTTGCTGGCCGACATGACAGACTGTGGCTTAAAACCGGATGTCATCAGCTTTGATACGGCCATGAGTGCATGTGATAAGGCTGAGCAGTGGCAACAGGCAGTTGAGTTGTTGTTGAAGCTTCGTGAAGCTTCTCTGAAAGAAGATGCGGTGACTTGCAGCACTCTGGTCAGTGCATGTGTCAAAGGTGAAGAATGGGCCTTAGCCTTGTGGTTCATCGCACATATGCAGAACATAGAACGAGATGTCTTTGTTTACACTGGAGCCATGAGTGCCTATGAAAAGAGCAACGATCACTGGCATGGAGCCCTTCTGGTGTTTGATCACCTGATGTGCAGCTTTCTGGAGGTTGACTTGGTGGCAAGAAATGCAATCATTAGCGCTTGCACTGAGGCATGGCAGATCGCTTTGGCTCTTTTTTCGGGCTCAGATCACTGTGACGAAATTTCATTCAATGCACTACTGGGTGCGTGTTCAAAAGGCGAAAAAACTCGACAAAGCTCGAAGGAATGTGCAAAGCCACGGACATGAGATTTTCAGCTGCTTATAGCAGCTTAGCCGACTTTCCATCCAACTGCGTTTAACCGCATACGCCGTACACCTGTTATCACCTCGTGAATTTCAACTCTTGGTGCTCTCGTTTGAGTCATGAATGTTTGGTGAAGCATGCAACATCGACAGTTTTGCCCAGTGTTTCTTTCAACACGGTGTCTCAACTCGACCCCCTCATGCCAGCTCCAACACGACCCGATGATGCCGGATCCGATGAAGAGGTGCCATGATTTTCATGTTCAGTGCTTAAGGTGTGCTTCGGAGTATCCAGATTTCCACAGATTTCCGATATTTTCCTATAGTTGTCATAAATGAGCTACGAAGCAATTTTCCCTGAAAGTTCAGATCCTTGGATCGTAGGATCCAGAGCTCTATGAGCAGCTGTCGAAGCAACGTCGTCTGGTGAAGCGTGCCGATACAGGCGCCGAACTGCAGAGATGGGTTTGGCTGAATTTTGGAGGGGAGACCGCCCCAAAATCCTTCGGCAATTTGGGGGTTATATTTGATTTTCAGACGCACCCAAATGTTGCCTTGAGACCTCCTTCATGCACCCTTTTCAGGCCAAGCAAAGAAAGGTGAAGCCGCACTTTCGCAGGTTCGGGAAATCACCTGGCGCTGGGACGTTTCGCGTCTGAGCAGAATGTGGGTAGACTGGGGTCCTGAATAGAAAATAGATGAACATAGTTGAAAATAGATGAAAATAGCACAAAGATGCTGATGCAACTGGTAGTTACTTTCCAGCATCTTTTCCCCCATCAGGTCTCGGAGCGCATTCAAACAATGGGCGACGAGGCCATGAGTCCGATCCTACCCCAGGGATCCCCAGGGTTCCAAGAAAGACATGAAATGGGGCCAAATTGGTGAAGGAAAAATGCATGTACTTGATCTATCTTGATCTTGTGATGTATTTTCTGGATTTTTCTGGGCTAAAGATTGGACTTTGGCTTCTGAACTTAGTAGAGACTTGGATAAGCCTGGATTTAGATCACAACATCCTGGTCTTGCGCCACAGGATGAGGAAGTGAAGGAGCAAAAGGAAAGAGGCCTCCAGCATTTCCAACTGCGCAGTGATTCGTACGTTTACTCATTTAGTATCATTTAGTCAGGTGTAGGTTGTTACTCTCACATCTACATTCCGAACACGTGCGCTTGATCAAGCACTTGTCAGACCTGCTTGGCCTCAAGAAAGAGACCGACACCAATGTGGCCCTGACTGCAACTACAGAGTGGCTCATCTCAGTGCTCTGGGGTTGAGCATTCATTTTCGCAGGGCTTCATTTTATAATTATTCCGAGAGTTGTGACCACCCCCAAGTTTCCAACATCTTTGAACTGTGATCATGACGTGTCGAGGTTCTGCAACGTGGTGCAGACGCCTTTGGAGAAGATCGAGACGTTGAAACACGAAAGCTTCCGAGGTTCAACTCTGTACAAGCAGCAGGTGCGCATCTTGAGATCCAGTTCTCAAGACAGAGCAAACATAGATTATATAAACATAGCCATAGCTGCTTTGTATACTTACTTCAGTTACTTCATTCTTTTTTCGAAGATGGATGCAACATCTCGCTCCAAGGCCACCCAGCGGAAGGGTGTGGCCGCAGGTGAGCGAAAAGCGCGCAAAGCCGGTCTGGCCGAAGAGGTGCAGCCCCTAGGAGTGGAATGCTGTGGAAGATGCTTTGAAAGATGACCATTTTTCCTATAGGAACATATGACCATTTGTCAAAAATAGTTGTTTAGAAGTTTAGTATTGGCTGTTGATAATTCATCTGGATCTACTGTTTTTTCCTCTTCGTTATGAGGCGGCACGCAACTAAATTCAGCAATTCTGCAAGGCAGCGCTAGCAAACCCGCTAGGTTTGCGCTAGGTTTGATTGA
>Ga0126342_10001031_pt1 | contig 36478 bp, 22 predicted proteins | sample Cyp1metagenome_FD_92528 | JGI IMG/M metagenome (GOLD analysis project Ga0126342, IMG submission 92528) | Coral microbial communities from Lord Howe Island, Old Settlement Bay, Australia - Cyphastrea 1 metagenome | ecosystem: Host-associated > Invertebrates > Cnidaria > Coral ... | reverse complement strand
CTTCTGAAGTGGATCCAAGGAGCCGCAACAGCGAGCTCGAAAGTGTACAGAAACACTTGGCTTCCCGACTTTCAAGGCTAGTGGTTTTTCCTTCTAATTAGAGAGCCGTGCATTTGCAGCAAAGGATCGACCTTTACATGCAGTGAAATGAAATGAAAATGAAATGCCATGGTTTTTCGATGGCCCTAATCGAAATAGATGGTTTACCTATTGCAAGGGGATGTTCCATGGCTATGTCAGCCATAACCAGATGGTCAAAAATCGTCCTGGAACCCAGTTGGTTGGGGATGGCTTTATTTATGGCACAACGGGTCTCCCACATGAATCACTACTGGCTTTAAATCTATTTATGTAGATTTTACTCACCATCATAAGTATTGATCAATGCGGTGATTAATCATGGGTTTATTACTATTACCCTCTGGTTATTTAACATAGCCATGGAAAATGGCCCATTTATAGATGGTTTACCTATTAAAAATGTTGATTTTCCATGGCTATGTTAAATAACCAGATGGTAATACTTACTAACCATCATACTCATTAATCATTTCTAGGTGGTTTTAACCATCTTGAAAAATATGCTTCAGTCAGTCGGGAAGGATGACATCCCATATATTATGAACAAATAAGAAATGTTCCAAACCACCAACCAATCATTAATCATTACTAACTATTGCTCATGGGTTTATCACATATCTTGCGTCCTCAACATGCCGACCTGCCTACCAGTGTCGAGACGCCACAGCCCCAAAAGCCAGCATGGTTGCACCACTGAGAACCTGCAGGCGCCGGAGGCGCCGAGCACTTTTGGAGATTTCAATGGTTAGTCCAATGGCTATCATTGTCTGTATATATATATATATATACATATACATACTTGGTGGCTCATCCCACTGCTCGTAAGTGGGTTATAACCCCAGTTATAAATGGGATACGTAGGGTTAATCCACTTATAATTGGGGTTAACTCACTTACGAGCCGTGGGATGAGCCACCAAGTAGGAATAACGATAATATCCAATGGTGATATTGCTATAGGAAATGGTATCTTGATATCATTTGGATCTGGATTTGGACCATTTCAATGGTTATCACTATCATTATCATGGGAATATAATGATAATGATAATGGATGTAGGTATATTAACCATGTTTTTTTGGATATGTCAATATTTACCATCATATGGAGGTTTCCTGAAATGGGGGTACCTCCAAATCATCCATTTTAATAGGATGTTCCGTTCGAAACCATCTATTTTGGGGTATCCCGCCAATTTATAGAAACCCCATTTTTTTGTTGGTGCAACATGGTGGAAAAAGTAAAATTGAGCCTGAATTCAACTTTCATGTATCAACTATTGGTCGATGTTGGGGAGACTTTTTGGTTCAACAAAATACTTTTTTTGGGGGTGGGGAAATTCACCAAAAAAACTCACAAGGATCTGCTAGCTCCGAAGCTAGAAGGGAGGCCTGAAAAATTCCGGTCGTTTTTTTTGCAATTTCGGCTGATCACTCCAAGGGTGTTCCTGCTCAAGGCTGATTGGAGAGCCATGTGGATTCCATCAAATGGTCCCCCGTTTTCAGCCACGAAAGCTAGAATGAATATAAGCCCGCCCGAAGCTGCATGCATTTTGTTTCGCCTTACATTACAGTCAATTCACACCAAAATCAGATACAGCACTGAATTAGGGTTTCAAAACTAGGGATTATATGGGATTGTCTGAAAATCTAGGCAACATCCAAAAAAAAAAACTGCTTTCTCATTTTCCCCATTAACCTGGCTTTTGTGAAGGGATACACCATTTCAAGGGTAAAGACTTACTCAACTTTTTGAGATCCCCATCATAGCCAACTTGGTTCAAGCTGGTTAGGTTCCTGTGTCCCATTTACAGCAAGAGATGCTCAAGTACTCTGTGGTGCCCAGTACCCATCCAAGGTTTGGCTCCATTATATATATATATATAATTATGTATATATATATGTACAGATACCCTCTGGTGAACTAACATAGCAATGGAAAATCACCATTTTTAATGGGAAAATCCACTATTTCAATAGCCATTTTCCATTGCTATGTTAGTTCACCAGAGGGTATGTGCAGTACATAGATACGTGTATATATTATATCTAGTCCACTACATCCCATCTTCTGCTCCATCACAGCCCAAGTGGCAGAAGTTCAGGCCGAACTTGCCATCCTCACATTGCAGCCTCGGCTTGACGGCGGCAAAACGTTGCCAGGTTGGATGGAATGTTGGATGTCTACCAGGCCTATATGGGGTTATTAATCCTATTCACCAACATAACTTTACCAGCTATTAATCCTACTAATTCACCAAGTATATATATATATTTAATTCCTACTATATATTACCTTATATCAATCAATTTTCCAGTGGAAGTTCTCGTCGAGGTACGTGGGCATTGTTGCGACGGTCAAGTCTCCTCCTGCTGAGGCACCTGGGTTGGGCAAGAACCGCAGCTCAGTTTGGGTCCCGCATTTCTGCTAAAATCGAACGACCCAAATACAGGGTTTTTCTGCAAACTCTTCCCTTCAAGCAAATCTCAAAAAGGAACAGATGAAATGAAACATATCAACAATTGCGTTTTCTGTTTACTGATCAAAAATTGTTACTTCAGGAGGATTTAGCATGAATTTGCCAATCAAATTCATGAACATTGACCTTCTGGTTTCCCATCAAAACCCGTTCATTGACTCTATAATTTCTGGCTCAAAGTTTGGGGTTTTCTCTAGGCATAATTTATCATCGGTTTCCCCGGACCATTGTCCAACCCAAACCTTTTTTGAATCGGTATATTTGCTTCCTATTCATTTTCTGGTTGGTGGGTAATATATGGTTAACATTTGGTTAATACACTGTTAATATATATATAGTTAATGACGATGGTTAATAATGATGGTTATTATATGGTTAATATATGGTTAATGATGGTTAATAATATATCTGGTTGGTGGTTTCAACCTACCCCTCTGAAAAATGTTGGAGTGAAAGTCCGTTGGGATGATGACATTCCCAAGTGAATGGAAAAATAAAAACCATGTTCCAAACCACCAACCAGTTTTTAGCTGCTGACCTTTTTGATTTGTTCTCCGACTTCCATCAGTTTCCCTCCCAAAAAAAGACATGAGGAATTTTGCTCAACGAAGCCACTGATGACCTTTTTCTGGGCGGTACTCTTCAGCATCACGCGGCCCTTGCCCGCGTCCAGTACTTCAAAGCGCTCCGCTTTCCAATGGCTGGGGAACTCGTCCTGAAAGGATAGACCCAGGGCGCCACCAATGGTGGATTGATGTAGATGTCACCAGTCAAAAAATGATGAATATATATATATATATTATACATGTATGGGTAAGTTCTAATATTTCACTGACCTGAATAGTTCGGCCATTTGGGGATGATTTCCCTTATTAACCATGATATAATGATATATATATATATGTAGATTTATGCTGGTTGGTGGTATACCTTCCCCTCTGAAAAATATCAGTTCGTCAGTTGGGATGATGACTTTCCCAAGTGAATGGAAAAGTAAAAGGCATGTTCCAAACCACCAACCAGTATGGATTTGAACAGCGAACCATGGTGGAATTCATGGCTTTTACCGATGATAAATGGTGGATTCAGATTTAACAAGGCAAACATGGTGGAAAGTAAGGATTTATATCAGCAGCAACATATGTGAATTTAAGCCCACGATTCCGGGACTTATATACCATATGTATATATATTAACCAGAATCATTGGATGGACCATGGAGCTACTTAACTGAAAAGTAACGCGCTTCTGAGGCTGGACATCTAGCCACTTGTCTTTTCGGTATTGTGATCTACGGGGATTTCCATTTTCCATGGAGGTATACATTTCAGATGCTAACTCCATAGCCAGCCAGATCCCCTGAAAAAAATGAGAAATTCTTAGCTGGTGAACGTAGATCATCCCATACCAAAAGACGATTCAGCGGATGAGTTTCTACCCATCTAGTCGATTGACCTAGATTTGTAGATCATTTTCCATGAAAATCACTGGTTGGTGGTATACCTACCCCTCTAAAAAATATGAGTTCGTCAGTTGGGATTCTTATTCCCAAGTGAATGGAAAGTCATAAAAGTCAGCCTATTCAAATGGATGATTTGGGGGTACCGCTATTTGGGTATGGATCAATACCTATTATATAATACCATTTTTAGGGGGTTATTCACATCCATAAATCCCAGCTAAATTTTGATGTGAACTAATTACAGGGGTACAACATGGGTTTTGACACACTGCCCATATGGTGAAATCCACCATTTTTCATAGGTAAATCCACTATAAATCCACCATTTTTAATGGATAAACCACCTAATCTCCGGATCAACGATGTCGACCGTCACGAATTTCGCTGAAAAATCCCTGGATGATTCCCCCATGAGTCGAGGTCACAGTGAGGTCACTGTTTTTTTTAGCCATGGGTAAAATGGCCCATTTATGGATGATTTTCCCACTAAAACCTCCATTTATTTTGGGGATTTTCCATGGCTATGTTAGTCATAACCAGAGGGTAAATTTAAATAGATATATTTGTTGGTTGGTTTATAAAATAGAAAACCAGTGATGTTTGTTGGTTTATAAATGTTTATAAACCATTATAACCACCATTTTGATAGCTGGTTGGTGGTGGTTTTAACCATCTTGAAAAATGATGGAGTTCGTCAATGGGAAAGATTATCCCTACTGGTTGGTGGTTTCAACCTTCCCCTCTGAAAAATGATGGAGTTCGTCAGTTGGGATGATGACATTCCCAAGTGAATGGAAAAATAAAATGCATGTTTCAAACCACCAACCAGGATATATGACTTAGCCTCCGGCAATCAAACATGGCAATGGACACTTCTCCATTTCTAGATGATTCTTCCCATTCAACCTCTATTTCGTGCCAGTTTGAGGACGGTAACGCAGCAACGGTTGGCTCAAGGGCTAAGCATCACCCATCTGCCAGGTTTAGACCGAGTTTCCCATCTCATAAAAAACTCGTTGCTTGAAAACGCTTTCCATACTATGGATGATCATAATCCCCAAATTTGATAGTACGTGCTTGGTGGTTGACCTACCCCTCTGAAAAATGATGGAGTTCGTCAGTTAGGATGATTATTCCCAATATATGGAAAAATGAAAAATGTTCCAAACCACCAACCAGGATAATACAGTACAACTGTGTACAACTCCCTGTATTAACCAATCGGCACCATTTTTGATCTTTATATCGGCTCCACAACGGGTTTATCGGCTGGTTCACAAATCTCCAATGGTTGGTTGAGTTCATATTAAAACATATCGCGAACTAAATAGCCTCTCGTAAACGAACAGTTTGCTATGGAAACCCATCCTTCTTAAAATCTAAATCATCTATAAATGGTCCATGTTCATCCATGTTCCTTAGCTATGTTAGTTTACTGTGGGGCAAGACCAGTTAACCAACCATAAACCCTCCCCAAGATGCGGTCGCTTCCTGTGAAAGGCGTCTTGAATCAAAATCATAGAGGCTAAATCCTGCATTCATAAAAGGTCCCATAAAAATATCACCATGGTTCTGAAAAAACAATACTCTGGCATAACTAAACGACCAAAAAAAATATGCATCCCTCATGTTGAATCCCAATCTGTGATGGTGGTTTCAACTTCTCTGAAAAAAAAATTAGTCAGTTGGGATTATTCTTCCCAATATGTGGAAAAATAAAGGCATGTTCCAAACCACCAACCAGTTATTAAATGATCATGGCGAAGTCCCCTATTTTGAGTTCTCATTCTCCAGTAAAATAAAGCACATAATCATCCCAATTATAATCCCAATAACAATCCCAGTAGTGACAGCCCTCATCAATAGAAGCCAAAAGGTTCATAATTGGGTGACATTGTTTGAATTCACCAGTTTTTGATGGTAAATCATGTTAAATCAACACAACTGAACCAATGTTCAACTCATGTTCAAACCCAAAGTGACTGAATTCAAATCTGCACTATCTGGTTGGTGGTTTATGAAAGTCACTTGGGATGATGACATTCCCAACTGAATGGAAAGTCATAAAAGGCATGTTCCAAACCACCAACCAGACTATAGATGATTCAAACCACATATATATATTATACATATATATATTATATACATATATTATATATATATATTAAGGATTATCCCATATACTATGGACAAAATAATCCAAATCTGTTCCCATCAATCCCAGAAAAATCCGCAAACCATCCCCAGCCCAAACTTGACCAAGATGATGACTGGAGGTACCCCCATGATATAGTTAATAATGATGGTTATTATATGGTTAATATATGGTTAATGATGGTTGATCCAAGAATCCGCGCCCTTCTTCGGGCTAAGCATCATGTCCGTCTTACCCATCTTCACATAGCGATCCCTCCGCCAGCGACATCAACGAGAGATGTGCTGTTCTGGAGTCAGAATTGGAGGATACCATATAGGATACCCTAGCTTGGTCCATGTGAAATACTCCCAGGATAGAAAAATATCGAGTTTCTATTCACTTGAAGTATCCACACATATCAGATGCGAGGATTTATAAATCGTTCCTTTTCTATTCAGTTTAAGTATTCAAAAAAAAAACATTCATTCTCAAACATGGATCAAGTCAAATTAATGGGCAACATCATGAATAAAGCCTGGGGTATCGATCAAATTTTCTGCAATCTTACACCTCTCCGACTGGAGAAATGTGCCTATGTTGTGCCTATTTTCTCACTGATTTTGGCCAGTGGATTGGATGCCTGAGATTTATCTAACCCAAACATGTTCACTTGGTGACTTGGTGGATCCAGAATTGTGTATCTCAATTTGTCAATAGTGCAAGCAACTGCTGATTTTTTTGTCTGAGGATGTTTCAAATTCACCACTCATGACCGTAAGGGGAAAAAAAGACACACACACACACGAGATATGGCTGATACCATTGAGTGGCCCAAAATGGGATAGTGGTTGTACTCAAATGACCAAAACATTTGACAATTCTGGTGGCTTTATCCATATATTTTGTTATAATCACAATTGGCCACTTTGAAGGTACAGTATAATCCATGTATCCCCAACATGATCATATTTGTTGGTTAAATTGATGTTCACCTAAGCCCCAATTTGAACACCATGAATCTTGCTGCAAATGCCTGCTAGCTCGCTTTCATATCGTTTTCCAGGCAACATGGGCTCCATTTGTGCCATGGTAAACATCATAAAACTTGAGGATTTAACTATCAAAACTGGCGAAGAATTGGGAAATCACCCTCAACATCAGGATTCGATGATGAACAAATATGGTTTTGAAACAACAATGACTGGAATCTTATGGGTATATAAGTGGGAGTATCATTGGATAAGTTACCAACATGTATTTGGCTTCGGGTATTTCCACCATGAAATGTCATGTATAAAAATAATTGCCGCTTCTTACCACCATATATGGTGGCAATCCCCCATCATTTTAAAATATAGACATTCATGTAATGAAATTTCCGTAGAAATGTAATATCACATTTCGGTACTATATATCCCCAGTAACAGGAAATGATATCCCATTTTTTCCTACATTCGATAGAAAACAAAAAATACCCTCCAGTAAATTAACATAGAGCCTGGCAGTTGTCGGGGTTGGAAGATCAGTACTAGAGAATAGTTATTTTCAGGGTCTATGTGAATTTACCCTCCCACCATTACTAACTATTACCAACTATTACTTACTAACTATTACTAACTATTACTAACTATTACTAACTATTACTAAGTATTCCTAACTATTACTGACTATTACTAACTATAACTAACTATCACTAACTATTACAAACCACTATGAACCATTACTAAGTATCATGAACCATTACCATTGACACTCCCACCATTATGTTTGGCTTATGGAACTCCCGCCCAGTGACCATGCTCCGTTGTGGATGGCGACGATGGAGCCGACCATCACGGACTGGTGTGGCGCAGCTCGAGGATAACCCCAGTAGCAGCGTCTTATAGCGGGTGAGCATAAACAAAAGGGAAATTAAGAAACAAATGTTGGGTTTCATGTGTTTTAGTTGGTTGTTAATTGTTTAACATGTACTGACATGTGGTAAAATAAATAAGTAACTGACCTAGCAAGAATTATATATCGACTTGAGATGACTTGAGCTGAAAATCAGCCACGTTTAACATGGGGATACATCGGGATAGAGCTCATGAGAAGTACCCCAACTCGCTGGATGGTTGATGTCAAAAATCAATGGATGATGACTGGAGGTACCCCCATGATATAGTTAATGATGATGGTTAATGATGATGGTTATCATATGGTTAATATATGGTTATATAATGGTGGTTATTATATGGTTAATATATGGTTAATATATGGTTAATAATGGTGGTTATTATATGGTTAATATATGGTTAATGATGGTTGATAATATATCTGGTTGGTGGTTGACCTACCATCTTGAAAAATGATGGAGTTCGTCAATGGGAAGGATGACATCCCATATAGTATGGAAAAATAAAATTCATGTTCCAAACCACCAACCAAATAAGTTATAACTCATATGCTCCATGTATGGTATATCAAGTCACATTTGGGCCATGTTTGGGATAAATGTAGGAAAATAATGGAACACATTCCATACATGGAATTAATTACCTTCAACCCTAGCGATATTGTCTTTAAACCAACTTAGCTGACCAATTATGGGGCACGATCACCAAAGATTAAACGCTTAACAAGTCGGAGTGAACCTCCAAGTAGTTGGTTACCCCTGAGTGTCATAGCAGCCAAGGGCGTCAACACAAATCATGTTTATAATGAATTTCAAGAGCGCAGGTGAAACACATAGTTTTTAAGTGTTTTTGATTTATATAGTTATGCAATGTGAGGCCCCCAAGTTATAATGGTGGCGTAATGGTGTATAACTCCCATCTTACTGGATCGATATAGATCCACCATAAATCCAATCGTTCGCTTACTTATAAACTAAATTGGCGAACGCCAATTTAGGGCTCACAAAAAGTACCTGTCTGGGCCAGATGTTTTTGGTAGAACATATGTTACATATGTATGTTTCTTGATCTAATGAATATGATCTATACCATCCGTTTTCCAGAATGGAAATGATCTAAAAAAACGAGCAAATTAGTACAAATAACTAAATGTGACGAAATAACTAAATGAACTTTACAAATGATCTGATTCTTGAATGGAATGGAAATCTCTAAATAAACTTTACAAAGCAGTACAAGAGATCCCATGTAGTAATTCCGAACGTTTCACAGCTACAGTTTTTGGACATCTGATATCTGGAAATTCAAGAAAAAAAAAAAACATACCCTCCAGTAATCAAACATGGCAATGGGAAATCCCAATTCATAGATGTTTTTCCATTTAAAAAAAACACAATTTAAAGGTTTGAAAAATGAAGACAGGAACACATGCCAAATCGCTAAATCTACGGCTTTCCAATGAAAAGTTCTTCCACCAATTCCGGGATTCACAAATCTTTAGACTTGTGGGAGTTTCCCAACTTACAATACTTACAGTCTTCAATTTAGCCAGAAAATGGCTTGTCTCTGTGACACAGCGTGCTGGAAGAGCTTTCCAGCTTTCCAGGCTGTTGATCAATCCAGCTGATTTCGCTTTGGGCCACCAGGTGGGGAGGAGGGGAGGATGAGTGCGAAGTCTTTCACCCATGGATTTGGCATCCCAATGCATGGCCAATCGTAGATTCCCTGCAAAAAATATGGGTCTAGCTGATTCGGTTAGGTTGATGTATCCACCATATACCCATAGGACCCATGTATGGTATATATGCTAACATTGGGGGTATATTGATGGCAAATGTTACCACATATAGCAGCACCATGGATCCTATGGGATATAATAAGAGATTTTCTGAAGTTCTACTAAGTAATCCATCCAGCAATTCTTTCCAAGCCATGGCATCATGGTTCACACGCTCCAACCACTTAACCACCTCCCCACGGCTTCCACACACCTGGCAGACGCCATCCTTCAAGACGTAACCGAAGTTGCAGCTCTTGCAATGACCATCCATCTGGCGCAGCACATCGGATGGCATGGGGATGGCATGGGGAGATTTCTTGGGATTTTGTCCATAGGGAAACAGCGAATGTTTATGATAGGGATAAAGATACTTCAAGGGATTCTGTGGCATTCAGCCAAGTGAAAACTCCAACTTTTGGGGATGTCACGTTAGGTGAAAGCCAAGACTTTCCGCGGCTTTTCAACTTATGACTCCAGTTAAGCAGTGTTCAGAATCCCTCTATCCATTTAATCCTGGTTGATTGATGGGGATTCCCCTATTGGATTATATTGGATTATTACAATCCCCGATATAGCGGGTAGTATAATCTTCTATTATCTTCAACCAACAGGGGTTTAGCAGCCACTGCTCAGTTGTGACCTACATACGAAGTTTCTAACTGAGACGAGTCTGAAATTAGGTGCCAAAATCCAATCCTTTATCTTCCTTCATTTCCGCCATACAAATTGAACTTTTAAGGCACCGTTTGGAGACAAACCAATTTCGAGAAATCTTGGTTTTGATTACTTCTACAAACTGTCCATTCTTATATACCCTCTGGTAATTTAACATAACTATGGAACATCACCATTTTTCATGGGAAAATGCACGAACTAAATGGTGATTTTGCACAGGGTAATTCCCAAAGATTCACTATTTTGAATGGTCAAACATCCCATGGTTTTTCAGCATGTTTCATGGGTGAATCCACGTCTCTTACCGGTTTGGATGCTTAAATCCATATGTTCCAGCAAGCAGTATTTATTTCTGACGGTTGAATCCACATGTTGTCACTATTTCACACTATTTTTGATGGTAAAACATTCATTGTTCATCATGTCACACTTTGTTTGATGATGAATTTCACATCTCAACTGGGTACAATCCAATTGTTCATGCTTCAATGCTCATTTTTTAAGGGTAAAATTGACATGTTCATGATTATTCATGCCTAAATTCTCTTATGTCCACCATTTTTGATGCTTAACCCATCAACCAAAAACCATGGGCGCCGTTGCAGCGACCCTTCACCCCCCCAAGGGCCCCCAGTTTCGCAGGGCCTTCTGATCTGCCTGGGCTTGGCAGCTGCTGCAGACACGACCAACTTTGCCCTCTTGGCAGCTGAAGGCCTGGCTTCAGTTCCAACCGACGGATCTGGGGATGTTCTTAGATATATCATAGATCTACCATAAACATCCATAAACATCCATAAACCAAGTTTGTTGTAGTTCAACCTATCTATTCATGCCAATCTTAGATGGCCTGCAAAAAAAAACACAAGTTTTTGCTGGTTTGGTTCATATATCCCCATTCACATCGAGAGATTCAAGTACTGCTTGGTACCCATTCAAGGTTTTGACCAGCAAAACGGCCAACATCAACGAGTTTTCACACCATTCTAGGGCACCTCTGACAATTTAGGGAAAAACCAGGACCAAAAAAAAACCTGGCTCATGAAAAACTCTCACTTAAATTGTCAGTTTTTGTGTTTTTGTATCTGTTTTTGTATCTCCCATCTTGAGACACACTGGAGGTCACCTGATCCCATCGCTCCTGGCAGTCACGGCTGAAGAGGTAGTAGCCATCGTTGCATTCTGCGCAGTGGCTATCCTCCTGGGTCGATGGAGATCCGATAGCGATAGCCATACGTTGGATACCATGTACCATCTGGTTATGACTAACATAGCTATAAGAAAACCATAGGAAAACCATAGGAACATGGTGGTTTAAAGACTTTTTATGGTGGTTTAATGGGATTTAATGGGATTAACCATCTGGTTATGACTAAAAGTTCGCCATGGAAAGATCCACCATTTTTAAGAACGGTAAACCATCTATTTCGATTAGGGTCATCTATACCATGGCTATGTTAGTCATAACCAGAGGGTATATTGGATAAAAAAATGGTATATGTATTTAACTACACTTGGGCAATTCTTTCTGAGAAAATCTTGGACATTTTAGTTGATACATGTAACACATACGTATAACATCTGGGAATTCATGGGTCCCAGTAGATCCACAGTGCCAGGGATGGTGTTGCGTCCGAAACACATCTGTTTTTAGGGATCATTTTGTTGTGTTCCCTGAAGTCAATGTGTAGCCGCTGTCCAAAAGTGGAAACTGAGAAAAAACAATCATTAAACAATCTCATCATATCTCATCTGTTCTATATATATATATATCCTATATACATCGATATAAAGTATATCCCATAACATATGATAAAATCTGTTCATGGAAAATCCATCATCGATGATTTAGTCTCTCTAAAACATGGGGACCTTCCCCTCGCCTCCCCAGAAAACATGGTCATTTCTTGGGGGCCCATACTGATATTCTAAGCATTTCTAACCATTTTTTTATCCCCAGTGTTGATAAGTACCCTCTGGTAATTTAACATAGAAATTGAAAATGGCCATTTATAGTTGATTTTCCCATTAAAAATGATGATTTTCCATAGTTATGTTAGTTTACCAGAGGGTATATACAGATATATACAGCAAAAATCCCGATATCTCCAATAATCCTTTTTCATCTCGAACAAAATCATAGAAATTCCCATAATACTGTGGATGGTTGCGAAATTCTGCACCAGCAAAAGGATGGTTGAAACCCTATAAACAGTGCCAATCAGCCAGATACCCTACAAAAAAAAAAACTTAGCTGGTGAACGTAGATAATCCCATTGATACCAAAAGACGATTCAGCGGATTAGTAAAACTACCCATCCAGTCGGTTAACCATGTTAACCTAGCTATCAATGGGATAAACACCAGGGAAATAACCAGCCACCAAAGTCCCCGCCTTGCGCTTGCCCTGGGACACGCATTTCTTGCACTTGTCACCAGAGCCCTTGGTGCATCCCCAGGCCTCACAATTGCGACTGGTAGAAATTTCGAGATGATATTGATTTTATAAATGGATTTTTGACGAACTGATTCGGTGAGATGTATATGTTGAATAGCGGCTAAAGTAGAGTGGGGTGACTGGTAACTTGATATTTATTTGGCCAACTACCTTACATAAATTATCCTGCAGACACAGTTCTTTGCCAGAGGGTGGCAGGATAGTATCGATCTTCCTCAGTATTTCCCAAAAATAAAACAATGTCATGATCTATCATTCACCAAAGGTGTTCCCAGTGCTCCAAAAGGCATGGTGAGATAGTCAACCGTAGTGATACAAGATTCACCTCCAAGCAGAAATCGATGCCCCCAAAGTGATGCACCACTTACCACCCTCTGACAGAGTGTATAAATAAGATTAAATAAGTACCATAATAAGCTATACCTAAATCTACCACAATAGGGAGACATTTACATTTACCATGTGATTTGTACCTAACTCCAACATGTCCGCACCTTGCAGTTCTTGCCCTCCAAGAAGTAGCCGCCGTGGCACTTGTCGCAGTGGTTGTGTTGCTGAGCGCGCGACGTGGCGTCACATGGTGACATAGCTGGGAGTGGAAGACTTCCGCCAAAATTTCACATGTAACAATGGATCAATACCTATGAAAATACCATTTTTAGTGGGTTATTCACATCCATTTACCATTTACCAGCTATGACTTGATGTGAATAAAAAAGGGGTACATTCCATGGGTTTTGACACACATAGCCATTGTGGCCCAATCCACGAATGGACTTTTCTTGGAAACATTCGTTGAATCCCAAGGGATTTTTGTTCGCGGATTCGAATGGATTTTTTTCGCGGATTCGATGGGCTTGGTTTACCATGTGTAAGACCCATTTAAAAAATGGTTTGGAAATACGAGAAACTTCAAAAAAAACTATATAATACTATATATTTATCATGTTTTATCTGTTCCCAGTTGCATTTGATCTAGGTTGATGATCTTGGCGTTGATGTTGATGTAGACTTTAGCCGCATTTGCAAGTGTGGTTGGGTCGGTTTTAGGCTGTTGAACCACCATGCCATATCTTTTAACCAGCATTTTGCCGGTTTCAAGAGGCAAATGTCGGCTCCAACCGTCATATTCATCGAATCTCCGCTTGTCACATCTCTTAGAGCTTTATCTCTTCCCAATCCATGCGCACTTTCACGTGTCAATGTCAACTAAGGGGAAATTAGAGGTGAGTAACAGGTAACATGCAAGATCAATATATTTCATATACATATATGTCTAGATTTTGCAGAACTTTCCCTAGTTCCCATGTCTGGTGCTCATATGAATTTCCGTTTTCTGAGGGGTGATCTACATTTCAAAGGGTAAAATCCCTTGTTTGCAAACCTTTCAAACCATTGTGGAATCTGTCACAATTGTTGCTTGCTTTTCCTTTGTGATGGTTGAAACCCAATTGTGGCAATTGTTTCCGACAGCCCACCTTTGGTCACAAACCTTACAATATGTGTCAATCACCATATGGTTGATTAAACCCCCACTTGTCATCACTTGGGTTGGTCTAAAAACAAGGGATACCGCCCATGATGGCAGCCATCTACTAGCAAAAATGATTATCAACCATCAAAATCAGACAAACCCGACCACCGAATACACACCATACTGTTGGTTATATTCCCATTGTACTGGTATCCCCATAAAATTGTTGGTTTTTTTTATGCCCATATTTCCATGTGACTTGCTGCAAGGTATCCGATGAAAATATCAAATCTGGAGCTATGTTCAACCCCAAACCATCCAAACCCGATTTCGATCTCTATAAACCATAAACATCCATAAACTATTTCCGGATTTCATGTCTTTCAGTCTTTCAGTCTGTCTTTCCCATGTCTTCCAGATGAAGTTTTCCCAATTCCCAGCTCCCCAGTTCCAGCTGTCCCAGCTGTCCCAGTGGCTGTGCGCAGATTCTGCGCCACGCAGCTCTTGCACTTCGAGTCGCAGTCGTAGGGCTGGACAAAAACCATCCGAGGGGACCAATGGGATTTGATGGGAATTTCATGGTGCTTCAAAAAGGGCTTTAATATACTTATAAAATGGAAAAAATATGAGTTTTCTGGGGATTGAATGGGATTATACATGGGTCATTATGGGATTATATATATATATATGGGTCATTAAATGTCCCCATTGAACATCACCCAACCATGAATGGTATATGGTCTACTAGATGGCTACTATAAGGTGATGTCCAATATTCCCAAAATGGGACAGTTACCAACCCCCGTTAATACTCATAAAATGGAAAAACCATGATGAGTTTTCAGGGGATTTCATGTGATTTAATGGTGTTTTAGAGGGATTGAATAGAATTTCGTAGGGATTGAATGGTATGTTAAAGGGATTTAATAGGGTTTATAGGGATTAATGTGGGTGATTGGGATTCGATGGGGTTTATTGGGATTAAATTTAAACTGATTTACCACCAAAAGGAATTGATCACGGTTTTAGTAAGTTGCTATACTGGGATACAGGAAATACTGTGGAAAATCATGGTAGAATATGGTAGATATCAACAAAATATATCTGTCATGAAATGGGATTTTACCACCAAAAGTGAAGAATGGGGGTTTGACCAATGAATAATGGAAATTGAAGTGGAATGGGATGGAGAAAAAAATCCTCTCATACCTTTTGGCGATTTTTGACCTTTGGGGTTGTGACAAGTGTTTCCTGAGTCTCCTGTACATCATAACGTTTCGTATGGGATAAAAATCATGGAATTTTACCATCAAACATTGCGAACAATGTGGTGTTCACCAGAAAAACTGAGGATTGAACAAATGAACAATGGATTTTGGCGTATGTCTCGTAAAGGTATACGCCAAAAAAAAAGTTTGAAGGTGGAACTGATGAGCCATTGGATTTGGGATTTTCAGACAACCCCAAATCGTGTTGCACAAACATGGCATGTTTGACAGTAGCACCTACAACACAACTTAGAACTGTAGGCTGCCGCATTCCTAGCAAATCAATGCAAATCAACATGTTGCGGAGATAGTGACCTGTATCTCGGCACCTTCGTAACCAAATCATGTTTCTGGACCGATGTGCAGCCCCAAAGCATTAATTTGTTATGCTTGGTTTGTGACGGGCAAACAGGCGAAACTGCTCACAGCCTCAGAAAGGCTTAGCGAGCCAACGTCTTTGTGGGACGGTGTCTGACAGCCAGGATTTCTGAAGACTTGGGTTCCCCTGATAATTTGAGCTGAGACTAGGGAATCCATAAGATCCACAAGTCATATCAACTATCATGATGAGCCTCCAAATCCAAGAGTTGACAAGGCGCAGAAATAACGAATATTCATTTGGGGTTGTAAAATTTGGAACCGCAGTCAATCCTATATCCATGGTCTAAACCTCATTTCCCCCGCTAATGGCTAAAAATCTGGGGATTCTCGCACATTTTGACCCAAACCGATGTAGAATTGTTTTAACTAAAGAAAAACCGTACTCCAACAGTGCTGTGAATTTTCTTTTCGATGGATTTGTTTATCTTCCAACTCCTATCTGGCGTCTATCTTCATTCACTGGAGGCTATGTGTCTAGATGTTACGAAAAAAACTGCCTGATGGGAGATTTCCTAAAATGCTGGTAGTACCCCATTCCATCATTGGTCCGAATTTCCATGACATCATCCAGCGAGTTTGGGGTACTCAGGCGCCTTGCACTCACCGTTGTCCAGGAAATAGCCGCTGTGGCAAGCGCTGCAATGATCGTTTTTCTGGGCCACGTGTGCTGCTGCAGGGGGAATCGCTGCAAACCAGGACTGAAAAATATGGGATTTACCCTCTGGTTATGTCAAAATAGCTATTGAAAATGGCCATTTATAGTGAGTTTCCCCATTAAAAATGGTGATTTTCCATAGTTATGTTAAATTACCAGAGGGTAATGGGATTTAGTGGGATGTAATATGGGATATGAATGGAATCTCAGGGGAACAAACTCATAATACATGATAGTGCAATATAGTGAATAACAATGTGTGTTTCATAACTTTTAATCTATTGTGTAACGATGGATTCATTACAAACCATATTGTTGATGGTTGAAATCCATCCCCACTCAATTGGGATTATTGTATCATTCCAAATTCTATAATGTGAAGCACATATTTGAAACTAACAGCTAGATATATAAGGCCGGAACATGCTGAAACCAACAGTCCAAATAGTTGGGTCCTCTTTTCTCCACATGCTCCTGTTTTCTCAAGAACCAGTCCGAAAACTGAGAGGGAAACCTTGAACATATGGAAATTGTCCATTCCTTGTACGAAAAATCATGTTTCAAACTTTGGAAGATGATGTTTGCACAAGGAATTGAAATCGTGAACCGGGGTAGATTTCATAAACGGGAACGAATTTCAGGATCCTAAAATGGATATTCCCTTACATAGGCCTTCTATGCCCTATATATATTATATTTCTATATGGATTATATATGGTAGGTACCTCCAATCAATCGGTTCCTGAAATGGCCACTCCAGTAATTCACCACTCAGGTGGCTACCCCGAGTGATGTTTGCGATAAAGAAATCCAGAGAATGCTAGAGATATGTCTACAATAAAACCATGGTGAAAAACCAAGTTAGATATAGAAAATATATATATATGCCAAATTAGATATACATATGACCATAAAACCATGCTGGTTACCCTCTGGTAAACGTTTACATAACTATGGAAAGTTACCATGTTGGTAAATCAAGTACTTGGTGGCTCATCCCACTTAGTAAGTGGGTTATAACCCCAACTATAAGTGGATTAACCCCACTTATCCCGTTTATAACTGGGGTTATAACCCACTTACTAAGTGGGATAAGCCACCAAGTATAAACGGGCCATTTTCAACAGCTATGGTCTCCCGTCAGTTCATTTCGCCAAGGAACCGTACGAAGGTTCTGAGCCACACAGTCCTTGCAGGAAGCACCGCAAGAGTAGGCCTCGCGGACGTCAAAAATCAGTGGATACCTTGAAGTAAAGGGAAACCCCCATATAAACAAGGCAGTGTGTCAAAACCAATAGTACCCCTGTAGTTCACATCAAAATAGCTGGGTTAAAATGGATGTTCATTCCCCATAAACATACGGTATTTTCATAGCTATTGATCCATAGCCACCAGTAGGACCAGTTCATAATCTCAATGGCCACCAGGACCCATCAGGTTCATAGCCTTTTTTTTGGGATGGTACTGGAGCTATAGTAATATTCATGAGGACATACATTTATACTGGGCATGAGATATAAAGCCAACAATGTGATCATATGATATATGATAATACCCTCTGGTAAACTTCTACATAACTATGGAACATCACCATTTTCAATGGGTAAATCCACTATTTCTATGGCCATGTTCAATAGCAAACTGTTAAATGGCACGGTTTTGACCCAGTGGATGGAATGGGGCGCCGTATTTTCAAGCTCCAGCAAGCCCCCCAAAAAAACATGTGAGTTACACCATATCTGGTTGGTGGTTTTAACCATCTTGAAAAATATAAAGTCAGTTGGGATTATTATTCCCAATGTATGGAAACATAAAAAATGTTCCAAACCACCAACCAGATATTATATTGGACTGAACAAAGCACTACGCTATAGTGTGGCATTATCCAAAATCCACTGTATAAATACAAGCAATTTGCGTAGGATTATGTTGTGACTCCAATCTGGTAATGTAACATAGCTACCGAGAATGGCCAAGTCGATGATGCACCTATTAAACATTTGCTGGTGCCAGCAGTTCCGGAATTGTTGGTTTATAAAAACAGCAACCCCAGTTGGGTTATAACCCCAGTGATTTACATGGGATAAGGAGCAAGTTAATCCACTTATAATTGGGGTGAACTAACCCACTTACGAGCCGTGGGATGAGCCACCAAGTATGGATCAATAACTATAAATACAAGGTTTTGTTGGATGAACGTCCATAAATCCCAGCTATTTTGATGACTACAAGGGTACCAGCGGTTTTGGCCCATGGTGCACCACCTTGCATGACCTCATAGGAAGGGACCCATCTTCGATCATCTTCGCATGTGGTGAGGTGTACGCCCAACTCGCAAACGCGCTAAGTGGGTCAAAGCTGCTTTGTGGAAATGGTATCAGCATTCTGGAAATAAAACACCATCTTCAATGTTCAAGATGTTCTGAGATCATGAAAAATTGCCTTGGTGGTTTCTAAAGTTTAACTTTGAGTGGCATGTGGATGAATGGTGGTCTATCCCTGTAACCCCTAAAATCCCCAAAATCAACAAATTGCAATCTCATTATTTGTTTTTGTCTAGCTTTACCATGGTTTCCCTACTATGGCTTATCATCTGTCATCATGTCATAACCCCCAATAAACATGGTCAATCTTTGGTAGTCCATTGTTTTTTCTGTGTGTGTGGTTTATTTTCCATTTATAGCGATCTGCAACATGGCCATGTAAAGTTCGTTGATTTACAATCACATTGAACATCTTCAAAAATGCTGAAGTTCCACAGTTTTTTCTATGTTTACCAGAGGGATCCAGAGGGTAATGGATTCATTATATTCATTTTTGGTGTTATGCGGGATTGGTTTCCCAGCAGGTTACACAACCACATGGGTTGGTAAATGACCCATTTTGAGAATCTTGGACATCACCTTCTAATGGTCATTATAGAAGATAAACCTAATGGCTGGGTGATGTTCAATTAGGAGATTCAATGACCCATCACAACCATCCCCCAGTCATCACCCTAGATAGCTCCCAACAACTCTTTTTCAACTCCCAACCGCCTTGCAGCTGGTGCCGGAGACGTAGTAGCCCGGGTTGCAGCTGTCGCAATGGTCCACGGCCTACGACGTTACAGGATGGGGCCCCCGTTGCCGCGTGAACCGTTGCCTAAAAAAAAGTGGCTGAAGTCTATGGTTTATGGTAGATGTATATATATATAACTATAGTTAATGGGGTTGTCAGTTACAATGGTTTATAAACCAACTTACCAGATAAGACTTTGATAGGGACTTAGTCTGGTCTAGATTGGTCATGAATATCATGATTCCTATTCTTATCTTTGACAAAGTTTAAGACTTAGATAGGAATCAACCAGATAAGACCACAGATAATTCGAAGTCTAATTGCTACTATCATGGACCACAGATAGGAATGTCTTAAGGATTAACAAGCGAATTGTGTACCTAATTTTCAACCAGACCATCTGGCAATCCGGTAGATGATAATCTATGGTCCATGATGTTTCATGATAATTTCTAGTTTATGAGAAAATGTGACACATAAGTAATCAATAGTTGCACTATGCTTTTTTTTTATCATCTATGTCTATGATCATCTATGGTTCTATGACCAGTGACCAGTGATGATAATCCATGATACTGTAACACACTGTAGCGGGGTCTCTCACGAAACGGAAAACTCCATGTATGGCAGTCTTAATGGGGAAATAATGATTAACCATGGGAATGGCATGGAATGGGGGGTTCCAAACCATTGCTTAAACAATCCCCAGTTTTCACCATGTGCCATTTCGGACGGATATTTCCCCATTTGTGATTGTTAAATTCCGATTTTTAACCATGATTGATCGTTATTTTACCATGTTCTTGGATTTGCTTAAGGAACCCAAAGAAGTGAAAACACTATTCCCTATAGATTCCCCAGTAGTGATTTCCCATTGGGAAAATACCCTCTGGTGAACTAACAGTTTGCAATTGAAAATGGCCATAGAAATAGTGGATTTTCCCATTAAAAATTGTGATTTTCCATTGCAAACTGTTAGTTCACCAGAGGGTATTTTTCAACCATCTTTTGACCCAACACTTGAAGCCACCAACGAAGCCGACAGCGCCTCACGATCTCTGAAGTTCTTGCAGGTCTTGCATTTGCTGCCGGAACCCGTTGCACACGACACGATCTGCGAGCAAGGTCATGTTCAGCAGCTCATGATATTTGATGTACCCTCTGGTAAACTAACAGTTTGCTATTGAAAATTGCCATTTGTAATTGATTTACCCATTCAAAATGCTGATGTTCCATAGTTAATTTAGTTTACCAGAGGGTCTGTCCTGATGGTGGGTGCCATAAATGGGGCACCCCCAAAATGGACCAACCAGCGCGAAGAAATTGATTGTTTTAAGGGGTACCACCATTTCAAGGAAACCTCCTGGAACGGTCATATTTTAACTGGTTGGTGGTATACTTTCCCCTCTGAAAAATGATGGAGTTCGTCAGTTGGGATGATTATTCCCAACTGAATGGAACAATAACATGCATGTTCCAAACCACCAATCAATGATTGAAAGATGTTGGTAATCTTCAGCTTCGGTAGCCAAACATCTCACTTTGGGCGTGCAGGATGACCGAAACAACGAAACATGCAATACGTGTCCCCCCAGTTATACTTAGCTTTAGTAAAATTTACCAGAGTAACTGGGATTCCAGACCCATCATATCATCATGGTCTAGTTTCGAGTCTATGCCCATCCATAGTTTCTATACTAGGTACATGAGTAAATGATCCCAGTTATATACTTGAAATCCTGGAACCATGTGACACCACCCCATCGAACTACTTGATCATAGGGCCACTTTCATGCAAAACTTCGAACTGTGTGGAACATCCCAATGCAGGTGGCCCTCAAAATGAGAACGCTGGGCACAAAACTAGGTTTTTTCCATATAAATCTTGAGTTTCTAGCCATTCAAACTCAAACTGGATTCAGAAATTCTATGCTGTATAAATATATATATATAGTGTATAATGGATTCTGATCATCCCCAATAAAGATGTATAGACATGTATAGACTGTATAGAGTATAGACTGTGTCTTTGAACTCCAGAGCAAATCATCAACCAACAAGGCCACGGTTTTTCAATGTGTTTCAACTGCTCATGGATTCATGATCTTAAGATATCTTAAGATTTTCAGATCTTTGCCTAGGCACTGGCAAAAGATGTGGCTCATGAGTTTGGATGATTCTTCAAAAACCTTCGACTCGGTGTCACTGAGCCATAAATTGATCCCTAGTTTGACACCGCGGGATCTAGCCTCTTTGTTACTAACATAGCTAGTGAAAATGGCCAATTTATAGTTGATTTACCCATTAAAAACGGTGATTTTCCATCGTTTTTTGTATGTTTACCAGAGGCTACCCTCTTTGTTACGGGAAAATCTCCCGTTAAAAAAATGGTCAGTCATCCTACTCAATGGGCCATCTACTACATGCACAAGGACAAACGTGATCCAAAATTGGATCGTGGTTGGAGGGTTCCCAAATTGGGGACGCACCAAAAAACATGCAAAACATAGGAGTACTGTGGTACAACCAAGAAGAAACTGACCGTTTGGTGATGATGTTTGGAATCCATTCATGGTCATATTGGGGATGATATATTTTTGGGGTTTTCCAGATCACAACTCCTGAGAAAAACATCACAAGAACCTGTTGAACCTCCCAAAACTTGGATTTGGGATAGCCAAAATTTGAATATATCCATCCATGGTGATCAATTTTAATGTTGGGGATGGTTTAAAAGCTATCAAAGGCAGTTCCCAAAATTTGCTTGAGAAGCTATAAGACGATGTTGCTTGGCAATCCCCATGTGTCCCAAAAGAAAAGTCCCCAGAAACACCCACCGATGATCAATGGATCGGTGGGCAGCCTGGCCTCACAAATGGCATTCACCTGCTTTTTGCTGCTGCTAGTACCTGGGCGAGCTCATCAAGCTCATCAAGCTCAGCGAGCTCAGATCTGCTATTTCTGGGTGTAGTTGCCATCGTTTTCCCAAAATCAAAACATCTTAAATCAAGTTATTGAAAAAAAAAGAAATACTGGTTGGTGGTATACCTACCCCTCTGAAAAATATGAGTTCGTCAGTTGGGGTTACTATTCCCAACTGAATGGAAAAATAAAAGCCATGTTCCAAACCACCAACCAGAAATATCAATTCAACCTGCTTGCTGGATCTACCTGGTACCTCCCCCATTCGTTGTAGCATGTAACCGGCAATTTACGGCTTTCAGCTTGCAACATACATTGGGAATACCAGCTGGTAAGGGAATGGATGGGCTAGCCTGATCTGCTATATTTCCGGACACCTCCAAAGTAGCCAAGGTAAACTGAACGAGGGCATAAAACTCCCGATTTTCTTTGGGAGAATGCGATGAAATTGAGCACTAATGTGACGTGTACCACTTTGGAGAGTTTTTCACAAGTAAATGAAATGGGAATATAACTGACAAATCCCACACTATGTTCATTTGTTACCTTCCCTTTTCTCATCTTGATGTGCTGCATTCCCCAATCTTTTGAGGTGTTGAACTTGTTTCTACCCTGAGTTTTTGATGACTTTGGAGACCCACCACTATGGTTGGCAACTTCAACATGAAACTGCCATTTAATTAAGTACTTAGTCCTTTATCCTCGGTAAGGATGAATATGAAAAGTAGATAAAAGTAGTTGAATCGAAGCGTATTCAAAACACACACCAGTTCAATGATTTACCAGTAAATCGAAAAATACCCTCTGCTTATTTAACATAGCCATGGAAAATCCCTCATAAATGGAGGTTTTACAGTAATGGGAAAATCATCTATAAATGGACCATTTTCCATGGCTATGTTAAATAACCAGAGGGTAAACAAGATGGAAAACGGATGAAACATGATGAAACATGATGTGTCTGGCAAGGTTTAGTTGAAATCTCTGACCAATGGGAAGTATGTTTCCCCGCCCAAACCTTTCTTGAAGAAAGGTTCTCGCCCAGACCCTTTGACAAGGTTGAGAATCTGTGCCCAGCTACGTTTGCAAATGCCGTTCTCAGGGGCGAAGACGGCTTTTTTGCCGTCGCCTTAGCGGCGATGATTGATGTTTGGGTTATCATTGGGGTACCCTCTGGTAAACTAACAGTTTGCTATTGAAAATGGCCATAGAAATAGTTGATTTACCCATTAAGAAAGGTGATTTTCCATAGCAAACTGTTAGTTTACCAGAGGGTAATTGTTTGGAGAGGCTGCATGATTTTTGGTTTTTTACCTTACCGATCATGCCGGGTTGCCACTTATGGTGATCATTCTGATCCATGGTGATGATTTTGACGACCCATCCGTTGTAGTTGGGGCACGGTTCATTGTGCTTAGCACATGAAAATTCGTAGGGATATGTCCAACTGGAGGTTCCTAAAATGGGGCTACCCCCAAATCATCCATTTTAGTAGGGTTTCCCCATTGTAAACCAACCATTTTGGGGTACCCCATTGTAGGAAACAACCAACTGTATTAAATAGCCTGAAGTTTTTTCTCGGCATGAAGTGGCTCCTCGAACTTTCCGACCGAGGCACAGTTTCTGCGCACTTCCCAGTACTTAGTGGCTGCCGAGTCGCACAAATAATGCAGCTCTCTAGTTGAATATAATAATTGTAAACCATTCAGAAATGCTGTAAAATGATTATACTATGCACACATATATAGATATATAGATATATATATATATGTAGATACGCGATGTATGTATATATATATATATATGTATAGATATTGACACACCATATATTTGTATACTATTGTGTATATATATAGTATACAGTATACTATACATGTATATGTATGGCTGAATTATTGCATAATTCACCAAGCTAAAATCATGACTTTGGAAAAGTTCACCTTACTAATCATACCCATCACAGTGAAGTCCAGGAGTGAAGAAGAATCGCCCAGAACCATCAAAGAGAAAAGTATTTCACGGGATCTTAAGTTACCACAAATGGTGAATTTCTCTCAATTGAACTGAACACATGTCTTCACTGCATTTACAGTGTTATTGGTGGTTAATAGTGGTTAATAATGATGGTTAGTAGTGGTTACGTAATGATTAATAATGATGGTTTGTAGTGGTGAAACATGGGTTATTGGTGGTTACCCTCTGGTGAACTAACATAGCTATATGGAACATCACAATTGTTTACAGCTAAATCATCTAAATGGGCCATTTTCTATAGCAAGCTCTTAGTTTGCCAGAGGCTATCTATCAAACATGAGCTCAGAAATGGCAACTCATACAGAACTCATACAGCCTCCTCAAAGTATCCTGAAAGCTGGCTGTTAACCATTATTACCCCGCATTTTATATCATTTTATGATGCTAATGCTTATTATTCCCCATATTATTAACTATATTACTCCAACCAAATCGAGTTTTCGGGGTCTTCGATGTACTCCAGAATGGTGGGATCATCACCATTTCTGGTTTCTAGATGTCTGTTTCTAGGGCGTAAAGCCCTCTGGTAATGACTGACACTTTGCGAACTTGAACACGGTCCATAGAAAGTTCGTTGATTTAGCGTTTTTAAAAATGATGTTCAATAGCTATCTTAAATTACCAAGCTGTAGGTACAGCTAGACTTGGTTCACAAAGATAATTTTCAGCCTTGACATGCTTTCTGGTAGTTTCATGAACACCTATTAGAAAATGCCCGAGCTGATGGCTGGTTCATCGGAATTTCCGTTTTCCACTGCTTAAAAACCCATATATTTAGTGCTTTTTTTTATATGATCACCTTTCAATAGCTCCCCAAGGCAGCCAAGGTGGCCCTGAAACTCTTCATCTTTACATTAATCAAACATGTGGCCCTGGAAAACTCTTCATCTGTGATCAAAGCCATCCATATCCACTAAGATCACTATCCCAAAAACCAATGGAAACCTATCTTAGTGATCTTAGTTATGGATCTTAGTGATCATCATAATCTCTATTTGATCATCTTTGGTTACCCTCTGGTAAACGTTAACAAAAAACAATGGAAAGATCCACCATGGTATTAATGGGTAAATCAACTATTTCTATAGCCATTTTCAATAGCTATGTTAAATTACGTTAAATTACCAGAGGGTATAGCAAACCAATCCATCCATATCAGGCTTATGACAGCTTTGCAACTGATCGAAATCTAATCAGTGTCAGCCAGGAGTCAGTGTGGCATGTACAAGCGATTGCCTTGGGACAAATCGTCTGGATAGTGCCTGGCGAAGAAAATTCAGGATGTCTGGTTGCGAAATACTCCAAAGCTAGGACTTAGAATATTGAGTTTCTATGGGTGACTATTCATTTCTGGAATATTTTTGGGATTGTTCAGTAATGTATGGAATTTTGATGGGAAGCCGACCATCAATATTAAAGATTCAATATATCTAAAGTTGTGAGTTTCTTGGATATCATGGGGATATAACCAATTTATAGGATTTTATATTTTTTATATGAATTTACAGTATGGTGATATATCATCGGATATTCCATGGTACGAGAAATATAACCAACGACGAGATGGGAATATAACCAACGATCATCCTGGATTGTTAAAAAGGAAAAACTAGAGGAAACCGTCGGACTTAAATCATTTCCTGAAGATTAAGCATTTCCAAACATCTGGGTAAATTATAATATTCCACTAACCTGAATTAAGGCCATTTGGGGATGATTTCCCTTACTAACCATGATTCCAGTGAGGTCGCAGTGAGGTCGTTATAATTTACCCAGAAACATGGATTCAGATTTCCTGAAAAAATGCAGGGAGCTGAAGCAGCAAGAAAAGTGGCGGGGTCGACCAGTCAAAATCCGAGGAACTATCTGGGTTGAATCTACACAAATTGAAGGAACAAGGCCAAAAAATAAACCCCAAGAATATTAAGTTTAAACCAATACAATCCAATTGGGATAAAATGAGGAGTCGGTTTGAAGTATACCATTTATATCCATATATCACGACCTTCATATACTTATTTATGTACATATATATATTAGATATTATTAGATTATCTTAGTACACCCTCTTTCGGTCGCAACTTCAAAATGCTGTCAAACGTCAAAATCAACTGATTGCTGGTTTCAACTTGATTCAATCATCCCAAAAAACAACATGGTCATTGTGGATTATCATCCCACATGAGGAAAAATAAATCTATGCGAAGTCACCGGTCACATCATGTCACATCCCCTGTCTGCCGTATTCCCATGGTTGTTGGAGATAGTTGGACACCGACTAAATATGGAGCGAGCAAGAAACCGGACTGTTGGTTCCCAGTTTCCATTGATATCACCATATTATCTATGGCTAGAGCATGCTAAAGCCCTGTTTGTTCACCCAACCGCCATAAAATTTCTTGAATGTTTTTCTTGCTGGACCCATGACCCCAAAGCCAGGATTTAAATAAATACATATCAATACCTAAATCTATATCAATATATCTAATTAAATATAAAATCACCAGCGTTTTAAGGGGGGGACGCACCCAAAATGTATGCCACATTTTTCAAGGTGTTTTTGAGGGTGGCCTTGAAAATGTAAGCATACATTTTGAAGATATTTTGAAGACCCTCACAAAAACGACACCTGGGGGACATTCAGCGATAAATTTTACATGTATCCTACACTTTGGTATGGTCCCCCTCCTGAAAAGTAGCCTTTTTTAGTAGTGGTGATAATATAAACTCATATGTAATGCATCATCCCTAAAGATTTCTCAGATTTTCACAGATTTTCACAGTTACATGGATCAAGACCAGCGGCCCCACGCCTCCCTTCATGCCACCCGGACTCACCATGCCGTACGTCTGCTTGGTGGTGCAGGTTGCCTCGTCTTTTGTTGCGAAGAAACAAACGTGAAAACAAACAGCAAAACACGTGAAAAATGGTGATTAATGATGATTTGTTTTTGTGTTTTATGTGTTTGCTTTAATCAACAAAAATAAGGTGAATGGGATTCACTCATGAAACATGAGGGAAAAAAACATGGACTAAGCAATCAAACATGGTGAACACTTGGCATTTAACAATAAAAACTATGATGAAACATGGGGATTTTACCATCAAACAAAGCCAACAATTGGGATATTGAATGATATGGATAAACAAATTGGAGTGTCTGTCTATATTAAAGTTGGCGTCTCAGCAGGTGTCCCTTATCAACCTTCACATTCCTGTCAGCCGGTGGGTTTGTCCAAAAATGGAGGATCACCGAATCTATTGCAATGTCAATATTCTGGGTAAAGGCCATAAGATTTCACTAACCTGAATAGTTCGGCCATTTGGGGATGATTTCCATGAAATTAACCATGATCCCAGGGTTCGGGAGAACAGTGAGGTCGACATAATTTACTCCCAGATTAATCATCAATAATCACCATTAATTACCCATCCAAGATTGACCTAGTAAACAATCCTAACAATGGAAAGATCCACCATTTTTAATGGGTAAATCAACTATTTCTATGGCCATGTTCAAGTTCGCAAACTGTTAGTCATTACCAGAGGGTACCAATCAGCGGTTTCCCGGGACAGGAAAGATGTGGGGTGATCCATCGGCTCCACAAAAGAACCCCAATCGTTCCCGAGTTGTTTGAGTCCCCGCAGTAAGAAACTACATGAGTTCCCGTATGATGTTTCGTGGTATTAACATGTATACACATGTATACCACATATAATCCTAGTGGTTTCTATACTGAGAATGGGATTTTGCCAATCAACATGTATACCACGTGGTAATAACATGGGAAAATTGTGGGATTAAGCACTTTTTTCACCCATAAAACATCAAGCAAACAGCCTGATTCCCATTAAAATCCTATGAACATCCAAAAATCTATCTAAATCCCATCTAAAATATGTGAAAATCCTATTACATAAAATCCCATTAAAATCCCAGTTTTCATCCCATATATTCAAATCTATTATATATTCCAGTTTTTCTTAACATACTGTCGATGGAAGAAATCCAAATCACCTTTGATTGGCAACATCCCATTATAATTCATTATTTTACCATCATCAATAGCTGTCATCTATGAAATGTATATTTTCCCCATACTAAAAATGTACCTTTTTGTGTTTCACAGTTACCCTTTCATAGTTTTCCCATTATTTAGAGTGTTTATTCTGTTACTGTACTATCATCAAATCCTGCTAATGGATAAACATATGGTAATTAAACATTCATTAATGATAGTAAACGACTATATATATATGTTACCCGGTTAAAGCGTAAATAACATATATTTTTTCATGAGCAGGGAAAACACGGTTTCATTCATGATAGTGAATACCTTTGATAAACATGATTGATATATCTTGCTAAAGACTCTTAATGATGATAGTTATCCCATAATATATGGAGGTTTCCCAAAATGGTGGTACCCCAATATGAATGGCGTATAATGGAGAATCCATCTATAAATGGATTATTTACGGGTAGTGTTTCATGTTGATCCTGCTCCTCCCCCCTTTTCCACCCACCTTGGCACGCATCCTCTGTTTCGCCGCGCCGGTGCGCACGGTGCACTGCTGCGCGTTCTCGTCCACGAAGGCACCGTCGCCCCAGTCCCACTGGGCGCGGCGCAAGGCGAGTGACGGAGAGTTACGGGTGGTTTAATGGTGGTTTAATAGGATTTGATAATGATTTAAGATGGAATTTATGATGTTTATTTTGGTGATTAATGATGATTTATATAATGGGATTCATATTTTTGTTTGGTGATGAACATGGGTTTTCTAATGGATGTTGTTTTCGATCATTAATGATGGTTGGTTTCTGTATGTGTTGCATATGTGTGTATTCGATATGGTAGGTATTGTATATTTGTATAATCTGGATGTAAAATAAAAAACAGCTTGAGTATTGTAAAAATATGCACATAAGAATTTGACGGGCTCGGATCCAAAGTGGGCTACATATTTTCAGCTATACCAAGCACATAGTACTTTAAGAATTTGAAGGACCCTGGGATAGGATTGCCAAATTCTTGAATTACTGTTTATACGTGAAGTTTTGTGGGTTTTGTGGGATGGGAACTAGAAGGTTGCAATTCCGCTTTGCGGTTCCTTTTTGTGGACCAACCCTTATGGCTTATGGCCTTATGGGATGAAACCGGGCTTTGCAGAAAAGCAATTTTTCAGCCTCCGCAATATTGTTTTTTCGCACATGCTTTGACTGCCTCCAATACACTCAAAATCACAAGGTATAGAGTTGGGAACCTGAAACATTGTTTTAGCCCAACAACTTGATGAAAACTTAGCCACACAAGATGTTGCCCAGGAACCCCAACGCCGACACATTTGCTAGAGAGTCCATGTCCAAGGAACAGCCTTCTGAGCGTCAGTCTTAGAAGGACACTCTGGCAACGCACTGTTGGTACCACAATGCTGCTATATATTCCGGGTATGAAATTCTTGGAGGACGCGCTCGGTATGATACCCTTGGAGCGACACTCTTGGCATGATGCTCTTCTAAAACACTTTCAGGAGTGACACGCTTGCGTGAAACTGTTTTACGACCCTCTTGGGGCGTGACACTCCTGGCGTCTCTTGGTATGACGCTCTTCCATGGCAGTTGTCAGAGCGCAGTCTTGGCGTGAGACGGTTTGAAAAGACACTTTTGCGAACCCTTGGTGTGACACTCTTTCAGAAGACGACGTGTGTGACACGTCAAAGCGCTGCGCCTGCCACACGAAATGCACAGCGCTACCAGTCTGTCACTCCCCTGTGTCGGAGTTCCCCAAACACGGTACGGAAAGATACTTCTGAAGTCACTTTTGCTGCTTAAGCGCCTGTAAAGTCCTGAGGGATCATGCGCGGACGGTTGCGGACGGTTGCGGGCCAGAACGCGATGCCGAACGAACAAACCCTTGCCGACAGCCTGAGTCAGGATTCCGTAAGAGTTCGCCAGCTCCTGGCCGAAAAGCAACATCACAACGCTACTTCCCCATTTTTGCGCTGCGCCAAACAAAATACATATTGGCCCGGAACAAGGCTGTGCCGCTGCCCTTATCGGGATGCAGCCTGTGTCACGAAAGCCGGAAGCCGGAAACCGGAAACCCCAAAAGCACCACGAACACAAGAAACATTGTACAAAATCTGTGACCCCCCGCTCCAACGCGCGACGCCGTAGCAGCTGTCGATTTCTGCCAAACTGCCACCAGTTGCGCCGAGGATCCCCAAATGGTGATTTGTGCGGTCCATCTTTTCCACAGATGGAAAAGAGCTCAAATGCTGCGATGCGGGATGACAAATTCATCTAGGCACTTTCCTGCACGCTGGCAAGAATGGTGCATGAGTCATTGGATAACAAAATGAACCGTGGATTCACAATAGTCCTCGGCATGGGCTTATCCGTGTTTGCCACCCCAATTTTTTTTTTATTCTATAAAGTTTCATCTGCAATCCCCTGTGGGTGGGGATGGTCAACAGCAACAAATTCGCTGGTTCTGCTTGGGACGCTCGAACAGCACAAACTCCGGCCAAACATCCAAGGCTTTTGGGCCACCAGACATCTCCGGCTTCCAGCAAGCACCAGACTTTTTCATCCACCAAGCTTGCCGGCAGAGATGGTGCTGGAAGCTCCAGTTGTCAAAAGGCTGGCATTTGTCAACGCCTTTGTGCCAAACGGATCAAACTTGCATTTTAGAGCCAATAAATATATACTTTGCGAACACTCAGAACAAAATGGGTGACAGAATTGGTGACAGTCAAAAGTCATAACAGGGTGGCCGATTGCATTTGCAAAAGCGAAACCCGCATCGATAAGGAACAATCCTCACATGTGATTGGATCCGGCGTGGAAAAACAGGCTATTCTACTTACTCCTCTGGGATTCGAGCTCACAACCTTCAAGCTTGAAGGCTGACGCCCTGACCATTGTGCTACAGGACCCTTGCCTCTGGATAATTTTGCCTTCTCTCTCTCTCTCTATCTATCTCTCTCTCTCTCTGAGCTGGCTGCAAGGGGCTGGGGGCCTGGGTTGCGCTTGCAAAAAAACATGTTTTAAAGCCTCTGATTTGTTTTTTCGCATGCCCCTTGTTAAATCTGCCAACTCCACCTCGTTACCTCGTTTAAGCTCGGTCCGAATAACTAAGAATGCGCTGAGAATTTGAGGGGCCCTCGACCTTGTGGAAATTTGCCCGCATTCAAAAATTAGAATTTGAGGGACCCTGGGCCTCAAGCTTTCGGATTCTTAACCAACTTTCGGGCTGTATATACATATATACATTTATATATATATATAATGTGTGTACGTGTATAATTTATACACCAGTTTCTACACATGTCATGAGGTTGAGTCATTAGTAAGTAGTTGGGATGTTGATGTATTAAGTGGGAGGATGCAACTGCCTGAAGTCTATGTTCAACCTCAAACAGATCGGATTTGATATATAATCACTGGCCATTTCAGGGACCGAAACTAGAGCTACATACCATATATAAGGTCTGTATGTTAGGGCTATGTAAGGGAATATCCCTTCAATGTATGACCGTATATGGCACAGTACCTCAGTTGTAGGGTCCTGAAATTCCCATTGATATAATTTACCATCTGGCATTTTAACATAGCTATGGAAAACCACAATGTTTAGAAAGTAAATCAATATACCATCTGGTTATGACTAACACAACCATGGAAAGTCATCATGCTATTAATAGGTAAACCATCTATAAATAGGCCATCTATACCATGGCTATGTTAAACCAGAGGGTAAATCATCTACTGCACGGGCAATGGCTTCCAGGGCTTTCATGGCTATGTCAAGTTAGTGTTGCTTTATGTTGCTTTAGTTTCCGCGATTTGGTCAGGCTCATGAAAGCGAAGTGAGGGATTCTAGATGGCTAACTGTGGTTAGCATTGGTAATATTCAGTGTTTGGGATCTACAGTAGTGCTCAAAACCCTCTGCCATTCCATTGTTTCAATGGGAGATCTTCAGGATCCTAAAATGGAGGTACTGTACCATATGCATATGTTGTGGGGATATTCCCTTATATATATATATACATAGGCCTTATATATGGTATGTACCTCCAATGTAGGTTCCTGAAATGGCCATTGATTGTTGGTTGAGAACGGGATTCTGAGCTGATGGACAATGATAGATAGTATGCCCCCGAAGCAATCATCAACCAACCATAATTTGTCAGTTTATCAATCATACCCCCATATGTTTGATAGTAATATATATATATCTACAAATCATGGTTGAAGCAGAAAAAAGAACTCACTTGACATCCCTTAAAATCATCTAAATCTAAATAACTATGCTCATCAAATGGCTTTTGCATGGCTGCCACTGACCTCGTCAATCCAATTGCTACCCTCTGGTAATTTGTTACACTTTGCGAACTTGAAGCCATGGCCCAGTCGAAATAGTGAATTGTCCCATTAAAAATGGATAAAAATGGTGGATCTTTCCAGTTCGTTTTTTCTTAACGTTTACCAGAGGGTAACCCACCTAAAACCCACTATCAATCCCAAAAAAACCCACAAAAATGGCTATTTTACTCCAGCCAAGTCACATTGTTGCCACGCTTTCGCTCCACCTCACATTTCGTGAGCCACATGCCTGAAAAGCTTTCGGATTTCACCATGAAAAATGCTGGGGAAACATCAGCCTTATCATATGACCAATGGGACTATAATTTAATGTTATTATAATAATATAATCTATCATCTGTACATATATTATATATATATGTATATTATTTATAAATCAAGATTGACAATACCATGACAAATGGGACTATAATGGGATTTACAAACCATTTATATATATCCGTTCATGGTGAGGAGAGGGGGGTAGTGGGATATATAACAAACTTGACCAACGTATCAATATCAGCCTCATCACATACATATATATATATATATAATAGATTATAATAGTAACCCAAATCATCGCCCAGTTTTACCGACCTGAAAAACCCCTATTTAAATTGAAGTATACGCGAGTATAATCCACCAAGAAACCATTGCCAATCTTAGATACTCACAGCAGAACAAACTGGTTGGGCTTAGGATATACCAAGTATCAGCATCAGAATCCATCATTACTTGGGAGTAACAAAACCCAACCAGTTGGACCCAGAACACCCCCGACCTGCTGGACACACAGCCGTGGCCACTTTGTCGTCCCTGTTGTGCGACCAGCCGCTGCGGGTCACGTGTTTGCTCTGGCGGACGGAGGCCGCGATGATGGGGCGCCGCATGTGGGGGTTACTTGGGAGTGCAGTGGAAGTGGAATGAAGATGAATAAAGGGGATATATAAGGGTATATCCCCAGTTATGTATATATATATAAGGGTTACAAAGCATTTACTAACTAGGATGTACATCCAGGAATCCAAGTATTGATGGATGTTACTTGCTGGTTAGTAAGCAGGGATAGAACCCAGCGAGAAGTGCAATAAACCGAGTTACGGTTCCCAGTAATCAGGGTGGTAACCAGTTACTAAGAGACTTGCAAAAAAGGAGATACAACTTGCAACCAACAAGAATGGGCAAGTTGAAACGTAAATCAGCACCTACCAATGCCAATTCTGGTATATAATATACTTCAATATAGCAGGAATGTAAAAAAGAATCCAACCAAGCAGAATATGATACCGAAGACGTCAAGCTACAAGACATGTGCTGACAATCAAATATTTGGCTGACAAATTGGCACAGGTCAAAAAAATATCATAGGAAACTTCTTGCAGTTGAAAGAAATTAACCACTTCCACTGGTTGTTGGGGTTCTAACCATGGCCGATCAGCCAGAGGGCCCCTGCAAAAATGACAAATTCTTAGCTGGTGAACGTACATCATCCCATTGATACCAAAAGACTATCGGGGATTAGTTTCTACCCATCTAGTCGATTGACCTAGTAACATGCAATAACGCAGCTACTCTCATGTAGAGATGTAGATGGAGGGCAGTCCGTGCGATCTTGATGGTGGTTCACCCTTCTATATTGCTTTCATGTGGTAAGCCCAATTAAATATGTATAATATATATAATAATAATAATAATACAATATATACATATGTATATATATATATATTTAGATATATACATGGTACATCCCCCCAAAAAAAAGTCTACCATTTTTCTGTGTTTACCGGTATTTACAGTGTTTTAATAACAGTTTGGCAAATCTGTTTGATTGACCATCCCCTGGCGTCTTAACACAACCGCTCCGGGCTCCGGAAAAAACACAACTGTTTCTATCCAGTGGGATGATCCTCCAAAAACACAGCTTTATGAACCATAGTTACTATAGATACAATAGTATATTATAGTTACTATAGTATTAATACTACAGTAAAAACTATAGTTATATTATGTTATATGAACCTCCCCCTTGTTTAAAGTGTGACAAAAGTCACATCTCAAATGACCTGGGCTTCCGTCTCTCAGAGCGCCTTGCAAGTGTGTCCCACGATGACGCTGCCACTGGGGCAAGTCTTGCAGTGTGCGTGATCCTCGATTTTTATGATGGGAGATTTTGGGTGGCCTGAAAATGATGTATAAATCATTTAATGATTACCCTCTGGTAAATTAACATAGCTATTGAAAATGGCCATTTATAGTGGATTTTCCCATTAAAAATGGTGATTTTCCATAGTTACGTTAGTTTACCAGAGGGTAAATGGCGAAACAATAGGGATTTTATATGATTTGATCATCAGGAAATTGGAATCTATGCAATGGACAATGTTTTTTTCGTGTTGCTTCCATTGAGGCATACCGGCATACCCTCAACATGGTGATAGGGAAATATCATAAATACATTACAATGACATATACCATCTGCCCCTCAACGTTTGACATCCGGAAAACATCGGAAGATGATGATCCATGGAATCCATGGAATCCATGGAATTTGGTGATTTCATGGTGATTTCCAGATGGGGACTGTGATGGGATACATCACCTTGCTTAAAATCATAAGCAACTGCCGCAATGGTGTATAACTCTTATAGTGAATGGGGTTTAAGATGGTTTAAGTCAACCAAAAGAATCTAGAAATTAGCATCACCTCGTATGTGGTGAATTCTGCAACCATGGAAAATCATGGGATACTAAGGGAATACCGTTGGGTCAATTGGGTTATCATGATTCATGGGTATTTGGTAATAGCAATAATATGTTAATATGTTGCACAGCCGACATCACCATCATTTTGAATCCCTGCTACAATCCTGATCCTTGCATCTCAAATTACATGTTTTGCTCTCAATAATCCCGAGGCTGCTCAAATCATCATTTAATGTCCGTAGGACATACCAATTTTTGCAGCTTAAGTCACAGTTTTCGCTGATTTCATGGCCAATCTTGGATACCCTGCAAAAAATGACAAATTCTTAGCTGGTTAGCAGACAATCCCATTCATACCGAAAGACTATAGGGGATTAGTTTCTACCCATCTAGTCGATTGACCTAGATTTGTAGATCATTTTCCATGAAAATCACCATTAACCAGTGGTTACCATTAATCACCATCAATCACCATCAATCACTATCAAACACTATTAATCACCATTAATCACCATTAATCACTACCAGTAGTACCGCACAAGGCGGTGGCGGAAGTTTCAAAAATAGGAAACCTATAGGAGAAGTTGGTTGTTGCGAATCAGGGATGGCAGAGCGAAGCCACTGATTGACCGAAAGGTGGTTGG
>Ga0126342_10001030_pt1 | contig 36487 bp, 24 predicted proteins | sample Cyp1metagenome_FD_92528 | JGI IMG/M metagenome (GOLD analysis project Ga0126342, IMG submission 92528) | Coral microbial communities from Lord Howe Island, Old Settlement Bay, Australia - Cyphastrea 1 metagenome | ecosystem: Host-associated > Invertebrates > Cnidaria > Coral ... | reverse complement strand
GAGGAGGAAGCTCTGAGGAAACAGCTTCAGGGAATCCTCCAAAACTGTGCAAGCTCGTTGGGATTGGAGTTCGACCCACAAAAGGTTGTGGAGATTCAAGATCCAGAGGTTGCGGAGGACGACACACAGCGTCAAAAGCGGCCAAGGGCTTTGGAGCCATTTGGACCGTCATCCAAGCAGTGATTGTCGGCCGTGTTAATGAAGTTCAAAGGAATTCATTACATGAGGCCTGTACTGTGCAGCCTAATGCATCAATCGTTGAGGCCTATCAAATTGCCAGTGAGCCATTTGGTGCAGCATGCGATTGGTGGGGCGATCTCTCACGTTACCTTTTGCCTTGGAAGCATTCCATCATGGATGAAATCCGATACATTAGCCCGTTTCAAGCCAGCCTGAATGCTTTGAATCTCCAATGGGAAGTTGGGTTTGACCTTCTTTGTTCTCAGCCATTTTATCACAATCCTGCACAGCTCATTTCTGCACTTCGCACTCCAGCTCCATCTCAAAGGTCCTATTCCAAAAACTTTGTACAGAGAAGTGTTAGGTTTGAGGATCAGATTGATGTTTTGCTCGGTGATGATGATGATATAGAAATGAGTTGCTTGCAAGTTGCACAGATTGCCCTCGTGAATTGGCCAGAGAAACCTTGGAGCGGAAGGCGCATACGAAAGATTAACCATCATCCAACCACATCTCAGGCTCCGCTGTCACAAGTGGCCGTGTTGAGCCGAGATGAGGAAATCGATGTTGAGATCACTTCATTTGTTCAAACCATTCAATCCAAACATGATATCTATAATGGAAATGAAGCCAATCTCATGGATGCCATTTCGAGTGGTCAAACCGGTACTGCCCATATTCCAATTGCAAATCAGGAAGGTGACACTAGTATTTCCGACTGCGTCTGAAGAGGGGCCGAGCTCAGTCGCAAGTTCTGGAATACGTCCACCGAGCTCTACAAATGAAAGACAAGAAGTTATCATGTTTCACATTCATGATCCACCCCTGAGAGCCTTTTTGGATTGGAGCAGTTACGATAATATGATCAATGAGATTGCTGGACATTACGCTACCATAGTTGAGAATGTTGTGGATGCGTATGAGATCAATGCGGACCTCCAGGGTATCCCACCTGATGCAGTTCCAATCATTGTACATCTTTTCCCGGATACGGCTGTTGCGCACACTGCCAAACTTGTTCTGTTTGATGTGGAATTGCACGCCCATAACTCAGAACCAGGGTTCCGGCTAGGGCCCAAGACACAGCGTTTTGTTTTGCCAGTACCTGAGTGGATTGACAGAGCTTCAGTTCTCACTTTGGCAAATTCAGACGTCTACTGTCAGATGGAAGGGGATCGATGTTTTGTTTGGCATGGCAATCAACGATGGCAAGACACTGACCTGCATGCACGACGCATTGCACATGGAGATTATTTCAGAGTTGCATTACCACCAACTGAGCGTTTTACATGCACAACTCAGCAGATAGTTGAGTGGACACAGAATGGACTTTCTGATACCGATATTCTCCACCGTCTTGCTGGCCATGAAGGCAATGAAGGTTACTCACCTAGCTTGTTGGATGAGGAAGAAGTCAGACAACTGGCTACTGTGAATATTGAAGTGGAAGACCCTGATGCGGACCATTTTTCAACCTTCCAGATTCCCTCTGATGGCTCAACCACTACATTCAAACAACCATTGCAGGACGTCACGAACTTTTTTCATGATGTTTCAAAACTGCAAGTTGGAAGTCATACTGAGAAGGACGAAGGTGATCTTTTTCTGGCCATGCAAAATCCCTTGAGGGAGGAGGCACACAACCATGAAGTTGACACCTTGAGTAGCAGTGGAAGTTCAGGAGACCGTCATTTGCAAGAGTGGAACCTGGATTTACAGCGGCTAGTGCAGCAACATGTCAATGGTTGCACTCCTAACCGTCCGGAAGAAGAGGAGCTCCTCTTCTCCGTCTATACTTGGTTCATCGATCATCAGTCGGGTTTTGCCTGTTTTCAGCCTAGGATAGCTTTCCTAGGAGGGGACCCTGCTGAGTGGAGAGAGGATCTCACCCATCCTTGGCGGTATCAGGTCATACCAGATGAGCCTCTATTCATTGATGTTGTCTCTCATTTTACTCCTCGAGCTGAAATTGAAGAGCACATCGCCCATGTTTTGTTATCGCAAGGGGCACAGGAACGAAGATCAACACTGGTCTCTCTTGAATTTCTTGCGCCAGTGGCTCCTTCAGTGATTGTTCGATGTGCAGTTGCTGTACCCAACCCATGTACTAGACATGATATTGGTTACCTGTTCCCCTTGTTTGCCAGAATTTCGGATGAAAGCCTGGTTTGGCTGCACCCTGAGGCGCACCAGCTAACACCGCAATTTGGAACGTGGAATGGAATGGGAATCATTTTGCAAGTTTTGCCTGAGCAGGAAGTGATGCAAGATGCACCACCGCAGGATCTCAATAGCCTAGTACAGGTAGATGCAAGCAAGAAACGAGTCCAGGTTGATGTTGTGCCAGAACCAGCATGTAGTTTCACAGATGAATTCTTAGAGGCCATCTCGGCAGCAGAAGAGGCTGCACGAATGGAGCCACCAGTGTTCCGAGGCCCAAATGAACTGGCTATGGCCAATTTGCCGGAAGCATTCCGGACACTTTCTGATCGGTTTGCCGAAGAGGTGATCACAACACCTGCTCAAATGTCGCCGACAAGAAGGATTGAAAGCTGGTTTCTTGATCATGCTAGTTTTACAAGATGTCATTCCTCTCGCATCTCCCTGTTGTCTGCAGATGTTCTGACTTGGAGGCATGTCATTCTTGACACATGGAGAGACAGAATTAGCGATGCTGAGCAGATTGATTTTCACGTTGTTGATCCTACCCCAGAGGATGCTGCCATCGGAACTATTGGACAGCTTATTGTCACACAAAGAGCTTCCTCGGAACTCAGGTCAATAGTGTTGTCAGTTTATGATTCAGATCCGGACATGGAACGCTCTCCTTACACATTTGCATTTGTCCTTCATAGGAGGGTGAATCTCGAGAGGCTTTTGGCTGCATTGCAATTGACTTCTGATTGCCCACCTGTGAATAGGCACAACCATTGTAGTTTGTGGTTTGGTCGGCTCCCAATTGATGACGCACTAGTTGTCAATGTGCACATGGGACAAGCATTTCGCCTTGTTATTGGCAGAGGAATTGCTATTGACATTGCTCACTTGCTGCAAATGGATGATGTTATGCTCCGTGACACATTGCAGCGCTCTGCCTCGACTGAAATTTATATGAGACCAAATGAACCAGACTTCCTCCATCCTGACAACGCAGCTTTTCCTTCGCAACTGCCGTTTGTCATACCTGATGGTAGACCGGGATGGATACCAGTGCTACAACAACATTTTGATCGACTTCACTGGAGAGATTCACTGGATGCAGGACCTTATCTTGTGGTTTTTGTCTGGTATCTTAACGCCCATCCACACTTCCATTGTGGAGCCCCACATCTTATTCGAATTTCTGATGACCCCCTTGTGTGGAGAGCTGAACTCATGACATCTTGGCGGGATCATTTGTTACGCGCCTCACCAGCTGACTTCTTTGTCCTGCCAGGGGTGCTCACGGGCACCCCAGCTGCCCAACAGGAAGAGCATTCAACAGTTGCCCAGGAAGTCCATGTGCTTGTACACCAAGCTTTACCCATTGATGTGCATGGGGTCCTCATCACATTACGTGGGGTAGCCTCATTGCAGGTTTTGACTCGACGGTTTGCACATGTTTTACGTTCTCGTGAAGCGGTGAGTGCGATTCTGAGGCTTGTGGTGCCCAATGAACATTCACATCGGCCAGCAATGGTGCAGTATGAAGGTTGCACGTATCTACCTGGTGAACAATTGCTTTTGCACACAGGTAGTCATCTTGTGGTTGAGATTTCCCCACATGCTATTGACCTCTACTCTGATCAGATTGCCGAAGATGTTGAGGATGTCAACTTATTCCAGCAGGTTGTTACTTGCAAACCTGCTGAGTTTCAGGAGCCAGATGATTTCCCTGTCTCACTACCTACGTCGAATTTGCCTCGTAGAGCAAGACCCAAACATGATGGAGAGTTTGAATGGAGTATTCAATTTGGTCATTTGATGCAGCTGCATGGTGACCTTGATCCATGGTCTGATACCTTGTCTATGGAAGTCACCACCTGGTATGTAGATCATTTGCGTGCTCCCATTTGCCACCAGTCAAGGAATATGCGCATGTCAGGGCATGCCATTACATGGATTGAGGATCTCCGCCATCTTTGGGCTGATCGACTGGACCCGAACAGGGAATTCTCGATTTATCTGGTTCAACCAAGGCCTCCTCACTTTCGAGTGCAGCGGTCTACATGTCACTTTCTTTTGGAGCAAGGAAAAACACCAGGACATGAAGCTCTGGTGCTCACAGCCCTTTTGGAAGGTTATACCAATGAAGGTATCATTCAAGGTGCCTTCTCCATAGGTAGTCGAACACACTTGGCTGATGTTATCCGTACTATGGAAATAGCTCATTTTTGTGCTGGGAAGCGATGTACCATCATCCAATTTCCTCATCTTCTCATCGAGGACCAATGGTTTGATGTCGCTTCTGGCCAGAGTCTTCGGGTACGGATTGAACCACAAGAAGAGCGACAAGAGGACTTTGATATTGACACTGTACCTTTTGAGGACTTGTCGCTCATGCAAACTGCGGGGTGTTTTCAATTCAACCCACAGGCTGCACCTTTTATTCCAGGACAAACGCCAATTCAGATGCAACCAGAAGTCATTCAAGATTTGCATGCGGTATGGGCAATTGCAACCTCTCAACAAGCAGCGACGTCCAAAGCCGCTGTCTTTTCGACATGGTTTGTTTCACCGGGAACCGGTCGCAGCAGATGTCAATTTTCCAGACGTGCTACATTGTTTGACGACTTCTTGCAATGGTTTGAAATCCTAAGACGGACTTGGCATGATTTGCTGGATCCAGGAGTTCCTTTTCAAGTTGTTCTGGTGCAACCTGCCCCTGAACCGATGGAATCAGGTGTTGTGGGGCATGTGATCCTGATTCAACATCTATTTGACACAATGTCCGCACTGTTGGTCACGGTTAAGGATGTCGCCATCAATGTTGGTCATCCCAACAGGATTGTTGTGAATGTCCCTGAAAACATTGCTAAGCGTGATCTGTTGCAAAGTGTTGGATATGAACGAGATTGCCACCTTAAAGGGGCTAGTTGTCAAATTCGTCATGCACTTGCAGCTTGGGATGCACAAGTCCTTTGGCCAGTGCGTGATGGCGATTGCTTTTATGTGCAGATCACCAGAGCCTTTTTGCCTGCGGAGTGGCATCCTCCGCTGCCTTTCCAGGAACTTGGATCTGATGGCCTAGGCCTCTTGCAAGTGCATTCAAGAACTGTCAAACAACCCAGTGAACATCCAAGGAAGGGTCACAGAATGCGTTCGGAAAGATCTCCATCCCATGTGTTGCTCATTGCTTGGTTTGTTGATGAGAACCACCCTGTGTGCCGTATGCCTAAGATTAAGGAAGTTGACTCATCCGCTTGCCTGGTCAAACAAGCCGAACAGCTTTGGATTGACACTTTGGGTGGTCGTGAATGTCAAGTCTTTACGGTAGAGACAATGAGTCGATGTGTCCAATCTGGCTCAGAGCTTGATGAAGTTTGCTTTGTGATTGATGGCAGAACATTACCAATTAATGCCGATGCTGAGGTAGCCATTGTGCTAGAACGAGTGTTGGTCGCTGGCAACCAGCACTTAGTTGAGCATTTTGCAGCTTTGGTAGAGCCGCCCAGCTGTGCGAAACTACTCTGGAAGCATTTGCTTGGACGTTCGGGGGATCCGATCCCTGAAGCCACCACTTGCTATTTGCAGGGTCGCAACTGGGACCTCAACATGGTTGCACACAACTTGGCACCAGGAAGCTGCGTCAGTTTTTGGCTGGAGCAGGACAAGCTGGCGGAAAAGTTTGTTCGCATTACCTTTAAGCAAGTCATTATTGCATTTGAGTGGTTAGATGCTCATTTCTTTTTGCCTTGTTACGACCTTCCTGTGACATTTCCCTTCTTGCCAATTTGCTATGACTGGACCAACGAATGGTGGGAGCCGAATGCTGGTGGCACGCATGTCTCCATCTATTTTGATGGTTCCTACATTTCCAATGCAGAGGGAACCAGAGCAGGAGCAGCAGCCGCTGCCTTTGTCTGTGTGAAAGGCAAATGGATGTTTGCTGGAGCTTTGTCTACTGCTCTTTCAAATGCCAAGAATTCATACCAAGCCGAGACTTCGGCCAGCATCATTGCCATGAAATTTGCATATGACATTTTGAAATTGATAGGCGCGGTCCAGAACACTGCGTTGGTTGATGTGCATTTATGCTATGATTCTCTCACTGTGGGGAAGCAATCCGCAGGTGAGTGGCATGCTGTTCCGTCGCCAACTGTAGGTCATCTCTTGCGTAGCCTCCACAAATGTGTTCAGCGCCGATTTCGCAGTGAGTTGAAATATCATCATGTGAAAGCTCACTGTGGAGAGCCAGGTAATGAGTTGGTTGACACCTTGGCACACCAAGCTGCTTTGGGTGCCCCACTCCAGGACCTGGAACCATGGATTGCGCATGTGACGGCCCGTGCCTTTGTTTCCAATGCTGAATGGTTTTGGTTCCTGTTTAGAGATGATGTAAGCTGGGACCTTAATGATCTCTTGTTGCCTGCTGCGCCATCCACCTTGCCGGATACCCTTCATGATTCACCTCCACCAATTTTGGCACAGGATTGTGAACAGGTTGGTGAACTGATGTTGACACTTACAACATGCAATGTTCTGACATTGGTGTCCTGCAAGAAGAAAGGGTCGCAGGCATTCCAAGGGCCGGCTAGGCAGGAAAGTGTTTTTCAGCAGATGGCAGATGAACAAATCCACATATTTGCTCTCCAAGAAACCCGCTTGAAGCGCTTGTCCAATGCGCATGATTCCCGATTTTGGCTCTATCGTTCTGCTGCGACTTCAGGTGGACATTATGGAGTTCTGATTGGATTGACGAGAGATCGTCCTGTGGGGTTTCTTCATAAAGATGGAGTGGCAAAGAAAGTGTACATTGAGCAGCAGGATGTTGCAGTGATTGCGGTGGATCCACGGTATCTCATTTTGCGGCTCAAGACAAGTCTTTTCAAGGTTATTTTGATTGCAGGACATGCGCCCCATACAGGTTCTGCACAGACTGAAATTGACGCATGGTGGAGCACTGTTGCCGGTCAGATCCCCACTAAATATGGCACCTGGCCACGCATTCTTTTGTGTGATGCTAATGCTCGGGTCGGAGCTGAGCCATGCCCACACATTGGACCATTCCAAGCTGAAAAAGGGAATGGTAAAGAAGAAGGTTTCATTCAGTTTGTCCGGCAGCAAGGTCTTTTCCTCCCTTCCACCTTTGAAACATGCCATGTTGGGGACGGAGGAACCTGGCTGCACAACAATGGAGTTTGGTGTAGAAATGATTTTGTTGGTCTTCCTGCGGAGTGGACTTATGATTCATGCAAGTCTTGGGTCAGCACTGAGATTGATGTTGGTCTCCACAAAGAAGATCATCGTGCCCCAGTGGTCACCTTTAAGCGACAAGTAGTTGCTCAAGGCTTAGTGGCACGGCCCAAACCTTTCAAGATGAATTTGCCACCTTTGAGACCTGAGCATTTGCCTGAACTGCCGACCTATGCATGGCATCTTGATGTCCATACTCATGCTCACCAAATCCAGCAAGATCTCATCAACAGCCTGTGGGATGTGCAGGTTAAACCAGGTGGTGTGCCACGCAAGACCACTATGTCTACGGAGACGTGGGATATAGTCTGCCAGAAGCGGCACGCACGCAATGCTCTTGCATCGCACCAGAAAGCCCAGCGACAGACGGTATTAGCCGCCTGGTTTGCATGTTGGCGCCACTCCCTGGTGGATGGATTCCCCAGTAACCTTCTGGTTACCTTTGATGAATTGCTGTGTCAACAAGACTCTCTCATTGCTGTTGCATATCATCGATTTCGTGCGCTCGGCAGGTTAGTTGTCAAGAGACTGAGACAGGATGATGTCACCTTTTTCGATAACTTGCTCCAGGATTGCACTGAATATCTGGGTCCCGCTCAGGTCAAGCAATTATGGAAGACTGTTCGGCGCTCCTTACCGAGGTTCCAGCAAAGACGCATGACCACGCCACCGTTTCAGTTGGAAGGCCTTGAAGACCAATGGGTTAACCACTTCAGCCAGCTTGAAGCAGGTACGCCCACAAGTATGCCCCAGCTTTTGCGGACGTGTGTCACCAGACAGATGTGTGCTCTGTTTGATGCCCCTAGTCAAATTGAATGTCAGGAGTTACCCTCGCTTTTTGCTCTGGAAGATGCATTTCGGAAGACAGCTCCAGATCGTGCCACTGGGGATGACCCGCTCCCATCGGAGCTATTCCACTTGGCTGCTTGCCCGCTTGCGGCTGGGTATCATGATTTGTTGCTGAAAGAATTTGTATGGCAGATGGAACCGCTCTCATATAAGGGTGGACCCGTTGCTATCATTCCGAAATGCTTGGCTCCAACCACTGCCCAGCAATTTCGAGGCATCCTGCTACTAGGAAATATGGCCAAACGCACACACTCAGTCCTGCGACAGAGGATTATGAGTCATTTGGAGCATGCCAAGGCACCTGGTCAGTTAGGTGGATTCCCTGGGCAGCAGGTTATGTTCGGCTCACAGGCGTTACGCATCTTTGGTACCATTGCTGATGCGAGGCGAGTGAGCAGTGCAGTCCTTTTCCTTGACCTTTCCAATGCGTTCCATCATCTTGTGAGGGAACTTGTAACAGGGGTTTCTTCGTCCCAAAATCTGGATGCGGTCCTTGACGTCTTGAAAAGCACAGGTCACTCGAATGCTAAGCTGAATGCAGCTTGTCAGCTTCCAGGACTTTTAGCTGACTTAGGAGCCCCATCTACATTGGTGAGATTGGTTTGTGACATTCATGCTGAGACATGGTGTTCCCTTCCTTGTCAGCAATTTCTCCACACAAGACGAGGGACTCGACCAGGAAGTCCATTAGCAGACATTGTATTCCACATTTTGATGACGTCTGTGGCCAAAGATATTGATGAATGGATTGTGCTGCATTCCGTGCATTCACCGGTTTTTCCCGGTGAAGTGGACACTTTCCCAAGCATTCTTTGGGCAGATGACATTGCTGTGCCTGTTGCCACATCTCAGCCTGAACACCTAGTACCTTTGTTACTCAAACTTCTCTGTGCAGTACGAGATTGTTTGCATGATCGAGGATTCACATTGAATTTTGCTTTAGGGAAAACCAATGCAGTTGTTTCCTTTCGAGGGTCGGGTGCTAGTGAATTACGCAAAGAATTTCAATTGGTTTCAAAGCCGGGTGCCACTTGTGTTTTCTCAGATGGAACGGAAGCATGGTTGCATTTTGTTCCGGTCTACAAGCATTTGGGCACTATTTTCGCTTCGGATCACAGTTTGGAAAGTGAGCTTTCTATGCGCATTGGTATTGCAGGCTCCGCATTTTCACATTTGTCCCGACCTCTTTTGACCAACCGGCATTTGCCGACAAGGCTTCGCCTGAAGCTGTTTCAATCCTTAATCGTGTCCAAATTATTCTTCGGACTTGGTGCTTGGCATACCCCAACACCCAAGCAGCTGAAGCGTCTCACAGGCTTCTACATTCGTTGCCTCAAGAAGATTCTTCGGTTACCGATCGAGAAATGGGCACAGAGTAATGAACAAGTTTTCCTCGAAGCTCAGATGCTGGACGTACGTGCACGTTTAGCAGTTGATCGTTTGCTCTATGCCCAGAGGGTTTTCGCTGTAGGTCCTTTCTTTCTCCAAAATGTGATTCATTTGGAAGAGAGTACAGTCACTGACCCATGGTTAGCAGGACTGAAAGCAGACTTGCAATGGATGCAGGATATTGACCCCACTGTTTTGCCGGAGGGCTGGTCAGTGGATCTGACTGATCTCATTGACGCTTGGCAGACGGAGGGATTCCCATGGAGGTCCAAAGTCAAAGCAGTCGCACGAAAGCATCGGATGCAAGAGCAGACAATGGAAGAGGTGGCCAGCCTCCATCGGCAGGCTTTCGCTGTTTTGAAGCAGGCAGGGGCTACTTTCAAACCTGATCCTTTTCACATTGTGCCAGAGGCCTGCAGTCATGCGTGTTTCTGTGGGGCTAGTTTCATGTCTCGACGAGGACTCTTGGCGCATCAGAGACGTAAACACCAACTTTTCTCTATTGAACGACCATTTCTCCAAGGGACCATTTGTTTGCATTGTGGCAGGTTCTGTTGGACCACGCAAAGATTGCAGCAACATTTAGCTTACATACCTAAGAGCCTTGGGTATAACCCATGCTTCCATGCCCTTTCCACCCAAGGGTGTCAAGTTGAATATTCTGCTGAGAAGATGCCTAAACAGGTTGTTGGCCTTGCCCGCAGGGAGTTTTTGCCCACCTTGGGACCGCGCCATGAGCAGCAGACTTGTCTTGATAAGCAGCGACGAGCATGGCAAATGGAACTGGATGAATGTTTTGCTAAGCTGGTCATCCAGGACCAACCGGAGAATGCCATGGATCGAGGTGCTCGGATTGGTGACGCCTTATCGGAAGCCACTCAGAAATGGTTCCATGAGTATTTTCCGTTGGGCCCGTCAGACTCTGCTAAACAAGATTTGGTTGACACCTGGATCCAGATTCTCTGCATTGATTTCGGTGACAATAACCCATTATGGGACAATTGGCTTGCTTTTGTCTTCCTTGCCTGGGGTGATCACTGGTTGCCGGAGATTATCGCTGAATTTTTGGATGGAGAGGCTGAACAAATCGTTGATGAGTTGTATGCTGATTTTGCTACGGAGCTTCCCAGATATCAAGTGCTCAGCCGTATCTCGTTTTTAGAGTCTAGCTTGAAGCACTGTGTTGAGGCTCCACCTGAGCCGCATCGACCTGCTGTCTATGGTGGGCTGGGAACTCTCCGCCATCCAAAAACCACATCTCGGGTATACCAGCCCGTGCCACGAGCATATGGCTGTCAGGAGGCTTGGTTGCAGCACTTGCGACAATGCTCTTTCCTTGATTTGCCGATCACCCCTTTCTGTCCTCGCTATAAGAGCATACAAGAACAACCAGTGTTTTTGGTAGTGCATCTATTTAGCGGGCGCAGACGTGAAGGAGATTTTCATTAAGCATTGCATCAGCTGGCGGAAACCAGCAATTGGAAGGTCGTGATCCTGTCACTAGATACTGCGGTATCGACTGAGTATGGTAATCTCATGACTGGTACAACTTCCTGGCAAACCTTGAGTGCACTGTATTTGTCCGGCAGGGTGGCTGCTACGCTGTGTGGCCCACCCTGCGAGACCTTTTCTGAAGCCCGGTATACACCGGCTCCGCCTGGAGAGACGCTTTGGCCGAGGCCGCTCAGATCCTTTGACAGACTGTTCGGCCTGGAAGGTTTGACATTTCGTGAACTCAAGCAATGTGCAGTTGGTAGTTCGTTTTTCCTGCAAACAATCTGGATTCTCTGCATCCACATTCAGTGTGGTGGGCTGTTCGTAGCAGAACACCCTGCCCGGCCAGCCGATGCTTCAAGACCAAGTATTTGGACTAGCCCCATCGTCCAATTACTCTTGATGTTGCCGGAACTTCAACTCCATCACGTTGCACAGTACCAGTGGGGTGCAGATGCTGTCAAACCCACGGGCCTATTAGCTCTGGCCATGCCGTTTTTTCGCTGTGACCTCTACAAGAAGGCCTTTAGTGACGCGGTCAGGCCAACGAGAGCTGCTATTGGGAAGAATCCTAATGGCGAATTCAATACTTCCAGACACAAGGAGTACCCTGGAAGATTTTGCCTTGCATTGGCTTTTACCTTTGCCAATCAATTCAACCGGCTGTTGGGCTCCGACAGGACACGTGCTGTCCCCCACACAGCCCAGGATCTGGAAGAATGGGTTGCGTCTGCTGCGAAGGCCAGCACTCCAATCCGTACAGGGGCACAATGGTTGCCGGATTTCCAGAACCTTTAATTTGTGTGCATTACGCTGCAAGGGATGACCCTTTCGAAGCGCGAAATGAAATGAAAAATGCTGAAGCATCAGGGAAATAATTGATTAATAAACTATATACATTGGCAATACTGTGACTATGAGATACTATGAGAATGATTGTGGTAAAGTCAGATTTGGTTTCCCAAGGAACTTTAGATTATTGTCCTTGAAAGGGTGCAAGTCGGGCGAATCATATCAAACACATTGTGGACCGCGTAAGAACCATAGACCCACTGCGAGTGCGTCGTTGATAATTTCCTTAGCAATCCTCGCAAACATGCTACCAAGGGTGCTAGCTAGTACCTGTCTTTTTACACATTTGGACGTTCAGACTCAAACAAAAGGCAGCAATCTGCAGTTGGTTTGTCACACGCCTGATTTGGGGATGGATGTACATTCATCATTCATCTATACAAGCGTTGATGGCAAAAAGCTGTGTGCCAGCCTGCCCTGATCCCTGAGGACCACCTTTGACGGCGAAGGTGACGTCAGCGGCAACTTTGCCTTGGACGGGCGCAATGGCCGAGTTCGTTTGGCAGCGACCGACAAGTCAGGCACTCGAGTGACTTTGGCCTTGGATGTTGGCAAAGCGGTCGCAGTGAAGATTCAGCAACCTGGCTGAAAAGGGTCATGGGATGTCATGGGGCAGCCGCACATAAGGTTGTTTGAAAGTAGGGTACCCTCAAAGGACCCAAAGTTTCGACTGTTTGTCATCTAAGACTCTAAGATTTGAAAGATTTTAAAGATATGATATGCTCCACAAATTGGACAAAGCCATGTCCCATGAAGGCTGAAAGCACAAATCCGGCGGAAACGAAACAGCACAATTTGATGCAAACCATGGGTTCCTGTAAATTGTATTTTCAGATTTTTCAAGCAGGTTGAACAAATGTGGGGTGACATTCAAGAGGTCCCATTTGTCCAGCGATGCACTCTTGCTCCGCTTGACACCTTATCTCATGAAGGCGCCAAACAAAAACTGAGCTATGGCTGTGCCTCAAAAGAGGAACGATCTACCAAAGCCATCGATTGCCCTCTGGCAATCAAACACACTTTGCTGGAAAATCCTCCAATTAGTTTGATGATGTTCCCATTTATATACATGATTTTAGAATATGTCAGATGCCCATGCAGTTTTGCATGTCCAATTCCAATGTTAAATGAACGGAGGTTAACGATGTTTATTCCCACCATTCGTGACCGGCTGAGGAAGCCACAACAGCCGGCCAAATGCCTCAAGCTGCCTTTGCCACACTCAGAGATATCGGACTTGTCAGCCTTGCCGGCTCTTGGAACAGGCGAGGATCAACCGAGATGGCGGTAATAATTGGGGTAGGCACGGAAAAAAATACCCTCTGGTAAACTACCATAGCTATTGAAAATTGCCATTTATTGTTGATCTACCTATAAAAAAATGGTGGTTTTCCATAGCTAGTATGTTACTTTACCAGAGGGTAGATCATAAACATCCCCCTCCTAATAACCCTTATGAAATCGATCCACCCGTGTGCGTATTTCGATGTCATTCCATGCGGGTCCCCATTTGTTCAGGATGCCAAAAGGGGGGTTCCTGATGAATTGCCAATTCCCCTTTGAAAAAGACCACGTTTTTTTTCAATCAAAAAAAGTGAGATAAAGTGAGCCTGCAAATGACTGATAGCAACAGACAGGGTCTAGCCAAGAAAAATAGAAAAAACGGTGTTTTTGTTCTAATACATTGTGGTATTGCCCCTGCAAAAAAAGAAAACATATTTGAAGAAACGACAATATTGTTCTGGCTCGTTTTTCAAGTGTCTAATTCTTTTTTGATTTTTTGTTGTGTGTTGTAAACTCCCAGTCTATGGAGTCCATGGCATTCCAAAGCCTTTTCGAATTAACACATTTCGTTTTCTTTGAAATGTCAGATCACATGGCTGATTTCCCATGTCGGCTCTGACGGACATTTTACAAGGAAACAAAAAAACAAATATATTCATAATATAATTGAAAAATGTGACGGTTACAACGTCGGAATCTGTAATATCAACACACCACCTTTTATGATCTTTTATGCTTGTTATTGCATAAGCAAAACACTAGGAGCTTTGTCACTATATAAGGTAATCCTTACACTGGGTTAGAGTGTTAGATAACAAGAGATCATTTTCAAGATCCAAAACTCTGATAAGCCGAGGTTCGAGCGTAGGGGTACCGTACCCCCAGGGGTATCCAATGTTTTGGCAAAACCATATGATCGATGACTTGAAATTATAGATGTTTTACCTTCCATTTGGAATGAACATCCCCAATTACCAATATTCTTCAAGGGGTTCAAATTGCCAACGAGAGATGTTGATTACAAAGATAATCCTCATTTGTAGGTTCCTGGTAGGTTCAAGATTGTCATGTTGATGGGACAGAGAGACCTGTTCCATCCCATGGTTTCCAGATCCCCATCCAGGCATCTTCCAGAAGGTGGAGGCTCTTGGAAATCAGGCCTGATACCCAGGGGTTAAACCCCTGGTAACCGTTAGGTAACCAAAATAGCTGGTCCTCATGGATGTTCCCCAAAGACAATGTCGGTTTTGACACATCCCCAGATGTCGTAAAGAGTTCTTTACAACCCAAAAAAACATGCCCTCAGATACATAGCTGCCATGCTCCTCAGCCTGCCAGGGGTGTAATCACTTCCAATATGCCAGTGCTATTCCTGATACTGGCACGGATTCTCTTGATCTTTGGTACAGTGAGGCACGGTAGGGCTGGTTCTTGGGATGGTTCCGGCTTGACCGCCAGGTTTGCTTTTTCACGTATATTCACCTGCAAAACCACATGCTCAACTTTGTTCAGCCTTCAGTAGTTTGCGTGTATTGTTTATTAGTTCAAATATGCCAGCAAAGCAGGAGCGTTGTTTCTTGCTATGAAGTCAGAGGTGATAGATTCTGCTGCTTGTCTTAGCTTTGTATTGCCTGATACAGACACTGAAAGCTTGCAAGTACCAATGTTAATTTTTGAGCAAGTGTAGAATCAACTTTGAGCGTATTGATCTGCATTATATATATATATATATATTATTGTAAATGCGGCACCCCACCCGGGGCTGAACACACGGTGGCACCTTTTATCCAATCCAAAGGGTCCTTCGGACAATCGATCTCAGCCCCTGCAATGACCTGGGATGGAATCTATATGGCCAAACTGAATTCACATCCCCCAAAAACTCTCAAATTCAAAAAAACAGGTTTGTCATCTTCTTCTTCGGCATTCGGCCAAAGGTAATATGATCAATTATGATCTTTGGCCACACGACCTAGGATTCACTTCAATTTGCGCACCTCAGAGGTGCCAGGATAGCACTGCGAAGTGGCGGCTTCAGACTCATGAAATCACCCAAATCCTTCACCTTGGCGGTTCGATTTCACCTAGCGAAGGTATCGAAGCGTGTCAGGACAAGTCTTGGACTCTTTGATCAACTCATCAAAATTCATGCCACGCTTCTCAACTTTGGGCAATGTGCACACGGTGCGGCCCCAAGTATCCAGATCTGTCACTCCACGCGGCAGCGGAACACCACGCACGGTGACTGTGCCATCTTCAGAGACCTGAGTGAGCACATCGGATCCTGCAGTCTTGGGCGAATCACAATCCAGCTGAAAGCCATCACTTTCTGAAATCTCGTCTCCACGGCGCTTAGCTGCATCGCTCATGGACGAACCGCCAGATACAGGCCATCTGAAGCAAGGCATCTTGAAGGACTCCTTGGCTGTTCAAAGATCGAAGAATCTGGAGGACCTCCTCAGGCACTTCCGTTGGCTTCATGCACTTGCGAGACATCGCTCACGCGCAAAAACACTTGAACAGGCTGAGAAAAACGATGATGATATCCGGGACTTCCTTGGAGAGATATACACGGCGACAAACTGTCAATCACTCATGCACTTCACACTGCACCCTCAAGCGTTCATGTTTTTCCGAAACCCTCAAGAGTGTCCCTAGGCAATCAAGTCAGAAAGACGTAAAAATTTGACAAGCTCGGCATACAGAGGCTTACTGAATTACGGACTTCTTGCGTTTGTTTTCGGCTTCGGTGGCTTCTTGTGCTGAACGAACTCTGTTACGATACTCTCTATGACGTTTCTCAGCAACTAGAACACTTGCTTCATCATTGAGTTGATCTTCACCAATGTCCAAGGCTGCACGAATGAGATCTGATGGATCGATTTTGTCTTTGGTGAATGCGTCTGCCAGCTGCAAGTTTGTGGGAACCCATCTAATTGACAGCTTGGTACGGCCTAAGCACTGCTTAATGATTGCCAAATCAATTGCCACTCTCTTGTCATCACATCTTGACACTGAAACAAGGATGTGATGTGATCATAAAGGCTCTTGCAGTCGGTCACGCCTATGAAAACCTTAGATCTGAGTGACGGCTACATCTCGAAGGCTGAAAGAGCCCTGCTTGGCCTCTGTTATACCTGTGCCTCAGCGCCAAGTGTGGAAGTAACAACTCTGGGGAGTCTCTGCGACTTCCATTGAACTGGAGACCATGGCAATGACTCATTCCAGTCTAAACATTTGTCAACAAAACTCAGAATTAAACCTCCCGTGTTGAAGTGACACCAGAATTCGCAAACCCGGCATCGGAGCGGAAGCAAACTGCCAATTGATCCCAAGGAATACTTCACCACGATTGACGCGTCAGAGTACTGTCTGGCACGATGGACAAGTTGATTGGCAAAAATCAGATCACTGACCTTGGGCGCGGGAAAACACTGCTGGCTAAATGACACCTGCGTGCAGGGTTTGCGTGCAGGGGTCTGTCCGCGATTGACTACAACGCCAATTTGCAGCACCATTCACTGCTCCCAAGGCCTCTACTTCCCGGTCGGTGGCTGGTGGGTCTTTGTTTCGGGCACGTCCTTTGGAAATGGAAATTGGTCTGAGGTGTTTGGCATATTCCTGTTGATGATGAGCGATTTCAATTGTAGTTGGACATTGAGCGTGTTGGATTCCATACCGCAAAACTCGCCACTACCTATTCGCCATTTTCTGTAGGGGAATTTGCTTTGAGCTTTCTTACGGCTTCAGTGAGACAGGCCCCTCTCCAGCTACTATATGGTGTCATCGACATGTGCAGCTAAAACACCAACCAAATCCCCTTTGGAGTCTCGGAGGTAGAATAAACAGCTGTCGAAGTGGGATTTCAGCCGACCGTGGTCACACACGCTAGAACTGAACACCTGGTACCAATTGAATGGCGCATCATTGGAACCATAAACGTTCCCGGTCACCTCGGTGACATCCTCTGGACTTAGACCGGGCACCCCCCCCCTTGCGGCTGTCTGGCGTACAGCGGCCGGTATCTGCTTTGGAGGGGACCGGCTTCGAGAAAAGCTCCTTTGATATCCCCAAGACACATCGTCCACCTCTTGGACACAATGATTTCTACGATGATTTGCAAGGAGAGCATCAACTTGGGTGAGGGTATCTGCACCAATCAGGGTCTTTCCGCATCCTGTGTCAACCACCCCAAAAACCTGGGGATTGAATCAGTCCAGCTGCGCACACGTTCTCGGCAGTTAGAACATCTGCTGAGCCCACAAACGTGACCTCGTGCTCGTCCACCTCCACATCGCCAGCGGCTGTTGCTGAGGGGCAACCTCACTCTGCCACTCCAGTGGCAGAGCTCCTACACTCACGAGCCCAGTGGCCCAGTTTGCCGCACTTTCTGCATCTTGTGCGCCTTTTGAGGTCATCAATCTCATTTCGGAAAGATTTCCGCTGTGAGCCAATAGTACCAGAGGCGGTGGACTTTGTGAAGCTTCGAGCCTGATTTGTTTTGGCGGTCTCGGTTCTACCCTCAGAAAGCTCGATGGCATCCAGATCTTGTGTCCCAGAGTGATCAGCCAGAAAGGCCTGCACATCTTCATACTGATCATCTTCAGATTCAGCAAGCCGCGGACTGTTGTCGTCCACAGCCGGCACCGATCGACTTCTTGGCCTTCGACCCAGCTTTGTACATCGGAAAGCATGACCTGAAGGCCTTGCTCAGGCCTTGATGATGGCCTTCTGCTCCTCACTGAGTCCAGCACAGTTCAGTGTGATCCAACCTCGGGCAGGTCCAGGGAAATCCGTGTTTGCTCGACGCTTGCACCTGTCGAACGTGTCTCACGGACTCGAGCTGTCCATTGTTTGGCTGTCTCACCTTCTGTGGCCGACAGAGCAAAAAGCTTCACCAAGCGCCTCGCCCATCAGATCAGTCGCTTCTTTCTCCGGGAACCTGTCCCCAAGCACCTTCCACAACTCCTTATCGCCGCCTTCAACCGCAAGGCTTTCCAATGTCAGATGTTCGACCGCTTCCCAAGCGGCTCCGTCCAACAAGGTGTAGATGCAAGGTGCACGTCGCTTTGGATTCAAATCCTTCATAGTCCACATTTTCGCAGTCGCCCAGCTCTGCCATTGCCGCAGAGCCTTGCCTGGGTCATCAACGTCACCACTAAAACGCTTCAAACCACGATCAGGCTCCGCTACCAATGTAAATGCGGTAGCATCACCCCACCCGGGGCTGAACACACGGCGGCACCTTTTATCCAAGCCAAACGGTCCTTCGGACAATCGATCTCGGCCTCTGCAACGACCTGGGATGGAATCTATGATATGGCCAACTGAATTCACATTATTATGACATAATATTACAAATATTTACAAATATATTATATATTTTTATATACTGTACATATGTATGCTGTGTATGTTATGTAGCTATATGTGTATTTAAATATATATATGTATATATAGAGGAGCGATACATACACATGAGAATGTGTGCGTTTCTTGTGATTTTGCCATCCTGCAACTTCATTATTGGTTGCAGGAAGATGATTCTATCTGCCAGATCGATCTCCAGAGGCGGCGATGACTTGGCGATCAGCCCTCCGAAAATGCCCATGTTGAAGCGAACATGATCGTGAACCACAATAAATCATGGAATTTTGGGGTTCTCTATGTTTAGACATAGCCATGGCCCATGACATGGGTGACCATGAAAAAATGCGCGCAAGAGGCTGCCTGAAATGAGCACAGTGCGCATGAAAGTCATGAGCTACATGAACGAGTTCATGCCGGAGGCTGGAGATCAAGTTTACAAAGGGGACCTCTGTTGGCTGATTTTAGCATAGAGGATGAAGGACTACCCGATAGATTGGAATTATGATAATCCCTGAATTGGGAATCCCGTGCTTAACCAACCAGCAATGAATGGAATAACATGTAACATTTATGGTTTGGCAGCCACTGCTCACATGGAATTGCTCCCTGCAACCCTAAATGAGTCGAAATGCCAATGTCACTTGAAAAAGGAGTAAACATGCACAATACTTGCCATTTTATGTTGAACATGTATACATGTATATATATATGGAACAATCTTGTTTGATCATGTTTGTACATTGCTATTTGTAGATATATCACGTGTACGTATAGTCTGTATAGCCCGATGTGCACACACATGTATATGTATATGTAGATGTAAATACTTGTACATATATATATGTATATATATATACATAGGTGCATGAGGATTCTAATACAGATAGATCGACAGATCGACAGATCGATAGATCGATAGTAGATAGATGGATAGATGGATAGATGCATGGATGGATGGATGGATGGATGGATGGATGGATCGACAGCTAGATAGACGGATACATCCATAGTTAGATATATCAATAGATAGATTGATAGATAGATCGATCGATAGATATATCGATAGATACATAGATAGATAGGTCGATAATTAGATAGATCAATAGACAGATTGACAGATCATTGGACGGAAAGACGGACGGACGGACGGAAGGATAGATCGACAGAGAGATAGATCGATAGTTGGATGTGTAGATAGATAGGTTGACAGATAGCTAGATCAATAGTTTGATAGATAGATAAATTGATTGATTGGTAGATTGATGGGTTGATAGCTCAATAGACAGATAGGTACGTAGATGAGATGAGATGAGATGAGATGATATAGATAGATCGATAGAGAGATAAGATAGAAAAGATAAATAAGATAGATAGGATAGGTAGGATAGAAAAGCTGGATAATATATATATATATAGAGAGAGAGATGGGATAGATAAGATCGATAGGATAGATAGGATAGATAAGGTAGATAATTTAGATAAGATAGATAATATAGATACGATGGATACGATAGATAAGATTCATAAGATGGATCTGATAGATAAGACATATACATGATGGATAAGATGGATAAGACAAATAGATAGATACAATAAGATAAGATAAGATAAGATAAAGCAGGACAGGACAGGACAAGATAGGTAGATAGATAGATAGAAAGATAAATAAATCAATAAATAAATAGATAGATAGATAGATAATTAGATAGGTATATAGATACATAAATAGATGGATGGATAGATAGATAGATACATACATACATATATAGATACATACATACATACATACATAGATAGATAGATAGATAGATAGATACATAGATAGATAGATACATAGATAGATACATAGATAAATACATAGATAGATACATAGATAGATACATAGATAGATACATACATAGATACATACATAGATAGATAGATAGATACATACATACATAGATAGATAGATAGTTAGGTTGATTGTTAGGTTGATTGTTAGGTTGATTGTTAGATCAATAATTTGATAGAGATCCTTCGAGGATTCCTGATGCGCGGCAGATACAGTGCAGGTCAGCCTCTTCAGCGACTTTCATGGCGACGAGGATTCGGACTTTCTTTGACACAATCTGATAAATTATAACCACCCAGCGACCTCACTGGAATGATGGTAAATGTAAGGGTAACTCCCAAAGAACCTTATTTCAGCTATTTCAGCTTAATGAAATATGACAATTTACCCAGACACTTCCATCTCGAGGTGACTTGAGCCGGCGTGCTCTCGTTGCTAGGATGAATGGTCCTGCGATACTACGAGCAGAAGACCTTGGCTCCACCACGGAGCTAAGCTGTCTGCTAGCAAAGCTCCAACCTCTGCAACTGTTGCAAGTATGGTAGAGGCATGCTTCAGATGCACTTTGGGTTACTTTGGGTGGTTGTTGAGAGGGGTGGTGGAAAATGAAGTCCAACAACCATTGACCCTCAGGTGTTTGGTTTCATGAAGTCGACAACTCAACCTGTTGGCATCAACCTTCAGGCGCTTGGCATGCTCGGTGTGCTCCCAAGTCAGGTGGGCGGAGATATAAGTTTCGCAGTTGATGTCATCAGTTCAGTTTTTGTTTCACTTGCTCGTCCGTGTCGTGACAATATCAGAAACCATGATCACTTAACCGGTTTTTTGGTGATGAGTTGCAATCTGTCCAAGATTCACCATCAATGTGCTAAATTCAATCATGAACCATTTCCGTTTGTCAATCGTCGCCGTTGGGGATCTATGATTGTTAAATTCCCGATCATTCGCTTCACATTAGGCCTTAAATTCGGGCATCGACCTTCTGCAGGCCGCATCTGTTCTTGGATCTCTGTCTTGGGATGAAGCTTTGTCCTTGAGGCGGGGACGGGCTGCACTTTCTGGTTGGTTTCAATATGAAATAATGTAGTCTGACAGTCAGCCCAATAATAATTTATCCCCGGACCAACTCCGTAGGTTTATTATTAGGTTTCCCACATTTCTACAAATAGAAACCTTTTGAAACCAACATTGACCTACAATACATTGACTACATTTCAATAAATTGACTGTTTCAAGATGTTTCAAACTTGAGCAATTGCTACATTTTGCTCTGCAGTTTTGGACAACAGACACTTCCGTCAATCACATCGATGTGTTGAAAGGTGTTCGCTAGGATGCAAAGATATGCAAAGCAAATACCATGTGAGCTGGTGCTGAAATGTGTTTGCAGGTACTAACTGCTTGAAGTGGAACATTGAAACATGCTCAGCTGATCAGGAAGGTCCAAACAAAGAGGATGTGCTGTCACCTATGTAGGACCTCAACCTCGGGGTTGACACTTGAACGTCAAGAGCATGGAGCACCTTCATGCTGCATGGAAGATGGACTGCAGGTGCAGGGCTGTCAACCCTTCCTAGACCAGTCATGACCAATTTTGGGCCCCAATGGAGAATCAACTAACCCTGGTTAGTACATCCTCAAAGGTCTCTAAGTGAATTATGCCATGTATATATATACATATGTATGTACTAATATACTACACATACAGAGTGTAACGGTATAACTATGGTTACTAACCAGTTGCTAAATGGTATGATCCAAGCAGGTGTGGGACGCAACTACCACAGTATAATATAGTAGAATGTTCCACAAGGTATCGCACTTTGGCTTCTCACTTGACAGGTCAAGACTGGTCTAGCGTCTCCTTTGGTGAAAGCTGTGAACGGTGAACAGCAATGCTTTGGCTCAGATACAAAGACTGAACAGGACTGGGTTGCTGGGTGTAGGATCTCACCTGGCAAGCCAATCAGGAGTCGGTTTCAGATGTTAGTGTTCGTCAGACATTGGAAGTATCAGTATAATCGCAGTTTTGTTTGTTTGACCGCACGGGATAAGCAAGCTGAGAAGTAAAAAAAAAACACAATTGTTGGAAGAACACTTTTTTGGGTTGTGCATCAGGGTTTCCAGCGGTAGTGAGCACGCCTGGCCAGGAATGGATCAATCAATTTGCATCTCTCTTGGCTGATCCTCATAGTCAAGTGCTGGGAGTGTGTTTGACTGACGGCTTCTGGGATGCAATCAACACCAAAAAACCTTCCCCCTAGCAGACTGTCATTGTCATATGAATTACCCTCCAAATCAAACCCTGATAAACATTTTCGTATTGCATCTATTTATTTGGGGGCCAGTATCGGGGGTATTTAAGATCAGGGGAAAGCAGTACTGTGTTCTGAAACGTGTCCTTTTTGCAGTTGCCATGGGATCCATGGGTTGCTACAGCATGCTACAGCTCGACATGCCGCAGGCTTCTACAAGCAGCAAGGCGATAGCTCCGCAGATTCGAGCGAAATATCCAGCAGTGATGACGTGATGTCACCTTTGCTGTGACCTGTCGGATCAGATTGCCTGAAAACATGGGATGGGTCAAAACATGTCAAAACAGGTCAACACCTACTACCAGTTACTACCATATTTGGGGGAATCATCATCCATCACCAGCTATTTGAGGGTATCTACTGTTCCGTTTTGACTCGCCATATGACCTGACGATACCTTGATCAGTTGCTACCTGAGTCATGTCACTGGAGACGACCATCGATTTCCCCATAAGAATCATCAAAACAGTTGGGTTTTTGCGCCGGTGGAAAACACCTTGTCAATCCTCACAAATCTTGGCCCGACACCCAGGACCAGCTTCGGCTTCAGCTTTGAGTCCATCCATCCGCTGCACGGCTTCTCAACAGCCCTCGGTGGACAAAAGGTCACTGGGGAAGTCATGCGCAGCAGACACCACGGCCACGGCGAGATCCGCGTGGATTTGGAGCATCGCAGGAGCCATGGCAACAAAACACCGGGGGATGCTGGGTGGCCCAGAATAATTATGATGAACCCCGAAGATGGCAGTTTGGGTTTGAATGGATGGTCCTTGGTAAGTCTTACAAGTCACGCAGTGTCGGCCTGTAGTCCTTCATGTACTCCCAGATCCTAGACTCCTAGACCACATAAAAGACTGTGAAATGAAGAGGACCTTGTCCAAGATGCAAAAGTCCAAGGCAAAACACGTATGGCACGGCTTCTTTTTTGTGGGAAAAGAATCAGAGAGGACTGCGATTTCGGAGAGACTCACAGCATTGATCATTGTTGAGTTGTGAACCTTTGTTCAGATGTTTAGATTTTTAGAGAAGTTGTTTCCAGAAGCATCAAAAAACTATCCTGGACTCTGTTTATCCCCTCTTCTTGCATGACTTGATGGCAAGCCCGCTTAACAAGTGTTCGTTGACATCGGGAACACCTGAGGCTGTACCTCCGAAGCACCACCAAAGACTTTTCCAGTGGAATTCCGGAGGTCACCAGCGAAATCATTTACAGGCTCGATCGCAACTTTGGAAATATCCATGCGGAGGGTTCCTAAAATGGGGGTTCCCCAATCCATGGGTTTCAATTTGAGTTTCAATATTTATATAGATAAGAACAGATAAAACGGTTTTACTTTTGGACGATTTGGGGTAGCTATGGGTAGCTCATTTCAGGAAACCTCCATGTGACATATGCGACTCTCGTACCAGAACCCCAGCGTCAGAAACATTGGTCGATTGTGAGGCTCCGATTTGGGAGGTAGAAATCCCCAGGGATGCAGTTTACCTCGTAATACGGGTAGCTTGATGTTGGATTATATTGGATTCTGATTTCAGGAAACAATATATAATGATATGATATGATATGTAGGTCCTTTGACTTTGGGGCATGGTAAGATATTTTTTTGTGATGTCTGAAAATTGGAATCCCACTCTAAGCAATTCTATCTCCCATTCGGAGTTGGGCCTGTGTTTATCGTTTTGAATTGTCATTCGAAACTTGTTGATGCAATACGAAGTATGATGTCAATATCATGTTCAATTATTGATTGGAGTTATCATTGGAGTATGATAAAAGTATCATTCTGAAACAGTGGTTTCATGGGACGTAGTTGTATAACTCTGATTTGGTTTTGCATTGTTTGTTTTGTTTTGCTGATGAAAACTGAATTGAAAAGTGCCACAATTGAGAAATATAATATACAATGTAAGAAAACATGAAACATGGAGAAAGCTGAAAATGACGGAAATAATGATCAGAAGAAAAAAGAAAACCGAGAGATATATTATTTATATATATACATGATACATATATGTATATTTGATATATATATATATATATGTGATATATATATATATTTTATATATATATATATATGATATATATATATATATATATATATATATGATATATATATATATATGTGTGTGTGTGCAATTGAGGGCGTTCGAACATGATGCAAAAATGCACAGTGATACATGTGTACCGGACATTGTTACACAGAAAATGAATGAACACATGATAATACAATGATAAAGCCCAGCTGTTTTTTGTGTTGCTGTTGTTTTGTCCTAAAAGACGACACATGATGGAAACCACTGCAAACAATACACAATGGGTAAAACGCATGATAGAACACATGATCAAAAACATGTTTAAACGCTAATTCGTTAAAATTCATGGCCTCGTACCTTTTTGCCACAGCAGTTCTAGGGTCCCACCTAGCCAAGGCCAGTTTAGCATCATACATCAGAGACAAAGAACCAAATCCCAGGGAAAAGTCGAATTATAGACAAAATCACACAATTGGTTTTCACAGATTGTGGAAACAATGCACTTTTCTTTGCCTTTTATGAATTGAGAAACACATGCTAAACATTGCTAAGCAATAGTTTGGCTATGGTACAGTGTGTGCCTGTAAGATTGTTAACCGTTAACCAGTGCTATGGCACACTCTCCCGCACATTTTCAGGGGCGACAGAAACCAACTATGGGCGCGATTCCGGCTGAACGCGAAAGAGCAGTGCTGGCAGATTGACACCTCGCAGGCATTGGCGGCCCAACAAAAACCATGGGAGCAAAGGGGTTCCAGGTTTTGAGACAACCCCATATGGGGAACGAGTTTCTCACCCATTCCGCTTTCAGAATGTAAAATAATGTAAAAGATGTAAAAGATGCGATATCATATTAGATGCCTGACTGACTATGTGAGAACCAAATCTCCCAGGAATCACAGTTTCTTCGGTTCCATCTCCAAGGCCCTACAGCCCGAATGTGCCATTGTCAAAACTCGGCTAAATTGCTGTGATTCATATGGAGTCCATATGGAGGGTCATCAATCTTCTGGGATGACCACACTGTTACCACATCTCAGGGTGACCATGGCCCAAATCATTACGAGCTGGCAGGCGCTAGGAGGAGGGGGTCGTGCTCCAAATCCCTTTCGCCGTGGCAAGCTCTCTGGGCACAGCACGATTCCTTACACTTCCCAGGCAGTGCCTTATTTTCGAGACAGTTGGATTTTGAGGTTCTTCTTGATGTGTCTGAAATTCTGTGTTTCATCCATGTATGGCTATTTGATAGATTTTGATAGGGAGGGCTATGTATTTTTCGTTTTTTTTTTCGCGGTTGGTTTTGGATTTTTTGGGGGTTCCTGGTTCTATGCTTTCCTGCTTTTCTGCTGTTCTGCTTCTCTGCTTTCCTGTTTTTTGCTTTTCCTGTTTCTCTGCTTTTCATGCTTCTTTGCTTCTCTGCTTTTCATGCTTCTCTGCTTTCCCTGCTTCTCTGCTTTTCTGCTTTTGTGCTTCTGTGCCTTTCTACTTCTACTATTCTACTTTTTCTTTTCTTCAGTCATGTGTTTCTGCTGCTCTACTTCCTGCTCCTTTGCTTCTCTGCTTCCTGTCTTTACTGCCTCCTTGTTTTTTTCTTTTGCTTTATTCTCTCCTGTTTGTATCCTAACTGAAACCCAAAGAAACCCTAAAGAAATCCTGATGATAAGAAACCCCTACATGACACCCTAAATGAACCCTAAAGAAACCATAAATTAAGCCTAATGAAACCATAAATGAAACCCTAAAGAAACCTTAAAGAAACCCTACATGAAACCCTAAATGAAACCAAAAATGAATTCCTAATGAAACCCTAAATGACACCCTAAATGAAACCCTAAAGAAACCCTAAAGAAACCCTAAAAGAAACCCTAAATGAAACCCTAAAGAAACCCTAAAGAAACCCTGAATGAAACCCTAAAGAAACCCTAAATGAAGCCCTACATGAAAGCCTAAAGAAGCCCTAAATGAAACAATAAATGAAACCCTAAATGAAACCCTAAATGAAACCCTAAAGAAGCCCTAAAGAAACCGACATGAACGTTTGAAAATCCTGATAAGAAATCCTGAGAAGAATTCTTACATGAAACCCTAAACGAAACCCTAAATGAAACCCGACAGAAACCCTAAATGAAACCCTAAAGAAGCCCTAAATGAAACCCTAAAGAAACCCTAAATGAAAACCTAAAGAATCCCTAAATGAAACCCTAAAGAAGCCCTAAAGAAACCCAGATTAACGTTTGGAAATCCTGATAAGAAATCCTGATAAGAAACCCTATATGAAACCCTAAAGAAACCCTAAATGAAACCCTAAAGAAACCCTAAATGAAACCCTAAATGAAACCCTGCATGAAACCCTAAAGAAACCCTAAATTAAACTCTAAAGAAACCCTAAACATAATGAAACCTTAAATGAAAGCCTAAATGAAACCCCAGATGAAACCTTAAAGAAACCTTAAAGAAACCCTACATGAAACCCTAAATGAAACCAAAAATGAATTCCTAATGAAACCCTAAATGAAACCCTAAATGACACCTTAAATGAAACCCGAAATGAAAGCCTAAAGAAACTCTCAAGCAACCCACATGAACGTTTGAAGTACCAAAATGTAGCAATTTCCATGCAAATGAGAGGTTGAAGTGCCAAAACGTGGCAAATACCATGCAGAATGGAAGGCGAACATGGCCAAATGTAGCAAATGCCATGCAAAATGCAAAGTAACCATGCCAAAATGTAGCAAATACCATGCAAAATGCAAAATAGTAACCATGCCAAAATGTAGCAAATACCATGCAAACCGACAGATTCTAGTTCCAAACTGTTGCAAATACAAGGCAAATGGTACCAGGAAAGAAAGCAAAAAAAAACCAAACCCTGAGCCAAAAAAAACCAAAAACTATTCTGAACCCTTATGATAGTGGGTAAGTATATCATAAACCAGAGGATTTTGTTTCGTTTCTCTAGTTTCAGACACACCCAAATCAGGATTGATATATCTTGGATGGTAAGGTGCATAGATCCAGCATTATCCAAGTCTTACTCCTCACCAGATTGATGTCTTGGGTTCACGATTCATGATGTTTCATGCAAGAACAACATCTTGCAACCTTCAAATGTCTTCGACTGTATATAAATATATATATATATATCCAGCATGACCTAATCTTGAAGCCAGAATTACTCTCTCAATTGTCTGGGAATGGCTCAAAATATGTTATTTCAACCTAGCAATTGGAAAGCCACACGCGATGCCCAAATCATACCTCTTATTCTTCAGGTCATGAGTCCAAAGTTTGGGTAGCCTAATCCCCAGTTTGAGGGAACCCTCAGTGTTTGTTGGAATCTGTTGGTACCCTCTGGTAATTTAACGTAGCTATTGAAAATGACCATTTATAGTGGAATTTCCCATTAAAAATGGTGATTTTCCATAATTAGTTATGTTAAATTACCAGAGGGTATCTTTTGGTTCTTCAATTTTGTGATGCCGGTGATGCCGTCATTTTTTGCAGCCTCTGAGGCACAGAAGTATACCTTCTTCGTCGCGCCTGAGAAGCGGGTGGACATCTTCGTTCGGGATCACACCTTGGGCTACTTGGAGCTCACCGATCTCACCCGCGATGTCGCCACGGGCGTACGTTCCCAGGGGTGGATAACAGCTCCCTTAAGTGCCTTGGTGATGTGAGAAAGCGTTGCTTACAGCAGGTTGGGGTTGAATCTTTGCCATCGCCCCAAGCCTGGATGATACTGGGCTGCTGCTCCTTCTCCTTGCTACTGCCGATTTGACCATAAATGAAGGCACATAGTCAACATAGTCAGCTTAAGATCTAGGGAACCACAAGAATTGAAGCAGAAAAAATGGTTGCTTCAAGTGTGCATATACAGATATATATGTATATTATATGTATAAACATCATGTTGTTGGGGTACTCAGGGTACTCAATGACTTGATCCATCCCCATGCCTGTTCCATGACGCCCATGAGGTGAAGAGATCTTTGAGGTGGGACAGGATTGGCAGTGTGAACAGGAGCTCCCAGATCCTTGGATCATCCACCTGCAGTATGGCAATATGTCGTTTTTCCCTTAAAACCCTGGTACTGGTACTTTTGCTGTTGAAATGTGTTGAAATAGCTGGTAAAAGTATGTAAAAGTGTTCATCTCCCTACACGTATTGGATACATCTGGTATTTCATGGTATTTCATAGGTTTTGGCCCATGGCAACCAAGATGCCCACAAGTTCTCTGCCTGCGCCTAAGGACAAGTACCTGGACCAGTTGGCCACATGGGATTTGATCCAGGTCTTTCTGCCTCCTGAGTGACACGTCGCCGTGACACGTCGCCGGGCCGTCTCGGGCCTTCGCCCATGGCTGAAAAGCAATTCCGCAGTTCTTGATGGATCGCAAGCTTTCATCAGATATCGATCCATAAGCTATCCACATGGCTTTGTCGGTCCCACTGGCATACACAAAAGAGGAACAGGTTTTTTTTAATGTGGTTTTCTTTGCAGGATGCAGACGTGTGAGTATCGTGAAACAATTGAAGAATCAATCCGCATGATAATAGTAGGTGTCCCCGCATCCTAATTGTGTTATTTGTGTCCCCTATCAATCTCCATTGCTTTCACATCAAGAAGAGTATACGGTATATGTTTCTAGGGAAACATTATCGTGCAAATTTCATGGATAATAGGCATTACTGTACCGCCCTGAGATCATCCCTTTGTGTTTGGCTCGTTCAGCGAAGAAATCACACTTGGGACCTGGGAGGGCAGTTCCACACCTGAGGCCCTGTGACTTGGAGGACCTTCCTCGTCTTCCAAGCCACGCGGATGCAGCGGACGCGTCGCGGTGGGGGGAGATTTCGCAAAAATCAGAGGATTTGTGGTGATATACTGAGCATTCATCATGAATTGGGATGTAACCAACAAAATTGGGCTGTAGAATTGGATCTATCATGGGATGTCATGGGAATATAGTGGCAACATGTGGGAAGAACCATCACAAATGGGGATTTCGCCAAGCAAGCATAGTGTTGGTGTTTGATGGGATATGTTATCAATGGCCATCTAAATTGGAGGTACCTACCATATATAAGGCCTCTGTAAGGGAATATGATGTTGACCCAGTCGTCACGTGGGAAGTTGATGCCAGACATCATCCTTGAAGCCTTGAGGTCACCCGAAATCACATGGCAGAACAAACTTTGTGAGTCAAAATTGGGTCAAGACCAGAATATAAAGCCCCATAGAAAAGTTCCAATTTAGTACCACCCATTTCTGGTTAAATTGCTATGGTTTGTTATTCGGTTTAACCGCATTATACCACATTAGTATTCCTCCAAGCCGAGGTTTCCGCACGCCGTATGAACCGGAGGACCTGTCCAGGGTCAGCTGCACAAAACCGCTATTTCCTCATAGTTAATCATTAATCGAATAGATGGTAGCTAAACATGCCGCCCAACATCATTTTAGCATGTGTGTACATATATGTATGTACATATATAAGTCAAGTATGTATTGGTAAACATGGCCGGTATCAGTTGTTCGATGTTGTTCTGTTAGTTGTTTGCAAGCATCCCCAGTAAAGGTAGGATTAGGATGTTGTTCTGTTCCTGTTTAATTGAATCCCCAACAAGATCCTGCTTTCTAAATCCTCATGAAAAATTCGAAATACAAAGATCTACAACTGAGAAATACCATCTGATGATCAAACATGGCTAGCTGGAAAATCCACCATTTAGTTCGATGATTTTCCCAGTAAGACCTCCATTCATAGCATTTATAGGGGATTTCTACTTGCCATGATTACCAGAGGGATTCCAGTTCCTGGATGTTGGTTTTCCATGGTTTTCCCCCATCGCAGCCCTGTTTTGAGGAGCCCATTCAGTTCCCCAAGTTGGACTTGCCACCTGCGTCTGCTTTGCAGCTTCCAGATGGAAAAAACGATGGACTTCGCTCCAGCCAATGGAGGCTGGAGATGGAGGCAGGGCCCCAACTTGTTTGAAACATATTGTGCATACCCTGTTGAAAAATTATGTGTGTATGTGTGTCTACATTCTACACTTTAGGCCTTTAGGCAGTAGTATGAAAAGATTGCATCTCCACATATTGACCTGCATCCTTAATTTGAAACGAGCACATGCGTTGGCTTTACTTTGACCCTGCAAAGATATGCTTGATCTGGTTGGCTTTTGCAGCTAGCGGGAAGGCCATGGTCCCACACGAGCGACAATCCATGATGGCTGAATCGGAGTATGGACCTGCTCCAACGTTGGAGTTTCCAGAGCCTCGACAAGCTGTTGAAGTAGCTTGGCAAAAACGGTTTTATTGCCAGGGTCTCGTGGCAGTGTCTTGAAGTGGAGGCACCTGAAGATTGGTGTTATCCTTCTGTTTTCTCATGACATGCACGGCAACATTTGGAGTACGGTGTCAACGATTTATCCAAAACTTGGTTTGTTTATGCACTGAGGAGCATGTCGTCCCGGCCTTGGTTGGGCCCTCAACTGGCCGAATCAGATCGCGAATTGCGAAACCGGCCATTTCTGCAAATTTCTTCAGTAGGGCATTGAGACTGCAAGAATCTATGGATCTCTACACCGAGGTGTGTTCGATATTGCCTGACCTGAAGAATATGATCTCAAACATTTGGGTGTGTCCAAACAATTGGTTGGTATCCCCAAATCCAGTGGTTGATATTGGTTGATCATCATGTTCTTAATTAAAAAGGCCATGAATTGCCGGGGTATACTCCATGTTCAGACACCCATGGACGCTCCACCCTGGCTGCAGAAGCTTCCACTTCCGCCACCACCTCCACCTCCGCCTATACTTTCGCATACTGACGTGTTGATTCCTCAGCGTGGTATGGCCAGGATGCACTTTCATGCGCTCAAAGCAACCCCAAAATAGATAGAAAAGTTGGACGCCTGGAAATTAATTATTCGGGGGTTGCTGTAAAGCAATGGATGCTAATTAATGATTCATATTGGGGGACGGGATCGACCTACCTGTTTGACTTGAGTCACCGTTTGCGAGCTTTGGAAGAGTGTGTCAAAGTCGTCTGTGGTGGTCATTTCTGAAGGTTCACCAGGCTGTCCCCAATTCTGTCTGCAAATGGGGGTACACCCCAAAATGGCAGCTTGAATTCAGAAAAACTACCATGAAATGGTGGATTGAGGGGGACCCATTTTCAGACAAACCTGTGTGTACTATATATATAATATTATATAATACTTATATTGCCTCACATACATCGTTGTCGGTTTAAACATGAAAGCCCTGTACCCCGTGGCCCGAGGTTTCAGGAGGCGGTGGAATTGCCCCTGGGTGTCTCCAATCTGCAGGTCAGTGGGTCGCAGGACCAAAAATTTCAGCTGGGATCTCCAGAGAAAGTGGGGAAATGCGGCCACATTTCAATGTTTTTTTAGTGAAGTGAAGTATGTATTGCAATGTGGCCAGAATCATCCACATTTAAAATCCAGTGTTTGTTTACTCATACTTCTCATTAATAGCATTTAATAGCTGCTTGAACTAGTTTGAACTGAAGAGCCACTCACCAACAGCCAAGACCACTGAACATAAGCGGCATCATTCCATGGATAAGGGATTCACTTCTACCTTGAAATGAAATGGCTGGTGCTGTTTTCCCCCTGAACGCGTGTCCGCAAAGATTCCCTTCAACGGAAAGTGACAGGAGACAATCTATCCTCCGCCTCAGCCCGTGTTGACCGAGCACAGCAATTTGGTTTTGGAGGAGAGTCCCAAGTTGAGTCAATCTGTCATGTACCCTCTGGTAAACTAACATAACTATGGAAAATCACCATTTTTAATGGGAAAATCCACTATAAATGGCCATTTTCAATAGCTATTTTGACATAACCAGAGGGTAATGGACCAAAAGCGCGGGTTTTCTGGTCTGGGCATTGCATGCCATTTGACAGGACGAATCTTTGCCACCTCCAAGCTGGTCCGGAACTGAGAGCCCTGTGAGATGTTTCTGTAGGATTTGGGCAGTGCAATGGATTTCGATGGGTTATTCGTTAAATGAACCAATGGACATGGATTTCAATGGGATTGATCGTTTCAATGGATTTCTTTCAGATTTTTCTTTCTGAACCCAATCAAAGAGTGGACACCAGCGGCATTTCCCTTTGTGCGGAGCTTCGTGGACCTTCTGACACCGGTTTCAGGAGACTCGTAAGACGGACCGAGATGCCGCGAGCAACACTTTCACGTCGAATTGTTTATGTTTAATTAATTCAAGGAATGATGATGGAATGATGTTGATGATGAAGAACACACTTACCGGTATCTAGTTGAAACACTTTTGGTTTCTTGCCTTTGCCTTCCTTGCTTTGTAAGAATTTTGATGAATTTTGAAGGTCGTGTTGAAAATGTGTTTTTTGTACAAGGTCGTCTTGAAGGTCTTGTGTCGTAAATCGCAGCCATCTGCACAACTCTCTGGACTGGTTCTCTTTGTTTTTGCGGTTCCAGATTTTTTGTATATTTTTTCTGTACAAGTATTCCATAAAGATACTTTTATGCTAGATAGCTCAATACTCCATGTCTGTACCAAGGTGTGGATTGTGGAACCTCAATTGCAAGGAGGTGCGAGAGGTTTTGGTGGATGTTTCTCAAAAGCTTGAGCTTGGGCTGCTAGTGCAACCATCTTGTAGGGAATGCATACTACAACATAGCATTGTTGAGTGTTGATTTCAGTGAGGGCTAGTCATTTGGGATTGATCAAAACCATTAAAAAAAACCTATGAAATACTTTGGGGAACATAAATGAGGACCAGCTATTGTGATGTTCACCAGGGTACAGCGTTCACATCCCCAGTTGAACGCCTTTTTGGCCACGCAGGGAAAGTGTGCTGCCGCCAAGAAGGATGACAGTGACAAGTGTGTTCGTTGCCGAAAGGTCTGAACGGATCTTTTCCCATCGTGGTTAAGCAATGCCACAAACCATCCCCCAAATCACCATAAATAGGTGGTATAAACCATTCCCAAATGGGTGGTTTATTGTTGTTTTGCCCACCTTGTTTGATGGGGGAATTGTGGACGTGCCGTTGGTGGTTCGATGTCTCCCTGCCTAGGTTTTTGTGGTCACTTTAGATTCACTTTGTTGTTAGCAGCTGGAAAGAAGAGCAAATAGAACCATGGGCAGCTATTGGTACGGAGCCTGGAATGAAGGTATATGAAGGTGATAGAATGAAAACATCAACGTGATGACAATAATCATTAGGAACAAAACATGTTTGACTTCTTTTGACATCATGTGGTAAACCCAATTATGAACCTTTCCTAACCACAAATGGTTTGTATAAACAATCGCAAAGGGTAGGTTCATTATTGATCTTTAATCAGCAATCAACTATACGTACTATAATCCTTATAAATACCATATTAAATGATCATATCATAGATATTAAATTCCCATTAAATATATATATACACGTCACATCATGATATTGTCTAATTAATGGCAATTTATGATGTAATAATATCTAATACTATAACATGAATGGTTGTATTATAATCATTTATGAGTCACATTATCTACCCATAGGATCCATGTATGCTATATATGGTAACATTTACCATCAATATACCCCAAATGTTAGCATATATACCATACATGGATCCTATGGGCTATATCTGTATATATATATGTATATATATATATTGTTTTTGTTAAGCGCCCGCACGTGTTCGCAACGCGTCCAACGCGTTTGTCCGCAACGCGGAGGCGTTGGACTCCTTCATGGACCACCAGTGCCCAAAGTGCTCGGCATCTTTCTGTGCTGGCGCCCAGTGCCGAGGGTTTTTGTCGGTGCATTTGTTCATCGGATTTAATGGGGATTTAATGGAAATTCATGGGATTGAATGGGATTCAATCGAATTTAATGGAATTTGTTCAATCGAATTTAGTGGATTAATGGGATTTAATGGGATTTAATGGAATTGAATTTAGTGGATTAATGGGATTTAATGGGATTTTAAAGTATTGTATAGTGGCATTTACTGGAGACTGGGGATTGAACGACCAAATGTGGCTTAATCAGGGTTGCTCCAATCTATTGTAGGCAAATGACAGCCACATGGGGAAAAATTAATTTGGCATCTTTACCTCTTTGACTAATTCTCCCCCCTTGCACCTGAGTTTGATTCGGCAGGACTCCTTTATCATATGGAGAAAATATGAGAAAATCCATCAAAGATATCGTCAGGCCTACCTCCATGGTTCTCTTTCGATCTCTTTGTTATCCCGTTGTATAACCATTCTGGTCTCTTTTCTTGGTGATTTCTCAATATTTCTCATCCAAAATGCCTGGGGGATACCCCGGTTCCTTTAAACATCAATCCCCATGATTTGAGGGACGCCGCCCAGGTGTGAAGTGTGTGGCCAGGTTTCCTCTCAACTGGTTTCGCTGCAAATGTGGTGACCAGGAGCCGATTCTGTGACTGGTTTCACTATGTTTCACTTACTGTATAGATGTATTGGAGTATGTAGTAATTATTGGATGATACATCATGATACGTCTAAAGATATATGACAACGTAATGTTATGTGAACTATATATATATATACACATATCACGAATACATTCCGTACATAGCGCATGTATAATTATAGTATAATTATGCTTGTACTTCCTGGGTTCAGGTCGAGCCGGTCGCGCCTTTCTCCGCAGGAAGCCAATCAGGCAGTGCTTCGTAAAAATCTGTGGATGATCAAAGCCTATCATACCACCTACCAGGCGCGGCCTGGGAAATCCATGGAAATCCCCGATTGAAACATGGGCATCTAAAAATACTGTGATTGAGAATCGGAACATCATTTTTTAAAAAAATAGTGCTGGATTTTGCATCCACCAGGACTGGGAAATCGACTTTTTCGGGAGACCCAACTTGCAGATCCAAGTCATCAATGTAATCTATCTGGATAGAAATTCTAGCGACCTGGCCTTGCCACATTCTCTGTATGTTAGTTACAATGTTTGTGTATACATATGCACATACATATACATATACATATCATTACATATCCATATATATATATATATATATATTATGTGTATGTATATGTCAGTTATGTCTATATATATACACACATATACAGATACACCCACATAAGTATGCAGTGGAGTGTACCCATGTGAGGTAGAACCAAATATGGTATGGTTGGTAAAGTATCAAACTTCAAAGAGACCTGCCATCCAGCCCCTGCCGGAACCACAAAGGCCAGTTCGGCCTTTCTGCAGGCGTTCAATTCCTTGGGGGCCTCATTGTCCTCGCTATCGTCATGGATGCCTTGTAAAAACCAAGAGACTGCGCAGGTGCAAAGGGTCAGGGGCGTCCTGAACGCTTTGGTGGAAACAGACATGATCCATGGAAAGGTGCCTACCATGGAAAACGACCAGATTCACCAAGATTCCATTGTTTTGTTGGCAGCTGATGACTATATAGACTGTCATTGAATTGTACATATATATATATAT
>Ga0126342_10001029_pt1 | contig 36488 bp, 38 predicted proteins | sample Cyp1metagenome_FD_92528 | JGI IMG/M metagenome (GOLD analysis project Ga0126342, IMG submission 92528) | Coral microbial communities from Lord Howe Island, Old Settlement Bay, Australia - Cyphastrea 1 metagenome | ecosystem: Host-associated > Invertebrates > Cnidaria > Coral ... | reverse complement strand
TCTATGTACACCTCTCGGATATTCTATGTACACGTTTTTTTTTCAATTCCTGAAGATGCCCTAAAACGTAAAAATTTTTCAATTCTATATTCTATGTACTAGTAGTTTCTTATATATATATATATATGACATTGGTCTCTCCGAATTTTTGGAAGCTGAAATTTCTCCAAAGTTGGAGGAGTTTCTCCCATTGCCTCAGGAAAGCTTGTCAGCTCCTGAAGGCCGATGGGCTGGCCGAGCCTCAAGCAACGAAGAAGACCACTTGTACTTTCATTGACATATATATGTATATATATATACATACACATGATTATATATGTGTGTTTACGTATTTATATTGATAAATAAAAATAAGACATGAATATACAAACAAACAGATCAATAAAAAAAACCTAAGTGTACAAATGTATACATACATAATAATGTTTCATTGATCAACGTGCCTTGACACTGACACAACGACTGCGGTTTGGTCACAGGTGAGGCGGAGCTCTGCAATGCGCAGTTGTGGTGGGCGCAAGGATTGGGCCTCTTTTTTGTTGGCGGGGAAGAAGTGAAGTAATGGCAAATGTAACATAATATACCCTGTACATACCAATATCTAGAAATATAGTCACAACTATAATTAAAAGACAATGATTTATCATGATACTGTGGATGGTTGCGAAATCCTGCACCAGTTGATAGGTGGTAAACATCCCATTATTTATAGGGTTTCAACCAACAGGATCGCAGCTGAGTGCGGAGGAGTTGGATCAGGTGCGGCACATTGGGCCGAAAGGTTGGTGTGGAGCTGGTGGCTAAGAGAAATGGGGGTTTGAATGGGGATAGCCATTAAGAATGGTGGTTTTAAATGACTATATGCGGAATTGATGATGCTGATGATGATGATGATGATCGATGATCGATGATCAATGATCAATGATCAATGGTCATTGATGATCATTGGTATCAACCCTGCATTAATAACCCCCTGGGTTTTTGATCATCGGGAGTGAGTAGTATTTTTGTAATAGATGACATCACTAGTCTTGGGGGGTACTTCCTTTCTAAAAATCGGGGGATGATGAAACATGAGTATCTATCTTTGTATTTTATCATGATGATCATCATTTTGATGAATCACTATGGCAATGAAATTAAGATAGTAGTCATCATTGTCAGTGAAAACTGCGAACCCTAGGGCGAGTTCACGAGAGACCCAGAACAGAACAATTTGTTGGGGTGGATGCCATCGTGCCTAGCCTGAGGTTCTTGTGTTGAAAAAATTGGTTTGGAGGGATTTCTGGGTTTTTGGCATACCTACGGTTTTGCAGTGACCCAGCAACTGCCTTTTTTTAGAGGTTCACCAAACCCTGCAGTATTTTTCAAATTATGCATTCCCTGAGATGTGAATCAAATTGGAGATCCATGTCCAGTACTTTAGATCATTTTGCGATTCATATGGGGGCTGCTTCTTTGATCTGAGGTTGCCTTGAAGGCACCCAAGGTCTTGGAGGAGCTCACCCAGAGCTATGCCTTGCAGGTCTGGTGTGGATCATGGTACACCAATGAGGTGGTCAAAGCACGGGCTATATAACTCGGTACCCCAAACTGCAAGATCTCGATGGTTGAATGGTTCCTTCATGTTCCTTCCCTTGACAGGGTGCCCACAGAAGTTGGATCTTGGCCCTCAAAGAAGCCAGGGCCCTCAGTGTCGGACATTTGCCCCGTGACAAACGCAGCGTTGGAACAAGCAGAGCGTACAGAACAAATTGGGTTTTCCTCAAAGACCCCTAAATCATCTTGGCCAGGTCCAATGAGGAAACCAATTCGGGTACTGACAGTCTGATGTTGCAAAGTATTGGTTGCTTCTCCACCCGACACTATGAACCGTCTGCCTTTCAAAAGACATCACAGGTTTTGTGACTAAGCAAAGTTGCTGAATTTCACGTGACTCAACTTTCCTATTTGAATGCACAACGCGGGGCAAAGCGCCCAGGGGAACCGAAGAGTGGGAGAAGCAGCTCGGGCCTTGTCAAACCATGGTAGGATGATCAAAATTTCGGACAGTCCGTGCCACTTGAAAAAATTAGAATACCATGACTCACAGTCCCGTGGGGATTTGAATCTGAATCCAACCAGCACAGGAATAGTCAGATCCATCGGATCGGTTCAACTATGGAAACGTTGACCAATGGTGTTTTTTTTTTTTTTTCGCAAATCAAAGGCAATCATGACTGTTACCCTGTTACCCTCCAGTTGAGCATTTAAGATAAGAAATCAAAGGAACGAACGATAGTCTCCCAGATGGAGATTAGTTGATAGCTTTGACGCGAACTGGGAGTCAAATCTTAGTCACCCAAAAATGTTGAAGTGATGTTCTAAAATGTTATAAATACATTGATTTAGTTGTATGCACATTATTTGCATGTTTGCATGATGTGTATTATACATATACTTACTGTAGAGTTTCACACCCATGCATCTATTATATACATGTATGACATTTATTTTTAGCTATGTTTAAGTATATGTCATGTTCATGTCATGTTTATGTATGTGTATATGAATACTAACGTACACATATACGTATCTGTATGAATATGTTTCTTGTATGTGTATGTGTATATGATTATGCGTACGTATCTGTTATGTGCATGTACACATATGCACAAACACACAGTTAGACCAGAACAAGATCCTTCGAGAGGTATACAGTATATATGTATATACATGTACACATGGTTTTGTTGGTAATTTGAAATCATAGTGGATAAACTACAGGCACTGATTGCAACACGAACTCCTAAGTCACCTTGAGATGAAAGAACACTTTGCTTTGGCAGACCCTTTCAGGCCACAGAAACTTGATTTTCGTTTGTTCAAACCCAGAGTGATACTGTACTGTTTTGCATGTTTTTTGTCTTGTGTTTTTGTCCTTGTTGTTTGAAACTAAGTTTCTTTATCTTTCCAAGACCTGGGTAGCAAGCAAAACCCTTCAAGACATCATGTGTCATTTGCAGAACTCCACACGCATGCGTATGTAATGCGTGGTATCAAAACTATTTGCACGCATATCCGCTAATTCTGCCCATATGGGCCAGAGTATCTCTGGTGTACAGATTCCCGGTCAATTTCAAGAACCGTCGTCCTTAGGCTGTGGAGAATTTCCAAATAGCTTTCAACAACGTGGACGTGCTTCGGTTCGGGGACCTGCAGCGGGGGTATGTGGTCATCAACAAAAACACTGGTATAAGACCAACCACAATGGGCATGTTAGGGGAACCAGCAACAAGATGACAAATTTGGGTTTGTCCATTTGGAGTTTTTTCTTTCGAACATGATTTCCGGATCCAGGGCATGGAACGGGATACCCTACGGTGTTTTTTGACATACCCAAATGGCATGTTTTGGTTGGGGAAAAGGTATCGAAGGGTTGATTGCAGAGTATTTTGGTTTGAATCGCGCTTTTCATGGGGTTTTGTAGCTTTGCGAATCCTCAAACGCAGTTGATATCAAACTTCAAGAGTAGTTGGTCAATTTGGATGCCCACCATTTTCAGAGGAGTGCCACATTCCAGGTTTGCAAAGCGAAACATGATGGGGAAATTGAAATCTAATGTGCTTGGCCACCACAGCTTTTCTGCAAATTGCTGCACCAGCGTCACTAGCGTGGCCAGAAACAGAGCTGAGGGCCTTGTCGAAATTTGCCAAGCATATCGCCGATGCCATGGTAAGTTTCATCAGGAGGCACTGTCGTCTGCGGGCTTGGGGAATTTGGAGGTTTTTCAGGATGCCCTTCGTGTGTCCCTGAAAACAATGCACAATATGCACAATTAACTATAGATAATCACCAGCTTTAACTATAGTATCTATAGTATCAATATTCATTCAATCCACTTGACTCAATGCCAACGATCCCTAGATGACATTCAATTTTTACCGGATAGATCCAGTAGACATACGCAAACTTTGGGGGTAGCCCTCGCACCCTTTGGCGATTTATCGGTTCAGGCATGGTCCTCACCCAAAGGCTAAGCAGTGTGCAAGGGGAGCCCAGGAGCACCAACCGCTGGATGGCATCCTTGCTGACTTTCGGAACAGCCACAAGGTATGAAAACAGAGTCTTTTTTGAGGTAATTCTTTTTACATTTGTATAATATATATATATATAATATACATATGTATATATATAATATACATTATTGTAATTATATATATATATATACACATTATTGTAATTATATATATACATTACTGTAATTACGTATATATATATATATACACTATAATTAATTAATTATATATATACATACTATGACAATAATAATTATAGTAATTATACAAATAGTAATGCTAATGATAATAATAATAGTATATACAACAATGATAATATATATATATATATATTATAACTATAACAATAACAAACAAATATTACGCCTATAATTATATATATACATTATATTTATACATACAATATAATTATATATAATAATTATGTGTATACATATTATAATTATATTATATTATACAATTACGCATATAATATAAATTATAATATATATATATATATATTATAATTATATATATTATTGTTATATAATATATCTATTATATAATAATATATATATATACACATGTACGTATGTAATATTTGGACATCCATTTCCTGGCTAGTCTAGGAGTTCATCACTGTATCCAGGGCCATCTGGACCCACATCCACATAATCCTACGTAGACACAACTCCAATTCATGTAGAGGCCCACCGCACCTAGCTGCTGATGGTTCTAAGTTCTGAGGTGGGGAAAATTTTGCTGGCGAAGGTGCGAAGAATGCTGCCTGAAGGCCATGAATTGGGCGGGTGCTGCTGTGCTGATGGGTTCAGTGATGGGACCGCATCACCTGTTTGGGTGGAAAGCGGATTAGTATTCAAGTTGTTTAGGCACACACAATTATTATATACTGTATAAATAGATATATATATATATATATTTTTCAGGCTGAACACCAGATCCGTATCCCCACTGTAAATTAATGTAAATTATATAGTTGGTCAAATCTCCATTCCACCCCAACTCATTGGAATTCCCAGTTGATGTGGATGAAACCTCCAGCTTCCTGCCATCGAAGGTCACGATGATCAGGAGCTTTCTGAGGTGCCGCCAAATGAACCAAAGATGATTGGGGACCACCAGCTGTACAGGACATCAGAATATGGGGTTGTCTGAAAATAGTGTACCCCTAGACCCAATGGTTTTGCTGATCATTATCCCTACTAAATGGCTATAATTGGGGGTATACCCCATTTTCAGACATACCCATATATCAGAATATATCAGAATACATGAATAGAAACTTCAGATTTAAGTTTGCTCTGGTTGAACATGGACCAGGTTCAAGTGCCAAATGTATCCAAATGTCGTAAATTGGACTAGGCATGGACAGTTCATGTGTACTCGCCCAGTGAAAAACGCCACCCTGATCATCCCCACTGGCTCTACTTTATTTGGGTGAAAATCCAGCCCCCGCAGGTGGTCGATGACAAAAGTTAAAGATATCATGGGATCCAAATTTTCCGATCATGCCCGGATTTTTTTTGCGAGTCTGACGGTATAATTTACATGACCCTCCGGTAATATCACATGGCAATGGCAAATCCACTATAATCAATGGGAATTTCAGGATCCTGAAATGGAGGTACTGTACCATATAAGGCCATATTTTCTGGGGATATTCCCTTGCATAGGCCTTACATAGGCCTTACATATGGTAGGTACCTCCAATCTAGGATCCTGAAATGGCCATTGATAAATGGGGAATTTTCCCGCCAACCGCGCGAGGCCGTGACTGAGAGGATGAGGGAGGATTATGCCGATGTGTTCGGCACCGCTGAAAGAAATTCATCGCTGCGGGATTTTTTGGAACATTAAGGAACATCCACCAATAGGATTTCCCATGTTGGTCTGAACATCCCACATTATATAGATAGTATAGCCCCTCAGAATATTCAACCGAAAGGGGTTTTAAGCATTGCTCAATTGATGATTTCTCCAGAAACCCTAAACCCTAAACCCTAAACCCCAAGGGGGTTGGTCATGTTTTGCCTGAAACATAAGATACCAAAAACATCCGAAAGTAGTATTTGCAATCTATACAGTCTATACATATCTACATATACCCTCCAAAACTAGATGCCATATATGTTTTTTTTCCGATCTTTGGCTATATTGATATGCTAAACCATGTCCAAAAACGCCACTGTTTTGGGATTTTAGGTCCTCCCACATCGAGCGTCAGGAACGATCCCTCATGGAAATGCTGGAGTCGGGGGAGTTGGATTTGGAGGACTTGGAGGCGAGACGAAATCATGTGACCAGATCCAGATCCCAGGGATGTCAGTCCCACATTTTTCTGGGGATGAAGCATTAACCATACATTAACCATATCAACCAGCGAAAAAAATTGGTCATTGTGCATGATTGTGCCGACAATTTGTGGCGATGGACCAGGAGGAGGAAGCAGTTGACGATGATGACATGGTGCCTGGGCAGCAATAAGGGATACTCAATGCCCGTATGGATGCGCACTGCTCATGATTGATGGATTTCAATTGCAAACAACAATTGTGGTTTCAAAGAAAAAAGTGAAGCCGCATCCCCATTTTGACCCGCTGAATGCCGAAGATGATCCCATGCGAAGAAACCACACGATGTTTTTATTCTAAAGAAAACACATCGACACATGTTGAAAAAAACAGGTGAAACTCGATCATTTTTCGCAAAAAGAAACGCCAGCGCTCCTTGCGCTCCGTTGGGGGAAGATTCCTGTCCTGTCTGAGGACGATGAGGAGCAGGCCGCATCATCTTCAGCATGGGCGAATGGACAGGGACCGGACGGCAGCTTGGTGAGAATGGGAACATCATCTACACCTGTTGGATTTTCCTTGGTTATGTGAATTTACTGCAGGGTAGCCTGTTTTGGTACTAAACACAATTTTTTGGGAATGGCCAAGTCCACTGTTTTTTTTTGTTCGGTGTGGTGATGCACATCTGATATTCTTGGATTCAACAGGGATGGACAGACAGACAGCATGGACAAACCCAGTAGATGGTCCATCACCAGAAGATGGTCCGGCATCCGCCGTTCTAGGCACCTCACCTTGCTAGAGTCAACATTAATGAATTGATGAATCATCCAATCCAGGTTGTTGGCAACTTTAATCAACTTTTAATGATGGGAATTCTCCACTGCTACCAGCTCCAGCTCTGGAGTGTTGGATAACTCGGATCGCCCGGATCGAAAAAACCAAGGCATGGGCTGCACGGCAGTGGTGGCACTGGTACGGGGCGGTGGCAAGCCGGAGGTTCAACCCACCCCGGGCTGATGGGAGCGAAGGGAACGAGGGAAGTGACAGATTTCGACGACATAGAAAGATATAGAAAGATGGTAGGCTGAAAAAAAGAGGAGTTCCACTCTTCTGACTCTTCTGAAATCAAATCTACATCTTGGTTCATTTTTTTTCGACAGGTTCCGGGCCAAAGTTTGGGGCGACCGGTCGCCTTTCATGGAATTTCTAGGGCAATTTCTAGGGCCAATGGATTTGCAGATGGCTCACGAGGCGCTGAAAGTTGGCGTCGAAACTCTAGCAAAACAGGGCCCTGAGATTTCATGTTGAAAACCTCTCCAAAGTTTCCCTGAAAACTCAATGAATCATGGGTCAAACATGGATCAAACATGGATCAAACATGATCAAACTACCAGTGCTGGGAGCAGCCATCTGGCCATGGCAATCCATGGCAGCAATAAACCGAGAGTGTCTCCCTCTCGCTTGGCGGGACAGCCTGGGTGTTTTCGGCCACTGAATCATGAAAATCCTGGAGCTTGGTACTACTTGTAGCAGTCAGAGGTTCCCAAGGGCCCCAAGGGCCCCCAAGATTCGGCTAATTCGACTGTTGCGAATGGCTTCCAACTCACCCCTGCGAAGTGTACTGAGAAAGCCGATGGTTTGTTGCCTGCCCGGTTTGTGCCTTGTCCAGCTGCTCGAATTCAAGCGTGTAGATACCTAGCCTATTCTTCACAAGGTTGCACACAGGCGCAGATGAAAAGATGTGTAACTCTAAAGCAGAAGACAAGGACAGAACGGATGACAGTTAAATCTTAAAAGTTGAGTATTGAAAGTTGAGCCTCCACTTCTACTGACTGAGACAGTCACTGACACTCCAGTTCATGGTGATCACACTGCGCTGACGGTGAGATGGCACCCAAGAAGAAGGCTTTGAGAAGGGTATGACCTGTGGAGAAATGGAAAGCCTTGTTTTTCTCCACAAGATGACTTGTTTGTGGGTCAAAAAATCAATTGGGCATTTCCTGAAATGGGGGTACCCATGGGTACCCTAAATCGTCCATTTTAATGGGATTTTCCATTAAACCAACCATTTTGGGGTACCCCCCCATTTCAGGAAACCTCCAATTCTGCTAGTAACCCCCTTTTATTTTGGTTCCGACAACTTGACCATTGATCCATTCCCACAAAACACATCCGCAGGGTCATCCCGCCCGCAGAAGTCATATTAATGTATAATATATAAGTAGATCTGCAAACAAATCAAACACATATATGAATATAATATGTAAATATAAATCAGGAAATAACACAGACGTGTCTCTTTCTACATTTGTTTATATATATATAATCATCTTGAAATAGATAATCCATCTGGTTATTTAACAGTTCGCCATGGAACATCACCATTTTCAATAGGTAAACCATCGATTTTCATAGGCCATTTTCCACCGTTGCAGGATGCAGGAGCCGACGTCCTCCAGGACGGCCCAGCGGAGGAGGAGGAGCCCGGCAGCGGCAAGGCGCGGCCGCGCCGCGGCTTTCGGCCACCGGGGCATTTGGTCGAAATTGGGGTGGGAGTTGGGGGAAAACCTCTGGAAAAGCTCGGGGTCGAAATTGGGGTGGGAGTTGGGGGAAAACCTCTGGAAAACCTCGGGGTCGAAATTGGGGTGGGAGTTGGGGGAAAACCTCTGGAAAACCTCGGGAAAATCGGGAAAAAACTATGAACATCATATGGAAACAAATTGGAAACAACATGGAACACCTGATAAGTCAGAGTCATGTGGAAACCATGCATGAAAAATTAGATGGAAGAAAAACAAAAACAATAGAACACCCTGGAACAACATTGAAACAGCTTGGCATCTTTAGGATTCAACCATCCATTTCTTGAGTGTATACCGTGGCCCCCCACTAACATGACGACCCTGTCAGTTGTGGAGGTTGGAAAGCTACTTTCCGAAATTGGGTTGGCTATTGTCAGGGTTTGTGTACGTTGGGGGATGGCATACATATATGCATATGCATCAATATACGTATGGATACATAGCGCAAACCACAGTTAACATCGGGATTCAACTGGCATTCAGGATTTCACACAACAGGGGGGGAGTATTACTTACCAACAGAACTACCGAAATGGGTCTTGGAATTTGTGAAGAAACTCATTGCCCAAATCCTGAGACTTGGCGAAGGGGTGATGAATGTCACTGGTGTTGGCATTCGCAACATGTTTAGAATGTGTAGACTGGGGATTACCTGGAGTTAGATTCCCACGCAAGAGTGGAACGTGAGCAGAAACTGGATTGCACAGAATCCGTCAGAAAGATTCTTCCCCGCGCCATAGCCACATTTTCATCATTTTTGATCCCCGGTTTTTCCCAGTTGTCCAGTCGGGCAGGTTGTCTTCAGTTTCAGTGCTCAAGGAGTCAAGGACCTTCCTGGGGAGTCGGAGAGCCAAGGGGAGCGAGACGACTCGTGGTGACTTAACAAGGTGTCCTCCTTGTTTTGCAGATCGAGCAGATCGAATTTGTCTGAAAATGAGGGATAAAGCCTCAACTATGGCTATTTCAAAGGGAATGATGATAAATGATGAATCAGCAGACTGGGGCATCCGATTTTCAGACAACCGCAGATGGTGCTTGTAGATCCATGGCCCTGAAATCGCCCAAAAACTGAAGTCGGAATACTTTTGACACTTCATACCATCAGTGACCATCAGACAAGGCTTTTCATGACAAATGAGCAGGGAACTTGGCCGTTGGCTTTCTGAGCTTCCCCGGAAGAGTTGACTCCGAAGTTGACTCCGACTTCCTGGGCTGGGACCGCTGGGACAGTTCTTTCGGCTCAAACACGGTGAAAAGCAAAAGACAACCTTCGAACAAGCAGGTAGCACGCAGAATTCGACGACTGCTCGGAAGAAACGCCCCCCCACAGCCATGGATCCTGCAAAAGTCCAGGAACTCCGCAAAAATGAACCTAACAGGTTGCCGGTGGTTGTGTATTCCTTTCCTGGGGGCAAGAAAAGTCGAAAGAAACTTATGGTAAGCCACGATATGACAGCTGGCGACTTTGTGAAGTTTGTTCGCCAGCAATGCCCATGGGCTGCTGATGGCAATGTCTGGATCAAGAAAAGCGGTGGCCGCTTGAAGGTGCCAGAGCACCTTCTGGTGAAAGACTTGGATAGTCTCAAGTACAAGGCGGCAGACGATGTCTTGTATGTGGAAGTCCTGGAAGTCCTGGAAGTTGAAGTTCAAAGAAACACCACGGCATCTGAGCCCCAAGAGGAGATCGACATGTCGATGTCGAAGATGTCGACGTCGGTCCAGGAGTTCAAGATGAACGCAGCAGATCTTGGAGCCACTCAGCAGGTGATGAAGGTGACGCGCGGGTCTCGCCGAGTGCTAGAGCAAGCGCTAGAGATGTGCGTGAAACATCCTAATCATGTGCCAGTCTTGGTGAATCAACCTGAATCCCCCGGACTTCCACGGATTCGGCAGAACTACACGGTTCCCAGGGATATGAAGGTTCGGAACCTTCGAAAGGTCTTGCTCCAGGATAAAAAGCTCCAAGGCCCTGACACTCCATGGGACAAAGTGAAGATGCTGATGGCCGGCAACGAAGTTCAGGAGGACCAGTGCATGGGGGACATCTATGATTCTATGGTGGACCCTGACGATGGAGGCCTTCAGTTGCACCTCGAGTTGGATGAGTCCTTTGAGTCCTTTGAACCCTCTGCTTTTCTTTTAAAACCTCCTGAACCTTTCGAGACTTTAGAGGACCAACCTTGCCAGCCTGCCGAATCTGCCGAGTCCAAGGCGACGGCCTTCAAGGGACCATCTTTCGAAGAAGTGAAGCACTTGCAGATGGCCTTGGCCGAAGCTGCGGAGGCTGAAAAGCTGCGGGAGCGGCTCCGTCAACAGGCGGAGATCCAGATTGAAGAGCTGCAACAGGAGAATGAGATCTGCCAATCGGAGCTGCGGCAGGAAATGGAAGCTCGGCTGACTTTGGAATCCCAAGTCCAAGTCCTTCAAGTGGAGCTGCAGAGCCAGGTGAAGACTCTGAGTGCCGCGCAGTTCGCTTTGAGCCAGTCCCTTGAAGAGACCTCAGCTGCGCAGCAGAAGAACCTGCTGCTGGAGGAGAGGATTTTGGCCTTGGAGGCTCAGCTCCAGGCTGTGGAGAAGGCGGAGCTGGCAGAGCTGCCAGATGAAGCGCCGGAGGAGGACCAAGATGACCAAGGAGATATGGCAGCTATGGTGATGGTGGGTTGGGATCCAGAAACTGGCAGACCTGTGATCTCCGAGGAGTGCAGCCAGATCCAAGTTCTAGCGCCTTAGTATTCCTTCAGTGCGAGGGTGAAAGATGCCGTCCCTTGGCCGAGTTGAATGTTTAATGAGAATATCAAGATGGCCACAGTTTCAAGCTGAAGTAGCACAGTTTCAAGCTGAAGTTGTGGCAGTAGCGGGGAGCCCGGAGAAAGAGTCTCGCCTGGCATTGTATAGAAACTGCACCGGGTCACGCCTTGCCGAAACAAAACAGGCAGTCGGCTTTTTGCTGGCCAGGCACTACAACTTCTTTGAGAAATTTATATATTTTCCAAAGTTGTCAGGAGGTTTCTACTATGGTTGATTTTCACCATTTGGAAGTCTCGAAGTATCTTTGGAGCGGACCGATGTGACCGAGCAGTTGTGCTCGCCGTGGACTCAGGCTCCAGACGTTGGTGGGGTTCTCCGGCTTCTGCAAGGAATTCCGGCCAGGGGACCTCAGAAGGATGGAAAAGGATGAACACTTCCACTAAAATCACTACTGGTTGGTGGTTTGGAACATTTTTCATATTCCCCAATCTGACTTTCATATTTTTCAGGGGGGTTGAAACCACCAACCGGACGAAAACATCTGCGATGACGTAGCAGAATTTGGGTGGATTTGATGCCGTTCCCAATGAGGTGTCCGGTTGCCGGTTGAACATATTGTTCATGGATATTGATGGCTCAAGTCTCGGGATATACTTGCATCATCCAAGAGCATCCGTTCGTTTAACCGTTAGCAGTAGCAACGCTTGAAATGAAATAATAGAAAAGTAACATCCAATCCCCAGATAGTGAATAGTGGTAAAAGTTCACTTTTTTCTACTTTTTCTGCAGCTTGTTGTGTGTTACTACAAGTGGTTTCTGTGGCCCTGATCGATTTTGTTTATTTCGGAGATGGCACGGCCGAGGACCAATGCGTCTCCAGAGCCTTCCGGTTGGGAGTTCACCAAAGAGACTGTGATCCGGTTGCAGAACCAGGACGCTTTTGGGCTGGTGGGCCCCCAGCCCATCTCTATGCCATGGCCAATGGGCCAATGGGATGATCTTGGGGCACCAAGTTCCCAATGGAGGTCCAAAGGAAATCACTCGACCAAACTTAGGATCCGTTAGATCCATGTTTTTGGTTGATTCTTGGCCAACAGAGCTGGAAACCCGAGAGTTTGTGCCTAACTTGTGATGACAACCCCACTTCACTAGATCATAATTCTCCATTGCCAACATCAGATTTTGAGCTTCGAAGAATATCAGAACTCAATGGTGACAAAACACGAGGTGCTAAAACCATGCATTTTTCATAGGTTCCCATGTTTGAGACAACCAATGGACCAGGATCTCTACAACGACATGGTGGAGCGGCCCTTGGTGGTCTCTTTGCGGGACGCGGCGGCGGACAATGCACCCATCGGCACAGGGGAGATCAGTTTGGTGCCCCTGCTGCACGACGCCACCGAGGTGCAAACAAGTCCTGCAGCACATGTGTTTTGGGCTTTTTCAGTCAGGACATCACTTTGGGAAGGGCAATTACTCTAAAACCCAAATGACATCACACGTGCCAACTTTGACCATTTCAGCAGCTTTTACATGTTTTTTTTGAGGGTTACATCTTCTGCAACCTTTGGCTGACAGGTGTCCTTAGACTTAGAGCTCAAGCTGGCACCCGACTACTACGCCAAGTGGTGGAAAGATGTCGGATAACCCAGTGAAGGTGAACCACTTGGGCACTGAAAAAGCATCCCAAGGTCCCATGGTTGAGAACATCATTCAAACACATTCAAACATATTCAAACACTAGAGTATCAAAATAATTTGAACCACTATAGTATAGATACAGTATATATAGATACATACTGCATACTATATATTATATACATTATATGTTATATTATATATTCACTTATATGTATATATACATTATATTACATAAAATATCATATATCATATCACATATTATATCATATATCATATATATATGTATCATATCATATATGTTATGTTATGTTACATTATGTTATGTTTTTGAGCCGACCTCTCGGCCTGAGGATGAAGCGGATGATCCCAAGAAGAAGGTGCCCAAGAAGACTCGCAGCTGTTGGAGACGGGAAAAAATGATGGTGGGTTTTAACATGGTTTTACCACAAGGACTTTGGAACTATGATGGTGGTAAAATGAACTTTTTTAACATGGAAAAATGATGGTGGGAGCCATGAAAAATCGTGGATTTACCACAAGACCTTTGGAGTCAACTACTAGGAAATGCGTGGGACTTCCAACAGTTTTGGGTTTGTCCATTTGTCCCGGGGTATACCCTATACCCCTAAAATGCTACGACAATGGCACAATTCAGAATGAATCATGGGATGTTTGAGTACCCCGATGTAGTGACGAATTGAATGTTTTGGGGGAATCTCTACAGGTAAAAAAGCTGTGTGGAAGAGTAATTACAGTATTGAAACTCACAAACTTGCATGTTTCAAACAGCAAGGATGACCAAACTTGGATGGTACCCCGGCTCCTCCGTCTTGATCTGAAACCGGTGGTAAGATGGAGAGGTTTTGAATTGCTTCCCACCTCGAAGTAGCGAAGTAGACTAGGAGATGATGGTTTTGGGGGTGGATTTTGGGGCTATGTTTGGCGTTGTTTCGAAGCATTCTTCCATGAAGATCAGAGCTTCAGAGCCAGGACAAGAACAAGGCGCCAGCAGAACCTGCCAAGGACTGTCTAAACAAAACCCAGGCACTCTTCTGAAGAGGAAATGAGGCTCATAGCTTGAAGTGCGTTTTCACAATTATATAGGTCTCCATTGTGACCGTTGTTGTTGATTGCATCCCAACTTCCGTTGCCCACATCAACATTTTTGTTATCATCCAATCACGACTCAGCTCCATTTTTCTCGCATTTTGTAATGTCTTGTTGCTCACCCGAACCAGACCGGCAGATCTTCACCGAAGCTTTGTTTCAGGAGCGCGAGCCCTTGTTTGAAGGGGATGCGCCACCACCCACGATCCTGACGGTGCGAAACACGGGGATTTCAGTGATTTCAGCAGCAAAATATGGGACATTGGGACATGACCCTCTGAAATGTGATGGTTGATTCTAAGTCGACCAGTTGACCGAGAGCAGTGCCTGGTTATCCGGGATCTGGGGGATGGTTACCCTCCATAAATCTGGATCAAATGGGGACATGGTTTGGGTTAACATGGGTACAGAGGGGGTATATACCTAATAAGCAATCAAAGATCCCAGGAAATCTCCGAACTAAATGGAGGTTCATAACTAGGAGATCATCGACAAACACGAGGCATTTTCTAGCAAACTAATGTTTGATATAGCATCATCCGCTACAGGGAATCCTTATCAACAAACCAGTATATGGAAGGGGATGATACAAGGTCAGCATGAAATGCGGCGAAAGAAACGACGTAGGTTCAGATAGACCATTGGATTCTTGGGCAAAGCTTACTTTTGGACGAACCCATTTGTATCACAAGTTGGAAAGGGATTCATAGAGAAGTAATATGATAAGTATGGATAAGTCATGATAAGTCATTTAGGGATGGGGTTTACCTGGGTTCAGAGGAACATAAAATTCGTTGGGGGTTGGAAGACGACTTTCCAAGATTGTAAGTGTGGATGTCCAAGGTCCATGACAGTTGGGAGGAATCGTAACTCCATCACAATATACGTATGTTGAAATCAGAAAAAAAACATTTCCTTACATGAACCAGATGATTCTATGATATAGAATTGATATAGTATATATATAGTCCCTTATACAATCTTATACATATCAACCAGATAGTTATGTGTGTATATATATACATATATATATAGATAAAGTTACCATATATATATATATATCTACACAAATTCTCCTTGCAACCAGAGAATTCTATCAGGTCTCTGTGAAGGTGGAAGATTTGGTGGGGCCTATGGAGGCGCCATGGCGGCGCGGGAGAGATGGAAAAACCCATTGGATTTCTTCGGGAAAATGATGAAACATATGGAAACAACATGGAAAAATCATGGGAATTGCCAGGTTAAAAGGATGAACATGATGGAACATGATGGAACATGATGGAAAAATGATGGAAAAATGATGGAACAATGATGGAACATGATGAATATGATCGACATTTCTGGTAGGGAAACTTGACATTCAAGGTGAAATCTGCATGAGACCAGGTGGACTTGAATGCACTAACAAGGTGGCAATGTCTTTCAGCAACTGCAGGGCATTTAAACACTAAAACAGGACATGTAGCTGAGAATGCTCCCTGCATTGTGTAGATGGGGTTGTGATTGCTACTTAAATTCTTCTTAAGCAGACCAGGTTCTATCCCCAAACCCTGGATCTCCAGTTACCATCCGTGGATCGCAAGCTGACAGGATCGCGAGTGTTGGACCATCCTGACCTTGGGAATGGAAGGCCTGGGCAGAATCCGGGGTACCATGGGGTGCCTTTTTTTGGTCGGTCACCGATGTCACTGGGGACGGCAGTGACGGCATCCCATCCATTTGTGGCCTCCGTCGAGGTGTTTTCGCCTTGCCCGAAGCACTGACCTCACTGGGTGTGACCAGCAGGGAGCTCGGGGAAAGCCGATGTGTGAGGTCTCCACTTTTTGAAGCTCTGATTGAATGTTGAGGGATGCTAATGGAAAGCGTTTGTTGATGTTTTGTGAACTTTGATTGTGAACCTTGAGAGGATCGAGAGGATGGTGATGATGATGATGATGATGATGATGATGATGATGCGGATGAGGATGAGGCGGAGGCGGAGGCGGAGGAGGACGACGAGGAGGACGACGACGATGATGATGGTTGATGGTTGATGGTTGATGGTTGATGGTTGATGGTTGATTCACGCTGATGGTTGTTGGCATATACCCATATTTGTGAAGTAGTAGAGTCTATATGAAGAGTCTATATGATCTATATGCCTTTGACCCAAAGCATTCGCTGTTTTCTCAGGTCCGGATGACTTTCAGGCTCGCGGAATTTTCAGAAACCATCACGGTGCCAACTCTTGCTTCACACGACTAGCTAGCCCCAAAATCATACGCAGAACGTGTGAAGCTGAGTCGCAGTTACAGATGATTTATAAGCCATCTTAAGCCTCAAAATTCAGTGAGTTTAGGCCATTTTGAAGCTATTTTTTTCAAGCATTTGAACTCTACTCTGAGCTTCCAGCGTTGAATTTTTCTACTTTCAGCAAGTCCAGTGATGCTGATCACCCTGTAACCTGCAGCCAGGCTCACCCCATCAGCTACAAAGCCATGCTTCTGGGAGAGCTGCTTGGGTAATCGAACATGGCTGGGAAATCTCCAAACTAAATGGGTGTTGAATGGGACAACATTGACAACATCATTAGAATCCATTGAAATCATCTTGAAATTGGCACTTGAACTATCTTGAACTATACTTCACTGGGTTAACCCCAAGTCTCACCCTCTTTTTTGGGTCCAATTTGTCAACGTAGCAAACCGCACGCGAACTTGGACCATTGGATTGTCTAAGACTGGCCCGGGCAACTGTTCCTGGGCGATGGCCACAAGGCCCTTTGGAGAAGGCTTGCTGACCAAAGCTGCTGAGGCACGATGTGATTGGAACATATCGATGTTTTTTTGAGATATCTAGATTATATAGACATGGAGGTTTCCTAAAATGGGGGGTACTCCCAGTCATCATCCATTTTAGATTGGGATGTAGCATGACATAAACCATCCATTTTAGGGTACCATTTTAGGAGGCCTCCACTTGTTGGTGGAATCCCGGTTGGTGAAGTGGTGATCCAACCATCGTTGGGATGCCGAGCGGGTTACTGTTGGCCCGTATCGATGATCATTTATCCATGAACATTGCTATGATTTATTGAGATAACCCCAAGATAACCCAAGAGATCACCAACTAACCCCATAAACCCAACTAATCCCCAAGATAACCCAAGCTTGAATTACTTTCAATGAATTTTGGGGATTCGTTGGCGAAAAACCATGGGGATATGGGGATGGATCATCCGGACAGCGCTCCGATGACACTTGGGGTACAGCAGTGAGGAAGGCTACAGGCAGCCAGGCAGTGTAGAATGTGCTGCATCCTATTCTCAAACTGGGGTTTTTGAAATCAACTAGTTCGGCAAGTGTCCTACAGGCCTTTTGATCCATGTAGCTGATATAGTCATAGTCTCAACATTGGGAGCTTCCAAAAAAGAGTTTGCATTACAAGGAGTGGGTTTGTCTCCGGTGAATCGTCATTTCCGCGTTAAAGAGCCAGAAGGTGGGTATACCTCATTTTCGGACACACCCAAATAGACTCAGGGATCTTGGGGCAACAATTTGCAGACACGCATGCTGCTGGCCATCGCACACTCACCCGCAACCATTTGGAAACTTTCGCGAGCGGGATGCCATAAACTGAGAGTTGGTGTTGGCGACCAGAACATCAGGAGAGGTCGTCAGGGAAAAGAGCACCGCATTATTCCTGCTGGTTTATATAAGGACAACATGAAACATCTCTCAACAGCATCTTTTTTATACATATCCTTACCGGATGCGGGGTTGAATCAATGACATTGAAACCCCTTTGTGTTTGAGATTATCATATCCTTTTATCATCCACTTCACGCGATCCGTGTGGTGTTCTCTTAAGCCTGGGCCTCAATGTCTGGAATGGCTTTGACTTCTGGGGTATGGATCCCAATTTTGATCCAGATGCCGCACCCAAAATCCAGATCAAGAGTTGGAATCGCATTTCGAATTAGTGTTGGATAAGTTTGACACTGTGTCATACTTTTTGGCACATCTGTTTTAGGTAATGCTGCAAACATGGTAAGAAATCATATCCACATGGGTTTTCGCAAAGATTTTGAAGCCATGCTGATTCCCGGGGACTGGATGACATCCATCCGCAGTGTTTTCAAGAAGCCTTTTTCTAGGCAGGGTCTCAACTCCCAAGTGGCTGGTCATCTCAAAAAGGATAATTATCCAAATCCATAAAGGTGAAACAACCACCCCAAAGATCCCCAAAGTGTTTTGATTGTTCTATTACATACTGTACAAACCAGATGCCCGAGAGAGCAAACAAAAGCAGCAGCATTGCCCTGAAGCAATGGATTCGGGTGCATCAACCATCTCAATGGGATTCAATTGCCCAAAGAACCTATTGATTGTGGGAGAAACCATGCCCAAATAACCTATGGATTGACGACCATCCCAATCTCCAGTGATTTCTGAGGATGGGATGCGCCGCCAGTCTACCCGCAACGCCGGCTGCTCCGATGGATCGGCTGCCTGGAGGGGTAGGCTCCGATGGGTGGAGGCTTAGTCAGCTTAGTCCCTGGATGTTTTTCCCTGCTGACCCTTGGTGGGCTTGAAAACAATGCTATCGGATAAGGTCATGATCCCAAAAGACTGCAGAGTTTCGGTGACCAAAACTGCCCAGTTTCCGCGAAAACCAACTGTGGTCTTGGTGGAATCGGTCAGAGTGAGCCGTATTCAATACGTGGTGTTTCCCACAGTTGGGGGTTCAAAGATTGATGGCTCAAAAATGGGGTGCCAATTGACCCAAAGGTTTGGCAGTGCATAGTGGTAAGACATTTGTTTTCTGAAGGCTAAACATTTTGAACCAGAACCACACTTATCATTTTAATCGGACCCCTTGGGAACGCCCCCAGGATATCCAATGAATGTTGGCAAGATCCCCATGATTTATCCATTAATGTGACATATCCGTAAATATCCGTACATTGCATTGATTATACTCTAGTGATCTCCACAGTCATTGCCCAGCATTTCTTCAGACTGCTCTTATCTAGAGGTAAATACGGAAAACAAACATCCGGATGGTGGCTGAGGACAAGGGTTCATTGGAAGCTGTCAAGTCTGCGAACCCAGTGGGCAATGGGCAAAGGCAACTCTGGCCCAGAAGGATCCACAAAGAGTCAGATGCGCACATATAGGATGAGATGCATTCATGATCATTCATGGATGTCCGAGGGTGCAAGATGATTAATGACCTTTGTTTCAACATCTTTAAAAGGTTCGCTTTGAAACTTCACATCTTGTCGTCTCAGGCAGGGTCTTTTTTCATGCGCCCCTCTCCAGCTCACCAGGTCTGGTGATGTCCAAGAAGGCCAACCGCGGTGAGACATCGGACCCCTCCAATGCCTCCAAATGGTCGATGCACGACCCATCACGACCCCGTTTGATGGTGGCTTATGGAGGAACGTAAAGCCTGCTGTTTGATTGGCGGTAATTTAGTTTGACTGGATTCATCGAAGATTCATCGAACACCCCAAGTTTGAAAGTCCCTAAATTCGGTGAGACGCTGAGAAACAGCAAAAAGAAACACCCTGCCCTTGGATCGGTGGATCTACCGTGGATAGCTATCACCTCCAGCCTTTTCAAACTGAGAGAGGTGCCAGAACTGAGGCCCCAGCAGTGAAAACAGTGAAAACATGTTATAAGTTATAACTTACAAGGTTTTCAAGGCTCGAGAAACTGATGTATACTGTAACATTTTCATTGAATTTGAATGGTCAAAACCTGGGCTTCAGGTGAATTTTCTTTGTAAATCGACAAAATCACCCAGCCGCTGGACCCAGCCCCCCACCATATCCACCTATTCGACCAGGCGCTCTGAGATCAAACGGATCGCAGGCGGGGTCGAAACTGCAGGATGTTCCCTGAAGTTTGCTCAGGTGCTTCCTGAAGCAACGGGGCTTTACCACTTTACCCATTACTTTGAAATCCAACTCCATTGCAGGGTTTCAGCTTGGTGGCATATAGTATGTATATTGGCAAATCAGTTGGCCACATATTAGCTCCCTTTATTTCCGGTAACTTAATCCAGCTATGGAAAATGGTCCATTTATAATCATTTATAGATGATCTACTTATTAAAGGCAGTGATTTTCCATGGCTCTGTGGCTATGTTAGTTTAATGGAGGGTACCATCAGGTAGCCTTTGTTTTGACCCAGGATTTCTCACACCAACCCTCTGAACGATCCACCAAAGCATCGACACGGAGCAGCGGAGCAGCCCGGGAACTCGGCTATGGTCAAGTGGTTGGTTGAAAGGGAAAAGCTGTAGGGGACACTGGATTTGAAGAGGAACATCTGAAAAATATGATCTAATCATGGGCAAGTTTCATGTCAAGTTTTCCAGAATTCGAGCAACAGCTTAGGACCTCAGTGGCCTTGTTTGAGACTGAGTGGCTGGGGGCTGGGTGCCAACAATTGAAAATTATCCTTGTCGGCCGACCCTTGAGGGTATTGAGAGGGGAAAACTAAAGTTATCACCTGCCCGGTCGATAGGGCCCAGAATCCAATATTAATATTAATCTAGGTATACCGAGTGACATAACCATCAACAATTGGGATTCGTGAAATTGGCTACAGTATACAAGGTAACCCCTATTGGGATATTGTTTATTATGAGCCCCTTTTATGTATCGTTACTGGCCAATTTTCGAGGTATCGAAGTTCGAACGACACCCATACACTGCTGTATACTTATCTCTTTCCTTACTGTCTGTGGTACGTTACACTCAGGTCCTGAGCCATGTGCAGAGTCACATGGCCAGGAGCTCAAAGATGTCTCAGTGGCCTAGCCGTGAAGATCCACAGATGCAGATGATGGCAATGATGGTGGCAAATACAAGCATTGTGCTCCATGATGATGATGATGATGATGATGATGCTGATGCTGATGCTGATGCTGCTGCTGCTGCCGATGATGATGATGATGATGATGCTGCTGCTGATGATGATGATGATGATGATGATGATGCTGATGCTGATGCTGATGCTGATGATGCTGCTGCTGCTGATGATGATGATGCTGATGATGATGATGATGCTGCTGATGATGATGCTGCTGCTGCTGATGATGATGATGATGCTGCTGATGATGATGATGCTGATGATGATGATGATGATGATGCTGATGATGCTGCTGATGATGATGATGATGATGATGATGCTGCTGGTGATGATGACGATGATGACGACAGGGTTGTTGGCAACTGTTGGCCGTGATGATCATAACTTTAGCCGGACTTTAGCCCATGGGACGACGACCGCTGAGTCAATGGTGGACGAGGATGATGCTTTGACGGTCCAGAACTCATTGTGTCGATGTGTCCCTTAGGGAGTTGCTCGAAGCATCCCTGCGAATGTCATAAAATCCTTGGGCGCTCCTGGCAAAAAAAAAACACAGCAGGTCGAAGTAGACACTTTAGAGAGGTGCCTATTTTGCCAGTGGCATCCCCCAGGATTTTGTGCGGGCTACAGATTAAGACGTGCGTCTGTCAGACATCATCAAACCTGAGAGGAAACATCAATCACCAATCTCTATATGATATATACAGAGAGAGAGATAAACACGGACAGAGATGTATCTATCTATATAATATGTTTTTACATTACAGATGTTCACACATCCATATTTTTGTAATATACAGATTCAGATCAAGAGAAGTCCGACAGTTCCACTGCGGCACACCGCTCAACCGGCTCATCGCAGGCGAGCAACTTCAACCAGGAGACGGGCGCGTCCGGGTCGCAGCCATTCCCTGGTACTACCGTGATGGACTTTCAAAGATTTTTAGACATTTGTTTGTCTTTCTAGTTTTGAATCAAACCACCAATCAAATAGTCAGTCGAACAATTCAGATAAGTCTATGGAATTAATGAAATCATGCAATCATCAACCTTCATCAAGCAGTTCATCAACCAGTCAATCAAATAGTCAGCTCTTCATGCGCCAGTTTCGAGACTCCGAGACTCCGAGTGCCCGGGTCAGGCCCGACATGGGCAACGGCCCTTTGCGGATGAACTTGCGCAATGAGGAGCAGTGGTTCCAAAACACCTGCGGCTGGGAGCCCAGCGATAGCCCAGTGGAGTGGCACGAAATTGGAGCTCTGAAGTCTCTCTTTGGCCGAGACTGCCGTGGATAGTTGTGGATAGCTCATCACTTCTAGGATTCAGCCATGTTTTTGTGATGATTGCAGACGGCAGCTCCAAATCACATGCTTCAAGCGTTTCAACCGTCAAAGGTGGCAACCCACAAGATTTCCCGCGACTCGCAAGGCGGGAGTGGTGCTATGGGAATAAGGCCTCAAATGGCTAGTCGAAATTGGAGACTCTAAAATGTAACCCAGAAGCAGTGGTCATTTTGGTCATTTTGAGTATGAGGGGACAAAGAAGTGGGGCACCTGTGAAGTGTTGCAAGTTGTACTTTGACGAACCCCGAGAAACAAATCCTTTCAGCTTCCAACGAGAGCAAGACCTTGCCTATTGAGATGTTTTGCCGTGTTTTGCAGACCTGGATTTGAGTTTGTTTATATCCACTCTATTGAAAGTAAACATATATTATATAATATTATATTATATATATATATATTATATAATATTATATATATATATATATATTATTTATTATATAATTATATATATATACAAACAATTTATGCCATTTGTATTTAAATGAATTTGGTATTTTTTTCTGTCTATTGTTGTTGTTTTCTAAGAATCACTTTCACTCTCAGTTTGGGTGATCCGCCTCGCCCGACCACCACCTTGAACAGTTACCGATCAGTCGACTGGCTCCCCAATTTCTGGACAAATCTTGTTGACACCACCAACCATCTGTGATTTCCCTGATTTCTGGTGATTTTTTATATTTTTTCGTGATTTTACCCAACAAACATGGGGGATTTCTGGTGATTTTTTTCGTTTTATCCCCACAAGATGGGTCCTTTTCGAGTCATCAGGGAGTTCACCCGGCGTCGTCGAAGGCCACAGGTGCGGTGGCCATCTGGTCTCTCCGATGTGGATACCCTCTGGTAAACTAACATAGCTATTGAAAATGGCCATTTATAGTGGATTTACCCATTAAAAATTGTGATTTTCCATAGCTATGTTAAATTACCAGAGGGTAGATATGGTGCTCATATGTATAATTTTCATGTAATGATATGTAATGATACATGATTTAGGGGAATTTGTGGTCTTGTTAGCTTGATCGTTGCAGTTGCTACATGTCGTTCCAATTTCACCCCTACTGGGGCATGGGACAAGATCAGGCACACCAAAGCTGGATGGTTCGCAAGATGACAAGGTTTTGTGGATGCCCCGCAAAAAATGACCCAGACTCAGACCTTTTGGTGAACATCACCCTTTTTTATATGGTGAATTCCTACACTCATCCAGTAGATTGAAAACTATGTTTTTTTTCAAGATTTTCCCCAATTTTAGTGGGGATTCATTGAAATTTCCATATTCTATCTCAGGATGATCATATTTTGCTAGGTCCTTTTTATGGTCAATTGCTATTTTCATGGGTAAATTTTTACCAGGCCAGTACCGCGGATGGCAGCCAGTTGCCACTCTGGTGCAGCGAGAGTGGTGAATCTTCACCAGGCCCCACAACTGATCTTTTCAATGGGAAACCTTGGAGTTTTAGTGGTAACACTGCGTTTTTGTTCCCTTTTCAAATGGGAACATGTGCTGTGTTTTACATAGCACTGTTGGTGATAAACATTGGGGATTGTAGGGATTGTTTCTGGGAAATGGTGATGTAAAATGATATCAATAACACATATGTTTATATATAGTGGGGACACAATTAACAAAAAAAAGACGTGATTTTGAACAGTGGATGGTCACCAGGGATGCAACCGTCCATTTGGACTTTGGTATCCGCATAGGTCATGATTAATTCGACCTTCTTTCATGTTTGGTCTGACCTCACAAGGGATGCTTGGGAAATGTTGGGCCAAAGATGACACGTTTTTTTGTGGTTTGGGAATGATTCGCCCAGAGAAATGTTAAGCGGAGTGAATGCGGGGATGGGTTCAACAGTTTTTTTTCTACATTGCCATTGCCATCCCATATTAAAATGATTCCGGCATCATTCTTGATGGGTACAGGGGTATCAGGATTTAGACTCATAAACAATTCGCCACACGGATTTGGGTCGAAATGGGAATGGACCACCAATCTCTGGCTATTATTCCCATGTATCTCTACACTCTACACCAATGGACCGGGTTCTGAATTTTGAGACACTCAGTGAGAATTTGAATATGGACATCGCATCGGAACTTTGGGTTTTGTGCGATGATTCTGATTGGAATAGGGGTGTTCAATGAATAGATATCATTTTGATCACTGTTTTTTCATCACAGACACTTCCCAGTGAACAACTAAGAGGCAACTGATACTCAATGGCTCAATGGCATAGCAGCAATCAGTTGGTCCTGGTCGGGGCAGTCGCAACGCAGGCTCCACCCGTCGCTTCTCCACGCCAGTGCTGGCTGAAGCGCGCTTTGATGAACCCTCCAGCGGCTGGGACTCGACCATCCATGGTGGGATGGGATAGGCTTCAAGGATCATCTCACCATGGGATGACCTAACCGTGGGCGCCACTGGTGGTTTTTGGGATGACCCACTTAAGGGTAAAACCGGTTTTCAATGCTCGGGAAATCACCAGGACATACAGGACACCCCATCCCTCAAAAATTTGGGACCGCTGCGAAGGCGATCGCTTTTTTAGAGGCACCATGGAATATATGGGAAGAAAGCTGAGGTCGGAGGGATCAATTGAATGCAATCCGACACAAGAGGTTCTGCCAAATCCGTGATGTATGAGACACCGGCAGAGAAAAGCATCCGAGATTCGAAGGAAATCCTACCCCACCCCATCAGGACCTGTCATATTTGGAGTCATGAGCCCATGCGCCGATGATTTGGAAAATTTAACGTAGCTGTGGAAAATTTTCCAATTTTTAACGGGTCATCAGTTTTATATATGTTTATCATCTATAAATGAGTCATTTGCCATAGCAACGCGATGTCGCTATGTTAAATAACCCAGACCTGCCGATTCCGAATCGCCCCAGGTTTGCAGACGGAGGCGGAAATGTGGCGTCTTTGGTCTGCCAAGGATCGGAGGGAATTTTTTGTCGCTGACTTGGCAGTGTGTCAAAACCTTGTACCCCTGGTGAACATCAAAATAGCTGGTAAATGGATGTTCATCCCACTAAAAATGGTATTAATAGGTATTGATCCATACCCATTTGGTGGATCTAGTGGTGAAACAGCGTGGGCAAGGTAAATGTTGAGCGATCAGCTTTCCGAACGGAAATATAGTTCCAAGTTGGTGCTTTGAAGTATTTTTAGAACATATTACACACTCTCAAGAAATGGCATAAGATTCTCCCGGAGTCATCCTTTGGGATGTTTGGGGTTGCCACCCAGAATACAATGGTTCAGCCTAATTTCGGAATCACGATTTTGCGGCATCCCAACATTTCTTGCATGCTTAAACTCCCAGTTGTTGTTGGTTAAAATCCAATTAATTGGATGGTAGAAATCCCAATCGTTGTTGGTGAAATTCCATTTTTGTTTTGGATGGTTAAGTTCTGAATTGTTGTTGGTGGTTTGGAAAAAAAAACATATTTTTTTTCCATATATCGTGAAGAGTCATCCAACAGATCCAACCGACGAATATTTTTCAGAGGCTCAACCACCAACCAGGACTTGTTGTTGGTTACCCTCTGGTAATTTAACATAGCTATTGAAAATGACTCAGTCGAAATAGTGGATTTTCCCATGAAAAATGGTGGATCTTTCCATAGTTATGTGGCTGTTTACCAGAGGGTAGATCACCATCCCATTTTGAATCCCCATGATCATCCAGCTCGTGAGGATTTTCCGCTGACGTCTCGCCGTGCCGATCAGGACCGGCCGGATGTCGGGGATGGGGATGTGAACATTGGGAAAACCCTGGGTGGTAGCGTCCAAAAAGTGGCAATTCTTCATAGGGCCATAGGGAAAATGATGATGATATAAGATTATATAAGGATATAAGGCGCAGATTTAGGGGTGGCCTATTTTCAGAGATAGATATTTGAATGAAGTCTCTGCAATTGTTGGACTCCACGAGTCTTTATTTGGGTGACCACAAAGGAGACGGTTCACCGTCGAAATCCACCAGGGGGACCAACGGTGAGGATTCGAAAGCGCTGGATTGCGGTTTCCTCAGCCATGGGTTGCTTTCAGGAGTCATCTCGAGAATGGGCGAAAATTAACTACTACTAACTATCCCAATTTCAACCAATAACGAAAAATCGTATTTAGCTGTGATTTAGTCAACAATGGTGAGTTCCAATGTGTTGTCCACTCCTCCAAAACACCTCTTTGGATGTTTAATTCAAATTAAATCAATCAAATCTCCATATTTCTTTTGGGTCAAGTCTTCAAATGTGGACCATGTGGACCATGTTTTGTCCTGGATGATACCACATCAGGTAGCGCCCAAGAGTTTGCCTCGCTCACCAGCACATGCCTTCCACAGGCGGGGGGATTCCTCAACCAGTTGGGGGATTTCCCAGCCGCCAGGTTTTCATTATACGGCTATTCCCATGTTTATATCATGAAATCACCATGACATCACCATGAAATCACCATGAAATCACCATGAAATCACCATGAAATCACCATGAAACCACCATGAAACCACCATGAAATCACCATGAAGTGATCATTGAGGCGGACGAAACGATCCTGGAAGACGAGGAAGCTCCGCAAAGCTGGCGCAATGAAAGTGTCCTCTAAGGTGGCTAGGAAATCCCCCGAACTCATGGAGGGTTGAATTGGAAAAAGCATAGGAAAATTTACGGGAACATGTGGGAAATCACCGAAGTAAATGGAGGGTTGCTGGGAAACTCAAGTAATGGAGGATTCTCCACTGCCATGATTGGAGGACTCTGCGGAGGCTCAGTCCTGTCTACGACGGTCCCACGTGCCGCCCGTGGAAGGTGCTGCGGGTGCTGCGAGAGATCGCAGTGGAACCATGAATTGGGAGATGAAGCAACAAAACTTGTCAAGAAGTGGGATTTTAACCACAAGACTGGGAAACTAGATAACAAGACTAATCACACCTGGAGATTAAGTAAGATTTATTCAACAATATATATATATATATATATTATAAATAGTCCACAGAAAGGGTAGAACAAACAAAACTGTGATCTCGTTGCCCAACGAAGCTATCCACTTGTGCTGGAAGCAGAGTCTGATCAACTCTGTGTACCTGCTTTTAAATGCCAACTTTCAATTTCCTGATGGCGACCGGCTAAGCCTAGAACCGGAAACAATCTGTACTTGTCCTGGCAGGATTTTGACCCAGGAAACCTCAAGGCATCAATTTTGTCGCCATCATAAAGTTCCAGTTCAGAGCAATGCACTTTCTCCATATCAGCAATGTGTGTGTGTGTGTTTGTGTTCATATGTACGTACAAATTCGTATAAAGACTTCATAAATATGTATGTATGTATGCATGTATGTAATGTAATGTAATGCAATGCAATGCAATGTAATGTAATGTAATGTAATGTAATGTAATGTATGTATGTATGTATCAATGTATCAACATGCATCATGTATATACCTAGAATTTGGCGACTGAATATCCCAGAACTCATTGTTTGGGTGTGGATCAATATAAAATTCCCTTTGCCAAAAATGGATAGTGAAACAAAAAAAATGTACCGCATCTATAAACGTGCCCCAGATTATTTTAGGTCTGCTGAGTCTTGAATATTTGCCCCTTCCCGTTTCACCTCAACGTTTCGCCACGGTTCTCGCTAGATTCAGTATCTTGCTCTGCGCTGGTCGAGCAGATACGTGGAGCTCTGCAGAAGGTTGGTCGCAGTGTGGGGCCAGGGATAGTTGGATCGGAATGCATTTTGAACTCTTTCCTGAACCCCCTCAAAAATTGATTTGGGAGATCATTTTCACGCTGGAATTGGCAAATTTCAGATTCCATGTCAGAGTTCGGGGAACTTGGTATGTCAAAAATTGGGATATGACTACATTAGAAAATGAGGAGCTCGCAAACAAATAATTTGATTTTGTTCAAAGAAAAAATATTCAACATCATTCAGCCGACAAGATGGATTTGTAGATATTACCAACGCACATGGGACTCTAGCCAAAGTAAATGTAAATATAGGATTTCCAAGGATTTCCAACATCTAGGAATTTCACCCCAAAGAGAACAATCTGACCAAAGCGTACTGGAGTAGATGGGTCTATCCAAAACGGGGCACCACAGAGTCTCTTTCATCATTTTTTGTCTATGGCAATGAATGAGTAAGGGACGCATTTGGTGCTTGGGGTTTTGATGTTTGTGGCATACCCGATTGCTTTCATTTGGGCATGCGTCAAAAACCGTTGGGCCAGCGAAGCTTCCGATGTCCATAGCCACTTCGATACTAAGAAACCAAGGAAGGATTAGGAGACCACTCACTCTTAGTTCTACTCATGGGGGAACAGAATTTTGAGAACCACAAGTTGTTGTCAATATTCAAGGCTTTCTTGTTGCTTGTATCCCTTACTCTCTTGGTGTCAATATGCACTTGGTACCTTTAATTGGTCAATTTTCCGCGTTTATCTTACCGTCCAGCCAGCTGGAGAATCGTGATTTGAAACATGGATGATATCCCATTTTACTGTCGACGATGATGACCAACCCTGAGGTTTTTGGTATCCTATTCTCAAACCCAAGCGGTTCCATCGAAACTTCAAAGTTAGAATTCTATGGATTCGATTCAACTACTCAACAATGACCATTTGATTTTCAGTATGTTTGTTCTAATTTTTCACAATTTCTGGGAAGATTTCATCATCCAACGTTGGTCATTCTTGAATATACACATATATATATAATATACACATATATAATCATATAAATATATATAGATATAGATATTGTATATATATATAATATTAATCATCCCAGAATCTGGGGTTGACAGGCTCTGGCAGATGATAACCTGGAGAAAGTTGTGGTTGGAGTCCCCGAGCCCTGCGTGGGGGATGTTTTTGGTCGTCCGTGGACTGTCCGAGTAATAAACGATCCATCTTGAGTCCTTTATTATTATTACTATTATTATTATTAGTAGTAATTATTATGATTATAATTCTGATTGTTATTACTATTATTATTATTACTATTATTATTCTTACTAGTACCCATAGGATTGTATGCTATATATGGTAACATTTACCATCAATATACCCCCAATGTTAGCATATATACCAGCACCATGGATCCTATGGGGTAGTAATTATTATGATTATGATTGCTATGATTATTGTGATCATTGTGACGATAATTATTAATTATTTTTTTTATTTTTATTCGCACGATAATCTTTTCTTGTTATTAGATATTACTTTTTGTTCTGATTATTGCTTTTAAAGATAGTATAGTGTCAAGGAATCCATTTTGGGTTTTTGATTTTATAACTCCAGAGCATGACGCCAACTTGTGACGTCACAGGATTGCTGTTTTTTCTTGGGCGTTTCTTGGGAATGTAGAGGATCCGTCATGGTCATGATCTATCTCAACAATTGTAGATCATCAAATGCTGTTTTTTCCGGGCTTTGGGCTTCCTAATATGGGAAGCAGCGAAGCCGGCACACTGATTCTTACAGGATCCTCAATTGGTTGCTGGTTTAACCTTGGTTTCCCTGTGCAGACATGACTATGGGGTCAAAATAAAGCCCTTAAAATTGGGTAGGTGAACATACCCAAATAGTCCATCCTTGTCCATGCTGTTTCATTACTGTACTTCTCAGCCACAACTTCATGCCACAATTCATCACTTCTCAGCCTGCAGTAGCCACCATGGCATGAAATTGAAACCAGAAACATCATTTGGATCTGTCTGAACTGGCAATGTCCACATCTTGTCAGAGGTCATGGGACATGGACATATGATTTTCTCCACCATGAGTGTTTTTTGGGTTCTCAGCATCTTCAGACAAAATCAATTATGTCAGATTGTTGGTCATATAAGTTATATCTGTTTACATCACATTGTATTCCCATTGTATTCAGATTATATTCCCATACGTTGCATTCTGATTTTATTTAAACTATATTGGATATGTACAGTACATAATATGCCAATCTTATTCCAAGATCAATTGGTTCCATCATATTCTCATCACATTATATCATAATTTATAACGGATACAGGTTCCATCATGATAAAGTGGGTTATACAAGTATATATATATATGATAAACTCTGCCTTTATGATAAAATTGATTATATAAGCTATATCATTCATATATTTGATAATATTCGTTACGGTTATATATACCCTCTGGTAAACTAACATAGCTATGGAAAATCACAATTTTTAATAGGAAAACTCACTATAAATGACCATTTTCAATAGCTATGTTAAATTACCAGAGGGTATATATACATATACATATATATATATATATACATGGCTATGGGTCAATACCTATAGATACATTTTTAGGGGGATGAACATCCATTTACCAGCTATTTTGATGTTCACCAGGGGTACAAGGTTTTGACACACTGCCATATGAAAAATTGGTTATCATATTCCGATCTTATTCAAATCATACGCCCAGGTCCCCGACGCAAAACCGCAGTGTGGATCTGAAGACGTCCGGCTGCTCTGGAGCCACCAGCGGTGCTGAGAAAAGGGCATTTCATGGCGATTTGCTGGAGATATGGGGATGGGTCAAAACCCTTGTACCCCTGGTGAACCCGAAAATAGCTGGGATTTATGGATGTTCATCCCACTAAAATGTATCTATAGGTATTGACCCATAGCCATATCATTGGGAATCCTAGCTTTTTATTGGCCTCAAAATGCCTCAAATCTTCTTTGCTTCTCTTGGATCTTGAACGAGATCGACTCGATATTTCTTGATCGTAAACTGTGAACGAAGACTTGTGCACGACGCCTTGGCACCTTGGTTCTGCCCTGCAACATGTCTAGGTCCGCGGAAACTCAAGGGTTGAAGATCTCTCCAGATCCGCAAAATTCAACCTATTTCTACATTGCCCATAGGATCCATGTATGGTATATATGCTAACGTTGGGGGTATATTGATGGTAAATGTTACCATATATAGCATACATGGATCCTATGGGTTGCTAAGTTCACCTGGCAATGGGAAATTCAAACTATCTAGGGATGTTTTAGACACTACAGGGGTCGATGTTTCTTGCTAAACATCTCCACCATCTCCGATGTTTTTTGGACACGGCAGTTTGGCGAGGTTCTGATCATGCTCGACTGGGATGTTGGGCATCTCAGGGGATTGGCATGGGGCCATACCCAACCAGTAGAATGGGATGGGATAGGGCTATTCTTCTACTAGATTTAAGTTACATTTGTGGATTTGGCCAGTCATGTAGCATGATGACGGTCGTTTTTCTTTTTTTCTACCCGATTGATAGACAGCAGGAGCAGTTTTTTTTTTGCGGTTCTTAGGACATGAACTTGGATCAATGTTGTCCTTGGTAGGGGGATTTGTTGAAAATAACATCGCCCAGAAGCGGTCCTTTGTTGGGGAATGACAGACCACAGCCCACAGATGGCACCGTTTCAGGATACCGTTTTGCCAACGACATGGTTGGCCAGCAAACCCTGGTTTCGGGCATGGGTGAACAAACAGGCTGGGCTGTGCTGGAGGGATTAGCCTGTTGCATTGGTAGAACATGATTGAGGTCAATGGTAAGTCAGATTTCAGCCATTTATGCTATCAAAGAATCATGAATCCAATAGCCGGGACACTCGATTTTGACTTCTAGATTCTTAGATGGAGCAAAATGGTTGTATCTTTCCCATCATGCGACTTCTGGGAATACTCTGGTGGATCTTTCATTGGAAAGTCCCACAGTCCCAAAGCACATGGCCCTAAATCACCTAAATCCTTCATTGATCATACGTAGGTGATGAAAAACATCATTTCCATTCCATACATAAATACATATACACGTCGGGTGATTTCCTCTCAAACGCAGAGATGATTATATAAACTCCGCTTTCTGGTGATTAAAGATGATGAAATGACCCACACACACACAGAGACAAGGTGTATCACATCCATTCCCATTTTGAAGCTTTTCGATGGTTGTGGATTATTCATGAACATCAAGATTTTCCCATGGCTGCAACCATTTGGAGGTCACTACTAGACTAGACTTCCCCATTTCCATAAAAATTGCCGGCGAAGTCATGTTCAATCCCAATTCGTGCTGTTTTTTTTTCATCTTCACATCGTAAAGCGTCTTAAACCATCTAATAGATCATCTACAGTAATAGATCATCCAAACAATCCTCCATTTTTTTGGGATCTTTCTCCTTAGCCATTTCCATATGGCTATGGATCAATACCTATTAATACCATTTTTAGGGGGATGAACATCCATTTACCAGCTATTTTGATGTGAACTACAGGGGTACAAGGGTTTTGACCCACTGCCATATGGAAATGGCTAAGGAGAAAGATCCCAAAAAAATGGAGGATTGTTTGGATGATCTAGGTATTAATAGGTATTGATCCATACCCATATTTCCACCCCAACACTGTTTGGTGGCCCAGTTTCCAGCCCACGTTTCCCTCCCGTGCAGGCGGCATGTCCCGAGCTGGCGCATCAGCTCATCGATGCCCAGGACGCCGAGGCCCTGCAGGAGATCGACCTGGCAGCGCCTGGGAAGCACCGCTGAGTCAGCGGCTTTTTTAAGCGATGCAACCAGGGCACGGCCCATAGAAATAGATGGTTTACCTATGAAAAATGGTGATGTTCCATATGGCTATGTTAGTCATAACCAGAGGGTAATGGGATAAAAGTATGGCTTCTTAATGGTTACTGTCTATGGCTTATGAAAATCGGTGATTATAGGTTATTAATGATGACTAATGTGGGTAAAACAATACCATAAACCACCCATTTTCCTGGGAATGGTAACCATACCACCAAAAAAAAAAGGTGATGACTGGGGCACTAGTCCGACTAATAGATTCTCCATTTTTTGGATGATTATAGTTCATGGAGATTGGATGGAGATTGGATAGATATTCGATGGATTCTGCGACATCCTCTATAATTAGTTGGGACGGATATGAGATGGATGATTATAGTTCACATGAATGTAACATCCCCTCATCATGAGATGCAGTGGATGGACAAGCCATCCTGCACCAGTTGGTGACTATTGGTAACTATGAAACACTGTAAATGATGGGATTGTAATGGGATAAACCATCTACCACTGATAGGAAGAGGATTATCATTGGATATCATTGCAGAGTTTATTTGTCGATGCTTGTATTAGACGGATATTAGTATACAGATATAGATTTCTAATGTTATGTAGTAGTCCATAAAAGATATATAGAATATACTATGATAATATAATATATTTTGTGTAGCTACAACACGGATATTATAATGGATGTTTGAATCGATATTACAGTAGAATGGATATTATATGGATGATACTACAGTATAAAGGTATATACAATATCTCTTGATCATTGGATTATCACTATAATGTAGGATTATCATTGAATATTTGTTATCTGTATATATTAATGATGACAATCCAATAATGATTTTTATGTGGGATCGATAAAGAACATTCTCCAGACATAGATTTAGTCAATGGATATGGATATTGTATTTTATTATGGATGATTATAGATATTATAATGGACATGACATGTGGATGTTGAAATGGATGGTTTATGGATGGTTTTATGGATGGTAGATCTGACCATCAATCAACATAATCAACAATCCGAATGGACCTGAATAATATATTTGTATGGATAATATATATATATATATCTATAATATATATATATAATACATATATATATATATATATATAATATATATATAATACATATATATATATATATATATCTAATATATATATATATATATACATATTATATGTATATATATATACACATAAACGATAGAATCATAAGTCTGAAATTGAATCTATGGATAATCTATAAGATTTACAATAGTGATAAATACACTCTATACTGCATTAATTGATTAATGTATATATTATATGAATATAGATATCAGATATTAGACATGTAGATATTTTGTGGATAATTCATTAAGGTATTAGATCTACAAGATATAATTATCCGCGAAGTAGTTTTAGATATCTATATAATATTTCCTGAACAGTAATATCCCTATGGTGGACATAAAAATTGCTGGTAAATGATGGTGAATGAATTTCTTTTCCCTGAACATCGCAAGTGTCGCACATCCATAACCTACAATATATTTTTGAATTTTGGGTCTACTATACATTTGTCCATAATGTATATATATAATTATATCATACTATAATATCTAAAAGCTGATGAAATGGCGCACATCAAAAGGATTTATGGATGTTCATTTGCCTGAAAAGTGCAAGGACATTGATTCGTAGCCATGAGAAAACTCCCAATCAGACGCCACGAATCAGCACTTAGATTTCCCTAATCAGCGACTACGATTATGCGTAGGAACCGGAAATGGAATGTGTAGTCGCAGCGATTTTGGAGAAATCATTTCGGGATGCTGTGTAATATGTGTAATAGACAGGATGGCCTTAAATGTTTCAGCACTGGCATAATTTACATCAGGGCAGGGTGTTTTTGTTCCTGATTTTCCATATAGGCAGATTTTGGATGATGTGAGCAAGTAGAGTCTGCTGGTTCAACTACTATTCAGTTCATGTTGACTAACTCAAATGGTTGGATTTAAGGAGCAAACTATGGGAAGATTGATTGAACCAACTAAATCCAACTAAAAGATAAAAGGCTTTAGCCATCAAATGGGGACGAAAAAAGACTTCGATCGACTGGTTGGTGGCGTGGCCGCAGTAAAAGATGGGCATAACAGGATAATTAGAATCCATGGGAAATTCTACCAACATGTGGATTTTCAGATGATGAAAAGAACTCAAAGAGGGATTGGTCGACAAAGCGAAAGTTACCCTCAGTCGATGGAGATTCACCGAAACATTGGAAAATGGGGGTGATAAATCAGCAACTGAGGCCTGCGAGTTTCTGGAGGAAATCCACCGTGGGGCGCCCTGAGAAATTCCCGAACGATGTGTCGTAGGAGATGGATGTGATCGGGATATTTCACCAAGAAACATGGCAAGATTCACGAACGAAAGAGTCGTAGAGTCGACTCGGTGTGTTTCTTGAATATATATGGCGTATTGTCCATTTGTCCATGGCGTATTGTGGAAGAATCTCCTCAAATCATCCATGGCATCAATTTTCATGGCCAGTTTCCCCATGGAAAACAGCCATTGCTGGATAGCCACATCGTTGAGGCTGGGGCCAGGTGGTTTGCATCACCCTGGCCCAGAGGCCATGGGTCCAGCAGTCACGGTCTCGGTTCGAAGCGTGCGAGCTGTGCGAGCTGTGCTGGAGATGGCTGGGGATATGCTGGAGATTTACCATTTTTGGGGGTTCTAGCTGGGAAAAATTCATCGGAAAATATGGTAGAATATGGAAAGTCCCGGAACTAAGTGGGCACAACCATGTTTGATGGTAACCGGGGATATGATGGGTTATTACCGAAAATAGAAGGAACATATCAATGATGGTGAAAATAATGATGTACCGTATATATATATAATATAGTGGAATTACATGGGATTATATGGGATTTACCCTCTGGTAATCAAACATGGATGGCTTTGAAATCCACAATTTTTTTAATTGGCATCTATAGATGGGAAAATCATCGAACCTTTTATGGTCGATTTTTCTGCAAGCCACGGAGCTGATGAATCTTCTGTTCCTTCCTAGTACTACCCATGCCATAATAAACACCTGGATGAGTTTTCCCCCACCTGCCAGGTGAGGGTTGTTAGATTTTATGTCAGTTGCCTCCTCCTGCCTCGTCCTCCTCCTCCTCCTCCTCTCCTCCTCGTCCTCCTCGTCCTCCTTGTCATCCTTGTCGTCCTTGT
>Ga0126342_10001028_pt1 | contig 36490 bp, 28 predicted proteins | sample Cyp1metagenome_FD_92528 | JGI IMG/M metagenome (GOLD analysis project Ga0126342, IMG submission 92528) | Coral microbial communities from Lord Howe Island, Old Settlement Bay, Australia - Cyphastrea 1 metagenome | ecosystem: Host-associated > Invertebrates > Cnidaria > Coral ... | reverse complement strand
ATAGTAATATATATATATACAATAATATATATAAATATAATATATATAATAATATATATATAATAATATTTTTTATAATATACATAATTATATATAATAACATATATAATAACATATATAATAACATATATAATAATATATATAATAATATATATAATAATATATATAATAATATATATAATAATATATATAATAATATATAAATATGTAATATTTATAATAATATATAATAATATATAATATCTAATATATGTATTATATATCTATATCGTTATCTATCGTTACTAATTAATTATAGTCATGCATTTGAGTGCTGGAATGGTTTCGTTGTCTTCACACCTTTGAAGTGGTGTGCTTTCTCCGGCGCAGCCAAGGCTGGCACTACTCCGGCAACATGAGCTGTGCCACTGACAGCGGCTGCACCTGCGAATCGGATGAACTCGCCTGCACGGACCCAGAGATGGATGAGATCGGATGATATCGGATGGCAATGCGAGTTGTTGGTTGTTAGTTGTTAGTTTGCCAATTTGTAGTTGGGAAACTTCAATGTTTCAGGTGAAAGAGATTCATTGAATGTGATTCAATCTGTCTCGCAGGATTCAGCTGGAAAGACTGAGTGCTATGCGAAGGAATGGTACGGAGAATCCTGCTACTTGTAGCAACGTTTATTACCCGAAGTGCAGACGTTAGTGGCATCACCGACCCCTTGTCATCATCTGAAAACAACCCCAACCCTAGATCTGAGACTAGTCGCAGACCCTGAAAGTCAAATGACTCATTTTACCAGCCATAGTGATAATCCATGATAATCCAGTCCCAGTAACATGATTTTTTTCATAAGTCCCTACAGGACTTTCTGGGATATCCAGAGTTGGAAAAAAATTGGCGAGGCCCTTTGACGTGCAACTACGACACGGAGAACTGGTGCTACCGCGTAGGAGAGATTTTCGGTTGATCCCGGCACTGAAACTCTATGAATTTGGTACCCTCCGGTAGTCAAAGCTGACAATGGAAAATCCATGAAGATCCCTTAAGCAAGTGATTTAAATTGGAGGTTATCTAAGTTATCTATATCAATCTATAAATAAGGGATTTTCGATCCACATTTGATGACACCAGCACCAGCTACAAGTCTTCTGCCCGCAACACAGGATTCGACTCTCAAGGCTTTATGACGTGGACCGAGTACTGCTACACCAAGACAAGCGGCTTGCTGCCGACATCTGAAGGGTGTCAGGAAACATAGCTGGGACATCACCAATAAATAAGTGTAGGATTTTAACGGGACATGCATGTCCCATTCTGTTCTGGCCGGCTTTTTTTGAATTGGAAAAGACCAAATCGACCCACACACCGGTTTGTTCGCCAAATATCCCGACAGAATTGCGCATCAGTACTTTTGCTTTCGAGCTGTGGTTGAAACATGTGGATACATGTGGGATCATGTGGGATTGTCTGGAAATGGTCCCTATTAATTATTAACTTATTATATCATATAAAACTAAATAAAATATGGCGATTTTATATGATTTTATTGTATTCCCCATTTTCAGTCAAACCTCCAATGTTGCGTCTGTTTTTTGCGAGGAGGCTCTTGGCTCTGGCTCTGAGGTGCAGATGATTGGTATTGCCCAGTGATTTGCAACGAGGACACGGCCAAGACCTGTGGATCTGGTGATTTTGCAGAATGTGTCCCGTTGACAGACACTCTGACAAGCTGTTTTGCTATCCCAGATGCTCCATGGTGCTGGAATATTTACCAATATTCACCATGATTTCCCTACAAAACTGGGTCATTTTTGGGGTCGTTATGTAGGTAAATCTTCCAGCACCATGGTTCGCATCTGGGGGCAGGGACGCGGATGGAATCGGACGGATGACGGAATCGGGGGGGCCCCAGTGCTGATTGATGACTAGATGGGATGGAAATCCTCATTGAGAAGTTTGATGAATGATGAATGTCCATGGAATTTCAGAGATAGATTTGGGATTTGAATGGATTTGAGTCGTTCATGGTTTTCATCGTATTTTCATAGCTTTCTTCCCTCGTCTCAGAAACCGCTCAAACTGAGACATTCAGGCAGCGCCTGTGACAGCTGAAGTGTGTAAAGCCTCAGCGTGCATCTGGATTTATTTCATCAACAATGATTGCTTTGTCGGGGTTGAATTGGGGACCCCCAAATCATCCAAGTTGGTCCCTTATAGAGTTCTTGATAGGAAAACCGATGGTGTTTGGCACTAATCTTGAGAAACCCCCTTGAAAACCATCAATCATTGAACCAAAAAAATGGGCGACTGAGGACGAATGCCCAGAGATTTGCACCTCTGACCAGCAGACTTGCTGGGTGGCCAACTATGACACCTCATGTGCGAGTCATCCATGGTGATCCCCCCATGAAAATTGGGATGATGAATAGTCAGCCAAGTTTTTGAAGGAATCCCGTTCTTGATGGATGACATGGTGGATACCCCATATACCATCTGACCAATGGCACAAATGGGTAACGGCCTAGGGCGTCTCTTTGTGGGGACGCCCTTGCCAGAACGCAGGCAACTACTTGAGTGGCACTGACAAGTGCTGGCCAAAGGACCAAGACTGCCCCTGTGGTGAGAACACCGAACTATGTATCTTGGCGACCATACGGATCTTTGAGACCAACGCCTGAATAAGATTCAGAAGTGCTACATTGGCAATTATCGTCACATCAAGCCATGCCACTCAACTGCACCTCCAGGCACCTTTGATGGCTGGTCATATTGCGAGTCAAGCTACTATGGTTGCCCGCTGGTTTGCGCAGCGGATGAGAAGTACTGCTACCCCATGTCCTTCACGCCTGAAGGCTTGGTCCATGTCCATCCCAAGGGAGAGATAGGCCATGGGGATCAGGCAGCTGGGGGTGCCTCAACAACTATTAATTGTTAATATATGTTTATATGTTAATAATTGTCAATATATGCTAGTCATGGATAGTCATGGCATTGTCTTGCAAAACATCAGGGTGCAGCAAGCCCCAAATCACCTTTCAGTGATGCTCCATGGCTTTCTCCCATGGGAGCGGCCCGTCGCGTAGGTGAATACGACGCTCAGCAGAAAAGTCTGTGACGATTGGAGTGATCCAGCTGTCAGTGCCAGGTCCTCTGAAAAATCATGGTTGAATCCATCAACATGTATAGAATTATAGAGACAATACAATTGTATCAATGTATCAATGTGTGTAATTATAATGAACATCAATGAACTATGTATGAATTGTATCAATATCAGATTATGTATGAATATGTATACTAGAATGCAGTTGTATAATGTTATAATTATATATATACACATATTTATAACACTTGAGTCATAATATAATATAATATAATATAATATAATATAATATAATATAATATAATATAATACACTATAATATAATACAATATAATATAGCATATTATGTAATACAATACTAATAACATATAATAACACATACTCCATTAAACATAGTGTGTTTCATTGATTCTCAGCAGACCAAGCCTTGGCGGATTCCATGGTGACCGATGGTGACCTGCTCAGAGTAAGGATTGGGATGCACCTGTCCAAGAATCCTGTGCGAAATTGAATGCCACATGTCCTTGTGGTGCGAACGCCAAACCTTGCAAATGGACGGATGAGTGGGGTCTCGAAGAGGACGGCCGCGGACTTGCGGACTTGGGGATCAGTTTTCCAGGCTTAAAAAAAATGGTCTAGAATTTTGGGAGAATGACATGAAGATGAATGGCAAAAGCAATTGAGGAAGATAGTTTGCAACATCATTTCAGTCCATCCACATTTTTCTTCGACCCCAGTTGACCCATCAGGGCAGATCTCTCTCCGTGAGATTCCAGGAGTGGTGCTTCGCAGAAGTTGAATCATGCCCGGTCACCTGCACGTCGGACCAGAAGAGGTGTTTCTTGGTGCCACCTTAGTTGCTGGACGCCACTTGAAGCATTTGAAGCCCTGAGGCCCTGAAGAATCTACAGTGGACGGACTGCACGGAGACATAAAATGACCACCTGAATCCACCTGAATCCACCTGATTGTTTGCTTCACTTGACAGTCCATCAAGAGCCATTTAAGTGACCCCAGTGTGCTGGTAGCTGATGCGTCTGCCAGGCTTAAAAACTCTGTGGTAAGCCCAATGCCATCCCCAAGTCATCACCATTTGGCTTAGATTCCAGCCATCCATGGGTCATGTGGCGGGGGGATCCCACATTCTCCCCCCCAAAAAAGCCACAGGTCTTTCTCCACTTTTTGGACCCTGAAAAAAAATGTGGGACAAATGGCCACCCATTGGTTTTTTAAGCATGCTGGAGCATCCTCCAAGGCTACCAGACAGATTACAACTCCTCCGGATATCCGGAGAGATTCTCTGAGAGCTGCGTCTCGCAGGTGGGGGCAAAAATGACAACCCATGACATGCCCTTTATCTTAATAGATCAACCAAGACATGTGGAACAACTATGAAAAACTATGAAAACAAGCTTGTGATTATTGAATATTGATATATATATTATATATATATATATATTAATTATATTATATTGATATGATTTGTGTAAAGACATGATATTCCATTTGAAGACACTGAGGCAAATCCGAGGTTCCCTGCATCTATTTTCGAGTTCGGTGGTGGACATGGACCGTGCCAAAGTTGACACACACGCACACACACGAGCACGCTGCATACGTTTTGATGATCAGTAGGTCCGAAATAGGCTCTTTACAACAGGGTGGGTAGGCTATACCGGCTATACCCCAACGAGTAGTACCCCTGAGTAGATGTGCATGGCTTGCCTAGCCTCCATTCCTTTCTTTGGCATTCTTCCAAGATTAGATGCTTCGGATGCTTCATGTTCCGCAGACCCGGTCGTGCCCGTGCGGAACAAACTCTCAAGAATGCTACGACCCAATCTTTGGCGAGACCTATTGCTATCCCTTGGCAGACTTCTGGTTGCTTGGACCTATTCGACTTGGTGTTTCATGACCCATGAAAGTTATATATTAATATTGTTAATTGGGACTTCCAGCAGCTGGTTGAGGATCATTATATCCATGCGCTCAGAACCTGGTCCGAAGGTTGAAGGAAGCGCTTAGCTGCCCTTTGTACTGTTCCGACTCGGAAGACTACTGCTACATTCCCAGCTACGATGCCAAGGGCAATTGGATCAAAACAACGGTGGGGGCTGCAGTGTGAAACTGTGAAACGCAGGGAGTCTGGGGGCTACAGAAGTGTTTCATGTGCAAGCTAGATCAACATTCTGGGTCTGTTCAACCTGTCTCAATCGGCCTTTCTTCCAAATCTATTACTCCTGGTTGAAGTTTGTCTGGGGTGATTGACTGGGATGATCTATTAGGATTATTTGGATATTGCAGAGCACAGATGGATTAGATAATTCATTGGCAAAATTCCATGTTGGTCTTTTTTTCATGAGTGTCACTTTGCGTCAACTATTGCGAAGAATGTGATATGAAAGAATGGTCTACACCGCAGCACAAGTGGATCATGATAAGCTCGGCGGCCGCAGATTTGTAAAGACCTTGAGGAAGTCCCGAAAGATGAATTAAGATCATAGACGAGCATAGATAAACCATGATGAACCTATCCCTACTATATCTATATATACAGTTTTGATATGTTTTGATGGCATGTTGCATGTTCCTTTTCTGTTATAGGACCCCTGCATTTGAAGAGATGGAATCCCCACATTGAGGCCCAAATGCCCGGTTTTTCGCTCAGCAAGGGCAGCATTTGACCTGCTAAATTTGTTGATTATCCCCTGGTAATCTAACAGTTTGCGAACTGGAAAATCACAAAATTGGATACCAATTTTTATAAATCATATAGTGATATATATATATATGTTTGCAAACAGGCCGTTATCATAGCTACTGTATGTTGGATTGCCAGAGGATACCTCAGCCGTGCATGCAGGAGGAATGCGTTCCGAAAGGGCAAGCATGCGATTGCACCAAGGGGCAAAATGCATTCTCTTGCACTTGGACGGATCCGCTGCTCGGTTCTCTTCTGGAGCAATGCTGTCATGTATAGATGTCAGGGAGTGTTTTTCCCAACAAGTCATAAGCAACATGATGCAGCATGCAAGCATCTCCTAGATTTTGTTGCGGGGGAGAATGTCGCTTGATGCTGTTCCAAATCTCTCTTCGGTACCCAATATTGAGACATTAGGTGTTCAAAAACCACTTCTCGCTTTGCAGATTTCTTGGGTCACTTTTCTGCTAATGTGGTAAACCCACCAAGAAACCTAAAGTTTGGGATGGTTCCTCCTACCCATGTCTGGTAAAATAGGTGATGGTTTGATATGGTTTGTTGGATTTACCATTGTGATAGACTGCACCTGGTGAAGCTCACTGCCCTAAGGGTGTGGGGATCATGGACAGAATGCCTGCCAACCGCGACCGGCTATTGCCCAGCAACCTGCGCCGATGCGGCTTGGAACGTGAAACTTGTACCAAGACCTTGCGAAAATCAAGTTTTCTCGCATGGTCATTGCATGTTCTTACTTTTCTCCAGAAACCTTTCTTAACAATTTGACATATAGATACATATAGCTGGATCCGAGTTCTTCGTTTTTCACTCAGTATCTTCCGTTGTGTTGCCATGGCCAAGGGAGAAGTGGCCTGCGACTTGGTGGAAGACTACCTGCCCAACGGCACCTCCTTGGGATGGGTTCAGCCTTCCGTGAAATGCGCTGCAAGCCACGATCAATGCCCCTGCCGGGGGGCCCAGTGATGGTGGATGATGTTCAGGATGTTCAGTTGACTCAAAGGTATATGATTTACTAGGATATACACATGCAATAATAATCAATAATCTTGGTTGATCATCAAATCAAGACTTATATAAAAATATGGGTATGGGTCAATACCTATAGATACATTTTTAGTGGGATGAACATCCATTTACCAGCTATTTTGGGGTTCACTAGGTACCAGGGTTTTGACCCATCCCCATGTAGCCCCATTTTAGGAAACCTCCGATATATAACTTTATGGGCCAAGCCTCTGGCGCCAGGCGGCAAAGAGGCTTCGCGCTGTCCGAAGGAGGGCTGCATCTTCAAGGACGAAGGTTGTGCTGTGGAGTGTGCTGCGAATGAGAAGAAGTGCTGCTTGGCTAAGCCACTTTAGGAGGTTTCCTAAGTCATGGGGTACCCCTAGATTTTAACTTTAGTAGGATTTTTCAGTATAAACAATCATTTTGGGGATCCCCCATTTATGGAAGCCCCCACATGAGCAATGTTCGAAACCCTGGTTGGTTGATGATTGGTTCGGGAACTATACGAACCAATATATTGGGGATTATCATAGTCCATGAAGTGGGAATTTCTATCAACGAACCAGTAGAATGGAGTGGCAGAGAAGTTTGAACACTCACATGGATGAGTTATGGTTCTTGATGCGAGGTCAACCAATAGAATCCAATAGATCCAATAGACATACCGCAAGCAATGGGATCAATGGGGACTTTGAAGCGAGAAGGCGCACGTTCCCTTGACGCCAGTTGAAGGGCGAAACGAGGACATGGCGATTCAATGAATCAGTTTCTATTAGGCTGTCAATATCTGCGTACTTTTTCTGTGACCATGAGACTTTTTCTTTAGCCCGATTGGTGGCTTGCAGTTTGCAATTGATATCTAACTATATCCAAAATGAATCAAAATGAAACTTCATTATCCCAACTATATGCCAATGATATCCCAATTCTGTCCCAATAAAATCCATTAAAACCAATGTATTCCGTTTTTCTATTCAAAGAACCTATCGAAGCAAATCCATGCTCTGTGGTTTCGCTAGCTGTTTCTTCCACTTTTTTCGGCTGTCTTCCGCACCCCAAAGTTCGTAGTCGTTGTCATTGCTAGAGAAGATATGGGGGTTTACGGAGATTTTGTAGCGTTTAAACGGGATATACATGGATATACATGGATATACTGGAATAGAATATATGCTGTAAAACAACATCCTTTTTTGACAAAAATAGCACTGAAGCTGACTACTCCAATTTGATGAAGCTTTCCCACTGGCAAGATGACTGAAGAAGAACCTGATTTTTTTTTTTTACAGGTAACAATGGCTCTGGCTAAATTATAATCACCTTACTGTTCTCCCGAAGCCTGGAATCATGGTGAATGTTTAGGTAACTCATCCCCAACTGGCCTTAATTCAGATGGAGCGAAATCTACCCAGATGGTTGGGATATGTCGGGACGACGATCCCGGCTTTGTTGGGATGATGATCAGCAACATTCCACAGAGTAAGGCTACTTGGCGGACTACACTGCGGATGGCTCCTTCATCAGCGATCAAGAACAGTGTGTCTTTTGTCAGCATTCTGATCATGTCCCAGAGGACATCTCTAGCGTTTGGATGAGTTGGTTTGGGGTTTCCAATTGCGCCCCAGAAAGCTCTGCAGGTGCCTGCCGCGGACACATGCCCGTGCGGGAAGAACACCGCAAAGCTACTTGGACCGAGGAGGTAAATAAATGTAAATAAGCAATCATGAAAATCATGTTCAAATGGCTGGAATCTATAGATTATTCATGATTGTTCATGATTGTTCATGATTATTCCAGCTATACTCCTCCATCTATAGATGATTTCCTCTGAAATCAAGCTGGAAGGAGGTTGAACCGCGAAAAATGACCGAACGAGTTTCTTTTTGCCTATTGGGAGAAATAAGTGAAGAGTATGACACGTCGGATTTGGATATACGAAGAAGCAAACCTGGATACCTGTTTGACTCCAGTGCCACAGCAGTCATGGGATTCCGAATGATTGCAGCAAGGTGTGCCAACAGCGACCTGTGCTTGCTACCATTCGAGAAGGATTTGGTTTGTCCTTGCAAGGCGGGAAGTCTGCGGAAAGTCTTCGCCCAACTGGGTGGTTTGCGAAGTCATGGGGGTACCCCTAGTCATCATCCATTGAAATAGGCTTTTCCCTAGCTCCAGGAACCATCCAGCTATATCCAGCTGGGGATACTCCCGGTTTCCAACCGGAAACCACGAGGCCTCAGAGACCGAGTGCTCAGTCACCGACTACAACAAGGATGGTGAGCCCAGCGGCTTTTCCACGCAATGCGTAAAGGAGGGCACCGCCTGTCCCTGTGGCAAGAACACCATCAGCTGCCCTGATCCAAATGACGTGCCTTGGAGGTTTCCAATCCATGGGGGTATCCCTAAATCATCCATTTATAGATGGAATTTCCAGCAAATAAACCATCCAGCTATTGGGGTACCATTTGTGGAAGCCCCCAGATCCCATGGGTCCCAACGATGTGACTTGACGGATGTCGGATGTCGCCAGATCCCAAGTAGCAGGATCATCATCCAGGATCCTGGAAAATTTCTCGTAGACCATGCTAAATGCCGTGAACTATCATGATCTCTCATGAACTAATCCCAATGATATACCACTAGCAAAATTGGTTGGTGGTTGAATTTCATGTTGAATGATGGACTTAGCCCCTCATAGCATCCCCATAGTTTGCTAGTTTTAGAATGTTTTAGAGGTGGTAAGTCCCCAAGGCTGCTGATGTTGGTGTCAGGGGAATACCAAGGCTTTCACTTTCACCTTCATAGAATTCTTTGTTAATTGATGTCAATGGTCTATTGAAAAGCAGAAACATATGGACATATATGGACTTATTGAATATAAACATGTACCATATGTTCGATAGGTTTCCATAGGTTTGCGCTTTTCCGTGGCTTCCATGCGCATTTTCCGTGCTGTGCCGAGGCCTTGCTGAAGATGTGCGTTCCAAGCAGCCAGCACAAGCGATGTCCAAGCCCCTGCACCGCTGATGCGATCCTGGCAGGCCACGAAAAAATGCCCCCGAGCATAGAACATTCATAGATACGGAAAAGCCACCAATAAATCATCAATAAATCATCATTAGTTATGAGCCTTATTTAATGTAAGATATAAATATATCCATTGTATATCCCTCACCAAAAAATCGTCATTACTATCTGGGCGTTCTGGATTTTTTGGTGACCGAAGTTCCGTCGTGACAAGGTGGCCCGGAAATCATCCCCATCCAGCTTCCAATTTCGGTCGTATGGAGCGACAAAAAAAAAAGCGGCCGGGTGGAAAAAATGGAACCTATCTAACTATAGCAATTGTTCTTGGGGGTATTTTTTTTTGGATGATTATTGAATTATTGAGTTCTGGGACCTAACTTTTTTGATGTATAGAATTGGGTGTTGGATGTGTTGGGAAAGTGGGTAGCATGCCTACCATCAAGCGGGAAACTCCAAATCCAAAAATGGGTGCTGTTTGACCGGGAAAGCATTTAAGGCCACTTGGGTAGCCGTTTTGTAAAGGCTGGGAAGCAACACATGTGCAGAAGTTGCCCTGTCAGGCAACCAGACTTGTGTGCTGACGAATATGGACAGCAATGGCAACTTCAAGTCTGAGACTGCAGCGTGGCAGCAATCCCTTCCGAAGGTGAGGTCGATGTTTGTTGCTTTATACGACCATTAACTTTGGCTATGTCCCCAATGAACCAGAGTTAACCAAGTGAAGAGTCAACTTAAGTTAGTTATCTAAGGGGCCTCATCTTGTAGTAGGAAAATGTAGGACATACCCCTCCATCTTGACCCTAGGAATGAATAGATCCGATACAAAACCACGGTTTCGTTTGGGGAGTATTTAATGAGAGGGCAAAGGATTATACATTTTCACATCTTTTCACTGCTTGCGTCTTTCACTTGGAAGTCTCAAGAGACAAATCTGGCCTCATCATGCGGAGCTACAGCTACATCAACTCAGTCCAGTGCCTGTATGATGCTGTAGCTGCTGAGGGTGTTCACAAAATGGACCCCCCTAAGCCTGAAATGAGGCTAGAAGAAAGATTTAAATTTGAATTTAAATGCTATTTCAGGCTATTTCGGCTTAATTAAGCCTTATGAAGGCCTGAATAAGGGGTTACTAATATTCAGAAAATAAGCCTGAAATAACACCAAAATCAGGTTTTGACATGGTTTGACAGAAAAACACACATTGCGCCCAAAATAAGGTTTTGACATGAAAACTCGTACCCCGAGAAAACAGAAGAACATCATGCCAGAATCAGTCCAAAACAAGGTTTTTGACATATAAAATCATAAAAATATGATAAATACATGGCCACGTGGCGTGTCTCAAGAGATGGATACAGGACAGTGACATAACATGACATAACCAACATTCATTTTTTCATCCAACAGCCGGAACCGGTGGTGACCGGTGCTCCAGTGGCCCGCTAAGATCACCTGCATCGGTGCCAATGAGACCTGCGGCATCGGTGAGGGAATGAAGCGTTGCCCTTCGGGAGCGACGATAGCAGTTGATACGACATGTGTCAATTTGCAGCTTGACATCAATCTGGAGAAATTCTAGTGACCTCACTGTGACCTCACTGTGACCTCACTGTGACCTCACTGTGACCTCACTGTGACCTCACTGTGACCTAATTGTAGTGATAAGTTTTAGCGACCTCATGTAGTGACCTCACTGGAATCATAGGTAGTAAGGGATAGTAAGGGAACATTTCTCAATAATCGAGCCTTATTTCAGGTTGATGAACTATCATTAGTTTATCCGGGTACTTGTTGGTGCAGTTGAGGTGGAACTAATATGGCTGTAAACATGGGAAGTTAAGCCGCCTAAATGTTGGGATATACGCCATATTCGACTCTGGTTATATTAATCCACTTATCACGGGAACTGGACCATGTAGACATCAATAAACATCAATAGACATCAATAGACCAGGCAAGTCTGTCCATGTCTTTTTGAGCTTTGGCACCATTGACTCCTCAACGCCATGGCCTGACGCCATGTGGCCAAAAGATAGATCTGCAGCTGTTTGGTTTGAGTGCCTGAGTTGTTTCCGCGATAAAACATGCTATATTCATATATACATAAATTTATACATATATACATATAGCACTCTCTCTCTCTCTATATCTATATATATAGCACCGCAATCCCTTTCCGCCAAGGTACGGCACTGCCGGAAGCACTCGCCGACTGCAAAGCACCAGCGCCCAGCGTGAGACGTGCAATGCGATCATCACCATGACCAGTTTGCGTAGCTCGGTGCAGGAGCTGCAGCCAGTGGATTTGGATGATTCCATGGGTCATTAAATGTCCCCATTGAACATCACCCAACCATTAGGTATATGGTCTATAATGGCTACTATAAGGTGATGTCCAATATTCCCAAAATGGGACAGTTACCAACCCCTGGATTCGGTGGCTGAGAAGTTAAAAAAGTGTTTTTTTTACAGCTCCAGAATTTGTTGGGTTTATGGTACCCAGATGCTCCATGCTGCTGGAATATGCACACCTACAAAACTGGGTCATTTTTGGGGTCGTTATGTAGGTAAATATTCCAGCACCATGGTTCGCATCTGGTGAACGGAAGGTTATAAACCGGCAAATGTAACTGGGGGGGGTTCGACATGGTTCAACCATCTGCCGCTCCATTCCCTAAAGCCCTAAACTTCAATCTAAATGTTCAGTCACTAGCAGGAAATAACCAGTATTTGGGTTGTCTAAAAATCGGGTAGCCCTAAATCCACTGATGAACCAGCATTTTCCACCATTTTCCCATATTTTTCCTATCGAATGGCTATAAGTGATGAGTTTCTAACATCTACCACTCACTTTGTTTTGCAGTTTACTACTTTTTGTGAGACGCCAGCCAAGACTTGCCCTCACAAGTAGAAACAGTAGCGGGGTCATCAAGTGGCCTTGATTTCTTTCCAGGAAGTCTGCTTAAAGCTGGACACACAACACAATTTTATTGGCTGGTTTGCTTCCGCTAAGGATCGGATGCGAAGTCCAAAGCCGAGACAGTCAGGGTGAAGATGAACAGTGTACCTGTGGTGCAGACGAAGGGATTCCATTTTTAGTTTGGTTCAAGATTTAGCGACTTGGGAGTCCTTGGGAGTGTTGAGGGTCAGTCACAATGTGATTTTCGTTATCAGTTGAACATCCCTGGGTTTGTGGCCAAGTCACCTTGTGGCCGAGGGTCCCATACAGGTACTGCAAATCCCCAGCAGCCTGAAGACTTCCCTTGCTATCAAGAGCGCTGCGACAACGCGCATCTTGATTTGCAGCGGTGCATGGGGCGTGTCAATCACAAAATCGCGCTTGATAACCTTGATATAGATTTGAACAGTCGGAGCCCCACTTCAACTGACGAAACTCAAGTTGGAACATCAACCATGTTGAAGTCGTCCTGGCAATGATTCAAGCATACTCAAGTTGTTCACATCATATTTCAATTTCTGTTGGTTTCCTACCGAACCCAGTGGCATCTGTTGGTTTCTACCGTTCTCCTGTCGTCGCTTCAAGGCCGTTTGGAGGGACGGAAGTTGAGTGGAACGGCATCCACCATGATCTTCTACATCGACAATCAAGGCCATGGCGGCCATGGGCCATCGCGGCCAGCTGATGTTTTGTTATTTTTGTTATGGCTTTGATGGGTTTTTGATGGGTTTTTGATGGGTTTTTGATGGGTTATCCAGAAAAACCACTTATCAAGAGCTAGGCAGCTAGGGTCTGAATGAATGTCTTTGATAGGAAATCACAAAAACCACCCAAAGTCCCGACTTCGCTCGCTCCTGGCTCGCGACGGGAACAGCTTTTTTCAGGGCGTCCCAACAGCATCCAACAGCTGCATGTATACAGCTCTTGCTCCATATAGAGGTAGGAGGTGTTCCATCATGTTCCATCCACAGACAAAAAGCTGTGCCTTGACAAGTCATCGCACCAGCTAGCGCCGCTTGCAGGAATTGCAAGTTCGGCGACGCCAGCACAGGTCTGTGAGCAGTTGAAGAAGATGGTGAAGAGCAGCAGTCCTTCCCTGACCTCCGTGTCCCGGCGAGATCTGAATTTGCCGGGTCAAAAGCCATGAAATCTCCTGTTGAACAGCCGAAAAAATAGCTGGAAGTTACCGATGTCCATCCCACATAGCAGGAGAGGTTTTGATCAATCACCATATCTGGCCATGTCTCACAATCTTTGTGGGGTTGGTCTTCCACATTTATATAAAAAATCGGGCAGATAAAGGTGGCTCCCCTTTAGGTCCCTGTAGAAATGGGACAAGCATGAACCATCTCAGTTTGATTCACCGGTGCATATTCCAGTTGATGTTGGCCCTATACATGTACAATCATGTACATGAGACAAAGCAAGCCACTGGTTACGGTGGTTTTCCAAGATGGAGAAACATCTTACCATCTGGTTATTTAACATAGCCATGGAAAATCACCATTTTTAATAGGTAAACCATCTATAACTGGGCCATTTTCCATGGCTATGTTAAATAACCAGAGGGTAAGTGATGGGGGATCCCCGAAGTCACCATAGATTTCAATACTAAACGACGAAACTCATCTAATGACTTGGACGATTTGGGGACCCATCGAGGCAGTCAGCGAAGCTGGTGTCATCAACGCTCAGGTGACGGCTTGTGGCGCGGTTTTATGGATACTAAAGGGTCTGAAGAAACGTTGAAAGATCCAGCGCATGATCGAAACATATCGAAACCAGTGTAACAATATGTAACAATCATAGTGATCTATGTTTCATAAGTTTCATAAGTTTCATATCTCCATATGTCAGAATTCGTTGAGATTTCCAATGGCTTCAGACATTTTGTCAAATCCGCCTTGGGATTCCCTCCAGGCTGGAGTCAACATGGAGATTTCCAGCAGCACCATGCAGAGTCGAAGCCAAGCCGCTGTGGCTCAGAGGGAGAAGAAGGCGAGGCCATGGGGCCATGGGGCCATGGGGCCATGTTTTTTTTTTGCACATACCCCCTGGTAAACTAACATAGCTATGGAAAATCACCATTTTCAATGGGAACATCCACTATAAATGGTCATTTTCAATAGCTATGTTAAATTACCAGAGGGTAGTGATCACTATCATGTGGGGGACTAGCTCTGGTTGCTGGTTTCAAAGATGACTGGATTATCTGGATTATTTTCCATTTCATATATGGGATGTCATCCGAAAACCATTGACGAACTCATATTTTTTTAAGGTGGTTCAAAGTTCAAACCATCAACCAGAGCTATAATTTGCCATATACTGTATACAGAACTGTGAACTATCATGGGGATATCATGGGGATATGATATAACCACATTTATATATGGTGATTATATACACGCACATATCACCAAGTAGTATTTTGGATAAGAACTTTGTTGTATTATCTAGGAAGTGAATGATGCTGTTCCCCAAACTGTCCACCGCTAGATCCCGGCTGAAAGAGTTTTGAGATTCCACTTGCCAAAGTTGGCATGGCTCAATAGCCTACGTACCATAGACATTGCCACAAAGGTGGGGTTGTTACTATTATAGTGGTTTGATTGGTCAATATGTTTTGATATGTGTTTCAATGAATTCACGTTTGACAATTGTTTGGTTTATAACAAAGTCATCAAACAGTGGTTGGAATCATTTAGAATTTATAGTGTATACATATACACACATATTATACATATTATACATATGCACTTATATAACTTCAGTGCCCTTAGTTTTAAACGACGCATCGCTGTGGCGGGGGGCCCCTAATCTACCAGGCCGGAGTGACGACTCGGGCACCAACAACCACCACTACGACGTCAACGTCCAGCACGCAGGCATTGCCAAAATAGGGAATTCACCAACAATACTGGGGATATCAAAGGTTCATAGATGGGATGTAGAATGAACTTAAATCAACTTAATATGATTTGGGCGTGTCTAAAAATGGGATACAGCCCCCCTTTTTTGGCCATTTTAAGAGGTTCATTGTAGTTAAATGATGATTGACCACTGGGTTTGGTGGTTGTTCGTGGTGCAGAAAAAAACTGATTTGGTTGATAGCACCCGCAGTTGATATTGTCCAACAGGGTTGAAGCCACGAACTAGATATATAAGTAATAGGGGCTTGGACGTTTTCTCGCTGATCATGAGATAGTTCTATGCTGTTCGGGCGTGTGGGATTGTGGTTGTCAGAAGTTCTGGGACCCACTGAAAGTTCTCTATGACTCATCAAGAGAACGTGGCTGAATCAAACGATCCATTGGATGAAATCTCTTCCATGCTGCCAACCTTGCACAGTTCCCGATTTCAGGCTGATAGTACTGATAGTACCACCACAACGTGCGCCGTGGATGCCGTGGGTGAGGGGCAACTGAGAAGGGTTTGGGGGAGATGGGACTTCCAGCAGGCTTCTCAATTCTTAATCTCGACGATCGATAAGGCTATGGTACCTCAGTCTGAAAGTAGAAGACTCTCCCATTGTCAAGCATGCCAGCACTACAGAGGGATTTGAGCACGCCAAAGGACATGAATGGACCCCGCGCAAACGTGGAATTTGCATGTATATATAATACATACATATACATACTATATGTATATGATATATGTATTATATACATCATATATATATATATATATATAATAGATAGATCGGTTGCTTCTTGGGTGGAGACTTTTTATTGCAGGTCATCCTCTCAGAGTGATGCAACCGTCGCAAGCTGAGACATTTTTAACATGTCTGGATGGCTGTGGGTCCCCTTTGGGACCTGGAAAGATTTCATTCCACTGGTTTTACCCTCTGGTAAACTAACATAACTATGGAAAATAACAATTTTTTAATGGGTAAATCAACTATAAATGGTCATTTTCAATAGCTATGTTAAATTACCGGAGGGTAACAAAAGACTCACCAATTTAATCAGTTTTAGATAGTTTTAGTAGCAAACTATCCCATGGTGGGATCCTTTGAACCTCTTGGATTTGGGGGATTAGATTAGATGATTTTGATGCAACAAATTGAGGAGGGAAAGCCCTTCCAAAGTTGTCAGGCTGGTAGTACGACCACCACGATCACGACCTCCACCACCACGTCTACCACAACAGTGGCAGCCTTAGACTGGGGCAGACTGCTGTTTCGATGATGGGGAATTTCCCCGGCATCTGATTCAACATGATTCAACGATTTTTCCAGCTTGTCTAGATGTCGTATTCTCACTGGTCGACCGCTGCAAGGATGTGCCCCCTATTCATCCATGTTCCAAACTGTGTTAATGTCAACCTGAGATTGCGTAATAAACCCCCTAGCCCCGAGTTGTGGATCACTGAGGGGTACCCCCCCATTAATCAACCAGAGCTTGTTCATTACATAGAGATTGATTTTCTCTACATTACAAATTACTATGATATTTACTATGCAACTACAGTTATCTTCCAGTTATTGTAGTACTGTAGTAACATGCATAGTAACTATAACTCCGTACTAGGGTCCAGTAACATGTGTATATATATATTATATTAATTTATATTATAGATATATATATATATATATTCTCATACCTGGCACCCGGAAACCATCCGTTGCTGGCTCGCCCTTAGTTGCCATAGGCCGGTACACCTGATGCTGCCACAACCCTGTGCGCCGTGGGGGCCAAATTGCATAAAGTCGTTTGTGTCTACTGTGGTCTCAGATGTAGGTGTGCTTCTGAAAATTGATGATATTATCATATATTATCATATTATACCATGTTATATCCTGTTATATCCCGATTTTATGGTAATGTGAATTGGGAAAATGGTCATCAACCAGAGGATAAAACAGGGACGCCCCATTTTCAGACAAACCTATGATGTGATGTGCTGTGATGTGATGGTGACACAAACAATGCAATGTACAGCTTTATTGTGCTGAAAGAATTATGTATGTAATTGCATGTATTGCATAATATATGTATTGCATATGTGTTGTATGTAATGTACGCCATGTAATTTACTGTAATGTTTTCTCCGTGTGGAACTAGTTGGCATTGTGTCTTGCCTCAAGTAGCTAGGAGTGTCTATGTATCTGTGTGTTTATCTATCAAGGTGATCCGATCTGGTTGTAGTCTAAGTCTGGTCTAATCTAATCTAATCTACATTTTTTTCTTCTATGTCTATGTACATGATGCCTGGACCAGCCTAATTTTGTACGACTTTATCGCCTTAATCACATGAAATTTGAACCCTCCAAAACAGGGATCATATGAGCCAAGCGCAAAACCCAGTCGTTGTTTTTTAGTGAAGGAGAGGCAATTGTGGACTAAGCTAAAACTGTGGGCACGCAAGGCGTAAGCTGAAGTGTAAGCATTGCCTGGACGCCTTCATGAGTTCTGGATCCATAATTCACCAAATAATTATGATACAGCTGCTTGGTTCAGCATACCATTAAAAAAACATGGAAAACCATGGAAACGCCCTCAACATTTGATGGTTCACCCAATAAAAACCATCCATCCCTGGTTCACCATGTGGCCAGTGCTCAGTGATCCCCCCCCGGATGCAGGTTGGGCGACGGACTTTCCGACGCAGCAACACCAAGCTTTGTGATGACCTCAGTAGCGGTACTACCGCGGCGAGGCTCATCAACTTGCGATAGCCAAGTTGGTGCACGGACCTTGTTGAAGTCAGTTTTTTTTTGGGGGGATATAACATGAGAATCATGATGATAATTATAAAACTATAGTATCTTAATGGGTTTTAATACAGCAACACACATTTCTCTGGGAGTTCTCACCTTGCAAGACGCACAAGTCTCACTGAGTTGGTGTCAGTTGCTGTTGGCTAAGGGTTTGCTCGGCAGCTTATCTGCAGATGGGGTGAAGATGGCCGTTTTGAGAACAGATTCCTACCTGGCGTTGGCCGTAGAGAAATCCAAGTTATCACTTTGCATGTTGAGACTGTTTGCTTTCGCCCATCCCAAACATCGTTTGCAGCACCACTCCAGTCTTCTCATGTCTTCCCCCAATGATCTGAGGCCCTGCTTTGATTGGCACCAGAAAATCTAACCCCGGATGAATAAACACTGGTTGATGATTTTTTTGGGGCGTGCCCCAAATAGTGAGTTTATCATAGTTCATCTACTTAAATGCCTCACCCCAATGAAAGACCAGGAGTTTTTTCAGCCAGGTTGACCTCTTTGCCCTGCTAAGGATATCTTCAATTTCTGCTCCTGGCTTCGGTCTTAGCTCTGCAGTGAGAATAAGGTGAAGTCGGCACCACACATATTGCGTTTGAATCGACACGACGATTCCACCGATGTTGAATTCTGCGAAGCAGAATTGCATTGAATTGCCATTTTAGAACATTTTAGATCTTATATAAGATTCCTGACCCTGGTGTAAGATTATGCAAGGATCTCCACCGATCCTTCCCAACTATGATATTAATATCTTCTGTACTGTATCTCTTTATTCTGGAAGACTAAATGCCTGAGTGGACCAGCTGGAAGACAGTGGGATGACAAGAATCTGGGTGTTGGAGCACACATGCTGTTTATCATTGTCATTATCATTCCTATTGTTATCGTAATATAATATATAATATAATCATTAATTATCATCACAATTTCTTGTTATCATCATTATCATATTCTTGCTATTACATGGTCATGACGTTTCGTCCACGACATCTCTTCCCGAAACCTTGGGGTCAGCGGGTCCACGTCCGGTCTTCCCCTGAGAGCGCAGCTCTTGAAGGGGGAGATGGGTAGCTAGGCGAAAGGCGAAAGCGCAGGCGCCTCGTTGTTGTTGCTGCTGATTGCAGCGGCTCAACTAGCGACGGAAAAAATCAAACCTTCTCAGCTCAGGGCATGGCAGAGGAAGATCGGATGAAGACGGCAAGTGTTTTGTTGAATTTTTGATGTGGGGCCAAATGGATATCGTCATGACATCATCTAACCTAGAAAAGGATAACCTAGGATATATATATAATTATACATAAATAATAAATAATTACAATACATGAATATAATATAATATAATATAATATTAATATAATATAATATAATATAGTCTTGTGGATTTTCATGGAGCAGAGGTGCATCTCAGGTATTACTGCTGCGGAGATATTTTTCCTACCTGGGACGATGAGTCGAGAAAGTTTCTTGGGATCGATCTTGTCCGCGTAGGTGAGAGGCTGCAAGACACCCGCGGTGGATATTACCCTTGATAGGATATTATAGGGATATTATAGGGATATTATAGGGATATTATAGGGATATTATAGGGATATTATAGGGAGAATCTGTAGGATATAAAAGAGATAATCTTAACATATCTTAACCAACACGGGTTGAACACGGGTAATGTGAAAATTCATGAAGTGGAATATTCAAATAAAGGCTTGGTAATAATCATTGGTTAACATACCTTGATCATCCTCATCCATGAAGTGGAAATCCCATTCTTAACCAACCACTGGGCATGTGAAGCTTGGGGAATAACGAAAATAGCCAAAGAAGACCAGAATCCGCAAAGTGGTCGACTTTTTGATGGATCCCATGGATTTCATGGATCCCTCGAGTCACTCGACACTGCAAAATTGCCAGACCCTGCTTTTTCCTGGGAAGATCATGGGACACCCTCCGATTCCTGGTGAAACCGGGCATGGAGGAGCGTCTGTAGTTCGAGGCTGGAGATGGTGGACCCAGTGGCATTCGAATGCGACCGTAGCTACAGCGAACCAAACCGGTGCAACTCTTCGTTTGGCAAGGCGAATCAAATCTCAGTTTGGAAATATGATGAAATATGAACATCCACAGTACCTGGACAGTACCTACTCAAAGCATCTCAATGCCGCGCGGGTCCACCGAGTTTACATAGGAGACTCCGACTCCCACCGTTGCTATTGTAGGATAGCAGCTGCATGTACTGAGATGATCATCGCGGAAGGTACGAAATGGTCAGCAGTTGGATTAGAAGTTACTGATGTTACAGACCTAAAAACACATTTTTTTTGTAAATTTGTTTATTTTGTTTGAGCGCTTCAATATTTTTTGCTTGTTCAACGCTATGGACGAAAAGGAGGAACAAATTTGCACTCAATGATATTTGTTTGAAACTAGCTCAGGTTGGGATGTCTGAAACTGGTGTACATCCCAAAATTAGCAATTTTGTTTGAGGGAAATGAGGGTAACAAAAATGAAACCCATGGCACGGTTTTTTCCCGTTAGAACTTTCGGCAAACCCAGGTATCATCGCAAAACAAGATGAGGCCCTCCAGTCATAAGTTGATTTATAACCCCATTAACTACTTCGTTACATCCCCCATAAACCCAGTTAACCTTAAGCTATTTGCATCAACTTGGCCAACAAAATCCCATTCAGTCCAATTTTATCCAATTCAATCCCATCAAATCCAAATCCCATTAAATCCAACTAACCCCCATTGAATCATATTGAATCCCATTGAATTTTGAAGTTCACTTAGCTATCGTTTGGGGGCCGCACCTACGATTTCGCACGTTGAAGTTATTTGGATCAACCGGGCGGTGCTGATCGAAGATCAGCGACTGGTCGGGGCCTCAGGGCATGCAAGCTGGGTCAACCTTTGAGTTAGTACTTTAATCTCTTGCTATCAATGAAAAACATGATGCAAAATGTACTAACTAACCAACCAGAAAATCGTGTTTTTTTTGGGACAGGTATCTAAGATTCACCATGCAAGTATAGTAATTACAGTATACACAATAAAATAGTATCACATCTATTGTTAGGCTGCTTTCTTTTTGTGTGTGTGTTGTTACTATCAGACTATTGTTATGATATGTATATATTATACGACGACATGTTTATCAATGATTACATAATTCATTGATTATATAAAGAATGTATTATTTAATACATATAAATACCGACTATATATATACACACTTAATACACTTATTATAAAAGTATATTTTGGACTTGACTTCAGAGCAAGAGATATCAGCTGTGCATCCTGTCATGACTGGATACCAGCAAAAAAACTGGCATAGTTTTTTTGGGTCCACACCATTCCACACCCCTTTCCAGACGCACATCGGATCATCGCATCGCTGGCATGGAAGACATGGTTAGGTCCAGCATTTTAGGTAAAATCCCAGAAATCCCATGACAATCCCAGTATATTCCCATCATGTTGCAGATGGTTACATACATTGCCCTACGGTGTAGCTGTGTGCTTCATGAAATTTCGAAGCCTTCTGAGGCCATGGCGACCATGATGATTTTCCAGGTCATCGTGCTGGTCCTTTGCTCCGCGACCTCAGCAGTTGCTCGGATTCGATAAACCTCAGGCTGCGGAAGCTAAGCAGGTGAAGCAGGTGAAGTTCCCAAATGCTGATATTCATTGATGAATGTTTTATATGTTTTATGGTTTTTACATGTTTTTACAACCCCAATCAGAAAAGGGTTTGAAAGATCCCTTGCGACCTTTCACAGGACCATGTCATTCAGAAGCTGAGCTCCGGTCCCGGTTCCTTTCGGCCATTGTCGATGGTGCCTGTGGCCCAAACCGGGGAGGTTTTGGGGGCCGGTTTTGGTTCATCGTCCGGTGGATTTTCGGTTTTCTTATAGGGGGTGTTAAGTTAATCATTGGTGATAATCTGGAACATTCTGGAACAGATTTTCAGTGAACCTTTATATTTCATCTATGGTTTTTCATGTTAAAGTCTAGCTTTGATTCGATTGAAATATAGTCTTTCAAGTGTGAGTAACTGCAAATTCAATTGGTTTTCATGCGCCTTAAACCTGAAAAGGCATGGACATCAGTTGGTCAATAGGGATGACAACAATCGCTACACTTGGCTCACAGGGGGACCCTTAATGTAGGCTATTCGTATGGGCAGGGCTCAACATCTTAAGGACCACACACAGTTTCTCTAGTCAATGTGCATAATTAGTATGAAAACATATTAAGACAGGTATTAAGTATCCTAGTTTGGGAACCCAGTTTAGACTCATATCGTCCCGCAGCCATCTTTCTCACCTGAGTTCTGTGCTGAACTTCCCCCCAAAAAATGCGCTGGTCCTCAGGACAAGAAAGACCGAAGGCTGCAGTTTGGACCTTGGTTTGGGGCATTGACAAGGTCCAAAAAGCTTGTGCTAGCAGTAGTTCTACATCTGGTTGGGGTTCTGCTGTTGATTTTGCAAGCTGGGATGATAGCTCAACCTCCACCATCCAGACCATGTTTCTGCTGCCTTGCTGTGTCACTTCACGTCTCAAAGCAGCTTGAGTGATTGTCTAAAAGCATCTTCAGTTGAATCGCATGAATATTCAATAATATTCAGATTCCCAGATGGAAATACATTTCAGATTGTCTAAAACATCTTCAGTTAATATTAGTGTTGACAATATATATATACATATGCCTCTTCAGTTGTCATACATTTCAGGTTTTCAGAATTCCAGATGTTCCATTGAATATTCCAGAGATTCCCAGATCGAAAGGTCGCCTGCGCCCAATTATTAGGTACGGCTATGGCAACTACAGTTTCTCGCCGCCGAACTGGGGCCTCAACAGCAGCAACTGATGGATACAGCAACTCCAATAAAAGATCGACGTTGCTAGAATCCTGCTAAAAAACAAATGCTTCATGGTGCTGGTATATTTACCTACATGTGGGTGATTTTTTGGGTAAATGTTGGTAGTTTATTCCAGCACCATGGAGCATCTGGGAATTGGTGACAACTTACTTTTTGTGCATTTCTTTGGTCCCATAGATGATGGATGACGAAGGCATTTTTCTATGTGACATGTGAGATTCTGGACTCATGACAGGACGAAAAAATGTTTGATGTCCTGCACCCTGCCTTGCATTTTTGTTTTGTTTTTCCACGTGTTTTTATCGTTAGATCATGTACCAGATTTCTTTTCCTATCATCTACGGTATATAACATTCAGATCTGAGATCATGTGAGTCTAGTTCACATTTGATTCACATCTATTGTTTTCACATTTGGTTTAAGCCGTTTAAGCAATCTTTTTGTGAAGATAGGCCGACAATGTCCACGAAACCAAACGTGCGTTTGCGCAAGCTGCGCAAGCTGCGCATCGCTGCGGATTTCCAGGCCTGGACTTGTACAACATGATAGGGATATCTCATTGATATCATATTTTATGGCCTTGATATCATCTTATATCCCACATATGTTTCCCCCTATATATATATATATCCCATGTTATATCCCATCATATGCCTATAATTGCCTATATATATAATACAGAATATGCCTTATCCCATGTTACCCGTACATCCGATTTCATATGCATATTCAATAGCCTTCGGCATTCCGCCGCCCACCAGGCCGTTTTCCGGTTGGTCCTGTTGCATCTCCTTGTCCCTTTTGGGTTTAGGAAAGAAGTCGCAATGATTAGGCCGGTCGGACATGGTGAGTCCCGTATTGGAATGGCTTTTCCGGTTTGGAATCGTTGTGGTCAGTTTTGCGGTGGACAGGTTTGACACTTTGGTGTGGCTTGTGTATGGCGTTCGGTGAACGTTTTGGGGTCTTCTTGAAGAAGGTGCGGAGTACGTCTGCCTAGAACGTGAGCGGTGGGGTCAAGACCACTGGCATGTGCAAAAGCTGGTTTGTGTAAACGCTGATGTGTGTAAAAGCCGGTTTGTAAAAGTTGGTTGGTGCAATCGGTGGTTTGTGTAAAAGCTGGTTGGACGAAAAGTTGGTTTGCGTAGAAGCTGGTGTGTGTAAAAGCTCGTTTGTGTAAGATCTGGTTGGTGTAAAAGGTGGTTTGTGGAAAAGCGAGTGTGTGTGTAAAAGCGGGTTTGTACAAAAGCTGGCGCGTGTAAAAGTGGGTTTCAACAAAAAGTGGTTGGTGTCAAAGAGTGTTTGTGTAAAAGCTGGTTGGTGTAAAAGTTGGTTTGTGTAGAACTTGGTGTGCGTAAGACCATGGAGATTGAACAGAAAGGAGTGAAGTGGGGAGATGCAAGCGGCATCCGTGAGTGCAGAGGAAGAGCAGCAGTGGCTGGGCGCAAAAGCGCCAGGTTCGAACGTACTTCTGGAAGGGGCAGGAAACCATGGAGAAAACTTGGAATGCCGCATCCCAGGGGCGAGCCGGAGGAACGAAAGAGAAGACGCACATGGGAGGACGAAGGAGGATAAAGTAAGAGAACAGAAGAAGAAGAAGACGAAGAAGATGATGATGATGACATATGATGACGACGACGATGACGATGACCACCCTGAGGATGATATAAATAAAGTCAGTGCTAGTTCGTTGGAGAGAAGAAACGAGACGAGACGAGACTAGACTGGTGTATACTAGACTATGACTATAGCGTATATGTGGTTGGGCCGGTGGGGGCGGGGGGAGGGGGGGGGAGGACAGCAAAAGCAAAAATTGTGGAAGAGGATATTAATATGGCAATTCAAAAGAAGAAGAGAAGCAATCTAAAGGTGAGGCTCTTTCGCTATCACAAGATGTACCACAAGAACATCCACCAAACACGCCAGGCCGGCGGATTTGAGCCTGTTTAAGATGCCTCTAAGACATCCTTATCTTGGCAGCACTTTTCCAGGTTTCCTGGAGTGTCCGGAGATGTATTGCTACCCCAGCGTCTACATGGAAGATGGAGAGCTGGACTGGGAGGCCACGATGATGGAGGCCGGTGGCGCCGGTGCCACAAAGGTGGGAAATGAGGGGTTTGACCTCCTTATTGACCCAATTTACCTCTCTTGTAACTGGGGTTTTGGGAGGAAACCTGAAAATATGGATGATGATAACATGATAACCCATGAGAAATCACTGGATTTTTGGTGATGTTTCCCATGATTTGAAGATGTTCATCCTTTTTTTTCTCTATCTACCAGAGATCTGAGCATGAAACAGGTTTTGTGTAAGGAATGTATATTCGCAATGGAACGAAGAGGACAACAATGAGTGAAACTTGAAAATATCAGCGTCTGTTAAACCACTACAACTTCAGACAAACTCAAATGTGGATTTTGGCACTTAGAATGTTGCAGTGACTGTTGACAGTGGAGGCTGCCCCTATGAAGCTTTGACGATGCGCCAGGTAACGTACACCTGTGCCACCTATGAGAAAGGATGCCCCTGCAATGAGGAGTGGGAGATCGAATGCGAAAGTTACGGCTACAAGGAGAGGCTGCATGTATCTACACGGGGCATAGCAGGCAAAGACAAACACAATCAGGTAATGATTTGGGTATGAAAGTGGGGTATACGGGTATACCTTCAAGATGGCTATTTACAATTATTTACATTCTTTCACTGGTTTTTTTTTGGGGGCCCTTTTTTTGTTTCTCTGGTGGGGTGGTCTTGGTTCCAATGTTTGACACCAATGCCGAGTCCAGAACTGCTCAGTGAAACTGAGACCTGCTACCCCAAGTCGGAGGGTTGCTTCGACCCTTTTGCCGTGACCTGTGACATGGCTGCAGTAGCGTGTGCTTCGCTTCCTTTCTGAAAAAACATGATAGTTGTTGTCATCTCTCTACTTTGAGTATGTTACAACATGTTACTGTTGGAGTATTTTTGAACATGTTTCTTACTTTTGAGTTTCAAAGAACAGTTGCTACGTGTCATCAAAAATCACTATAGCGCTGCCAGGTAACGATGAGACAGATGCTCGCCTTCGAAACGGTAGGGTTTAGGGTGCGTTCATGGCCCATTGGGCTGGCGAGTGATGGTGAGAGTATGACAGGCAGACATGCATGGCATTTATCATCTGGTTTGTGGTTTCAAACATGGCTTTTATTTTCCATAATTAATACCCTCTGGTGAACTAACATAGCAATGGAAAATCACCATTTTTAATGGGAAAATCCACTATAAATAGCAATTTTCCATTGCTATGTTAGTTCACCAGAGGGTATATGGGATAATCCTTCCCATTGACTAATATTCTTCAAGATGGTTAAAACCACCAACCAGTCATGATTTGCTAAAAAGAGATGGACGATTCTTGTCCCCTTCTTCTCTACACATCAAACATCTTCAAACTTTCCATGATTGAGCAGCTGTTTTCCATTCCAGCCGCTCCGACTCAAGCAAAGTTCGAGCAGGGAGCAAGTCTCTTCGGCCTGAGATGTACTTGTCGTTCGTCCATGTTCTCACTTTTGCCAACCTTTTTGGCAACAGCCTTGGCAAACAGTATGGGGTAAGCGCAGCTGGAGCAGTTGCTGAACTGTCAAAGCACCTTGAATTTCAAGAGGCCTGGATTTGCTGATGAGAAAATTTTATTTTCCCATTGGCCAAGCTAATGAGATTATTTTTGAGGTAATAGGGAGACTACAGGGTTGTTGCAGTTGGGGAGTCTTCATGAGTCTTCCATTTTTTTTAAAGTGGCCATTGGTCGCAACTCCAAGGAGGGTCACAAGGCAGTTGTTCCATTGAAGTGTATTGGAAGCATGTTGAACTGCAGCTCGGAGGATCCCTGTGCAGAAGGATCCTGCACCAAAACATTCCACAGATGCACGCATCTTGGAAGCGGTATTTTCCAACAATGTGGAGCTTCCAATTCTGGAGCTTGCCAAGCAGTGTCCAAATGTTACATGGAATGTCGTGGCACCCATCTTTCTGGAACTGCCTGCAAGGATAGAGAGGTCACTACTGGATCCGACTGCAACAATGCCTTTGTGAAGACCGGTGATCTGGGCATGGCCTGCACTGTTGACCCTGACGATTCGACCAGATGCATTGAGAAGCATCCCTGCGCACTACCGGGCCTTTGAGCCCAAAGTGGCAAAAAGATTGCCCGTTCTGACGCGAATGAAAAAAACATATGGGGTTTTCCATGGGGTTTTCCATGGGGTTTTCCATGTCGTCCCCAGTGTCCAAGGTACTTTCATTCCCGAATTCCCATGAATTTCCTTTTTTGGTTCCTTCCTCTTTGTTGCCCATGTTGTCCCAGTTGTTCTAACGCCAAGAGCTTGAAAGGTAATTACTGTAGAGGAAAAGAGAGCAATAGTTTATCACTATGTGGGGGTTTCCAAAATAGGGGAATCACCACAATGGATGGTTTATAATGGAACATCCTATTACAATGTTGCTCGTCACATGTTGTCACTCATTCTCTGTCATAAAGCATGTGTCCATGCCGCAACTTCCAGCCCAGGAACATGTTTGCAAGGACGAATGGTCCGCCTATTGTTGGGACAGGGCTTGGGGCAGCTGCCCTGTGACCTGGAGAAGTGACGAAGTGTACTGCTCGTCCTATACCTATGATTCCCAAGGACTGGAGCGAAGGAAGGGCTTTGATTCGGTTTTACCCTGGCTTGTTCTTCTCTAATATTCCAATTCTCCGGAGGTTTTGCACGCCATGGATCAAAGTCAAAGTAGAAGGGAGAGGTAAACGTTTTGAAAACCAACACCATCCATCATTTTTTGTGAGCAGAACTGCGAGTTCTGCTTAGATGTGTTTCTCCCGCAGGAAACGTGAACTGGACAGCTCCCATGACCCAGTCCTGCGCCAACGCCACCACCGGTTGCCCCTGTGACGCTGGGCAGAGGGAGGGTTTCACCGAAGGGAATTTGGAAGTCCCGAAGCCCGAAGTATGGAGGTTTCCAATCCATGGGGGTACCCCAAAATCATCCATTTATCGATGGATTTTCCATTCATTAGTTACCAATGGTTCCAGTCCCACAACCAAAAAATGTGGTGGTGATTTCCGATGAGCTGAACGCTTTTTTCTAAGGATGAGCAGTGGGAGGACAAGTGCACAGACTCCTGGGGATACAGCTGGTGCAGTCCCAAGACCTACCCGTGCCCCATCACTTGTGCTGAGGACCAGCAGGCGTGGAAAAATGGGGCAGGTGGCTGGTCTATTCACTATTTAACTAGAACGGTTTCGCTTTCAAACATGTTCAAATTACGATTTCTAAGTGACATTAAGTGAGAACTAAAAGATAGAAGCGTAATGTATCATTATTATTTTAGTAGGATTTTACCAAATGCAATCTTTTTTTTGGTTGCTATATATGAATCCATGTTCATGGCACCAGATGTGCAATCCCCAAATTGGGAAAGTCAGGTGTGCTACAGCACCGTCTATCTGGAAACGGGGGAGCCTGATTGGTCAGCAGCAGGAAACCAGATCCTTGGCCAAGACAATGCCTGGCATGGCGTCGATGTCTATCACAAACACATTTTTGCCATAGACTGTTCTAGACGTTTAGGTTTGTTTGAAAATGGTGGATACCCAAAATTGTTGTTTTTTAATGAGAAAATGATAATCCATTAGAATCGGGACTACCCTACTTTTAGTCAAGGCACAGCCATTGATATTGTCGCCATACAGGCTATACGCATTTAATGGCATTGGGCAGCGGCTATAAGGTGCCATAAGTCTCGGTTCCAAAGGTCAGTTGCAGAACTGTGGGGGCCATGGATGATTGATCATCCCCTGTATGTGTCATAATCCAATATGACTCACACTGTAAGGAATAAGGCAATGCCGGTTTGGGTGACTTTTGCATGGTGACATCGTGAGTTTTTCTTACCTTCCAACACGTTCTGAATGCAAAGAAATTGTAGATCCAAATGCACTGAAGTCAGCAAGGTTGGTTGGTAGGTGTGGATCCAGTCATGAATTTTGGTCCAAGAAGTGTAGTCCAACACCACAGCACTGCTTGAGTAGAAAGTGAGTCTTTTTTTTTGAGGATTTTGAGGACCTGAAAACTGACCCAATATGAAGCCATGAAGCCAATACGAAGCCATCCATAGGAGCTGTGCGCCTATGGAAGGCAGCTGCCCTTGCCATCCGACCTATGAGGACTGAGTTTCTGGGGATTTGGTCGAAAAACAAGGCAGAGATCCCCATTTCACCACGGGCAATCGGGAGATTTTTTATGGGAATATAGGACTAATCAGGTAACATGGGGATGGATTAAAGGTGGATGCAATATGATTTAATGGGAATATCATGGGGCTATGATATCACCATATATCACCAGCAACAATCAGCAACAAAAACGTGCATATCAACACGTAATCCCACCATTTTATCCACATGAAATCCACATTGATATCACCAGCATGCCCATCAACTGGATTACATGTGGATTTAGTTTATATAATTGGATTTGATGGGGATATAAAGGGACCTGCAACCGGCTTATAAATGATTTTGAGATGGGCAATCTTTATGAGGATTGTGATGGTACACACTTTTGGGGTACGTTATTTTCAAACAAGACTTTTCAACACCATAGATGTCTAGGTGCGCTTTTCATGATTTCTTATCTTCTTTCTGCATGTCAAAGTGGGATGCGGCGGGGATTTGTCAACCTGAATATGCCTACCCCCTTAGCCTTCAGCTAGCCAACTGGTTGATGTAATTGCCAACCTTGGTTTTGGTAGCTCCTTTTGGCTTCATTTCATTGGCTTAGTTTCAACGACTTAACTGGAGACACTAGCATCATCAACAGCCAGTGACGACACATTCCATCATCCAATCACATCCCATCACATCCCATCATTTATGATGAATGTGCATCCCATCATTTATGATAAATATTTGAATGATATTAGATATCAATGATTCATGATCTCCATTTTTCTATCCTCGACTTTTTTTCAAACATATCCCCTGGAGTTGGGATCCAAGATCCAACGGACCGAGAATTCCAGGAGAAATGCAACAGCTCCTGGGGCAGCTACTGCCAAGCCACACATGGCGGCTATTCCTGTCCCATCGAATGCACGGGGGATCAGACCCTCGGTGGAGAAAAAGGACAGGGCAGATGCCCCTTTTTTTCCGCCAAAATTGGATGGTTCAATGTAAATACAATGGTTAGATATGGTTAGATATGGTTGTTAGATATGGTTAGATATGGTTAGATACCAAACATGGATCTCAAAACTCAAACAGTGTTGCCGGAGTCCATTGGTTCAGCGATTCGCAAGCTGACTGCAGGAAGAAGAATTCTGCAGGAAGGACTTGTTTTTCGGCCTCACAGCTGAGGCATTACTGCTGGAGCACTCCCTACGACGAGTTTGGAAACGTGAATTATTCAGCTCCATGGAAGGACTGCGAGCCGAGCTTTTCTTTACAGCTGCAGCTTTTTACTGGAACACTTGGCACCAAAAGAAAAAGCAAAGAAATCGAAAAACTGTGAATTCTAAGCTTGCGGATGGGAATTCACCATGGATGTTTTTTTTTTTTTTAATCATTGTCTCCAGGTACAAACCAGTGGAGAAAGTAGTGGACCCTCGTTGTCGCAGTTGAATTCACCATGGGATGGGTCGGATAATATCCCTCTTTGGAGGGGACGGAACTATGGCCTTAATCATGGTTAATAAGGGAAATCATCCCCAAATGGCCCAACAATTCAGATTAGTGAAATATTCTAATTTACCCAGAATTATGTGCAAAAAAGCCTCCCAAATTTTCTCAGTTTCGATAAGAGATCTGTACAAAAACCGCAGGAGAGTTGCGCAGCCGCAGAAGTTGGTTGCCCATGTGATGCCACCTGGGAGCAGAAATGCACTGGCCAAGGCCAGGTCGTGGCACAGGGACGGGTTCAGAGATGTTCAGGATATCCCACTAGTCCCCATTGCATATCAGTTTTCCTTGCTGTACACTGTACCCTCTGATGAAAAACATCTGTTAAGGGGGGAATATCTATAGGCCTATAGGTGTCGTCTTGCCGATCTTGAACCTCGGAACCAAAGCACATATGATTTCGATCTCAGAGAAGCCGTGTGTTTTGCGCGCTGGATTGATGTAGAAGTCTGAACATCTGAATTCATCTGAAATTTAGCCAGTAGAATGATGGTCCGTTCCCATTTCTCAGGCTACTCCTGGTGTCAAAGCAAGTTTGACAGTTGCCCCGTGGATTGCGGCGATGCGATCACATGCTGCTGGTCAAAACTCGTATTGCCTAGTCGTTTGTTTGATCGGTACCGGTTGCATCCTCTACTCTACTTGCTGCAACCTCACAATAGGCGAGATCCAAGATGATCAAGATGTACAACTTGTTTTCCAAAGATCCAAACGCATAGAGAAAAATCAAACGTGTCTGGATTCCATGTCAGTTATGGAGGAGGGGTACTATCAACGTGATATCCCCAGGGGGTTTTCTCTGAAACCCATTGGCTTCCCTTTTAGAGAGCACTTCTACCAGAAATCACTGGCGCATTGCCCCAAGGTTTGATGAACATATTTTCCTGAAATATTAATATTAATATTATAGATTACAACGGTATCTCTATATGAACCATGTGTTCCAAAACCAAATCTTGGAAAACCCACTACGTGACTAGGGGTCTGGGAGCACCTATGGATAAAGGGAAACTCACCAACAACAATGGGAAATTTTTTTCTCGGGGGAATATTTTATTGGGTTCCCCCATTGATGTGATTATGGAAAAAAATACTGACGAATGATCTTGCACCAGTCGGTAACTCACGTGGAAAGACACGCTAAGTACTGGGATTCTCGTTGGAGAACTGGTACCATCAGCTGTGGAAACATCGCATCCCGAGGCTGGCACTACTCGGGGAATCAGAGCTGTGGCAAGGCGAGTGGCTGCACCTGTGAAGAGGATGAACTTGCCTGTGAGGCGAGTTGACAGATGGATGGTGCAGCATAAGATGCCCTATGGTAATTAAAAAAAGTTCGCGATGGAAAATGCTCCAGTTAGTTTGTTGATTCGTTGATTGACCTATTCAAAATGGTGATTTTCCATACGTAGCTATGTTAGTTTACCAGAAGGTACCCTCTGGTAATTTAACATAGCTATTGAAAATGGCCATTTATAGTGGATTTACCCATTAAAAATGGGGATTTTCCTTAGCTATGTTAAATTACCAGAAGGTATACAATATGTTCCTGGTTTTTTGTGGCCTCCCAATGGTACAGCATTTCAGAGCCGCGACCTTCAACTTGCAGCCTATTTTTTATGCATTTGAAAGCCATATGCTACGTACGACCAAAGTGCTGTCCATGTGGTAATATTTCGTAATCAATGTAATATATACCCTCTGGTAAATAAACATAGACCATGAAAATCACCAATTGTTAGACGAAACTAATCTTCCAACCCCTATCTACCAGGGTCTATGTTAATTTACCAGAGGGTAGTATCTATATGCTTCTTTTCTACGGATACCTATATACAAGCCATAGCGTATCTATATACTATTCATCAGTTGCCCATGACTGATATATGTCCTGCATTTTATCCATATATAGAACCTATGTGCTACGTATACCGTAGCCGTAGCTATATAACACGTAGTTATATATAATACATTAAATAAATAAAGAAATAAATAAAGAAATAAATATACATACACCTACTGAAACAATAACCTACTTTTTTATGGCTGAGTATAAGAAACCTGGTAATTTTGATGTACCCCAAAAGTACCAGTATTTTTTTCAATGCATTTTTATATACCCCTGGTTTATATAATTAATAATTATACACACTTTTGTCTATACTCATATGCAGCATCGAAACCACCAGCCCCCAAACCCCCACCACAAGAAAAAGGAGGCAACCACATACACCGTACCTATATTGTACTACCTAAAAACATATAGCAACGACCCCCAAGCTACAAATATACTTATATAATCTTATATATATATCCAGTGTAGTACTAAGTAGTACTACACTCGTGAATATTCTGAATATATATATATATATATAAACTGTATATGTATCCGTATTCCATTTATACATAATAATACATACATACTACCTGTATCTATATCTATGAGTATGTATACATGTATATATATACATACACATATATGTACATGTATAAGCCACCTAGTTACTGCTCACCTGGCGCTAAGTCATTATACTGCTCATCCACCACTGATTATTTATTCCTTATACTTCATATTCAGCCTCCCCACCGCACCCACCCACACCTTCAAGGGGAGGGGGTACCATGATACCCTCACACCCCCATACCACAGGGAGAGAGAGGTACCATGATCATGGGGGAGGGGGCACCCGGAACCTGGAACATATATATTCTATACAGGCCCGGCATATGTAATTACCCTCTGGTAATAATTAACAGTTGGACCCTGAAAATAGCCTAATTTTAATGGAAACTAATCTTCCAACCCCTATCTGCCAGGGTCTATGTTAATTTACCAGAGGGTATAGCTAATCATGTACATGGTATTGAAGTTATTTTCTAGTAATTCATGACGATTTATGGCACACATTGATATTTGTCTGGTTGGTGGTTTGGAACATGAATATTATTTTTCATATATTGGGGATGTCATCATCTCACCTGACTAACTCATATTTTTCAGAGGGGTAGGTATACCACCAACCAGTTGTGCATTTTTGACTCATGACTACTGTTTGACCGAAATGAGTTGCTCAAGATCATGCCATCATTCCTGGTAGATGCTTCCGGGAAATACCCTCTAGATCCCTCTAGTAGCTTAGGCGCCAAATCACTATTTTTAGTAGGTGAATCATCAATCAATAGGTCATCTATACCCTGGTGAATACCCTGGTGAATCACTATTTTTAGTAGGAAATACCCTGGTGAATCATCTATAATAGGTCATCTTCCATAGCTATGTTTGCTGGAGGGTAGGTGATCTTGAAGCCAGCCGTCGACAGGATTCAGCAGGAGTTACCGAGTGCTACGCGAAGGTATGGTACGGAGACTCCTGTGACTTGTAGCGATTTGGTCACCGCAGCACACGACAACTTGTTCAATGGACAGGCAGAGATCCCAAAAGGAAAGCAGAAATTATTCCAGAGATGATATCAGAATTCAGGTTGTGGTACTTAGGTTGTTCTTTCTTCTGCAATCTTGCAAACATCTTGGGAATATTTTCACACAAGGAACTTGGTTTTAAAGTGAGTGCCCGGAGATACCTTCGGCATTGAAACTGGCATTGGAATATGTATATAGCCTATATACATAGCGATACAACAAAGTATACAAATCGAAACTGACAGGTAGCTCTCAAGAAAAGATGGAATACAGAACGGCACGGATCTTTTCTTTTTTTCCTCAGATTCTTTGGTGGTTTCCATTTCCGATTCGATTGCAACGCAAAATTGTTTGAGCATTTCCCAGACACAACACGCATTTTAGAGAATACATGACCATAGACACCAGTTAGGCGACAAAAGTATGGTGGCACTGTAGGTGCTCAAAGCAGAGGTATTTTTGCGGATTCTTCGATGTGTATCCCAGAGATGTCCCAACGTTCAGAAAATGGAGGATACCCCCAATGTCTGGCAATTATTAGGGAAAATTGTGATCAACCGATGATTCAACAGTTTTTTTCTCCCTAAATTTCAGACCGAAATTTCAGTTGTAACTGACTAGTCTTTGTCATTTTCTCAGGCCCCTTGACGTGCAACTACGAAACGGAGAACTGGTGCTACAATGTAGGAGACCATTTTTGCCGCCGCTGAGAATCATCGCAGGAAATAGTTTTGATGCACTGAGAAGTGTGAAAAAAAAACCTTGTTGGTTGATGATTCTGAGGAGTTATACCACCCAACAGATGGAACATTATCGCATCATTATCTAATAATATTGTAGATGCTCGCAACGGCTCCATTCACTGGGAAATATATTGTGGGAATCCCCATTCATTATTTATAGGTGATATTAAGTGACCACATTTCCAAATACATCGCCAGAATACCATGGGGATTTTCTGGACTTTCAACCTGAATCCGAACATCGAATCAATTCTAATCCCAACATTGGATGACTTGGATGGAAAGAAAAAGCAAGAGGAAAGCCTTATGGATCTTATATCATAGAATTGGATGATGGGAAAATTTGCAGGAAAACCCTATATTTGATGGTAAAAACCCATCCATTGATTATAGGATTCTGATAGAGAAAGCCGTGTATTTCCGGCAAAAATGTTCCCCATGGCAGCCATGGCAGGATTCGACTCGCAGGGATTGATGACCTGGAGCGAGTATTGCTATACAAAGACAGGCATGTGAGCAGATTGGGGGAATTATGATGACAATATATGACACTGTTAGTGCTTGGTGAATATGATCGGTTGGTGAATTTTCTGAGAATGAGTTTCTACATGGAATGTTTTCTCCGCTTGATGACGGTTGACTTTCATTTTCAGCCATTTTGTTGATGTTAAATGATGTTAATGGGTGTCTGGAGTATTTCTTTCCTCGCCAGTGGGTCGGTGGCTTGTTTGGTTCTACGCAATCGCAAGGCCGGAGGACGTGATTGTAAATTGGCATCTTCAGCGCTAGAAATGCAGTTCTTGCCATATTTCAACGGGAATATCAATGATCAATATATATATAGATACATGGTGAGCTCCATGTAAATTGCAGTTGCATCTCGGCGTTTGATTCATTTGATTCCTTGCGAGGTCCAGACGATTGGTCTTGTCCTGTGCTTTGCAACGAGGACACAGCCAAAACATGCGGATCTGGTGACTTTGCTGAATGTGTTGCCTTGACCGATGCTTGGACGTCGGAGCCGGGAGGTGGGTTACCTCGGTTGAGGTGGCCTAGATTCGCCGAAAGAAAAACGTCGCAAAAGCCATATATATACCATCAGAGCCATGAGCCTCACTTTTTAGCGGTCCCAAATGAAAACCTCGTCTTTCTGTGCACTTTGATGGAAAACCTCGGTTTTCTTAAGAACCCTTGTTTTATAATCCTTT
>Ga0126342_10001027_pt1 | contig 36492 bp, 27 predicted proteins | sample Cyp1metagenome_FD_92528 | JGI IMG/M metagenome (GOLD analysis project Ga0126342, IMG submission 92528) | Coral microbial communities from Lord Howe Island, Old Settlement Bay, Australia - Cyphastrea 1 metagenome | ecosystem: Host-associated > Invertebrates > Cnidaria > Coral ... | reverse complement strand
TATAAATATAATATATATATATGTATAATATATATATAATATTATAATATATATATTATTATAATATATATAATATATATATAATATATATATAATATATATATAATATATATATAATATATATTTATATAATAATAATCGCAATAATAACAATAATATTAATAATAATATATAATAATATATATGATATATAACTATAGTTAATGGCTTCAAAAACCAACTTATACCTGCAGAGCCTCGCCTTGTATAAGTATGTATAAGATCGTATATCTATTCTATTTGTTCTTTGGTCACCTGGGCACTGTTGGGTGCAGCAACCACACTACCTTCTTGAGGATCTGGATTTGTCTAACAGGCCCCCAAATTGGATCATAAATCATGATCTTCAATGGCTATAAATCTAAAAATAGCCAATTCAGTGGGTTTTCAGCACCATGTTCAGACACATTTTCAGCCACCATTTTCCTACCATTTGCCCAGCATTTTTGCTGCAACACAAACTTGGGCTCGACCCAATCAACCGTTGATCCCTCGGGATTTCCCCGATCTAGTAGGGTGCATCTGACTGGGATACCTGCCAAAAAATCTCATCTGTAGCTTGTGAAGGGACTAAACTTTTACCATAGCAAGAGATTCAAGTTCTAGTTCGTATCTAACAAAGGTTGACGCTATTCCCCCATCTCTCCTGGTACACCCATCCTTCGCAGAATCGCAGTTCAGGCACTGGACAGAAACAGGTGACCGTTTTTGCGAGTTTTCCCCACCACACTCGAGGGAGATCTTTGGCAAGATCTTAATTCAACAGAGTGTTGAATAATCATGATTACTGCACAGAAACATCTTAATACTTGGATACTGTAGACAAGTTCACTTTCTCAATAACTCTGTACATGTCTTTTCAAGCCAAGTCTTCTATCGCACAGAGAACCCAGAAGGTCGAACGCCCGCGCCAACCCTTCGCCGCGACAAATGAATTCTGCGAGTCGGAAACGGCTGCGTTCCAGTGATGGTATCATCTCAGGACCCTCCCAATGCTGGTGCAAAGGAAACCTTATGTGTGTTGGTTGATAAACGCCATTCAACGATAGTTCTGACCCCCATATAGATAGAAATGGTTCAATTTGGAAGTTATTTGAGTGGCATTTTAACAATTTCTATCTGTTTATATTTTTTGGGCTTTTTGGTACAGTATCTAATTATAAGTTATCATCACAATCTTTACCCAAGAGAGATGACATAAATTGAAGCCACCAAGAGGTGAAGTATGGCAGTTGATGTGTCAAACCAATATATGTTACCCTCCGGTGTCATCAAACGTGGCAGTTCGAAATCGGTCATGGAGGTTTTAATGGGAAAATCATGGAACTAAAACGTTTGATTACTGAAGGGTAACCATTATCGACATAATTATCATGGACCATCTGAAACCTTCCTTCCTTGAAGTCCTTAAAATGCTTCACTCTCATATGGTGCAAACCCGTTCACAATGGTATCATAAGTCAAGCGCCTTTGTGTCCAGTTACATGAGTCACTTCATTGAACAGATCTGAGAGAACCCAGTCCTCCCAAAGAATTCATAGCAAAAAGTCACTTGTTTGTTTCCCTAAAATCCCATGAATGCCAATTTCCATACCCCATTTGCTGCGTAATACGCCTTCCTTATTTCCCCACATAAATCCGCATTGTCCGTTGCCATAATCCCCCCCAAAGAAACCACGAAAGTACATGAATTTATTGGTAACAATCTCACCATGCGCTTCAGAAATTCCATGGATTACATGTACAGTATATTATTGTCATTATTATACTGTATTTTATGATTTTTATATCCCATTATATCCCATGATCTCATTACATTAATTGAATGTGTATATATATATATATATATTACCTATTGGTTTCTATATCTCATAAAATATCATTGCCACCCTTGTATGCGCCGCCAAGAAACATGCTGAAAACTGGTTTTCGCAAACTAGTCGTTGCTACTCGACTCAGAATTGACCTGTAAATCACTGCTGGTGACTTTACTAAGCACCATGTCATTTATAGATGGTGGGATTGGATGACGAATCCCAGGCTTCTTGGTTTAAATGGTCTAAACCCAACTTGTTAATCAAGTGTTTCAATGTATCACCCAAAACGTTAGAAAAGTATAGAAAAGTAACTTGTCAATGCGTGTCACTATTTTCAGATTGGATGTTACGTTTTCTATCTTTTTGAGGGCTGCTAGAAAAATACCGTCCAATAAACCTTCACAAATTTATGGAAAATCCACCATGAAAGTAGATCATTTCGTAGGGAAACAACCATGGACTTCCATAGCCTGGGTATTGCTCAGAGGATCATCCCACGGATCGTCATTCCGTCAATGAAATCCCACGAATCCTGGGTGAACTCATCCACTTACCAGCTGCGATTCCTGGGATGATCCTCCAAGTGAAGCGTAAAATCCTTATCTTGGCGGCGAATTAGCCACGAATCCTGGATGTGAAATATCCCTGGTTCATCCAGTGGGATTTCTGTAGGGTTTTCATCCACTTACAACTGAGCTGAACTAACCTGCTTACTAAGTGGGATGAACCACCAAGTAATAACAACAATAACAATTATATCAATCATTTATATATAGGAGATTCTAGGACAACCAACGAAATGGAGACTTACTGGGGTGAACTAACCATAACTAGCGATTCGTGGGTAGTTCACCACCAAGTAGTAGATCATCCAATTTCTTAATCAAATCGGTTATATCCACTAAATATCCTATAAATATCCTATAAATATCCTATAAATATCCACTAATTGATGGTTTCACCCCCCCTAAGTGATGTTTTTTGTTTGGCACCACCTTGGAATCCTTGGTGTTGCTCGACTCGGCATTCAGAGTCCTGGACAGCGGGACAGCTCGGTTGGAGGATGGTTGGAGCATGGGTTGATAAAACATGGCTATAGAGTGGACATATGATAGGGATATTTCAACAATATAGTGGAATCGAATGGAATCTATCTCCTTATATATGTATATGTATATATATATTGTTGGTATTATCATAATGTGTCTATAATTATAATTGCTGTTCTTAAATATTATTAGTATAGTATTGGTTTGCTCATTATTTTTTATATAACGGTCAATATGGGTATGGCATGAAATAGTTGGGATTTATGTTGTTGTTCAGCAAAAAATGATGTTTGACCCATGGGTTGAACAGTCTCGAGAGTCTCAAGTTTCGGCTTTTAGAAAACATGTGTTTTTTTAACCTTCGATACCCCACCATCAGTTGGGGATTCTGGTAGCTCCTCTAGCCAGTCGTCCAGTCGTCCAGTTGTCCATGGCTGTCCAGTGATCTAAGCTTTCATGGCTCCTGGAAGATGGGCAATGCCAGTTGAGCTATGGAAAGGACCAACTGTTTTTTTTTTATGGGTCCAAAAATGCCAAAAATGATCCCCTGGAAATAGCACATTTAAGGTGAGAAAAATGATGATAAACAATGGGTGGTTGGGGATAGCCTATTTTCAGATATTGTAAAGCCATAGAACTCCGGATTTACTGTCTCATTTCCAACATACCCTATGGATCCAGCCATACCTTCTGATGCATGACTGGGGCATGATGAATAGGGGGTTCAGTTCATTCAGGGCACGTCAACCACGGCTTAGGCAAAGTTGAATGCTTCTAAAGTGAGGTATCATGATGTATCATGGACATATTTTCCGGGAGGAACCAAAAATCAAAAAAACATTTGAAGCCACAACTCGCTACCCTTGATCCGACCCATATCGTCTGACAGCGCTACCCAAGACTCTAAAAACATCGTCCTTCTACAGAAAAATATAGAGGGTTAACATGACATCCACCAACTAGCATCCCTGCTAGTTGGAGTCGTTTTTTTTTTCAGACTACTTGAAAAAAATGGTTGGGGTCTACCCTCTGGTAATTTCACATCGCGATGGACATTAAAAAAGGATAGGTTCTATAGCTATAATAGCTATGTTACATTACCGGAGGGTATCTTGAATTCGGCGACGGTAAATTACGGTATATGTGTGCCTCGCCTGGGATGTGGAACGAAGGCAGGCCTCTGGAACGATTCGTGTGGGCATCACTTTTTCAGGCGTTCAAATGTGGGAGTTTCCCCATTGAAGAAAAGAATGGGAAAATATTGGTGAAGAAGCAGCGAACACATTGAGATCTTACCATCCTATGATCAAAATGGACATGACATGGAGCAAATCTACAATTATATCATATTATATCTATAAATAGTATAGTTTTACCATCAATCTATGGACCATTTTAACAGAAATTGGATTTATCAAATGCCATCGAAAATCGGCTGAATAGTCGTGGTTCTGTGATTCACTTGGATCATTGTTTTTCAAAATGCTCTGCAGAAAACGTTGTTTTTTCGGCCAAAAAATAGAAGGATTTGTTGACAAATCACTGGATTTTGAAACCTTTGAGTCCAAGCTAGAACCTCAGGAATGCAGTGTATTTAAGTGAAGCTATATACTCCAAGTACCCCAGAAAAAACATGGTGTCTCGACCCAGAATTTCGTAGCACCAACATTGTACCAGAACCGGGCCGAGGGATCCCATGGGATAACGGGATACCATGAACCATCAACATTCGCATAAAGATACCTCCAAAAAAAGAGAGAAATCCCAGATTATGATATAACTATATTATATAGGTATTATATATCTATAATTATAGGTATAATATACATACATATATATATATGTATATATATGTAATTATATTACAATTATATACACACATAGTATCCCATATATTATGACCCATCAAATTCTCATTCCCAAGAATTTTCAGGTCAGGATGCTTTACGGACGCCCCGTCTCCAAGATCCCCCTGGAATGCCAGGCCCCGGCCTGGTCAAGAAGAGTCCCAGTGCCAATGCAAGAGCCTCAAATCCATCAATTTCTGGGGGAATTCATATGGGGGGTTCCATATAAATGGGGATACCCCAAGCTCGCTGGTTAGTTGATTTCCATGGGAAAATCCTAGAAAATGGATGATTTTTTATATGATTCCCTATGGATCCAGCCGTATCTTCTGAAAGGAAGTACGGCTGGGGTGTGATGACTGGGGGGTGTCTTGTACCTTCTCAGACAGTGGGCATGGATCCATAGGCATCAATTTCTGGGGGGAATCCGTTGCATCCGAGATTTTAAGGGATAGTGTGGGAGATCAAGAATTGACAACTTGTATAGTTGTTTTTTTCTTGGAATATTTTATCCGGGATTCTCATATGATTCATATGGATATGGATATGGATGATCATTAATATTGGATACGATATGGTATATCTCACAATGGGCAAATGTAATGTATTGTTATAATAATCCAATTATAGTACTGTAATGGTTGTACATGTCTGTGATAATTCCATCGACTTTGTCTTTGTGGATAATTCCTATCCATACATGATAATGTATGGTATATCCACTTATATTGAAATCAATATATACATATACATACATATGTGTGATATATGAAATCTATAATTATGTATACATATATGACATCTATAGTTACATATAATGTGATGATTGGGAATGTATATATATTTATATCTGATAACTCACTTATAATAAGAACGCTTATCCTCCAGCTATCCATATATGTGATGTATATTTCAATATCATATAGTTGTATAAGAGCCCTTTAATCCCACAAATTGGCAGATGACAACATATAGCTGTATATCATATGTGGGATACTACTACATATTATATACATATATATATATATATCATATCTGATGGATTATCATTAATTATCATAGATCATATATGGGATACTGAATGGGATATTATCCTCTAGTAGTCAAACATAGCAATGGAAAATCCTCAATTTATAGATGATGTTCCCATGAAACCTCCATTCATTGTGAATTCTCCAATTGCTACGTTTGATTGCCGGAGAACATATGACTTGATAATGTTGAATAGTCACATGGGTAATATTCCAACTATACTCAAATGGTCAATGCTATATTTATATAACACTATTCCTGAAAATTCTAGGGGAAATTAGTTATATCATATCCCATAATTGGCAAATGTAAATACATATTTATCTGGTTGGTGGTTTTAACATGTTTTAACCATCTTGAAACATCTTAGTCAATGGGAAGGACTATCCCATATATTATGGAAAAAAAGTTCCAAACCACCACCCAGATATTTGCTCATGGATTATCATTTAATGGGATACTACATGGGATATGGCAACTCCCATTCTTTGAGAGGGCTACCATCTCCGTGGATTTCGCCATGGCCAAAGCAAGGGTTCTCCATGGAAAGTGCCCATGAAAATCATTGGCAAACATACTGTGGATGGACAAGCCATCCTGCACCAGTAACTAATGTAACTATTGGGATTCCTATGAAACACTGTAAATGTCATGGGATTTTTTTCGCAGATTTTGCCCATCTACCAACTGGTGATTCGGATTTCGCAACCATCCACAGTAGGTCATTTATAGGCCCTGCGACTGAAAACAGCTGAATAACCCGTGTTAGGATGCAGCATTGAAATGGGTTTGTTTCTACAAGGGGGAACCCGAAAACCCGGCGTATAAAATCATTGGGACAAACCCAAATGATGTTGGCACATGTTGCCTGTATATCCCCAGTGTTGCTGGTGACATCACAATAAAAATAGCGTTTTAGAGCCATATCATATAGATGGTGATTCCAATATATCCCTTGTTCTATGCCAGAGTTGCCCCGTTGACTCCCCATTTTATCCCATCGTTTTACGCTTCTTGGTAGGTCATCCCCAGCTCCGCTGCAGCGACGTTTCTGCAGCAAAATCTGAGCATTCCCCACTGCACGTCGCGCGTTTCTGCCCTGGCAATGTGGCGCCAAGAATCTCATGGTTACCCTCTGGTAAACATACAAAAAGCTATAGAAAACGGCCCATTTATATAGTTCGTTGATTTACCTATGAACATAGTGATTTTCCATATTAGTTTACCAGAGGGTATATCAATAGACAAAGCCCAACTTCACCCTCAAGTACCCCAAAATGCCCAAACATGTAGATGTAGCCAACTCGTTTTTCAATTACGGATAAACTTGGGAGAATGAACCTGCAAATGGCAATTCTATTGGAAACACATGTAAAAACATGGAAAACACTTGATAACATCTGGTAATTGAAAACACTTGATAACATCTGGTAATTTAACAATTTGCTATGGAAAATCACTATTTACACTAATAACTTAACTAAATCATCATAAATAATTGATTTCTATGGGCAATACCATAGCTATGCTAAATAATCAGAGGGTAATCGTTGATAGTTCTTTGGAATTGGCAGTGGTACACTATCTTCAGACAAACCCCAGTTGTCAACTCCAAGAAGCCTGCAAACAATGCTGGAAAAATACCATGATATGGGAAGTGTTTGACATGTGTATATAATACATATATATATACACTACAATTTGGGGGTTTCAAGACAGCCCATGCTAGTTTGTGAGTGCAATGACTCAATAGTTGTCGTGGAAATATCTGCGGTCGAAGTGTTTTATAAAGCGACTTGCAACTGGAGGGCTCCACTTTGTACCCATCTCATTGTCTTGGATGGATTCTCACCATATATCAAAGAAATAGCAAAAATATATTCATCTCATACATAGCATCCATGTACAGTACATTCTATATACATCGATCCCCTGAATCACTCATACTTTGGATGTATCTACGTACATCATGTGCCCTGAATGGATGTTATGGGCCATCTATTAAGAAGCAGCAACATACTCAGCTTGTCTGGATCATATTCCTGTGTTTGTTGCTGACATGCAACATATACCGCTTGGTGGTTTCAACCCCTCTGAAAAATATTAGTCAGTTGGGATGATTATTCCCAATATATGGAAAAATAAAAAATGTTCCAAACCACCAACAAGTATATATATATATATATTATACACCGCATATTTGTTGCTTCATGTTGCTTCAATGAGCCAATAGCCAACATCTAATTCCAGTGTGGTGCCCCGCAATTGTGTTGGTCAGCGACCACGTTTGCAATGTATCTTGCATGGTGAGAAACCAAGTCTGTTTCTTGGATAGTTGCCGAAAGTCGGCACCCCAAAAATAGGTCAGTTCGTCTAATATGTGCAGTGACCAACGCATCCATCTACTGGCAGGTATTCCAATGTGGATTTTAAGTCATAACTACAATCACCATGAAGTTTTTGGGGCAGTGCTCAGATCTGGTCTCATATCTCTCAGGGTAAAAGTGAAAAACCACCGGAAAAACCCAACAAGTGCTACATAAGAGTGATGGTTTCCATCTAGTTGGGTCCTTCAACCAGCTGGAAATGTTGGGAAGCTCTTACAGTAGCAGTAGCTCCTTGCTTCCTCACAGATTTCCCTTTTAAACCTCCCAGCTCCGCTATAAAAAATCACTCCTAGTGGTTTATTTATGGTCATAAATTGCCATTAGCTGCAAAAAAGCGCCGCAAAAAATACTAAAAGTCGAGATTGGAATCTCTGGGAACCGCTATGTTGCAGGTCGATTTACCTTTAAACTTAGATTTGTGGTCCAGGCACCCACCCAAAAAAAATAACAAAATAACACGACATATTCCCTTGATCGATTCCGCAGTCGTAGTGGATTTCACAGAAAATAACAAAAATAATCCACAAACTGCAAATCCTGGTTATTTGATTTTCGCAGCTATAAACCTCATAAAACCTCCATTCAGTTCGTTTATTTTCCTATAATTTCCCATTAAAACCTCCATAGGTAGGTGCTTGTTGGGCTTCAAACAAGCCAGGCGCACCATGACTCCAACGACACCAGACGCGTTGCTGAAGCGTCGTTTTTCAACGCGTTGCTTCCCGGATTCGGCGAAATGCTGCGGCAAATCCCAGGAAGATATGTGAAGACCAAGAGACCCTGCGGGTTTCCTCTACGTCGATGGGCCATGGAGTTAGTTCACTAGATAGTACCCTCTGGTAATTTAACATAGCTATGGAAAGATCCACCATTTTTAATCGGAAACTCAACTATTTCTATGGTCATTTTCAATAGCTATGTTAGTTTACCTAGTTTACCGGAGGGTAAATGGATTATAATTGGGATATTGGGGGTTATATCCCCGGTTACTAACCAGGAATTGCTAATCCCATGGCCCAGCTAAGTAGAATACAATATGGGGGTTTCCTAAAATCAAGGGACCCCAATAGCTGGATGGTTTTTTTAATCGAAAATTCCAATCTAAATTTTGGATGATTTGGAGCTATCCCCGCTGGGATTTATGGATCCCCACCACAATGTGATGCCCCGAAACGTTATGTTTGTTGCTTTATGTTCACTAAAATTTGTTTGTTGGTTTATGTTCACTCCATTGGCTATTTAAGGTTACTTCTTGCCATAAACCATGTGATTTAGTCATGTATGTATATATATATATAGCGCCGCTATATATACACAATTACATAATCTTATATACATCCATGTACATTATATGCATATATATATATAATTATATATACATATATTTATCTTCACCGACTTAGCGATTCCAAACACCGAGGTTGCCCCGAAAATGCTGGCCGTTGAGGGCGCCACTTCTTCATCGCTCCCGAAAAAGGGCGGAGCACCTGTGAGGAGCATGTACGCAATGACCTTGGAGGCAGCAGGCTTCGCTCATGGGTTTTTTTCGGCTGCTTTTTTCCATGGGATTATCCTCTGGTAATTTGTTACATAGCTATTGAAAATGGTGATTTATAGTGACATTTCCCATTAAACATGGTGATTTTCCATAGTTTTTTGTACGTTTACCAGAGGGTATCCATGGGTTATGGGCCTGGGGTTATCTATGGGTTATAGCTGGATTTGGGTTATTTTTCCGCAATGGTTTTCCGTGGCTTGTCCCGAAATAGGTGAAATATCCATTGCTAAAAATCACCAGTGAACCAGTTTCGGTTGACGTTAGTAATTGATTGAGAACAATATATATATATATTATGGTGTCAATCAATTACTAACCCATTAATCAATTATGTAATATAATATATATATATATATATATTACAAATGTATTAATATGTGAATATTTATAATATTTATATTATATATATATCAATAATAGTTTGATTGAGATGTAACCCATCAATCTACACTGGTCTATATCACTGTGGGTTACTCTCAGATACCAATCTGGTCAATCTCGCTGGGGATCACCATCCTATGGTTGTCGTGGCTGGAACCATGGCTGGTGGGACCCAAGTCATTGATGGTTTCCATGGATGATCCGAGGGTACCATGGAAACCCGTAATGGAAACCTATCATCCAAGCATGATTCGGTTGATGGCACTCGGTTCCAGACCTGGCACAGCCAGGTTTGATGGAATTATCATGAATTATCCAAGCACTTGGTCACCATTCCGTTGGAAAAAACTCATGGCTACATGACTTCTACGAATTTCGGTGAGATGTATAACTTCCATGGCGAACGGAAGGATTACCAGATCAATTACCAGATGGTAAGAAAAAAGTGAATGGGTTGATGTTCACCTTGCGACACTTACCCTAATATTCTACACATTCCGGAGAACTTCCTCGAAATTCTACCAGGGTTTTTTCATCCCTCAAAAAGATCGGAAAAAAAAAACAATGATGTTCAATTGATCCTCATTTTACCTAGGATGTTGCCAACTGTCTATCTTTTTTTGGTGAACATCTAACATCTCTATATTACGTCGGACCAAAATGGTATCTCCGGGACCCATGGGAAACCCCCATTTTCGCCAAGGCGGCTCCGCAGGACCTTAGAGCCAAGCCCGGCTCTGAGCAATGTGGTAGTTTAACTTAAATGATACTAATGGATAACAGATACAGATACAAATTACAATAGATTATATATCCCATAGATTCCATGTATGGTATATAAATGCTAACATTGGGGGTATATTGATGGTAAATGTTACCATATATAGCATACATGGATCCTATGGGTATATAAATAGACATTTATGGATAATAATCATGGATGTGGACAATAAATGGTAATGGTTACGTCATAGGGGTACCCCAAATCATCCAAGTCATCAGAAGAAAAAAGGGAATTGAAACAACCATGGCGAGTTGGGGATCGCCTTTTTTAAGAAACTCTCATATACAACTTTACCATATCCCATATGCTCCATGGTGCTCGAATATTTAGCCTTGATAACTAGCTCATTTTGGGGCTGAATGTTGGTAAATATTCCATACATGGAGCATCATGGGGCAGGCATTGGGGAGTATAAATGGATATGCTTCAAATTGGGTACCGAACATGTTTCGGAGTGAATCAACACGTGGCGATATCCATTCAGTTTTGAAAGGATTAACATTGAAAGGAAGAATGGAGGTACGATTGTAGAAATTGCACTCCATCTCCCTAATAATTGGTGGTTCATCCTAGGAATTGTGTTTGTAGGTTAGTACGCCCCAGTGACATATCTGGGGTAAACTTACTTCTCCATACTTATCCTACTTATCACTGGGGTCAACTAAGGAACAAACACGTTTCCTGTGTTTTTCCCACGACGTAGTACGGACCCAAAAATGGTGTCGCTGGAAATTCAATACAAAATCAGCACGTCTTACAGGTCTTTTCTATATTTTGACAGTGACCACCAGGAATTTTGGACGTCCTTTGGACCCGACCGATGATGGCGGTTCAAGCTACCGTTGCTAATTTGTTGTATTTCTTGGGTTCACCAACTTTTGCAAATAGAATATGTCATCTAAAATCTACCCTCTGGTAATCAAACATTGCAATGGAAAAAAAAAACTCCAACAAAAGACTAAAAAATAGGCTACCCCAAAATCCGTGTGTTGATTAGAATGTCCCTTTTTGATCCTTTTTGGCCCACTGCGGGAGCACACTTGGCAGATGTTTCATTTCAGACACCCAACTCTTCGGTTGAGGGCCTGGAAGAGGCCCTCTTCAGGCCCAAATCACCAGATGGCCAATCGTCTTATTGTTCGGTGGCTACAAAAAAAACCAATAAAATAAAACCAACAGTATGGAAGAGTTACCACCATTTGCCCCCCAAAAATGACCCAGTCACCGATGGGATCCACATCACCATCGGGCCAAGACACCACAAGTCTGCCTTGTCCGTGTAGGAGTGTTCTAGAACCTGGATCTCGTGATGGAACTGCTTAGTGGGGGAAGCCATTTCTGGATTTGAACATGGAGAATATCATGACCCACAAGCTGGATCCATGTCGGACCATGTGCTTTGGGTTTTTTAGGATGCTGATTAACATTGATTAACCTGGAACCCTCAAAAAGATCGAAAAGGAACAATTCATCACTATTTTCTTGGTTGGTGGTTTCAACCCCTCTGAAAAATATGAGTTCGTCAGTTGGGATGATGACATTCCCAATATATGGAAAAATTAAAAATGTTCCAAACCACCAACCAGTTTCAGATGTTTTTTTAAGCGCCAGGCGCCATCTTTTGTGGATGATGTTTTTAACATTCACCGGATGGAATGGTCTCCAACGTTATGACATCCGTCAGCACTGTCACTGTCATCGGCCAGGAAGGGCCTACCTTTAGATATAAGAATAGGTCAGATACAGTATGAACTTCTGAATGTAATTATAAGAATATGTCAGATATCAATCCCGAGATCTATATAGAATTTCAATTTCTAGATGATTCAACCGTAACCAAAGAGTCAAATTTGAGTTGGATAGGGTTCCAACAAATTCCTCCATTGAAGCATACCCAAGAATCATGGTCCACCAGCTTAAGCTTCTCTGAAATGTATAGTAACCTCCAAAACAAAAAAACAAAAACACAGAACTGTGAACTACGTTTCTATTTTAAAAGGATTTTAATTTTCCATTTTTTGTGGTGGTTGCCAGTACAGAATGAAGGTTTACAGTATCCGAATATCTCTCCTTCAAACTGGTCCGCGTAAATGATCATCATTCCTAAACTGAACAAATCTTAGCCCTTTTTAACTTTGGGATGCGTCCCAACAAAATAAAAAAATGGTTTGGTTTAAGGGAAAATCTTAACCGGAAACCATTGATTCTTCCATGAAATATGGAGCTTTCCGGTTAAGATTTTCCCTTAAACCAATCCATTGAAATAAACCGTCGCATTTGCATCAATGGCCATTTCAGGAACCGATTGATTGGAGGTACCTACCATATATAAGGCCTATGTTTTAGGCCTATCTAAGGGAATATCTCCACAAAATGTGGTCAAATATATGGTACGGTACCTCCATTTTAGGATCCTGAAATTCCTATTGATTACGATGTGAGGTCAGCCACGCAGGTTGCTGACCAAATGTAAGCGACGATGCGCTAAGGGGAATTCACCACCAAAATCAACATGGCCAGGTTGCATCAATCTGGCTATGGGTGTGTCTGAAAATGGGGTACCCTCTGGTAAACTAACATAGCTATTCAAAATCACCATTTTAATAGGTAAAACATCTATAAATGGTCCATTTTCCATAGCATGTTAAATTACCAGAGGGTATATCCCAAAGATGGCTAGTGAAAATATGGGAAAATGATGATAAAGTGGAGAATGGAGGATCCATTTTCAGACAAAACCATATTATGAATTGATTCCGTAACCTGAACTACACCTCAGGATGATTGCCCCCTATTTCCAACTACTTAAAACCATCTTCAGTGACGTCAATTATAAAGCCAGTTTGAATTCTAAACCCAACATGTCCACAATGTGACGGTTTGAAACGCCATTTTGCTCATCCAAATGGACATTTGAGGCCATGTCCCATCAAACAAACTCAAACATCATATCAAGCTGGTTTGGTTAGTTATACTCCATTCTGTTTCCATGTATATGTCCATCTTAATTGTATTCCCCATTGATATATCCCATGAAAATCCATGAAATATCCCATGTTTAATGCCTGGTGTGCCCGTTAAATCATGTTAAATCTTCATTGAATCACCATCAGCACCAGCACGTCACGCGTTAACGGCACCTCTGGTGCAACATAGTGGAGAGATCCGCAGGCCTACACAGCTGAGTGGTGGAATGATCCAAGTTTGAGGAGGAAAATATGAGGAAATCCATTGAGGGTATACCGCGGTATACCTGGTATGGAAATAATATGGATATATTGAAATACATTGATTCATTAGGGTATACCTGGATTATTATGATTATTTAAAGTATTTCCATATATCCAACATGGGGAAATCCTACAAATCATCCCAGGCTGTTGCAACGCAAAGTAGACTGGTGGATGTTACTGTAGATGTGACAAAGAAACAAACACAGCATATCATAACATGACATAACATGACTTTACGTAACACGACGTGACATGACATAACATGACATGAGATAACATGACATATCATAACATAGCATGACATAAGACAACACAAGATAGCATGATATACCATGACATTACATGACATAACATAAGATAGCATGATTTAACACGACATAAGATAGCCTAACATGACATGACATAGTACAACATGACATAGCATGACATGTGACATAACATGACTTTACATCACATGACATAACATGACATAATATGACATAATATGACATGACATGTCATAACATGGCATGACATAGCATGTGCGGCATAACATGGCATAACATAGCACAACTGGGGGCCCTTCTTGCATAATCATCCTCTTCTTTAGCTGTGGGTCAAGTCATTCCTCAAACATGGAAGGCTTGCAAACCCGGCGGGTAATCATGGTCATTCTTTGGTAGTCCACAAAAAAAGCGGGTGATCGTGATTTTCCATTAATCGCAAAAAACTCAAGGATCAGTTTCTACCTATCCAGTCACTTGGGGATGTAGTAATCATAGTAATCCAATTCAAAAATGGTACGCCCTTTTCCATCCCAGCATCGCCCCGCTGCCAATTCCGTGGTCTCTTTTTGGGCCGTTGCTCCTTAAGGATGAACCGCCGTTGTTTGGATCTAGCTAACTAAATCACAGCGGGTCAACTGGGCAGTGGCAGCCGACAATCCATGGTGAGATGGGATGGGATTTACAGAGTGACAATCACCATTGGAGAAAAAACAAAACACGGTTCCAAGTACCCCCAGAAAGATAGCAAAAGTTTTCAACATATGGTGTGGCCAACATGGTTTGTTCAATAAATTTGATGGGTAATAATAATATGGGTACTTTGAGGGTCTAGGTAGTTACAGCATGTTGTACAAACATGTAATTTTTATCATGTCCAGTGACTGATTCGATAATTTTGTGGATCCCAATCCACCAATGTTGAATTACACAAGTCGTGTCATCAGCTCAGTAAACATATATATATAACTTACATATAACTTTCATCAAGTTTCTCAGATTCTGCAGTCTTTCATTGGTGTCCAAGTGCTGAAATCCCGAAGACGATGCCACGGATGCCGAGAAAGCCAGCACTAAGATCGGCTTGGATTTTCCTGGCTGAAAACAAACCAAAACATCTACAATGTGAGGCCCCCGTTTACGAAATCGCTAAGTTGGTGAACATCACTTCAACAACGTTTGGGTTTATGATACGCAAATAACTATAGATACTATCGTTAATGGTGTTTATAAACCAACAAACATCACGTTTGGGGGCTCCACATTGTAGCAGTTGTGGCTGGTGCAAAAAACTCAACCAGATTGGCGACGGTCAAGCCAGGGGATTAGTGATGACACCGGTCTCGTCTGACTGAATTTTATGACTGGTTGGTGGTTTTAAAGGAAGGATTACCCTCTGGTAATTTAACGTAGCTATTGAAAATGACCATTTATAGTGGATTTTCCCATTAAAAATGGTGATCCTCCATAGTTATGTTAGTTTACCAGAGGGTATCCCATATGATTTTATTGAATTCCTGGATGATTGTTGACCAACAATAACCTGGTTGGTGGTTTTAACCATCTTGAAAAATATTAGTCAATATTCAATAGGAAGGATTATCCCATACATGATGGAAAATAAAAAATGTTCCAAACCACCAACCAGATGAGATTTCAGATGAGTCCCTCAATCCAATTCCCATCATTCCAGTTTTCCAACGACGTGAGGTTGTGATCAAATTTACCCAGCACCATAGTATCGCAAGACATCTTAGTTTTTGTTTGTCCCCCAAAGGGGGAAACTAGATCCATTCCACAACTTTCCAGCCAGTTCCAGCCTGTTCTAGCCAGCTAAGCGGAGTCGGAGAAGGCGGAGAAGGCACAAAATAAAACATATTAGTGCCATGGTCAAGTTATATGTTATATGATGGGGTCATCCATCCGATACATCCATCCAATAATGGGAATCCAAAAAAAAGTGGCCACGATAATTCCCTGGGAGCATGGATTAATATGATGAAGGATATGAATGGCCAGTGTAATTAGATTGACCCTTATCGTTATTATATCATATTATAACCCGTACTTATATAATGGCATTTGATGGCATGCCCATCCCGCAGTTATTTATGTCTCAATCGAATCCAATGAACCTTGACAATGGCATATGAGAATTGCACCAGCTGAGAAGAGCGCAGGTTTAAGACAAACCAAGCAGCTTTTTGCAGAACGCTAAGCATGCTTGATTCTACCATCAGTTTTTTTTGGCCATAAGACACAAACCATCACAAACCAGTTGTCGATACCTGGAATGGCCATCACATAAACCATGAGAATAGGTGAATCCCCATGATTTGAATGTCTGCACCTCTTTCCCAGGAAAATCACCATTTTTATAGCTGGGATTTCAAGCATTCCCACAGTGCTAAACATGGCATTGTTTTACCCACATGAATCCTGAAAACAGGCCATGTTCACCCATGGATTCCATAGCATCGCGGCTCGGATGTCATTTTGGGCTGTGATCGTAAACCCCCCTGGATGTGCCATGGTCCATGGGAATCCAAAAAACCGGATGCATCGGTGTCCGATCCATGGGGGTACTCCCAAATCATCCAAACTTCGATCATTTTAGTACCCATGACGGATCCATGGTGCTGCTATATATGGTAACATTTACCATCCATATACCCCCTTTATGTTAGCATATATACCAGCACCATGGATCCGTCATGGGGTATAGGTCAACAACCGTGACGACTGGGGGTCCACCAAGACTTGAAAGAAACCCCCAGATCAATCCCTGGACATGCTGCGCTTCGTCAGTGGTTTTCTTTAATGTCTGGTGGTGCCCCCCAAACGAACCTTCTACAATGTTAATGAATAGTTTTTGTGTGTGTTTAACCTATCTAACTATAGTACCAACGAATATGTACTAGTGACATCAAATCACCACTAGCTTGGCATCAATCGTAATTATATTATATTATATTATATTATATATTATATTATATTATATTATATATTATATATTATATTAAATTAAACTATATTATATTATATATATTATATTATATTATATTATATTATATTGTATTATATTATATTATATTATATTATATTATAATATATATATATATATTACATATATTATATTATATTATATATATATATATTATATTATATTATATTATATATATATTATATTATATATATATATATATATATATATTATTATATTATATTATATTATATTATATTATATATATATTATATTATATCATATATATATTATATTATTTGTATATTATAATATATATATATATTATATCATATATATATATATATATATTATTACATATAATATTATACAAATATAATATATTATCTATTATATATATATGTGTGTGCACTGTCTATAAAATCCATCAATCCCTATATCACCAATTTTCACTTGCTGCGGTCACCTCCAGAGTTTGTTATCACCCCGGTTCGACAAATTTAAAGTCTTCGAAGTACCAAAGCATGACCTCCCATAGAGACTTGCAGCGCATAGATGTACTTCTAGTATCAACTTGCAGATCGCGGTTGATGTCTTTTAGACCTTGCTAGAATCTACTAAAGTATCAAACTTTGTTCTCGTTCCTCCAGGCGAACAAACAGGTGTGCACCCCACCTGCGAAATTTCTGCAGCCGCACGTCTTCTCCTTTGTTAGGGTCCTTGGGCGCCTATGGCGGGAGTGGTAGCAGGCTGGTGGTTGCAACCCAGACATCACACTCACTGGAATCACAGCCGGAGATTTTGGGATGGCTGAAGCCTTGTACACTTTGATGGCAACTTCTTGCCCCGTCCTTGGTGGGCTGTGACGATCATGGCAAGTGGGGTTCATGTGACCTCTCTAAATGTTGACTCGGCCAGCAATGTTTGGGGATTCAGGATGATTCACGTGTGACCCAAGTAGCAACCCATGGGCCAAAGGGCTGTCTGAGTGCCCGGGCTCCAAACAAACGCCCTTGCGGCAAATACTGGATGTGCCTTCTCCCATCAAGTCCTGGAAAAAATTGAATAAAGCTTGGTCACTGGGTTTATGGTTGATGCAAAGAAAATCATGGAACTAAATAAAAGGCTTTCCTATAAATTGTCCCTTCGACAAATGCTGGAACTGGGTTCGTCGAATTGTGAATCTTGCCTGCGAGTAGTAGTATCACCTAGCAACAAAGCATGGAAAACCAGACATGACCCAACAATACCCAATAACGTCCATCAATATCGATAATATACAATTCAATTCAATACAACAACAATGCGCCATCATCATTAGCGTTCTGCAAGAATTGACGGACTCCTCAAATCCCCCGAAATGATGGTCTAATTTTCAGGCTGCCAACCATGACTCTACAAAAAGCAGCTGGATATAACTCACTCTCGGCAGTTGCTACACTGGGAAATGAAAGAATCCCCAGCCATACAAGTTGAGGAAGCGACAACAAGCCGGAAGCAGCCCAGGTTCTCAGCAGCATGTTTGGCGCATATTTTGATGTGGATCTCAGCTGCTCCCCGCAAAAATCCAGCCGTGAATCTTTGTTTGGCTTCCCTATCTTCCCCTCACATGGCAAAATGGAGGACCTCCCACCCCCCAAAACCCCCCCAAAAAAAAAAGACATATTGAATATATATATATATATATATTTGAATATACTGAACAATAAAATCTGAAAAACCGCAGGGTCCTGTTTGGAGGTGCTCATCTTGTATTTGCCCATAACCTGCGAGGCGAGTCAGTGAAACACAGCATGTAGATATGCCATAATATGGCCATGGTCCATGTCTAACTGTGCATGTGAAATGGATTCCTATTATATAAACCTGTTTTTTGGGGTAGTGGGGTATGACCTTACCACAGAAACAGGTCACAATAGGTCACATCACCTTTGATCAGGGAACTGCTGTGGACTCCTCTTGGCTCCTATCCAATGAAAAAACACAGTTCATGCTTGGCAGCCAGCAGCCATCTGTTTTGTTCATGTTGGCCATAAAATCCTATGATTTTCACTGGATACTTGATCACAAGATGCACCTCTCTGGTTTGCATGCCCATCGACTTTGCACACGGGAAATGTTGATATTGTCTTGGTCTTATATGAAACCAAGCAAACTATACAGTAAACCTGAAACAAGGAATCCTTACACCCTAAAACCTGCCAAGTGAAAACCAAAAAAGACGATATTTCTCTTGGAAAAAGAGCTCTACGTTTTCTACACCTGCTGGAGGGTTTTAATCATTTTAATCTTTGCAGTCTGCGAGGGGGTTGGAGGAACCAGCAGAGATGAACCAGCCCAGGCTGAGCGCGTGGCAATGGGTTGCCCATCGCTACCTCACAGCAATCACCGACCGCCTTGACCCTGGTGGATTAACTCAAACACAGCAATCTGCATGGTGGCCTGGTGGAAATCAAATCCATCATATCTTCTGGAAAAAAAATATATGGTTCCAGAAAACTCAATTCCCGTCAAATCTCCTGGTCATTTTTTGCGGCCAAGAGACTGAACGTTCTCCTGTCTGCATGGCTAGACATGCTGGGAGCCGCATTGCTGTGGACCGACCTGATGGCAGGGCGGCTGACGGGATCATCCGGGATCATCCAGTAATATCCAGCTGGTTGGTGGTTGACCAACCCCTCTGAAAAATGATGGACTTCGTCAGTTGGGATGATGACATTCCCAACTGAATGGAAAAATATAAAAAATGTTCCAAACCACCAACCAGCCAGTATAGATCAATATAGTTGATGTGATTGATGTGATCCCATGATCTTCATCCTACCTAATTATGCACTTTTCCTTACTAGTTACTAGTTGATATCGCCACAATGGTGAACCTCAGAGGAGCCTGGGTGACGAGGTTGGTACCAAGTAATTGAAATCATGCCCCGGAAAAAAAAAAAAACACTGGCGGTTTCTATTTCAAGCCTCCGGAACACTAATCTTATATTCAATCAATATCATCACCACATTTTTCGGGATGGAACATGAATTGTGAACCACCAACCAGCCCATCTGGTGCAAAATTGGTCCGCAGTGCCCTCCAAAAGACCAGGGTGCTGGGTGCCCCGACGTAGTGCTTTCGGGGGGCACAGCTGACCCGGAGACGGAATCTTTTGCGCTGTTCTCTTTCATGTCAGGTACGACCTGTCTCCGGACATGATGCCAAGGACGGCATCATGGGTGACTATCATTATATATATATACTGTATATAGAGAGAGAGAGAGACCACAAAAAGATTTTTTTAAAAGTCATTTGCCAACATTATTTTACTCTTCTATCGTTTTGGGGTTGCTATATGATATTGGTATATATATTGGTTATATTATGGCATTCGAGGGATGAGTTCAGCATACTGCGTGAGATGAGACAAGAAATACAGTAGCATGAAATAGATTCAGCCAGCAGTTCTGGTGCAGAGATGATTGAACCATCAAAATGATCCATATCTTTTTGAGATGGGGCAGTTCCGTTCCTATGCCCAAGAGTCTGATTAACCGCCTGGTGGGGGCCTGTCACTGAGCCAGAGCAGTTGAGCCAGGGATCCAGTCGTTGCAGATTTCCCAAGCATGCCTAGCTCACCTCTTACTTCACTACCCACTATCGCAAAAAAAGGATCCCAGGGAGTTAACGTGGCAAACCTAATTCCATAAATCCTCCCTGACTGGGGTTTATTATTGAGTGTATAATAGTGTCTACAGTACAGGATACTCTGTCTGTTGGGGATGATGTTTACTATTATTACAGTCATACTGTAATCATTGCTATTACCATCATTATCATCATTATCATCATTGTTATCACTATTATCAGTGTTGTCATTATCATCATTGTATTTATGGTCATCATTATCATCAGTATTATCATTTTAATCATATTATTATCATTTATATATTATCCTTAGTAGCATTATTATCGTTATTGTCATTGTCATTATGGCCATTAAGTATCCATGTGATTCTTTTAGAAACAATAAGTGATGTTCGTCGGTTGGTTCGTTTACCACCTATGCCACACCACCGGTCGAAATGCGTCGCTGCGTACCGGGCGTCCCCACCGGATTCGAAGGGGCTACGCCCTGTGCGCAGCCCATCAGGGATGGAACCTGGTTGCAGCCCATGATGGAACCCATTGGGGGATGTATCAAACAATGTTACCCTCTGGTAAACTAACATAGCTATTGAAAATGACCATTTATAGTGGATTTACTCATTAAAAATGGTGATTGTCCATAGCTATGTGGCTGTTTACCAGAGGGTACCACTAACAAAATCTACGGGTTCTTGCTGCCAACATTGGTTAGATTTGGGTTTTCATTCTGACTTTTTGAACTCGCTTGAGCTAAGAAACGCTCATGTCCTGACGGACAGGTAGCTTCACTTTTTGCTTACCTTTTATAACGTACGGGATGTTTTGAGTGCACAGTTCCCTGTAAATTATCAGTCGGTACTAAAGATAGAAATCCTACAAAGTCATAAGAATGATCCACAATTAGACCTCTTAGTCTCCCAATATATGCAGACAATACTGAAGGTAGGAAAGTTCAGAAAAGCTTTGAAACCCTGCAAACTATGTTTTTTCCCTGTTGCCAAGCCTACAGCTATCTTCATTGAAAATCGAAGAAAGTTTTTGGAACGGCCAATATTTGCCCTTGTTGCGATAGTGTTTTGCAGATATATAATGATATATAGTTTGTAGGCATTCCTATACATTATGTTGTTCCAATCTCGACAACATGCTGCTAATATTGTTGCTCACGGCTCGCAGGAAAAATCATCTCATGTTCAAAGCACCAAAATTCCCACGGGGGTGTCTTCTGTATTAATATCCTGCACATGGTTTAACTTTTATATATTGTACATATTGTACCTTAGTGAAATCACAGTTAAGTAGATTTTGCAGATGTTTGCCACAAAACCATGAATTGCAGGTAGGTCCAGGTAGGTTTGATCACTTTCATCCCACACACCTGGACCAATTGCGATGATTTGTATAGAAACCCAGAGGCGCCTTTATCCATGGTAGGTTGATGTAGGTTGTTTGGCCGAAAAAATCATGGCAAAATCCATGCCATTGGGGGACAAATAAATAGCAATAATGGAACATATTCATTTGCATTGGCCACCCAGTGTGGTTGGTGTTTTCAATCCAAATACCAGGCGAAAATGGTGGAAAAACATTTACTTGAACGATGTTTCAGACATTTTCAGACCACCAACCCCCCAGGCCCAGTGTTTTTTTTGCGAAAGGTACTTGTCGTCGACTCCGGACCGCCACTGCTCGTTCCTTCGGAGCTGCGTGACGGAATCGACTGAGCCAAATGCAGTTGGCGGTCGTGGCTGGGTGTGAATTGTGAAATGCAGGGTGATCCATTTTCCCATTATATATTATTTTATATATATATATATATATATATATATTATTATATATATTTATATATATTATATATATTTTTTTATATATATATATTATATATTATATATATATTATATTATATATATATATATATATATTATTATATGTGTATATATATATATTCATCAGCAATGCACTCATTGGTGGTGAAAAGTATGCGGAAGTCGCCTTCAACCAGTGGTTGGAATGAATATCCATCAAGAGGTGATGACAACACTGCCCCAAAATCTGAAACACTGACTGTTGCTCCCTTTAATGCTCCCATAAACGCTCCTTGTATGGTGTATTTTTACATACATTTAGGGTCATCTATGCTGGACATTGAGCATATGGGATTCAAGAAGTTGAGTTAACATTGAGGAAGGCGAGTGACGATGTCGTTGGGGGCTCCACACAATTTCAAGGGTAAACATGGTGTTTCACCGGAAAATAAGACCCTTGACCCTCTGAAATCTGCTGGTCCGAGCTCGTTCAATGAGGCGCCCCTAGAAAAACCTAGTTCACCAACCTGAAAAGAGGTCGTGTTGATATCGGCCAATATCGGCCAATCACAAAAGGATTCAGCAAGGATCATTAAACATTGATGCTTTCGAAGGGAAGAACCGAGGAAAGCACGTCGATTTCTGGCTCAAAAGGAAGCCAAAGTAAGCCATGAACCAAACCATCTTGGACATCTCCAATCTCCAAAGCCATCGACACCGCTCCCCTCATTTTTTTCCTCATGCCAAGCGCTGAAAGATGTGCAGCCCACGCGAGCCGGAGATCACATCGCTGAACTCATTGACCTTTGGGGTCATCCGTGGGGCTATCGTATGTTCCCATTGGGGAAGCCCAATGATTGGGATCTTTGGGGATGATCTTGGGGATGAACGTTGCTCGGCGATGCCATAGGTCTCCTTGGAAGCCTTATGTTTTTTGGGACCGGGGCGTGGTATGAACCTCCAAACTCGGATGAGGATCCAGTTTTAAACCTTCCCTGGATGGTGGTTCCAAGTTTGGAAACAAAATTTTGGATGGTCTAGCAAAACTCCCCACACTCAAACGCAATGCCCAAGTTCCTGGGAAAATGGATGAAAAAGGAGGGAAAACCATCCAACTTCTCAGGAGTCTCAGTGGCCCCAGTCATCCAGCGAGACGAGTGGCGGCCAAAGAGAAGATGGCTTCGTCCAGAGGGGCGTCCATCTGCCCTTTAGCCTTGGATCGCCAAGATCATAGATATATCATATATATATATAGATATTAGATTATATTAGGTATCAACAAACAATCAACATATCTAGATACCTATGTTGAATGTTGTTGATTGTTGTTGATCATCTAGATATATCTAGTTATGGAGAATCAATCAACAACAATCAACAACATTGAACCTATCTGGCTGCCCGTTTCAACATCAGATCAGCCCAATCAGCCCATTCTTTGGGGATGGCAAATGAAACATACTTAAAACATCCACCAACTATAGAGTCTGTAGAGTACACAACTATGTGATGCCTCCCCAAGCCACTGGCTGGTCACCTTTGGATTAAATCAAACCCTTCGGCCTGGGTCCATTCAGGGTTTTCAACCCGTAAAGATCAAAGCATTGCAAGCGACATGTCCTACCGCTGGAAGTCTTACACAATACACCGCCCAAGTAGTGAGGTGATAGTCTGATAGTCCACCTCAACCTCAAGGCAGACACAAATTATAGGTCGCTATCAATTATAGCTGCCTATCAATTTGGGGCGTCTATTATAGGTGTCTATGATAGTCCACCTCAAGTATATTATTATGATGTAGATGTATATGGGTGGTCCATATCATATTCAGTAGTCAGGGCCATGCTGTGGTAGATGCAATAGATTCAATAGACCCCAAACAGAGGATTGTTTTCACTCCATTTCTGTTTATTCTTGGGTTTGCCGCATCATGGGAAAATCTATCATCACTTGCATATCAATTCTGCAACTTAAAAGAAGTCCAGAGAATTTCTCGGGACAAGCGGAAGGCCATCACAGAATCAGCGGTGCCAGATTTCGTTCCCCACTCTGATCTGGTTAAAGATGTAGTGTATTAAATATACATACCTAGAAAGTCCATTACCTTCTTTTTTTGGGTAGAAAAAAAAAACCTAGGTTTTTTAAAAAAAACCTAGGTTTTTTTAATTTGCTAGTATCCCCAAATATATATATATAGATTAAGAAGAAGGTGATGGATTTTCCTTACAAGCTAACATCGGCACAATGCACAGATACAAAACAACATCCATCAAAATCCAACACATGCAAACCCCAATAGGGCCCCAGCAAACCAATAATCCACACACATCCCTGCGCCTTTTCTCATCCCAACAATTTAGCCTTTACATAGGCCGCGTAAGCGCAAATCAAGTACCGCTGTAAACTTCTGTAACCCACCAATCGGATGCTAACTCTGCGAGATAGCCGGCTGGTTCTTCCCACCGTGTCCTCGTCCATTTGGCATGAAAAAATCATTGGGCTCTCACATAGTCCCAAGTTGTCACATTTGAATTTGATGTTCAACATCAAATGGTGAAAGATGTGAAGCTTGGGGTACAACGGAAACAGAAACTGCTTCTGTTGCCTGAACATTGCCCCAGCACATGTCACATAGCACCGCAAGAATTGAAGCCCCTGCTCGGCCACAAAAGAACCTTCATTGACATCAATAAAGGCACCAGCCTTGTAGAGAGTGCTGAACATGGAGTTCATTCTGTAAGTAGCTTGGCGGCACTGCAACAACAACCCATCAGGATCTCCAGGAACTTTGCCTAGAAAATCAACCAGCCACTGCATGAAGTTGCAAGAAAGAGCCCCTTTGTGCCAATTGCCCATGGCTCCACTTGCATCACCATAGCTCATAAGGTACGGGGTGACCTTGCTGATATGGCACTGCTTTTTGTTGGCCCTGCACCAAGCTGTATAGTCCTCTGAAATGTATCCCCACTTTTCTTCCAAATTTGGCTGTTGCAGAAATGGAAGGGCCATTTGAATCACACTAGCAACCCAACTTCGCCCAAATCCCAGATGCACAACATGCCATATGTCACTCTTGTACATGTTTGTAGGGTTCCCACGGTCATGTGGCAAATGACGAATGAAAGCAGGAGTTCGAAGCCAAGGAAGCTTGACACCAACCGTTGTAAGCCAACATGGATTGCAACCCACTAGGTCTTCTGCAGGAAAATCACGAGTCCCTGCCAAACAGTACGGGCACACCCCCTTAGGCGGTCCCCTTTCTTGCCCTCGCTTTGCAAAGGTGTTGTAGCTCCGATAGAAGTGGCCAGTCTTGGTCAAATAGGGTGCATCCCCTTTGACAGCAATGATGGCAATCCTGTATCTTTCGCCCGTGTCGGGATCAACGAAACCCTGTTGCAAACATCTTTGCAAAGACCTTGCCACATGATCCATAGCCTCATTGAAAACTTCAGGATTTGTATCATAAGAAGTCTTAGGCATTGCGTTGACAACCATGCGAGTTATGAAGGAGTGACCAGCAAAGTTGACCCTTAACCGGCTGGTGTCAGATTATTGCCCACGAACCCTTAACTCATCGTAGCCACACCCAAGAGCACTCTGCAGAGAAGTCACCATGATCCCTCCTCGTTTCAAGGTTCTTCCTTCATCCCCATGGATACAGAAGGCAGCAGTCCGGCTTAAATCCAAACCATTCATTTCAAATATGTCATGGCCAGGGTCAACTTTTTGATACAGCTGCCAAAATTTTGACCAGTTGCGACAGGATCCATTGTAATCATGGAGATCACACCCAGATAGTGTTGGCCACAAGCCCTTTCTCACAATCCAGCTAAGCCATAGGTGAGGTGGAATCCATGGAACGTCCAGCCCTCTGCAAGAAATTGATTTGATTGGAATATCCAACGAAGTCATTTGTTTTTTCACTGTCCTATGGACATCCCTTTCAGAGTTGTTCAGATGACACGATGCACACTGACTCACCCCTGTTTCAACAGCCCGCTGCTTTCCCATGTCCGAAGCCACCGCTCGTGCAGTTTGGATCTGGTTGACGCAACTCGCCTCAGCAAGCCGGCCCCATCAAAACAACCCCAAAAACATCGCTGAAGAATGAAACATGAAATAGGAGGATTTCATCCAGACCACTTGAAACATTGGAAGGTGAAAACTCTCAGCTCAAGTAAATGAATGTATATTCTTGAAAGAACACCAATCAAGCAAAGCACAAGCAAATAATTTTTCTCATCAGCCACATCGTAGCTAAACTACGGCGCATGAATTGAAAACAAATCTGATAGCGGAAATGCAGAAACTGGCATTCCAATGAACTGTTAGTTCAACAGCCAGGGAAGCCATTTGAATTTTAGATTCCTAAGTGTTGAGTCTGCTAGCTAGACTTCTCACCTGCATGCTCGGCCTCTGCCATGACATGTGAACGAAGTAGGTGAAGTATGGCCCCTCATCCACATCCCTCAGCGAATCTCCACCGCGCAGCTCGTTTTTGCACCCCTGCCAACCTCAGCCACACGGAACAGAGGCAAGACCGGGGAAACATAGAAAAAATATGGAGCACACATGCACTGCCCAAAATATACATAGGATTGTACATATTTGTGAAGCATATCGTATATGTAAACGACCACCCCGTCGGGAAGTGAATAACATGCAATCAGGAAACTGCTGTAGCGATCGATTAATGCAGCTTCGAGAAAAGCTGGCCCATGTGGATTTGAGGCCGCGTAGAGAATTGTCATGCCCCCAAATCTTTCCTTCCCATGTTTGTAGCCAAAACGGGAACAGTGCCATCTCAGACATGGATCGTGTGAGATCCCGAACTTAAATGTCATTGGTTTCTGTTTTTCAAAGAGGTCCTCAAAAACCAGGGCGCAATGTTTCAACACTGTGCCGGCCGTCGAACCTGGCTTTGAAAGCTTCAAGCTCATGCAGGGGTCCAGCTCGATTCTTCTAAAAACATCTTGGGACCTGTGAAGCTTTGCAACATCAGCATTCTGCAAGTAGGTATCCTGGAACTTCAAGCCTTCAGACACCAGACGCTTCCCAGTTTGGGCACAACTAGTAACAGGCAAATTCTCAGGATTAGGATCCACGGTGTCCAGGTCGCTGAACTTCATTTTCTTAGCTGGTTTGTATTGCCAAGCGTAGGGACCCAGTGAAGCCTCAGATATTAACAACACAGGACACACCCAGAACATTGTTTGATCCAACATCTTCCGTTGTAATGGTTTTCATCCGTTTTGACAAGAGGCAGAACGATGGCAGCTGAGCAATTCAATGAGCTCATCATCAGGGTTCTCCATGGCTCATTTCAGCCCCCAGTTGTAGTCTGTCTATCATGTTGTCTTAGATCAAGAAGATATACAATATAATATGATATCATATCATATCAAAAAATATGATATAATATAATATAATATAATATAACATCATATAAAATAATATAATATAATATAAACAATATAAACTATAATAGGTGATACATGGGGATCCTCTTGATATCTCTTAATGCCGTTTGACCCATTGCACAATATTGCACATACCAGTATCAGTGTCATGTTTTTCCCCTTGAGGAACCAACGCGTAGCACCAGTCTAGAGCCAACACTTTGAAACTGATGAAAATGAGTGAGCACTTGATCAAACCAAGTATTGTAACTGATTTTTTTGGTGGACGTCTATCAGACTATCATCTCAGCACCACCCTTTTTGAGCCCATGGCCCCCTCTCCAATGTTGACTGCAAAGCGCTTCGATGACGCTCCAACGCGACCTGGCTGTTGCAGAAAGATGCAAGGATATTGGAAGGAGATAGATTTCATATAACCATTTGGCTGTATGAAATCATATCTCCCAGGGGATGCTGACGGGAGTGGTTGGGCACCTGGGCGTGAAATTCCCAAAAGTCATTGCGATGGGGCACCACCCAAAACAAATCAAAATGAAACTCCAGGGCAACTCCGTTTTCTTTGTATGTTTTTCACCAGCGCTCTAAGCAGAATGTTCAATGTGATGAAACCCTTCAAGATGTCATCCATGGTGCGGACTCAGGGGCCAGCAGCAACAAACTAAAATGAGGAATAGGTGAATTTATCTGAAGCAATACCCAGTCAATTGCAAACTTCATCAGGATTTAGGCACATGATAACGCACCATGTCAGAAACAAATTGATAAATTTACCCATGAATTTGGATCGCGTTTATGTAACGCAATCCCATTGAGACCATATTGCCACTGGTTCCCCAATGGAAACTTTCAAAGCTACATGCCATCAAAGAGATGCCATCATCTTTTGATTGTGTCCGTTCACTCCTCCTTCACCTCATTCTTCGTGAAGTGGCGCTTAGCAGACCTAGGGCAGAATACGGGATCTTGCTGGGGTCTTGCTGGGCTAAACAAAGTGGAACAATTGCTCTCAGGAAGATCGAATCTGCATATGATGCATACTGGTTTTGAACTTGGAGCCCCCAGCCGAATCTTGGCTTCATTGGACACGATCTTTGTGCACCTGGGGGATACCATGTAATTTTCAGTGCATAAATAATCAAATATATGTGCTTTGGACAAATCCTTTCGTGCAAGGGATGTAGAATATCTTTGGACATTGAAGGAATTGCCCAGGCACACGAAAGTGGAAGCCTTCATCAACTTCTCTGAGTTTTCAACCCACCTGGGGGGCACATGTTGAAGGGTTCTGCATTGCCCGCCCTACAAAAAATCTGAGACATCAATATTAATTTGCACACGGATATCACATGAATAATATACTTGGATGAAGTAGGGCCCGTAGGGCAGGAAATTGATAGTCCGAGTCCATCCTTTGAACATGAGCCCACATGCCGATTAGCCACTTTTGGTCGAAACCATCCCGTTCTCCCTGTGCCATGCAATCGGTCAGCTTATTGTATTCCGAATCCAAGGTGGCCAGGTCCGTGTTCAGCGTCTGAACAGCCCTCATGAGCGAGGCCGGTCATCGACAAGGAAGGGTCTCACACACATTTTGCTATCATATTATTTGGCAACAACACGTAGTGAAATCCAAAGTCTAGACATATTCACTTTATGTCCTCCACAGGTATATACATGAATTGGGATAAGAAGCTTCTTTGCTGTCGGATCCGTTGTGTAGTTCTTGTGTAGGTCACCCACCAAGGATCTGATTTTGGCGCACTTTTGCAAGACTGAGTCCACATACTTGGAAAAGACATCCTTGGACCTGTTGGCCTCACAAGACATCCCGTAACGGCTATTGTTGAAGAATAGTTGAACAAATTGATGTTCAATCAGGAGTTTGGGAAGTACAGCATGTTCTCCAAAAGAAAAGATTGATAACATGGTCCAAAATATGTGAGTCTTGCCTCCGAAGTTGCAGCCACAGCTGCACTGTCAGCTGCCTTCCTGCGCAGCTCACTGGCCGCAAGACGGTCAAGATTCACATCAGCAATCTCAGACGGCCCGTCCTGGCAGGCGTGGCTTCAAGTATATACTATGACCTACTATTTGGTTATGACAGGTTGCTTGGCCAAAGTTGGGAAACAGAACTCTCCTCAACAGTACGTTCTTCAAGCTCTTCACTGTGTGCATTCTTCTGTTGGTCGTTTCCACTCTCTCGCACATAGATATGGTATTCATCCTCACCCCCATAGCGGCAGCGCCTTGCCAAGGGGCCCAATTGACAACACACATTCATTCAGAAAGACTGGACGGACTTCAGAACCACCTAATTGATTTCAATATGTTTCAATGAGACATAGTAGAACTTGTGAATCAAGTTGGACTGATGGCACAAAGTCAAACTGATACATTGGACTTTTTGTCTTGCTACTGCCTTATGAGATGCACAGGGTCAGCTTCACAGCATTTGATGGCACCGGTGATCTTCTTCCTCGGGAGGCAACATGTTGAATGTATATAAGTTTGATTGATCTTGGTGAACAAGGAACATGGATTGGTCCTCAATCTGACTTGAACAAATTAAGATAAGAGTCGTAGACCACTTGAGAATCTTAACCATATCCTCCTTATTATACCAGCCCCATGCCAAATCGCTGGTGGACGTGTCGGTCTTGGTGTGGGTCTTCTTGCGGTACTTCACAAATCTGTCCTCCAAGGACAAAGCGCAGCTGGCATATGGTGGCGAGTAGCTGGAACCACTGTGGATTATTTGGTGGGGGTCTACTTCAGAAAAGATTCTTGGCAAAATGTAGATAGGTGACCAGGGTTTTGGGGTAGCAAGGCATGGCCTTGTTGAAACCACAAGCTTCATACTGCTTAGCCATGGTAAGATGGTTTCCGCTCTTCCACTCATCATGGAGCCACTGGGGAACTTGGAGACGACCTCCAGCCTTCTTCTCGCACAACCGTCTTAGTTTTGCCTTTAAGGCATTGTCATCCTCATCAGTGCAAATCAAGACTTGACAAACAAACAAATTTGACATATCAATCAACCTACATACAAATAGAACCGATTGTCAAAAAAAATATGTTTCAAACCCAAAGTGTCCAGCTTGGACTGCCTAGATTGTTGAAGTAGATCATCCAATGACTTGTCAAATTCTGTGTCATCTCCATCACCTCCCCCAGCATGATCAGTAGAAGTAGGCGTAGGCTCCAAGGGTCGTTTCCTATCGGAAGCCTTGGGCAAACCCTCAGGCATGTTAGGACTCGATCCCGGCAACTTCCCACCCAGGAGCAACTTTGCGGTATTGGCATCGAGCTGACCTTTCTGCAGCATGTCGAGCACACGGCGAACCACCTGGGCAACTGGGCAAGTGGGTATGGCTTAAAAGCACTTTGGGTCACTAAGCTGAGATTCAATGTGGGTGTTCCAACAAGTTAAAATAAAATCCATTGAGTATCACTTCATGCACTGCTTTAATTTTTGGGAAGGGACATCATCATCTCCACTTTGAGAGGCTGAAGGGGGAAGGGATGATCCAGGCGATGTCGGGCTGGAAGCAAGTGGTGACTTCTTAGACCCAGGGGTTCCACCCAGAGAAACTGCCAATTCCTCCTCCGTAGCGGGAATCGTCTCGTCTGGCACCCCACCATGATGTTGAGGAGAAGCCTCAGATACAACGAAGATCCCAGGAACTGTGTTTTCAAAATTAAGCAGTTTGGTCAAGTGAAATGATGGAACAACAAACTTTCATGATAGTGATTGTTTATTGAACATTTTGAACCCTATAGCCTTTAGCGCTTCAGACTGCATTTTGCCAGCTCTAATCATGAAACGTGATTGAGCCTAGGAACTTGGGAACGCAGATCGTCGAGCCGGTGTATGGATGCCACCTCAACGGCAGCACTCCAACATGGCGAGACGCTTCTTGGAACAAAGGGATGGGACATGGGCTAGGTTGTGAACCAAATGATAAAAACCTTTCTCACTAATTTTAAAATGCCGAATCCATAGATCACAACCAGAGGCTCCCCGGTGCTACAAAAATTGGGCCCACCGACTGCGTCTTCAGCAGCTTCTAGATCTGCAAGTTGTTTTTCAAGCTCCTGGACAAGAGGCTTAGGACAAAGGGTTAAGTTATGGCTATATGAGGTGGGTACATTCAGAACATTTCAGGCCATGTGAGCCAGGTGATAACTTTACATATCTTATATAACTTTCATGGGGCAGTCCTGGAGTTCTTCCACCGTTTGGGGCATGTTGTTTTCCAAGTCCATCATCAGAAACTCCAGACCACGGCCAAGTTCACTGGTAGAATGGCTCTTAGATAACATGGTTTCGGCTGATTCCCTCCGGGCAAAAGCCATGAACCACACACAGTGACCCCCGAACTGACACAGCCAAAATGTCCTGCAAACACATGTTGCTCACAAGAGCTCATGGGAATGTGTCACAACATGTTGCACACTACATTTGGATCTCTAAGTTGCACAAAACAAATTTCATGGCACCCATGTTGGTAACTGTTACTCTGAACGGCTGGTGTTTATTGATTTTCACCTGTTCCATCAGGGTAACCATCCCCGCATTGCAAGTGCAGAAATGCTGTCTCGAATTGCCATGAATTGGCAGAGCTTCAAGGGAAAACTGTTGCTAACAGTTCGGTCCCCCACAGGCCCATGATCATAGACAAAATTCGATGTAAAATATGATTGAAATTGGATTGGAGTCTTGAAAAATTGACTTGATTTATGTTAAAAATCGACATAAAAATAGATATCTATGTGGCAAAAATACCCATAATTGAATTATGGGTAATTACGGGGAAATTATGGGTAAATTACGGATCCGTTACGGGGTCCTCAGATTACGGATAAATAGACAGTTTTTTTTGAATCAATGGTTATGGGTAAATTACGACTCATTATGGGTCATTATGGGTATCTTATTAAAAATAGATATGTTTTTTTGGGTGGTTACGGGTAAATTATGGGTATTTTTCATCAGGATTATGGGTTGGTTACGGGTCGTTATGGGTGGTTATGGGTTACGGGTGAATTATGGGTAAAAAAATGTAAAAAGCTTACATGTTCCAGTTTAGAGCGAATGGGACCCAAGATAAATCAAAAAAAATCGAAAGCAATCTATGATAGTTTGCCATTTCTTCTCAGGGGACCGAACAGCAACAGAGCCAGTAAGTGCTATTGCCATATATTGCCATGAAAACCTTTTCAAAGCCTTCTGGGCAAGAGATCTCGAAAGGTTGGTGGTATCCTTAAGTGGACCCCTCCCCGAAGGTATTTACATACCGATATCATCCCGGCTTCTGACCACACATCATCATAGTCTAGGCTGGAAAATGTTGTCTCAGCTGGTGGTACTTGTTGTGGAAGCTGCGGCATTCCACTCTTCTCATTGATCATGGCGTGAAAGATTTCCACCATCTTGAGTCCAAACTTTGGCGGATAGCACCTAAGTGAAACAGAAACTCCCCAAGAATTGGACTTTGGGTACTTTGGGTATGCATCTGGAATTTGTGAAATCGGAGTACAACTGAAACTTAAGCAGTTGACAGCAGAAAGCCTCTAATGATTGTACTTTGTGGTAGTTCCTTGAAATATGTGCAGGCAGTACCATGGCCTAAAAAGGCAGCTTCCTACGAGAAATTAAGATCCCCACTCAGAACTACGTAGCTGACTACTGCCCTTCCATCGCTGTTTTCCATTGGCATCCTGGTATCTCACCACCAACTCTTTGGACTTACCCTTGTCTTTCAGGACTTGCTTTTTCTGACTCCACCCAAGTAATTGGCCTTGGTTTAGCTGTCCAACATGTCGACTATTCGCAAATGCGTACATGCGTTTCGGTGTCTCGTGGCCGTAGTGGTACATGAACCATGATGTTTTGTGAACCTGGGCGGCCAAGCCACATGTAGAAACATGTAGAGGCCAATTTACTGAAATACTGGGGTCTGGTATGGCGTAGGATCATAAATATCCAAATCCTCTAAAAGTCATTGTTTACCAAATGCATATGCTGGCATTTATTGGGTAGGGTCCGTCTTGGTCAGCCCGCTGATGTTAGAGAAAAAACAACTAGCACACTGCCCAAGCATGTAATAATTGTTCCTTGGACGAACCCCTCAGCAGCTTTCTGGATGAAAAAATACTTCACATTTTTGGGGTTGATCAAAACTCTAAATGTTCCATCTTTTCCACAATGTAAATGGCTAACCACCAGCCACGTGCAACCCCCGCAAGATTCCCCAAGGTTTCTGATTGGAAAAGCTACCTTGCTGACTACTGCGGTGAGATCGACATCCTGGACAAACACCCTTGCAGCTATGGTTGGGGTTTGCATCTTGGCTGAAACCTGGACGAACTGGGTGTTCAAACAAGCAACAGCTCCCAATCCCCCATGGTATTGCAGCATTCGCATGAAGTCTCTCCATCTTGGATAGTACTCAAAGAAGCTTGAAAAAGGTTGCTCAAGCATTATGCAGGCATTGAGGCAAATTGCCACCATCATCAGAAGAATCGTCCTTGGGCTGTGGATGATACCCGTTGGAAATTCTGATGGTTTGTAAATGCAAGAATAATATATACTGTCCACATTACTGTTCTTAAAATCAAATCGAACATGTTTATATTTGTAATGCATTCAAAGGTCCGGCTTCCCAAACAGTTTGAATCCCGAACACTCTGAAAGTCCGTATTGCCAATGGAGCTGCATACTGATCTAGAAGAGGTCCCTGCATTCACTGCAGTATTGGAACTACATTTCAGACCGAAATGTGTGAGCCAACCTTCATCAATGTTGCCCCGGAGCATTGCTGCCAAAGCAGTCCTGGGCAACAAGCTAGAGCAGAGCAAACGGATTTGGTTGTTCTTTCTTTGTTGGACTATAAACGAATATGGTACTGTTGTGGAAGCATGCAACTTCAAAAAGAAAGCCAAATCAAACATATCCAGATGATGCCTAGTTTCCCCATTCCAGCATCAGACAATAAGTTCATAGGGTTTTGCCGGCCAGGTTCAGCATCCATGTAGATCAAATCTAATCTAGCTGCTGGAAGGTTGGTAAGCCGAAACATGCGAGTAACCTCTGCCTGGCCAGCAAACACTTCCACAAAGCTGAAGGAAGTTTCATCCTGCAAAACAATGCCACGAGAGATTGGCATAGGAATAGGGTGGTATCAAAGAGTTAGACCACTCTGATGATAGTACTTGTATGAAATGGGATGTGAAAAAGCAAAATGTCCTGCCAGCTCTGCGTAGGAATCTCCGTCCAAATTGTCAGCAGCACTGCCAAAAGCAGCACCTGCAAGGGTACATACATGTTGGAAGCCAATTTGTTATTTTCCATGTATATACTGGTTACCTTTTTGGTTTATGTGTATTAGTTGATGGTCAAATTTAGTCTCAAAAATCTGGTTATGCTACATGCATATAGCCAGTGCACCTTCGGCGCACCCAAGGCTTTGAGACGCCACATCAAGTTGTCCACAAACTTCTTGGTGTAGCGAGCCATGTCTAAAGACGGGTTTCGGTGGAGATCTGTGTGAAAATGCCGTTAAAATCGCTATTGCCCGTAATGTCATTTCAAGGTGACTTTGAAAATATTTATGCAGGTTTGTTTTTAGATCATTTATGTTTTGCTGAGTCATTGCAGGATTTTCTTTATGTCCAAATAATCTGAACACGTATCTGGTGTGCAACAGCTCTGGGTCGGACGGGTCGATGTTGATTCAACTGCACATTTGGAAAGCAAAAAACATGACTGCTTTGATTTTCAAGATCTTGGCCAAAGAACTTCTCATGCATGCCATCCTAACTCACCCTTACTCTCCGTTTCTTAAAACCCGAGTAGCTCAGAGTTGCAGGAACTGCCTGCATTAACGGGTATACAATCCCACCAAATCTTACCCTGTAAACAGGTCAGGCGGACTGGCTCCATCCTGGTGTAAGCCAAGCTTTATGGCCCATTTCTGACCGTGAAGCCCAGGCATGTAAAGGTCTGGCCTTGGGGCGCTGCAGCAGTGTCTCTGATTGAAATGACCCAGGGGAGCTGGAGAGAGGGACAGGCAAATTATGGATGGATTCTCATGTGAACTAAATATGGAAGAAAAATGACAAAAAACTATTGTGTGTTTTTCCCCACCTGCCAGGTGAGGGTTGTTAGATTTTATGTCAGTTGCCTCCTCCTCCTTCTCCTCCTCCGCCTCCTCCTGCCTCGTCCTCCTCTCCTCCTCCTCCTCGTCCTCCTCGTCGT
>Ga0126342_10001026_pt1 | contig 36493 bp, 20 predicted proteins | sample Cyp1metagenome_FD_92528 | JGI IMG/M metagenome (GOLD analysis project Ga0126342, IMG submission 92528) | Coral microbial communities from Lord Howe Island, Old Settlement Bay, Australia - Cyphastrea 1 metagenome | ecosystem: Host-associated > Invertebrates > Cnidaria > Coral ... | reverse complement strand
TCTATCTAATCTTATCTATCTAATCTTATCTATCTAATCTTATCTATCTAATCTTATCTATCTTATCTTATCTATCTTATCTATCTATCTATCTATCTATCTATCTATCTTATTATCTTACTTATTATCTTATCTTATCTTATCTTATCTTATCTTATCTATCTATCTATATTATCTTATTATCTTATTATCTTATTATCTTATTATCTTATTATCTTATTATCTTATTATCTTATTATCTTATTATCTTATTATCTTATTATCTTATCTTTATCTTTATCTTTATCTTATCTTATCTTATCTTATCCTATCTTATTCTATTCTATCTATCTATCTATCTATCTATCTAAGCTATCTAAGCTATCTAAGCTATCTAATCTATCTATCTATCTATCTAATCTATCTAATCTATCTAATCTATCCATCTATCCATCTATCCATCTATCTATCCATCTATCTATCTATCCATCTACCTACCTACCTACCTATCTACCTATCTACCTATCTAATCTAATCTAATCTAAATCTAATCTAATCTAATCTATTTATCTATACAACATATATGAAAATTTGGCTGTAAAACTAGGGATACATAGCCAACTAATACTGTAGGATATAGTCGGGAAATGGGTCGGTTTTATGATTTAACTGTCAGAAAAACGTGGCATTTAAGTCATATATAACCAATATAACCAACTCTTGTTTTTTTTGTCTTTGGTATAGCAACGTGCCAACTGTGTTTTAAAAACTAAACCAATGGTGACATGTGATGATCCCGGGCAGCCGATGTTGATCCAGGGATAGTGTTGTTTTCCTGCAGCAAAAGCGATGAGTTTTATATAAATTCCTTCATTTAGTTTGCAGGAAACCATATATATATATATAAATAAGGAAATATATTATTATATCATTTATATAATTTCCTTCATTTATATAAATATAGTTTCATTTAGTTCGATGATTGCATGATTATTGAATCGATTCATGCTTCTCCCATTGAAACGATTGACATCTCCATCTACTTTGTGAATTTTCCACAGGACCTGCTGTTGTTGGACGTGACACCTTTGTCCATGGGTCTAGAGACCGCTGGTGGCGTCATGACCAAGTTGATCGAGTCCCTTGGAACTTGGAATCGGTTGGAATCGGTGGAGTTGGGATGTGGCGTTCTGGGTAACAAGAAACGAAACAGGAACAGGATGGTGCCACCCAGTTATGTGAACGTTGGTTTATAAACCCCATGAATACGATAGTTATATCATGTTATATCAGTTATGTTTGTTGGTTTATAAACCCCATGAATATCCATGCAGACTATAGTTATATCTACAATAAACCATAGAATTCAACCATTTTTTTTAGGCAATTGAAAGCGATCGACTGGGGGCCCCATCCTCTATGATCCATAGAATTTCACAGATGTACCTTCCGGCTGGGGAAAACATTCGAACTACGGCTGGTGGATTGTCCAGCACGCCATGGAGCTGATTGCCGGAGGAGATCCCAGATGTATATCATATAGCCTCTGGTAATTTAACAGCTTGCTATTGAACATGGCCCATGAAAATAGTTGTTTTACCTATTAAACATGGTGATTTTCCATAGTTATGTTAGTTTACCAGAGGGTACCATTATAGACCATTGATATCGCATTCATATCTCTGGTTTACCTAAACCTGCAGGATGGGGCCCCCAGTCGATAGCTTTCAATTGCCTAAAAAAAGTGAATGAATTCTATGGTTTATGGTAGATATAACTATAGTCTTCATGGATATTCATGGGGCTTATAAACCAACAAACATAACTGATATAACATGATATAACTATAGTATTCATGGGGTTTATAAACCAACGTTCACATAACTGGGGGGCACCATCCTGTATGGACTGCTTTGCAACTGGGATGCACGGCCCCACTTCCTGAAAAACTCTTAGCGAAGTTTTCGTTGGACGATGATTTGCCTGTTGGAAGTTTCCATTTTTTTGGCGCATGAAGTTCCATGGTAGATGTCCCCAAAGACAATGGCGGATTTCAACTGTTTTGAAGATTGTTGAACAAGGGTAAATGGTGCTTTATCCAGGCTGGTTGGTGGTTTGGAACATTTTTTATTTTCCCATATATTGGGAATAATAAGCCCAACTGACGAACTCATATTTTTCAGAGGGGTAGGCATACCAGGGTAAATGGTGATTTTTCATCAAAAGACGATCTCTGGATTTTCCTTCAGTTTCTCATAGAACCAACTCTCAGCTGCGGTTTTTTGCTGGTTATCCAAAGCTTGCTATGAAAATGGAGGACCCCAATAGCATAGCTGGATGGTGCAAATTTATTTCATGGTGATTTCCGATTAAAATGGATGATTTGGGGAGTACCCCCATTTTAGGAAACCTCCATATGATATCATATAATTATATATATATATATGTATATACATAGATATGGGTGGTGTTTGCAGTTTAGAGTTTATCACCGAGTTTAGGCTGCTTAAATTGCCGTTGAACATTCTGTTCTGGAGAATCTACGTAGAGACATGATGAATTACCACCTATTCCTCCGCAAATTGCCTGAGGCGAAACACCACCATCCCCACCAAGAAGGCGGGTCGATGTGGGGAGTGGAACTCAAAAGCTTCGTTTGAAGACAAATAGTAGTCTTAGTCTTATACTTACTGATTGCCATCTATAAAGACTATAAAACCAGGTGGTTCTGGAACATAGTCTGAAAAAATAGCCAGTGCTACCTTTGTTATAGCCTTATTAGTGTACCAGCTTGTTCATAGGGGTTTTCTATAATGGGTCATAATGATTCCCAAATATAAGTAGGTAATGTAGATAGTACAACTTGCATAAAATCCACCAATTGGTATTTTTGGCGCTGCTCACCTGGTTCCCAGGAGAATTCATGAGCTTTCCTTTATGAACCAACATATTTGACCAATGTTAGAAGATATCGATCACATTAGATCACCATATTTCACCAAGATGTCACCAACATCATATCATCAAACATATTTGATTGGACCTTGCTGAAGGTCTCCACAAAAAATGCTGAAAAAAACCCAGGTCGAGGTGAAACCATCCACCAACAGTATCTTCAAAGAAATCTTCATTCAGCATTTCTTTGTTGGTTCATTTTTGTTAGTTTTGCTTCAATATCCAATGAACATCCTGAAACCGATTTTCGTTGCTTATTGATGGCTGTTCAATATCCCGAATCTCTGTGGTGGAAAGCTGGACGTTCATCCCCCCATCAAGCTATGTTTGCAGAGATCAGATTGGCCATGAAAAGCCATGGACATCTCATTGGGAATCCTGGTTTTTTCTGGTTATTTCATGTTATAGGGGTTTTCTACTAGAAACAAGTAGAAAAGGGATGACAGAGGCTTGTAAACACTGTTCATTACCCTCTGGTAAACTAACATAGCTATTGAAAATGACCCAGTCGAAATAGTGGTTTTTCCCATTGAATATGGTGATTTTCCACAGCTATGTAAACGTTTACCAGAGGGTATATGGTTATTTCTCTCTGGTGTCATCAAATATTGCTGGAGAATCGGGGATTTCCGAGCCATGTTTGATGACACCATTTCGGGTGACGATTTTCCATGACCGTAGAGTAGATCTAAGCCCTATTTTGCCCAATGATCCTCAGTAGAATTCCAGTCAACTTCCAGTTTTTGGCTGTAAAACTCCAGTTTTGCCACGTTTTGACGGTTAAGCCAGTGAATTTTCCCCTTAATCTGGTTGGTGGTTTGGAACATGAATTTTATTTTTCCATTCAGTAGTGTCATAATCCCAACTGACGAACTCATATTTTTCAGAGGGGTAGCTATACCACCAAGGACTAACAGTTTGCTATTTTCCAAACCACCATGCATTTTTCATGGGTAAATCAACTATTTCGACTGGACCTTTTTCCATGGCTATCATAAATCAGCTATAAATCCCATTTTAAACCCATATTTTCCTGTGGTTTCCTATGGTTTCCAACCAGTTTACCACAGGGTAATCGCCGTTTTTTTTTTTTGTGGCTGGGATCCACCGTTTCGGTTAGGCGCAAACCTTCACGACCTACGCGGACAATCAGCCAGGTGGGCTGCCAATATTTGGAGACAAACAAAACAGTCCCCATTACAATGGTTTATATATATATATATATATCATATTATCATATTGTGTATTTTATATATATATAACATCATTAATATCATCGAAGTAACTTAATAGCTAAAAAAGGCAGTTTTGTATGGTATACAACATTGGTATTAATTGTATACGTACCCATTGTCAACGAACTGGTATCCCCATTATGGCGGCTATACAATGAGAACAACATTTGGGATGATTTATGATGGACATAATGACAATATTGTGGTAAACTTTAAACTACCCCTGGTTGGTACAGTAAATGATATATATATATATGTAGAATTGGTGTGAAATATGATCTCTAGATATTATCCCATTAACATTGCAGAAATATCATGAAAATTATATCACACCTCACTAAATTACACACCCAATATTTCTACTAACATTCGCCCTGAGAACTGGCATTGAATAGGATGGCCGCCGCTACCTCAGAGGCGCATTGCCCCAATACTTCTACTACCGGTGAGGCCTCACCAAGGTTTCTTCCGTAATATTTCAGGATATGAAACATAGCGCGGTAGCCATTACAATGGTATATGCTTATAGGGGTATATAGGGATATGTTTAATTATATATAACTTTTATATGTACATATCATTGGTATATTAGAAACAATAATAAGAGCTATTTAAGTATATTGATGTTGTAACGTGTTGTGTTGGGAAATTATTTGGAGATAACCAGTGGATGATTCTCCGAGCAGTGCTCGGATTTACCCAATGAATAGCCTCTGGTAATTGAACAGTTTGCGACATAGAAAATGGCCCAGTCGAAATAGTTGATTTACCCAGCTAGAAAATGGTGATTTTCCATAGTTATGTTAGTTAGTTTACCAGAGGGTAAATTGGTTTATTGGCGATTCTGCTACCTGGTTTCTTGGGGATTCGCAAAACGCCCACAGTCTGGGAATCCCGTAAGCACAGCCCGTAGAATCGGATCAGAGAGGTATATTTCTTTATGGTTCATGGATCATTGCCATATATGACATGCGTGCAAACAAATATGGTTACTCTCTGGTAAATTGTTGCATAGCTATTGAACATGGCCATCGAAATAGTGGATTTTCCCAGCTAGAAATGGTGGATCTTTCCATAGTTTTTTGTAAACGTTTATCAGAGGGTCAGTGGAAAGTTCTACAATTACCCTCTGGTAATTTAACATAGACCCTGAAAATCACCAATTTTTAATGGCAACTAGTCTTCCAACCCCTATCTGCCAGGGTCTATGTTAATTTACTGTAGGGTAATCAACATGAAAACAGTTCCTTGATCGCTGTGAATCATGTCACAATGTCATATCATTAGATCCTGATTTAACCGTGGGGCCCCTCGGTTGTAGGTTTACAAACCCATCTAGCTTAATATATATATATATATTAGTATACATATTTATACATATATAATATAAACCATATAGTTTTCAGCTAGTTGTCAGCAACTTATATTAAACTATGATATAACTATGATTATGTAATCTTTAATATAAACCATATAACTTAGCTATTGTTTGACTTGTTGGGGGGCCCCATCTTGTACTCCAAAAACGTTTTTTTGGCGCGGCGTTTTCGACGCGAGGTGTCTTGATTCAGGTCTTCGAGGGTGAACGAGCCATGACCAAGGAGCCGAGGGCAGCCGAGCGCTCGACGAATCATGGGTGGATTTTCCAGTTTACAAAGCGTTACTGTCTGGTAAACATACAAAAAACAATAGGAAAATGTGGGTTTCATGGGATTTATAGCTGATTTATCATAGCTAATATCTGGTAAACATACAAAAAACGATGGACAATCACCATGCTATTAATGGGTAAATCAACGATTTCGACTGGGCCATTTTTAATAGCTATGTAAACGTTTACCAGAGGGTAGTTTACCAGAGGCTATCAGTTAGTGAAATAACTCGACTAACCCTACTTATCCTACATAACTAGATACAACTGGGGTAATACAAGCCACTTGCCGGGGTGAGTCACCAAGTGAAAATGTATACCGTAATAGAAATTATCATTTGCTGAGTCGGTGATTTTGATGTTTCCATTGTTTTTTGAGACCATCAGACCTGGGCCCGGTGGTGACTGGAACATGACTTTTGTGACTTTCCATATATTAGGAATAATCATCCCAACTGACTTTCATATTTTTCAGAGGGGTTGAAACCACCAACCCGAGACCATTTTAAGTAAATATTAGCATCCAAATATTTCTCGGATATTCAGACATATGAACTTGGCTAACTACAAAGAAGCATTTTTTTGCGGCTGTAATTATCTAAGATTCACACAATGTGGGGCCCCCTAGATAGCTGAGTTGGTTTATAACTCCAATAACTATGGTTTATGATACTTATAACTATAGTATTCATGGGGTTTATACACCTATTTATAGCAATCTGGGGCTCCAGATTGCAGAGATTTTCCCCATTTGAATCCGAACGGACCGGAACAGAGGTTGTTTGACGCATGTTGGTTGTTTGACTCAACAAAAAATGATGGGAATTAATAACTGGATTTTTAACAACTGGATTTGTTTCATAACTAGCTGATAAAAACAACTGCTCCTGAAAAATAACATTAAGCCCAAGGCAATACATGATTTGGACGAGGATTTTTTGAGGGTTTTCCCATTGAAAATGGCCAGACTTAAGATTCCATATGAAATTTCTGGATGGCAAGTGGAAACTCTCCTGATCACCTGGGTTACAACTAGACAACGGCCCATTGTTTGCGCAGGACAACAACTTGTTGGGCAAGTTCCACTTGGATGGTATCGCGGTGGAAGATGTATGGGCCAACCATTGAGAACGAATTGGACAGCACAAGAGCAGTTAGAGCAAGAAGAATGGGAATTTCCAACAAAACCATGGGAGATTTATATAGATTTATCAACATTGCGGATATGTTTTAACCAGCAAAACATAGCAAAACCAAGGTCACGCCGGGGATGGCGGCGCTGGTGTTTTTCAGCTTCGCACGCAAATCAAGAATCAAGAGCGTGTTGGAAATTAATTACAATAGGAAGTGCAACAACGTAACATCACGAGCGTATTAAAATGATGTTCTGTTGATAGCGTAGAAGCAAGAGCGTATTGGAAATTCCTATAAGACGTGCAACAACGTAACATCATGAACGTGTTAAAATATTCTTTCGTTCATAGCGTAGAAGCAAGAGCGTGTTGGAAATTACAATGGGAAGCGCAAGACGGAGAATCAAAGAATGCAGACATTTTTTTCATGTTATCAGCCCCAGCCCACTGCAAAAGTTACCATGAACATTAAGTTTGGATGGGTCAAAACCTGTTATTGTCAAGTTTAGTTCCATTAAGCATCCACTAAAATCCATTAACATCAATTAAACATCCCATTAAAAATCAATTTAACAATCCATTAAAAACCACTCATGGGATGAACATCCATTTTTACCAGCTATTTTTTGGGCTTCTCTAGGTGTGACCAGGCCATGTAGAATGTTCGCCATGTTCAAACACACCCAAACCTCGAAGATGTTTGGTTATGTTATGTCATGTTATATATATATATATGATTATATATGTATATCCTGCATATATTTAATGAATTTTAATGATATCATATTATCAAATCACACTATATCTCCATGTTTATCTCAATTACGCTTGGTTTTAGATCATTTTGTGCATGATTAAAACATGCATCCCAAGCTCAGATCATATTTCGCTGGCAACCGTAACTGTGGTGAAAAAAACATATGATCGTAAGTCCCCTGAGTGAACGCCTATAGAATTTGGGGTATCCCACATATATATAATAAAATTATATATATAATTATATTTATATATATATAATTATATATATATATATATTATAATTATTGTGGTTAGTAACTAGCATATATATATATATACATTAATATACACATATGGTGGTGATACATGGGATAACCCATGGTTTTTCCAGTGTTGATCATCCCGTTGAGGTATTCCTCCTGCTCCCCGTGGTGTGCCACAGATTGAAGTCACCTTCGACATCGATGCCAACGGGACTGGCTCGGAAGGGCTGTGGTTAAGAGGAAAAAGATGGAGATTTACCAGGATTTTTGGTGGTCAATTTTTTTTTTTGGGTTTTATATGGGATTTTATATGGGTTAGCAAGGCTCTTCGTTAGGATTTTATATGGGATGATGAGGTGGGATATGGTGATCAAAAATTGAAAATACAAAATAAAATAACACTGTTGACTGTTGATTGATTATTTGAGTGGGACTTAGCATATTTCATGTTGATCAGTTATTATCAGGAGGTACAGTATGTTAGCTGATTATTGGGGATTATAAACCATACTATGGGGACACCTATCAATCAACTAGTACAATGAGATGGGATAAGTGTATTTTTTAAGGCTCAATTTGGGGATTGCCAACCGTAACCAGTAAGAGGTTTTCTTGATAAAACCATCATAGAAATCAACAGCTTCCGATGTTTGACGCCATGGGAAATGACACCCATCTTGATGGAAAAATGACATCCCTGTTGATAGGTCCCTCCCTGGTTTAATTGCTGGTTGGTGGTTTGGAACATTTTTTATTCTTAAATATATTGGGAATAATCATCCCAACTGACTTTCATATTTTTCAGATGGGTTGAAACCACCAACCAGTATATAATCTAGATATGTTTCCTTTTAAAACCACATTAAGGTCTCTTAATTAAGACAAGGATTTGCAATTGCCATGTTTGATGTTTGATTCCCAGGTAAGCTAAGCACCGTGTTCTTTGAAACAACGAGACATCACAACGCCAGGATCTTGAACGTGCGAGCCTCCGACAAGTCCACCGGAAAGTCCAATCAGATCACCATCACCAATGAGACCTGGTGGAGTTCGCTGAGTCGATGTTTTTTTTTTCCCAAGAAGTCCACTATGACTCCAGTGACTAAGTCCAGAACTTCTGGCTTAGTGGTTTTCAATCATTTTTTTTCTGGAGCCAATGTTTTTCTGGAGTCATAGCTGAGACCTGGTTGAGTTCTGGAGCCAATGTTTTTTTTTCCAGTAAGTCCACTATGACTGGGGAATCGATTAAGGGATATTTTCCGTGGAGCTGCCCAGGGCCATGGGCATTGGTCCAAAAATTGCGGACACTCCAAATCCACTGGTTAATCATCAGAAACATGTTCAATATTGAATGGTCATCAAATGGTGGTCAATTTCGCATTGTCAGGCACACTCTTTTCACTCATATCGTATCCCCAACATACATCCCATGGTATCCCCCTTGAAGATTATCATTGTGCTTGGCTTAATCAGCCATCACACGTGTGTTTTTTGTTTTTTTAAATAATTTTAAGGGGTACCCTGACTTTTTGGGCAAACCCAACAACTAACACACACACACAAACATCTCAATGAATGGTTGATACTACTCAAGTCTATAGCCATGGACCTTGTAGGAATCAGCTGCCACAAAAAGTCACGTGCAAAATTTAGCTGGCAATGTCAGCAATGCCTGCGAGATGTTGCTGACAGAGACTTCCACAAACGGAATCTGTTCAGGTCACTTTTTTTAATCATCCCCATATTAGCTCACCATGGTGCTGGAATATATTTATCAACATTGACCCGAACCAAATCACCCAGTTTTGTAGGTAAATAATGGTAAAAAAAAAACCAGCACCATAGAGCAATATGCTCCATGTATGGAATATTTATCAACATTTACCTTCAAAATCACCCAGTTTTGTAGGTCCATGTAGATAAATATGCCATACATATAATAGAGCATTTAAGGCATCATTCCACACTCGAAGCTGAAAATTCCGAGAAAACATCGGATTTCTCGATTCTGCCTCGCTTTTGGGTCCGTCCAAAAGGGATCATAACTTGGCCCAAAAACCTGCGTAGTGTTTCGTGGGAATGGATGGGAATGGGATATGGATGGGATAATTTCTGAATAGTCTATGATAGATCCACTATAGTTATATGATATCCTAAAGTTATGATAGACTATGATGGGAATGGGATATGGATGGGATAAGTCTATCATAGTCTATCTGAATTTTCTCCACATCATATGAACAGCCAGACCCAGCCATGCCAGCCGTGTCATCCCCATGAGAGCCGCAGATTTTTTCATGGTGTGTTTCCTATTTTTTTAATGATCCATTGAAGTTTTACTTGCATTGTTTTTCATGATTTCCCAGCACTTCCAACATGTTCTAACAATTTTCCCAGCATTTTCCCAGCATGTTCCCCAGTAAAATCTATAAATCCCATGGATTTCTCAGGAGAAGGGTCGCCTGTCGCAGAGCGAGATCGATCGCATGGTGCAGGAGGCAGAGAAGCGCCTCGGCGCCGTGCAAAAAAAACTAAGTTAAAGCTATGAAAATGGTGGTAAAACCATGTAAAAATTATGTGAAAACCATGAACAAGGTGGTTTTACTATGATTTTACCATGGTTTTACCACCAGAAATGCTGGTTTAAGCAGTAGAAAATAGTAGAGATGGTAGTTTAAACAGTAAGAAATGGTGGGTTTAGTAAAGAACAGTTTAATGTAGTTTTACTAGTAGAAGTGATGCTTTAGCAAGTAAAATGAAGGATTGATGCAGTGAACATGTTGATGGATTACGATGGGATCAATGGATCAATCAAAGCTGGAAAAGTTTGTGGGATGCCCGGGCATTTCACCATCAAATCACCAGGAAATCATGGGACAATTCTGGTGAACAGGATTTCCAATTGTAGCCTCTGGAAAAAAAACCGGTGAAACACTTTGCAAACTTGATTGGATTGGTTGAAGGGAAAATTTACAGGAAACCAGAGTGACTTTCCCATGAAGATCATGGGGCTTTCCTGCAGATTTTCCCTTAAACTAATCCATTGAAAACTGCAAAAAAAACGCAAAAATCGAGAAACGATGAAAAAATATCGAAGTAAATGGCCTGCCTTGGATGACTTAGGGTGGCTATGGGATAACTATGGTAATAACCTCCATAAGAGTCCGTAAGATGGGATATGGCTGGATATGGGGCCCCTACTATGGTGAACAAGGTTACCCACTTAGAGGAACTGCATCCCCCCTATGAATTGTTGAAATGAGTCAGGAAAACTTCTTGATTGGCCCCCTCAAAAATATGTTCAAGGGATTTTGTCCGTATGTTTGAAGTGGATCTTGAAAACCGCTTCCAAAAATGACACTAGTGGAGACAGCCCTTCTTAGATTTCTTCTTACATAGAATTTGGGAGTCTAACTGAAGCCCCGGGTTTTATCCGGATTTTCATCAGTTGGGGATCCCTGGGAAGAGAATTGCACCAGGCAGCTTTTTTTGCCGGATATACACAACTGGGTAAACATATGTCTATTACTTACCCTCCATTTTCGTGGAATTACCAACAAAAAAAATCCAACATGTTCCACGTGTTTCACCTTCTTTGTGGGTAACTTCTCCATTTCTATTCATATGAAATCATATTAAAATCAGCATTAAATCATCATTTCTGCTGAAATCACCTGGTTTTTCTGATTTTTCTCATAGATTCCCCAGTTGTTTCGCTTCAAAAACACAAGGCAGTGGTGTACCAAGGTTCCGTGCGGAGGATGAGGCCAACAAGCAGAAGATCGAGGCAAAGAACGGCCTGGAGATGCTTGGAACGAGAAAAACAAACAGGTCCTAAGGAACTGTGGCTGATGGGTATATGATGGGTATATGATGGGTATATGATGGGTATATGATGGGTATATGATGGGTATATGATGGGTATATGATGGGTATATATATATATGATGGGTGTAGGTGTATAAATGTGATTAAAAGTGTATAATATTGTATAATATGATTGTATAAAATTATGGCTAGATGATGCGTATAGAAATGGATAGAAATGGAGGTTTCCATAGTCATGGGGGTACCCCAATAATTGCTGGATGGTTTATGAGGGAACATCCCAAACAAAAAATGATGATTTAGGGGTACCCCCATTTATGGAAACCCCCAAGTGTAGATAATTATTGTATAATATGGTAATATAAAATTGTGGCTAGATGATGGGTAGATGATGGTTTTATACAGGTACAGCTGGACTATTTAATGGCTATATGATGGGTGTATAATATGGTTATATAATTGTTAGATACATATATAGGCATGTACTGCTTGAATGAAGTCATGGGTATACAAGGCGGTGCCCCATAGTTAGCTCAGTTGGTGCCAATACCTCCAATTTCACTATGGTTTATGGTAGATATATCCATACTATTCCTATGGTTTATAAACCAACAAACATCACTGGGGGGAACCACCTTGCAGTAAGTGGTTAATGACCGCATCATAACCCTCTTAATCTTAGTTGGATTTGTAGGGTGTACCCTAGCTAGACTAACGGATTCTAACCCACTTATGGGTATATGATGGATCATTGTTAGTACTTAATTATAGGAAATATAATGATATATACCATCTGGTTATTTAACGGTTTGCCATGGAAAGATCCACCATGCTATTAATAGGTAAACCATCTATTTCTATGGGCCATCTATACCATGGCAGACTGTTAGTCATAACCAGAAGCTAATTACTCATGACTTCACCTAGACATGGCTGGAATGAAGTCATGGCTATATGATGGATGTCAAAATGCATTTGATAGATAGATGGATTCTTGACTATATTCATGGCTATATGTGTATCATATATCACATATATCGATGCATTGTGTCTATCATATAGCGAATCTTCGTGTATCGTTCAGATCTTTGGATTCTCTGTTTCAGTCTTCGTTTTTTTAGGCGGGCCCCAGTACCTAGACCGTTGAAAACAGCAGATTGGCGCTAGATTGACGCAGCCGGTTGGCACGGGCCGAGTTTTTGAATCATAAGTGTTTTAGTATGGTTCAGAATCTATTTTAAGATATTGTAAGATAGTTTGGCAGTGTCTTTTTTTGGGAGTCTACATCAGTAATTTATGATCTTGGTGAAACTCTATGCAGCAGGAGTTACCCACGGAATCGGAACATCAAAATCATACCCTCTGGTTATGTCAAAATAGCGAAAATGGTGATAGAAATAGTGGATTTTGATTTAGCCATTAAAAATGGTGGATCTTTCCATAGTTATGTAAACGTTTACCAGAGGGTAAATCAAACATAATCAAACTATATCAAACTATGTATGGGAAATTGTGTTGCCTTTTTGTTCTTACGTATCCATTGGCTACCATTTGCTGTTATTCTTACGTTTCTTTGGCCGGATGTATCCAGATGGCTGAAGGAGTGAAGAAGGTATTTTGACAACCAATCATAGCATGGGTAAATAATATTGCGATACAATGGGATATAATGGCAAACCATGTGATTGCCGGAGGGTAAATGTATATGTGCCGCGGATTAGACTCACTCAATAATTCTGAGATGGTCATACCACCCACCGATAGTTATCGTTCCTTGATTCATGCGGTTCCTTCTGGTGCCCAACAATCAGGGCTTGAAGTACCCCAAATTCGGTAAATAATCATACGCTCCCTGCTCAAAAAAATGCAATTTGACGGGTACCCTCTGGTAATTTAAATGTAACTATTGAAAATCACTATTTTTCATGGCTAAATCAACTATTTCGCCATTTTCAAGTTCGCAAACTATAACAGATTACCAGAATCCGAAAATGGTCATTTATAGTCAATTTACCTATGAAATCCTATAAAAACACGGTGATTTTCCAGTTCGCGAACTGTCAGTTTACTGGAGTGTATCCCCCTCAGACAACACCCGTGTTGGTGAGGAATTACTGCTTCACCATGCGCAATACCTTGAACGAGGAGCTTTTTCTGATGGTTTTAATGGGAGAAAATCCATGGGAACTTGGGAGATTTTCGACCCCACCTTTTCCAGCCATGTTTGATTACCAAAGGGTACCTAGTGTTTATGTTCATTACATGTGCAGTATATAAGATGAGGTTTTGCAGTTATTATAAGTATTACTTGGTTTATATATGTTTATATACCCCATTAAGGTCCATTAAGTATAGTTATATTCCGGTTCACCAAGTTAAACGTGCGTCAACTTAGCTATCGTAAATCGGGGCCTCACCTTGTAGTTCCTGGGGTTTATGAACTAACTTATAGTTACTGGGAGGCACCAACTTTTTGCTACTGGGATATGGGGCTTTCCATAAATGGGGATACCCCAACAATGGATGGTTTATAATGGAAACACCTATTAAAATGGATGATTTAGGGGTACCCCTATTTCAGGAAACCTCCATATGGTCCTGGGAATCGTGGATCATTCAGAAAAATGCCTCTGACTATGTCATACCCAGCTAGCAAAAACATCAGGGTATCCAAGATTAGTATGGTAGTAGTGTGGTAAACCTAATGCCATAAACCATCCCCAAGTCATCACCATTTTTTTTGGGTTGTAAAAACCATCCCCGAATGATTGGCTTATGATTGGGTTTACCATGGTTTACCACATTATAGTGGGGTCTGGCATGAAGGTAAATAAAGATAAATTAATAAATAAATGAATGAATGACTAAACAAATAAATATATAAATACATGAATAAATAAATAGATAAATAAATATAATATACTAGGAACACATATCCTCCCTCTTAACATTGCGGCTGATGTACATCCTGAAAACTTATTTGAAAAATCTCCGTTGTGTATATTTTTGTGTCCAAGAGTTGTTTGGTTTTTAGCAATTTTCAGGGCCTAACAGATACTGATGTGGATGTATGACCAAAACGTTAAAGTAACTTCAAACCCTGACTTCTGGCATTGAACCATCTTGAACACCACTTGTTTATTGCGTATGTCTGTATATGTCATCCTGGAAAGTGTCAACGTGCAACGTTTGACCAACTCGCTTGCGAAGAGCACACAATGATGTGGGGGTAGAGTGAATGATCTAGGCTTGGATGTGTTTGATATTTTGATACCAGTCAAAATTTACTCGTACTAGGCAACAGATGTTGACGGTGGGGGGGCAAAGAATCCATTTTTGGTTGTTCCCGATATCAACGCACCATCTTGTTTGTTAATCTACCCTTAATTGTTCATATTTGTGCTGGTTACCCTCTGGTAATTTAACGTAGCTATGGAAAATCACCATTTTTAATGGGAAAATCAACTATAAATGGCCATTTTCAATAGCTATGTTAGTTTACCAGAGGGTATCCTTCCTGTTTGTTTGTTAAGAACCGAATCTTCTGTGAAAACACGATGTGTGGTTCCTTGGGTGAGAATCCTTGGCAAAACATCCCAACGTTGATTGATTTAGGCATATTCAGGTCACAAAATCTCATGCCAAATAAGTTAAAATAGTTTCACCATCAAACAGGCTTCGAACTTTGATATTTTTTGGGTCAAGTCAACTAATTATTACTAATTTGATAAGTTTTAACATGCTTTAACCATGTTGAATTCCTGCTAAATTTCACCCACAATTTATAAACATGTTGCTTCTCATCGCTCAGGAGAAGCTGAAGGAGAAGTTCGAGGCACCAGATCCGGACACAAAAAGCTATGGGAAAAGTCGTCCAGAAGAACTACTTTTTGGAGATACAAAAAATTATATAGATAGTATATCAGAGTATATTATACTGACCTGTTTTTATGATAGTTGAAATATATATAGTGTATTATAGTATATTGTAGTATATTATAGTATATTATAGGATATTATAGCATAATATATGATATACATGTAGAACACATGTATCTTACCAATAAGAATGTTGATGTAGTAGGCAGAAATTCAAACATAGAGAGTTCAACAATGAAAACGGAGATTTAACTTTGTTCAAAAATGCTGGATCTCCCAAAAATTGCCATTTTCATCAATGATGCGAACCCATGTCTGGTTGGTGGTTTGGAACATTGTTTATTTTTCCATGTATTGGGAATGTCATAATCCCAACTGACGAACTCCATCATTTTTCAGAGGGGTAGGGCTCAACCACCAACCAGATATAGTTATATCACCTATAAACCATAGTTATTTTTCTAGTTATATCACCTATAAACCATAGTTATTTTTCTAGATATATCACCGAAAAAAACCATAGTTATTTTTCTAGATATATCACCTATAAACCATAGTTATTGATAGTTATATCACCGAAAAAACCATAGTTATTTTTCTAGATATATCACCGAAAAAAACCATAGTTATTGATAGTTATATCACCTATAAACCATAGTTATTGATATAAAAACATATAAAAACTGCTATCCCATCAATGGTATCAGACCATCGAAAAGTGCCCCAAAAAAACAAAACGCCAGGGAGGTGATAAGGAGAAGATCGAATCCGCGGTGCAAGAGACCTTGGAGACTTGGTCCGACGGTCCGACGGACTTGGGGATCCAAGAGCTGGTTGGGGAACAATGGAAACAGCAAGAATCGATGAGGATGATGATAGTATATTATACTGACCTGTTTTTATGATAGTTGAAACATATATATATATATGTATGTATAGTATATTATAGTATATTCTAGTATCTTATAGTATATTATAGTATCTTATAGTATATTATAGTATCTTATAGTATATTATAGTATAATATATATATAATATGATATACAGCATGCAGAATATGCACCTAATCGATGAGGATGATGAGGATGATGAGGGCTAATTCCTATAGGCCCTATGACTTATGAAACCTCTTCGTTGGATGGTGTGGGGGGGGTGCAGGCCCCATGCATCGTAAATGGCTTATACCCCCAGAAAAAAGATGAAAAAACATGGGATATCCACTAGAAAACATGGCAAACATGGCAAACATGGCTACCACGATTCGTGGCACATCCAGTTATAGCAACCCGCTTTGTGATGTCGGTGGATGCAGCCACGACATGGGGATTTGAGTAACAAAAATAGCAAAATAGCTATTGAAAACTGCACATTTAGTTCGTTGATTTACCTATGAAACATGGTGATTTTCCAGTAGTGCTCCAGAGGTTGGCACATCAAAAGTAGCTAAGCTACCTCTTGTGGCCGTAACTTGGTATATCGTATATCGAACTATATCGAACTAGTTGGATGGAACAAGAACCAAGCTGAATCTTGGGCAGCACTTGTTGTTTCCATAGGAGATGCCATTGGGATATGCTTGGGATATTATCTGCATGGGATGTGATTCGACATGATAAATTCAGCGCAGATGCTCATGCCCACATTGGATAGGGATTATCTACCAATTGATTGTGGAATGACCAGGGGGACCCCATCAAAAAACCCACAGTAACTTGGCCATGGTCCATTGTGACTAGATTTTCTTGCTTGAGAACGTCATCGGACTGGTAAACGTTTACGGTTTGCGAACTGGAAAATCACCATCTTTAAAGATAAATCAACGAACTTTTCATGGGCCATGGCTTCCAGTTTGCAAACTGTTAACATAACCAGAGGGTATCTCCAGGACATGACTAAAAAACCACTGATTTGAATCCTACTGTGGATGGGCCAGCGAAATCCTGCACCAGTTGATGGATGCTTCATCCCATTATTTTCTTGGGCTTTCAACCATCCTGTTGGTGGTGCAGGAATCCTAGCTGGTTGGTGGTTTAGAACATGACTGGATTATTTTCCCCAATAGTTGGGATGATGATCCAATCTGACTTTCATATTTTTCGGGGGGGTAGGTATACCACCAATTAGCTAGGTTTGAGGCTGAGAACCGCCAACATTTGGGTCAACCAACAGGTTGTTTGTGTAGTGAGTTGTCTAAATGTTGCCTTTTTTCAATGGGGAAAAATAGGGTTTCTGACCAGCGACAGATGACAACTTTGTTTTTTCAATGGGGAAAAATCGGCCCTAAAAGTAAACCGACTAGTGAAGAGTAGGTGAACTAAAGGATATTTTGGGATATTTTTTGCAACAACGATATTGGGAGATTATTTTTATGCGGGGAACAATATAGATAGGATTGGATCATTGTGACCAGAAATGGTTGAGTCGTTGTTCTTTTCAGAGTTCACTCAGATGTGTTCTTCAGCTTTTGCAAGTTCTTGTTTTGTAGCGTGAAAAATAGGGGCCATGGGACCAACGTCGAACTCAGGATTGGCTTGACAAGAACCAGCTCGCTGAGAAGGACTCGAGCAGTCCCATATGGATGTTTTGATAGTCATGGGATGTCATGGGGGTATCCCACTAGCTGTATGGTCTCCGTTGATTGGCTGGAACATTTTCAAACACGGATGATGATTAAAATGGAATCCCATAAACGGATGATATGATTTGGGTGCCCCCATAGTTTGGGACTCCATTTTTTACTAGATTCAAGTGATGAGTTACTGTCAGGTAGGGGTACCGATTTGATCCGATTTGGGTGCCGAGACGCCGAGACATGTGGACTCTGGGACGTTTTGGGAACCGGGGCCAGATCGAGTCATGCTGCTATTAACTAAGTTATCATCGCGCTGAGTCTGCTAAGTTAGTTGTATAGATTATGATGCAATGGTACTACCCTTGAGTATGGTATAGGTATTTCGATATACTGTATATATATATTTGATTCTAGGGAAAGTTAGCCAGCAGCGCACATATGATAAATGGTTGTCAATGATATTATTTCTTATGGTTTTCGATGACATTGAGTTGTTATTTTTTCAATTTATGGAACCATTAGGGCCTTAGGGCCTGACTGGGCATGGTTTACTTTTTGGGGCAGAATTTCAAGCGTTCCCAGGGGGCGCATTCTGCATTCCGCCAACGCTCCAAACGTTGAGGACGAGTTTGAAGCCAAGCAGAAGGAGTTGGAGGGTATCGTCAATCCCATCATGATGAAGGTCTACCAGGCGGAAGTTGATGTGAGTTGGATTTGATATGGATGTGGTGTCTGAAAACGATGTGATTATAATCTGATTATATGCAATTATACTAGTATACCAGCCATTTTATGTTTTTTTTTTTGGCCATTAAGAAAAGTGGGAACATGATGACTAGCCGGTGTAAAGATACCCACCTCATTCTAAGGTGGGTTTGTGTGATAATATCAGGTAACCCCAAATTTCATGGTTAATCAATGTTAATTATCATGTCCTCAACATAAAACTTGTTTTTTTCTGGGTATAGCCCAATTTCAGATAGACCCGTAGTCACCTGTATTTCCACAGGCGATTTGAATCTATATGCCACACAGATCCGTTTGCAAAGCAGTTTCGTATGGGAGCAGGGGATTTATTACCAGATGCATCATTGCATCTGGGTAAATTACAACGACCTCACTGCGACCTCACTGGGAATGATGGTTAGTAAGGGAAATCATCCCCAAATGGCCTTAATTCACGTTAGTGAAATATGATAATTTACCCAGATTGCATTCCCTTTAAACCAACAAGTGCAGGTGTGACTTCAATGAGAATTCCCATTCTGTTGATGGTGGTTAAAGCGGCCACAACTTTCCCAAAGCTTTTTTCAAGGCCACAACTCCTATGACGGCTTCACCGCTGGTTAACGGTTCACCCATATTTTGCTTTTGTAGATTTCATGCTTAGACCATGTTAAACTATGTTAAACCACAATAATTTTCATGGTATTTTTGCTATTTTTCCATGGTTTTTGACCACCTAACACCAGCATTTTCCATGTCAGGCCGCGGGCGGTGGCGGCATGCCGGAGGGTGGCATGCCCGGAGGCGCTGCCGGAGCACCTCCAGGAGAACTGGGAAATCCAGCAGTTTTTAGTTGGGAAATCCATTGAAAAATGGTTGTTGAATGGTGATTTTCCATGTTTTAACAATGGCTTAACAATGGTGATTTTTTTGGGATGAGATGGGATTTAGCCTCTAGAGTAAACGTACTTACAGTTTGCGAACTTGAAAATGGCCCATAGAAATAGTGAGCTTTCCCATTAAAAATTGTGATTTTCAATAGCTGTGTGAAATTACTCTAGAGGGTAATGGGTAAATCAACCATTTCGACTGGGACATTTTCTATGTCGCAAACTGTTAGTTCGTTTACTCTAGAGGGCAATAGGATCTATGGTATAGTATAGTTATAGTTTATATATATATATATAGTTCCTGGAGGATACATCCATATATATATATATATATATGGATATAGTTTTCGTGGATGTTAATGGGAAATAGTAGTTGGTGATACTGTGGTAAACATTGGTAAACCCTCAGGTAAACCCTCTTGTAAACCCAATAAACCATCTCCAAAATTTTCCAAAAAATTGGTGGTGTATGGTGGTGTCAACATGTGTCAAACGGTGCTGGCGAAATCCTGCACCACCAAACGGATGGTTGAAAGCCTATGAATTGCTTGGGATGTTTACATATGATACATATGTTTACAGAACTGGTGCAGGATTTCGCAACCATCCACTGTAGTTTGTTAATGGGAAAACATATAGCCATAGCGGGATATAGTATAATGGGATATACTATTAATGGGAAACCTGACTATACTTCATAGGATATTCCTATGGCTTATGGGAAATAGAACTATAGTTGGGGATGAAGAAAAATCGACGGAGAAATCAACACGGGTGATATAACTATAGTATACTATATATATGGTATATATCTAATATTGATATAGTATACTAATATACTATGGTATAGTTATAGTTGATATCAATAGTTCATGGAGGATACATCCATATATTACCCATAGTCTGGCCCATCGTATAGTTATAATTTATGGGAAACAACTATCGTTAATGGGGAATAGTAATTGGTGATAGTTGGTTAAGCCAGAAACATGGGAATATTCTATGGGAATATAGTGGAATATCATTGGGATATATCTACCATGATAGGAATCTATGGGAAATGTAACTATAGTTGGGGGTTAACTATGGTTTATAGTTGGGTAAGTCATCCAAGATACAACTTATACCATTTTTAATAGGTAAAACATAATGTTGTTCATTGAACTAAATGGGCCATTTTCCATAGCCATATCAAACAAATATGGCAAATATAACTATAGTTAACGAGGGATAGCAGTTGGAATAATAGTTGGTTGTTTTGTTGGTTAACCAAGAAATGGATATGACACAGTACATAATGTCTGGGTAAATTATGAGAATTCACTAACCTGAAACTTGCGGTCATTTGGGGATAGTCACCCCCACTAACCATCATTCCCAGGGCTCGGGAGAACAGTGAGGTCGTTACCCTCTGGTAATTTAACATATAACTATGGAAAATCACTAAAATCACCATAGAAATAGTGAATTTTCCCATGAATAGCATGGTGGATCTTTCCATAGTTTTTTGTAAACGTTTACAAGGCCGGGTATAATTTACCCAGATGTTGGTGGTATATCATGGTATACCCATTATCATGGCCACCATGGAATGCATGGAATGGTTACTATGGCTCGAGGGCTTTGCCACAATGGAATATACATGGACTAGTCCTCGAATTCATGGAGATAGCAATAAGGACATGATATGAATGATATGAATGATGTGAATGGACCCATATGAGCCTAACGATCATACAATGGTTTCACTTCCAAGCCATGTTCTGAGGACGTGACCTGCAGCTGTCCCCTGCTAAGCATGGAGGACTTACGCTGCACGGTGCAGAGCCTCTTGCAATCCCAGTTGGAGGACAGCAATGGCTTCCTCCACAGGGAATCCTGGATCCGCGTTCTGCGGGACATTGGTGGCACAGAGCAGGAAGCACAGGCTGTGCTGCAGGAAATCCCCAATGCCCAGATGAGCGTCGAGCAGTTTTTGGACATCCTTTTCAGCCCCAAAGATGCTATGTCAGCCGAGGTGTTGACAGCACAGCAAAGCGACAGCACCACAACGACAAACAACCTGAGGGAATACTTCGAGAAGCACTACCGCGAAGGAGGAAAATTTTGTCATCCTGATTATACATACGATGATGATGGTGATTTTTGGACGTGGATGCATAAGCCAACTGGGATCCAGGTGTGGCGCGATGCTATTGACCTAACCTCAGGTGATGGCGGGCAAGTTTTTTTTCACTACACCAGTGAACTTGCCTTCGAAAACATCACCCATCCCAGCAAGGTGGCAGCTGAAGTTTGGGCATCTTTGAGAACGGAAGGGCCCAACGCTAACGCCTGGTGGGGCAAGGGGATCTATACGGTCCCATTGCCTCCTGACCAATGGCAAAGTCGCGAGCAGCTGCTGGACAACAATTTCCGCAACATGATGCAGAGAGACCGCGACAGCGAAGATCCGGAGAAAGGTCCAGCATATGTACGTCGCGAATATCCCAAGAGAGCAGCCTACTGCGTCCCAATCCTCGTCGATCCCGTCAACGCCTTTGATGTCTGCACAACGGCCACTCCAGAAATGGTGTTGGCGGGGAAGGAACCGGGCAGGAATCTTGGGGACAAGCTCTTGAACGAGCCGGGCAAGCCTCCTCGCTGTTGCGTGGTGCTGCGAGTGTCTGGTGAAGATGGTGTCCAAAATGCCCGTGGACAATTGCTGCACACCTTGCGCCAACGAGTTCATCTCGCACCTGCAGATCTGGAGGCTAAGGAGCGGCTTGGCGCGGTACTATCACTGCGTGGCTTCTATCAGGAGGTATTGCCTCTGCGGCAAGGCATGGTGGCATTTTCCGAGTCAACATATGGTCCTGAGAGCCTTCCTGCTTTGAAATGCAGCTGGCGTCTGGCAGGTACATTAGGAGATATTGATAACCTGTGGGAAGCTGAGAAGATGAATCGACGAATCCTTGATACCCTGCTAAAAACTCTTGGCCCTGAGCACAAACTTACGCTCAAGGTTATGTGCGATTTGGCTCTCATCCTTTATCGAATGAAAAACGATGCTGAAGCTATTCGATTGTATCGCCAGGTTATAGCCTTCAGCGAGACGTTTTTGGGTCCTAGTCATCGTCATACTTTGCGCGCAATCACCAACTTGGCTATTGCCCTGGCAGTCGTGGACAATCTGAGCGAAGCAATAGAATTGCACCGCAGTGCTTTAGAGGCCAGGGAAAAGACGTTGGGTCCTGAGCATCCTGAGACGTTGCAGTCCGTAAGCAATTTGGCAGTTGCACTCCATGACAGAGGTGATTTGAGTGAAGCCCTGGCACTGCAAAGGCGCGCGTTGGAAGCCAGGGAGAGGCTTCTGGGTCCTCAACACCCAAGTACCCGCAATTCCCTCCAGCGACTTGGGTCATTACTGGGTGCCATGATCGGCGAGGAGGCCGTGTGTGACTTTGTAATAGAGCTGTGCTGCGAACTAGTGGCAGGCAGAATCAGGACGCTGGGCCCTCGACATCCAGATACCCTGGCTGCCAAGTCCGTTTTGGCACTCAGCTTGTCCGCATGAAATTGGTTGCTGAGCTGGCAAGCCGTGATGCACCCCCCCATGTAAATTTGATCAAAGTTGTACAGACAGTCACGTGGTAATCCTTCCTCGGTGCTAAATGGCAGTGGGTGGGCATGCTGCAGAGAGACGCGAAGGAGAAAACCAAATCCGTCCAACTATAGCAGTGGAAAATGGTAACAATGGCAACAACAGTAGCACTTTGGTTAAAACCACCGCAAATTATGGGATTACTATGGAATATCAATTATGTTATTGATATTTATCTACTAGTATTATAATTATTATCCGGATGTAAGGATATGCAGTATATAAGGGGATACTCTCTGGTTATTCAACAGTATGCTGTGGGAAATGGTGTACCATTTGGGTATTGGGTAAAGCAACATATTGGTTTCCCGTTCGGAAAATTATCCATACCCTCTGGTAATTTAACAGTTTGCTATTGAAAATTGCCATAGAAATATTTGATTTACCCTTTAAACATTGTGATGTTCCATAGTTATGTTAGTTAACAGTAGGCATTACCCTCTGGTAAACAAACATAGCTATTGAACATGGGCATTTATAGGTGATTTACCCTTTAAAACACATTATTTTCCATAGCTATCTTAGTTTACCAAAGGGTACGTGGTCGAATTTCAGTTTTGACATGTGAACTTTGTTGGGTGGGGCAGTGGGTGTATCAGACCGTTCCGATAGTGAGGACTCAATGAGGATATCATGTGGTAGACATAGACTGACAGTCTCCAGCACCCTAAGAAAACGAAGAAAATGGGTTTGTTTGGATTAGGGAACCCATAACTTCCAAAGGATCATCCTTATTTTTCCCCTTCAAATTGTCACACATTGGGATCAAACATTTGTTGCCCTGCTGAGTCACTCGCCAGCCTCAGAGAGCTAATATAAGAAACCAATTTTTATTACCTGATTACCCCATTTATATATATATGTATGTATATATGTATATATGTATATATGTATATATGTATATGTATATATATATACATTCAGTTTTGCCGGAGTAAATCACACTTGTTAATGGTTCAAACTCCTGTTTTGCCGGGCTCAAAAGTTCAACACGCCCCCCTGTTTACACTGGTTAAACCCACCATTTCTACTGGTTAAACAGTTAAACCCACCATTCTTTACCAGCAGCATCCGAAACAGAAGTGAACCTTGACAACGCCAGGAGGCAATGCCGGCCCCACCGTTGAGGAAGTCGACTAAGCACAGCCTGAGCACAGATTCGTTGTGGGAAAGAACGGAACGAAAGGAACTCGGCCATTTTCGGATTTGTTTTGCCAGATCCAACAAGGACTTGATATATAAGTTATATGTGTGGAGCAATTCTTTGACTTTGGAAAAATCTTTGGCTGTTGCAGCATCGTTTCAAACGAGTCGAGTCGTTCATGTCACAACTGCATGGCAGTGTTAGTTCCTGGTGTGAGCCAATTCAAATACCAGATATACCTGAACAGATGAAGTGCAAAAAGGCCGCTGTTGAACGTGCTGGGCAGGTGGTTTTCAAAGATCTTAAGTTGAGATTTGTTGATCACATGAAGCAATGATACATGGGTATGGGTCAATACCGATAGATACATTTTTAGGGGGATGAACATCCATTTACCAGCTATTTTGAGGTTCACTAGGGGTACAGGGTTTTGACCCATCCCCACATGATGATACCTGATATTTGGGGGAGAAAAGCACATGAAGTTTCGATAGGTTTCGGGACTCCCAAGGCCGCTGTAACATGCTGCAACAGCAATGGAACATTCACCGGCATGGTATGGCTTTGATGTTCCCAGTAGAACACGATTGATATCGAGAATGTTCAAAAGTTTGCCATATATGCCCGGAGGGAACCCCGACACCTCTTGGAAGACTTAAAATATCTTAAAATTCTATCCGGAGGACATATGAGCCATTAAAAATACCCCTATCCCATCTCATGAAATACTAGTTGGTTCAAAACCCTTTCCCAATCCTATCAAGGTCCATCAAAATCCCCAGTAAATCAGGTAGTTTTTTATCCCCTTCTGAAACAAATGATTTTCCCATTTACCATCTGGTTATTTAACATAGCCATGGAAAATGGTCCATTTATAGATGGTTTACCTATTAAAAATGGGTGGATTTTCCATGGCTATGTTAGTCATAACCAGAGGATAAAAAACATCATCCATGAAAGTTACTTCATCACATCACATCTGAAACAAATGATTTCCCCATTTACAGATATTTACAGATGATTTTCCCAGCTATAAACCTCCATTCCCTGCAGGATTTTCCCGTCCCTGCAGGATGATGCGGAAGCTGCATCAAGTCGCGTGCAGGAGATGATGCGTCAAAAACCAATGGAAAAACAATGGAAAACCATGGAAAAGCGTATAAATAATGGGATAGACCATTATCACTTTGTGTCTCGGATTTTGCAACCATCCACTGTAACTGTGGTGTAGATGGCCCATCTAGTTTCAATGGGAATGAAAAAGGATCCTAAAACGGAAGCACGTTAGTACCATATTTCAGGCCATATGAATTGTGGGGATAGTCCCTGAAATTTAGGCCTTAATTATATAGGCCATATATATATATTAATATATATATATATGGTAGGTACCTCCAATAAATCGAAATTGGAGTATGAATGGGATTGTAGCTGATTATCTGTATATATAAATAGAATATAACTGATCCAAAATACTGATAAAATGGGTTTATAAGATGGATTATAAATGATTATATATCTGTATTTGTTTGAAAATCACGGACACAACTCCCAAATCGGTTCAGATTTGTCATCCTTTGCCCCATTGTAACTACCCTAAGTCGGAGTATACGATACCAATTTTAGAGAAAATTATTCATTTGTGGCTGATCGGGAAACCCAAAATCAATGGTATCCCACACCTGATGACTTTGCTGGTGGATGAATGTTCATTACCCTCTGGTAAACTAACATAGCTATGGAAAATGGCCATTTATAGTGAGTTTTGCCATTTAAACATGGTGATTTTCCATAGTTATGTTAGTTATCCCCAGGATTTTAGACTCTATCCAGGGTCAGTCATGGTTGTTACATGTTGTTACTGAGTTTTCCCACAGCCAATTCTTCCCAGCTTTTACACCCATTTTCACAGGTTAATCCCTTTGTGGCTCACGTTGTTCCTTGCACCATTGGGGAATCTCATGGAGGTCTCGCCACATGGCTCATGGGCTCATGGAGCTTGGAAGCCCATGGCCCATATCCCATGATGGCAGCATTCGGTAGCAATGTAGCCAGATGATCAACTCCATCAAATCCCATTCTTTCCATATTTTTCATGGAGGAATCTTGATGTGATGAAGTAACTTTCATTTGATGTTTTTTTACCCTCTGGTTATGACTAACATAGCCATGGAAAATCACCAATTTTAATAGGTAAACCATCTATTTCTATGGGCCATCTATACCATGGCTATGTTAGTGTCGTCATGCATGGTTCCATTTTTTTCCCCATGTTTTTTGGGTGAAATCCCCAATGTGATCGCTTCAGGAGTTCCGCATCGGCAGTTTTTCCTCGGCCGTGGGAGACGGTGAACGAAGGTCCTCGCTGGAAGACATGTGCCCTGGGAATTGCACGTTTTTTTTTTTTTTTTTCGGACTTTTGGTCATTTAGTAGCTATATAAATTATATAATGCTATTATCAAAAACTGGTATTTTTAGTGATCATGTCAATGTCAAGGCAAAAGCAAAGATGGTGATTTATATGGTGATTTCTAGTGATTATGATGAATGATGATTAATGAGGATTAATGATGATTAACGATGATTACTAGGTCAATCTTAGATGGGTAGAAACTAATCGTTTAGTCTTTTGGTATGGGATTATCTACATTCACCAGCTAAGAATTTGTATTTTTTTTGCGGGGTATCAGGGTATCTAACTAAGTTTGGCCATGTTTGGAGAATTTGGTAGTTATAATAGTTGTAATGTGGGTAAAACAATGCCATAAACCATCCATTTGGGAATGGGAACAATACCACCTATAAAAATGGTGATTTGGGTGATGGTTTTATTGTTCAAACCACATTAGTATCTCAAAATATATTATTATTATTATTATTATCATTATTATTATAGTACCTGGTACATGATTGCAAAAATCATCCCCTCATGATTTAATGATTTAGTTATAGTGGTATTTTTTCATTGATAAGCACATCTCATCCCCAACCAACTGGACGGGTAAATTTCATCACGACCTCACTGTTCTCCCGAGCCCTGGGAATGATGGTTAGGATTCGGGAAATCATCCCCAAATGGCCGAACTATTCAGGTTAGTGAAATGTTATAATTTACCCAGATAAATGGAAAATAGCCAGCCAAGCAGCATTTTTTTTTTTTTTTGAACTATCACAGACAATTTTCCAATGGGTAACTATCAACAATGACAATGGATATGATATTCATAATATTTTGCAAACAATGGACAATTGATTTGGTTATTCAACAATGGGATTTGGATATAAAAGATGTTATAGAATAACAATGACAATGTACATTATTGCATCACATTGAATTAATATTAATAATTTGGTATTTTCATAACAATGAGAGCATTACTATATTTATTAATGTCTATTGATGACAATGATGTTTGTATCATTTGACATTTGTTGAAGTTGTTTTTTCCCCATTTAATCGATATGATTCGTATCCATTTGAGGTATCCCAAGGTTTCCTTCTGGGGTTTTGCTTCATTTGCCTTTCCATTTGATTGGCATTTTTCTGACAACATGTCATAATCAACTCACTTGATGAATCCTGCAACTTTGCCTGGTCCATAAAAATGGTTGGGCCTGGTCCGCACTCCCAAGCCATCATGCCATCATTGTTCTCTTTTTGACGTTGGATCTTTGGTAGACATCCTTTGGTGGTTCACCGAAGTGGTATCACCTACTTATATATCCAGTGGTGAACGGAGGGAGCGAGCTAAGGAGCTATGGCTATTCATATTCCCAACATAAAATGGGGAGCGATTTGGAGCTACCAGGAGTTTCCCAACCACATACTAGTTATGATTGGAACTCAACCATCAAACTGTCCGACCGCCTTTTTGAAGACGCCGGTGTCTGAAAAACCCTGAAAAACCACCGGTGTGCTCATGGGGAAGATTGGATCTTTTGGGTTCCCCGACGTTTTTCCACACACCAAACGTAGCACCCTCTGGTAAACTAACAGTTTGCTATTGAAAATGGTCATAGAAATAGTGGATTTTCCCATGAAAAATGCATGGTGATTTTCCATAGGTATGTGAAAGTTTTCCAGAGGGTATATGGAATCAGACGATGGTATATTTCTGTCCTGTGAATTCTGAATGATCTCTTCCATCAATAGATACCCCCAAACGATATCGTATTGTTGTGCTATAATATCCCCGTGTCTCACCATATTTAATGATGGCTATACCATCCTAAACCATGTTAAACCGACATGTTTTATGCTTAGCGCCCACTGTTTGAACATTTTGAGATGCTGAACCCCCGATTTTTAATGTTTACAACACCATGTTTGATTCTTCAACCATCATTTTGCTGGTGAAATCACCATTTTTGCTAGTTAAACCACCATCTTTGTTGGTTCCACCAGCTCTTTTTTGGACGTTTCACTCATCCTTTTTCCCAGGCTTCCCAGCGCCCAGGTACAGCTTTGCTTTGGAACTCTTGCCTTCGTCCTGGCGACGCTCCTTGCGGCTCGAGCAAACAGGAAATTGCACCAGATTTTTTCTGGGAATTCACCTTTTTTGGGAGGGAAGATATGAGCTATGGTCAATACTCATGGTTAATAACCATTAACAGGGGCTAGTCATCCAATGGTTCATAGGGATTTATAATAACCATTATTTTTGGATCCTTATTATGGATGGGATGACCATCAACCATATAGTGAGTATTGACCATGGCTCATATGGAGGTTTCCTAAGTCATAGGGCTACCGTCATCCAGTTCTAGATCGGATGTTCCAGCAAATAAACCCTCCATTTTGCGGTGCCATGACTATGGAAACCCCCATAGATGTTGATGATTCTTAATGGGGACATAGAACATATTAACATGGGAATATATGGGATATACATGGGAAAATATATCAAGTCTTAATTGACCATTGTGATAAAATGAGGCATCAAGATTTTGACCATTGTTGACCATCAATATATGTTGATTCTTAATGATTATTTTTTGCCGTAGATACAGGGTCATACACTGACCAGCTAGACTGCTACAGTCTTGTGCGGGGTTTTTGTTTTTTGGGATATGTCTATGGATCAATACCTATGAAAATACCATTTAAAATGGGGGTTATTCACATCCATTTTAACCCAGCTATGACTTGATGTGAACCAAAAAGGGGTTTACCAATGGTTTTGACACACGAAAACCATTCCATCCCATGCTTTTGATGTTCAGTGGTAGGAAGAATCGTTTTGAGACAAGCCCAAATCCTCTCCATGTTGATAATATATATATAATCCACGAAAAACATCCCATTACATCTCATAAAAATGGTTGGGGAAAAAAAAACAATGCCACAGCCCCAAGTAGCTATTGTAGGGATTCCAGCCAGTTGCTGGTCCCATTCTCGATGGAACTTTCAGGGCCTTAGGTCTAGATCCCGTTCCTCTTTGCCTCGCTCTTCCTTGACAGAGGCGATGGTGGGGGGTGAGAAGTGCCCCAACACACCACCAGTTAAATATTAGACCAGATAATGGGGCTTTCGAAGATTCATCGAACTGGCAAGTTTGATGATGGTTTTCCCGATATTTTCTGATGTTTGGGCTCAGCTTACAATATTTTGACACTTAAAACCCCACTCACTTTGCCTAAAGTGACTTACTGGTTGGGGCAACCAGTACCCTAGGTACCTCAAATTGGGTATGTCTGTGAGTTGCTTCAACAATTCCCATGATATCCCTATTATCCTATTTTTGTTCTGCACAAGAAATCCCCCATATTCCCCATTACATCCCCATATTCTCCATGATATCCCTATCATGGTCAACTTCCCTAATACCCTCTGGTAATCAAACATAGCAAATGTAAATCAGTCATAGATGATTTTCCAATCAAAACATCCGTTTATCAGGGATTTTCCAGCCAGCCGCCCTTTGATTACTCAAGGTTATATCCCATTAAATCCCTATCATATCCCTACAATGGTTGATATATATCCCCAATATATTTCATCATTTTCCCATCATGTCCTCATTTTTGTTGGTTATCCAACTACTATCCACCATGAAACAGTAACCATAGTTATCTTCCCCATAAACCATAGTTCTATCAGATTCTATCACCTGCGTTGATTTTCTCAATCCATTTTTGTTGGTTAACCAACTTCATTCAAACGCAGCCTGGCATTCATAAATTCTTAGGAATCGTCGGAACATCAACCCCTATCCTGATGAAAGACAATTATGATCACTCTGGTTACTATAACTATTATCATTTTAAATGGTGAACTATGGTTACCTATTACCTCATTAAAACCAGTTGTTTATCACATGATAAAGACAACTATTAGCCTCTGGTAAACGTTTACATAACTATGGAAAATCACCATTTTCAATGGGTAAATCCACTATTTCTATGGCCATTTTCAATAGCTGTTTGTATGTTTACCAGAGGGTATCCACTGTTCATTCATTTTCCCATGGCATTGCCGACGGGCCAGGTGACGTCCGAGACGTCCGACGAGATGCCCATGCTCAGCGATTTTCTGGAGGTTGGCACGACGTGGGACGTGCATCAAATGTTTGTCGAAGATGGGGAGTTGGCCAATAGAAATGGTGATAAAATGGTGGGTTACCCTCTGGTTATGTCAAAATAGCTATGGAAAATGGCCATAGAAATAGTGGATTTACCCATTGAAAATGGTGATTTTCCATAGTTATGTAAACGTTTACCAGAGGGTAAAATGCTGGTTGAAGTGACAGAAATTGTGATCAAGCGGGGTGGCTTTAACTACTGAAATAGAAATCACATGTTGATACAATGGGGGTTTAAGCAATAGAAATCATAATGAAATGGGAGTTACCCTCCAGTAAATTAACATAGCTATGGAAAGATCCACCATCTTTATTGGGTAGTCATCCACTATTTCTATGGCCATTTTCAATAGCTATTTTGACATAACCAGAGGGTACCCAATAGAAATGGTGATCAAAACCATCAGGCAGCCAGGCATTGAAATATGGCTTTGATTTGCGATGATTTGGCTGGGACTTTTCTCGGATGTGCGGGAGCTAAAAATATCGCCGAGTGATGAAAAAATGTGGTGCTTTATACCACTATCTAAGTTGATTTATATTATATATATATATCTTGTGTATATATATATATTATGTATCAATGTATATATATATATATATTATGTATATATATATATATTATATTATATATACATAACATATATGCCAATCCAAAGTTCGCCGAGTTCTAAACCAACTTAAGTGCCTCTGGGGAGCACCACCTTGCGGTATTTTGAACCAATTATTTTCCAAAGCTGTTTCTATCAGATTATGAGACAACGTAGCTGTGCGTAGTGAACTTAGAGAACCTGTGACATACCGTTCCAGCTTGTATCAGGGGTCCCAGACGTCATCGCAGTCACCGCACTTGGGGCAGTATCCATCCATAATTCATCATAGTTAGTAGATTCCATCCTATCTGGTTGATATATTTATCCAATGTTAATCTGTTAAAAGGGATATATATATATATTTATATATAATTATATTATATTTTTATAGTGCTATTGTCCGGTTTACCTTATTCCATTCTTCAAAAATCCTTCCAGCTTAGTCTGCCATGAGTGGCTTCTGGCCAATTTTCTCATCATTTTCTGATTCAAAGTACAATACAATTGGGTATAGCCCATGGGCAAATAAGATACAATGTTTCAAATCAAAACCATTATGTTCAATGAAATTCCGAATTTCCCATTAAACCTTCCTTTAATATTTAAATCACACTTTTTCAAACTTATATCTGTTATACACCAACTAATGGAAATATATTAGTAGTTGATTATAGTTGCTGATAGTTGATTATTCTTGATTAGAGTTGCTTATAGTTGATTAATTATAGAATTATAGTTGATTATAGTTGATTATAGTTTATATATATATATACATATATATATTGATAGTTATACACAGTTATACACCACATTTTCCATAGGTTTATAAGGCCAAACATCTGGACATGCTGTGACTGGCAGGGATCGGCAGCCTCGGCTTCGACAGCTGCGACTTGGACACTGCGACAGCATTTTTTTTCCACATGGGTCTTATTGGATATGAATGGCTGATATATATATATATATTATATGTATATATATATATATATATTATGTATATATATATATATATTATATGTATATATATATTATATGTATATATATTTATACATTCATAAGCTTATATAAGCTTATATAATCTTATATAATCTTATATCGCTTATCAACTATGTGATATATTGTGATATATTGTGATATGATTAATGATTAGCTCCTCTCGTGGCATATTGATATCTAGTATTCATGGATATTAAATGAGTATAATCTATGTATCAAACACTCCCATTGTCCCATCCCAGTGTCTAGTGGATTCATCCCCGGCAGGCCCGGCAGGGGCAGGGATTGATGGCTGGAGAATCTTTGGAGATGAGTTAGTGGATGTTAGTTTTGGATCTTTGGGTATGTTTGGATATTTGGATATATATATATTTCATTAGGGATTGGATGTTAATGGATGTTAATGGTAGTTTTTGGATTCTTTGAATAAAGATGGATGGATCATAGATAGCCGGCATAGCCATGCAGGAGCACCCCTTTACGCACTTTGTGTTGTTTTTGGGGTGGATGTATCATCTATCACACTCAAAGTTATTTTTTCAAAGGAGCAACACACCACAAAATCTAATCAAGAAAAAAGCAAAATTTAGCCAGCAAACATGTCAGCCACTGAACATGGGGGTTTGACAATGAAAAAGTAGGCAGTTTTAACATTAAGAAACATGGATTTAACCAGCAAGAACTGTGATGTAACAAACACAATTGTTATTTTTTTGCAACAAGGCTCGGTTTTTGATCACCAACAAATCATAAGATTCAAGCAACAAAAAAGGACTTATGTGTCAACAAACAACATGTGACAACCAGCAAGTGTTATTTTCAAGAATGAACATGATGCATGTTGTTGAGATTCAAAGTGGTCACTCATTGCATCTAGGATGAGGAAGTTGGTTGATCATATCCCCAGTTCAGCATATCTGCCACGGGCCTAACGGGACAGCAATTTGAGGTTGAAGCCAATGCAAGACACACTGAACCTGAAGAACAGGCAAGTGAGGAATCCAAAACAGCAGACAGCTCATCGCATCGCCAGCTTAGGCCGGAGCCCACCGCAGTAGAAGAAGATGAGACGGCCAAAGTTGCCAAAGATGAAAGCGCTGAATCTGCCCCCAAAGCAGGCAAAGGCCCAGCAAAGGGAGGCAAGAGCAAAGGTCCACCTGCCCCAAGCAAAGGAATAGATTCGGGGGCAACAGCAACAGAAGGAGATCAAGAGGCAAAAGTTGCCGGAGGAGAAAGTGTTGAAGCTGCCCTCACAACTGGCAAAGGACCAGCAAAGGGAGGCAAGAGCAAAGGTCCACCGGCCATAAGCAAAGGAGGAGATTCGGGGGCAACAGGAACAGAAGGAGATGAAGAGGCAAAAGTTGCCGGAGAAGAAAGTTTTGAAGCTGCCCTCACAACTGGCAAAGGACCAGCAAAGGGAGGCAAGAGCAAAGGTCCACCTGCCCCAAGCAAAGGAGGAGATTCGGGGGCAACAGCAACAGAAGGAGATGAAGAGGCAAAAGTTGCCGGAGAAGAAAGTGTTGAAGCTGCCCTCACAACTGGCAAAGGACCAGCAAAGGGAGGCAAGAGCAAAGGTCCACTGGCCATAAGCAAAGGAGGAGATTCAGGGGCAACAGCAACGGAAGGAGATGAGGTGGCAAAAGTTGCCGGAGAAGAAAGCGTTGAAGCTGCCCCCAAAGCTGGCAAAGGCCCAGCAAAGAGAGGCAAGAGCAAAGGTCCACCTGCCCCAAGCAAAGGAATAGATTCGGGGGCAACAGCTACAGAAGGAGAGGACGCGGCCAAACTTGCCGCAGAAGAAAGCGTTGAAGCTGCCCCCAAAGCTGGCAAAGGCCCAGCAAAGGGAGGCAAGAGCAAAGGTCCGCCGGCCTTAAGCAAAGGAGGAGATTCAGGAGCAACAGCTACAGAAGGAGAGGACGCGGCCAAACTTGCCGCAGAAGAAAGCGCTGAACCTGCCTCCAAAGCCGGCAAAGGCCCAGCAAAGGGAGGCAAAAGCAAAGGTCCACCTGCCCCAAGCAAAGGAGGAGATTCAGGAGCAACATCTGCAGAAGGAGATGAGGCAGCCAAAGTTGCCGGAGATGAAAGCGCTGAACCTGCCCCCAAAGCAGGCAAAGGCCCAGCAAAGGGAGGCAAAAGCAAAGGTCCACCTGCCCCAAGCAAAGGAGGAGATTCAGGAGCCACAGCTGCAGAAGGAGATGAGGCAGCCAAAGTTGCCAAAGATGAAAGCGCTGAACCTGCCCCCAAAGCAGGCAAAGGCCCAGCAAAGGGAGGCAAGAGCAAAGGTCCACCTGCCCCAAGCAAAGGAGGAGATTCAGGAGCAACGGAAGGAGATGAGGCAGCCAAAGTTGCCAAAGATGAAAGCGCTGAACCTGCCCCCAAAGCTGGCAAAGGCCCCGCAAAGGGAGGCAAAAGCAAAGGTCCACCCACCCCCAATAAAGGTGGTGCCAGTTCCCCGCCATCTGCTGATGCGGGTGCAAAGGGAGGGAAAGGCCCAGCCAAAGGTCCAAGCAAGGGGAAAGGCAAAGGGAAAGGAAAGGAGGACTGCGTTGCGGCATTTTGTTGTGTTGGCGGTCCTAAACCTTTTGTTTCTCTTCGTTCAAGGCAAGTCTTGTAATTAGAAATGCAACAGATTCGGTTCGTATATATTTGTTTATTCCCCCATAAATGTGAAACAATAGGAGCCCTGTATTGGAAAAATGAGAACTCTCTTTTGAAACGCTTGTGAGGGCGGAGTTTTCAGCCCGTCGATAGTCACATGGCTAAGCAACAGTTCGATGATTTTCCCCCATTCAAACTGCCATCTAGCCAGCCACATGACTGAGGACACCAGGTTGTATCCCAACTTCAATTGATTTGGCAAGTTGATTTTCATTTTGTCACCATTTTCGATACAATATACACATTATTTTTATCCCCTAATATCCCCTCCCCTACATCCATAATGATATATGGGGGGTCTTTAATGAGAACGGGGGAAGGGATTGTATATTCCTATATATTCCTATAATGGTTAATTAACCATAATTAACCCCTACTGTAGTATTACACATGGTATCCCCACTATATCCCCGATGTTTCTTGGTGAAACTTTCCAGCAACGCCACCAGGAAGTGAAGTTGCGGCAACCAAAGATCAAACCCACACAGAGCATGAAGCAGCCGCTCGGGCGATGAATTAACCAAGCAGAATGGGGATATCTACAGGAATATGTATATGTAAATATATTTGTATAGTGATATATATATATTGATATGTATGTATATATATATATATATATCAACCATCACAAGGATATGACGGATGTTTAATGGGGATTTAATGAACCATGTGGGTGGTAGAACGAATAGAAGTAGGGATTTAACAATAAAACATTGTGATTCAACTAGGGACAAACATGGATTCAAGTCTTTAAACGTAGGGATTCGTCCATCAACAATGGGGATTTAACTAAACTCAATGGATGCGCATCTGAACATAGGTATACCCAACCAATTTATGGGGATATGATAGGGATAAACATCAGACTAGACAATACGGATCATATCATGACACCCCCCAAGGGTGCGGCTCCAGTATATCTCAGCAAATCTAAGTGAGTATCAGTTGTTCATTGTGCTAAACGTAGGGAATTTTCGGGAATGATCCACTGGCTAACTATCAAGATTCATCCCAGCAACCCCCAGCAACCC
>Ga0126342_10001025_pt1:30000-36518 | contig 36518 bp, 31 predicted proteins | sample Cyp1metagenome_FD_92528 | JGI IMG/M metagenome (GOLD analysis project Ga0126342, IMG submission 92528) | Coral microbial communities from Lord Howe Island, Old Settlement Bay, Australia - Cyphastrea 1 metagenome | ecosystem: Host-associated > Invertebrates > Cnidaria > Coral ... | reverse complement strand
TATGTATGTATGTGTATGTATGTGTATGTATGTGTATGTATGTGTATGTATGTGTATGTATGTGTATGTATGTGTATGTATGTGTATGTATGTGTATGTATGTGTATGTATGTGTATGTATGCTTGTCCAAGAAGATGGCTCCGCAACTAGATGGCAAAATTTACATTCAAATTACGGTTTGCCCAAAGAAGCATCATCAGATGACTTCTATTTGGATAGTTGATAAGGACTGGCCTCCCATACTAAACAATAGGAAAGTGGACAGTTCGAACAAAGTGCCCCCGCCCTAGATAGCAAAGTTGATTTATAGCTCTAATAACTATGGTTTATGGTGCTTATAGCTTATAACTGTTAATGGGGTTCATAAGCAAGCTTATATATAACTGGGGGGGCCCACTTCGGCTTGAATCTCTTTATCGCAGATCATCTGTTTGGTGGTCTCAACCTCAAAAAATCATGACATTCGAAAAATGTTGGTCAGTATCATCCCCCCAATAGGTTTGAACATACCCTCTGGTAATGGCTGACATAGCTATTGAAAATGGCCATTTATAGTGGATTTTCCCATTAAACATGGTGATTTTCCATAGTTATGTAAACGTTTACCAGAGGGTAAATCATATTTGGAATTGTCTGAAGGGTACCCTTAATTTAGATGCTTTAGATGGAACCTTGACCTGATTATCCTGATTTTTTGGCGGTAAAAAAAAACGAATGAAAAAGTAACCAACCCATGAGGGAAACCACCAACCAGTGAACCAGTAAGCTTGGAGCACCAGCCTTTGGCAAGTTCACCATTGTTCCATTTCACGGCCATGGTAAAAACTCCCAGCCACAGCTAGTTTGGATATGTTTTGATAGGTTTTCCTAAAACGCGTTACAATAATCCCAATAACCCACATAGCATAACTCCCCAAAACCCAAACCCATTAAACATCAATGATCAGTTCTCCCCCTACTTTTGATACGTAAAACCCTTTTAAACCCCCAATAAAACCGTTCTTGTTGTTTCATGCAGTTTCATTCTGAAATCGCCGCGTGGAGTCACCAATCAACCTCCGGGTATAACTTTGGGGTGTTTTTTTGACCTGTGGTAAATGACAAGAAACTGAAACAATCAATAATAACAAACAAATAATATACAATATGATATAATATGCTGTATACATACAACATGTATTCACATGTATGATCATGTATGTGTATATATATATGTATGTAAATACATCGGTTGTCATTTATCATAGTATCTTTGTGAAGATCCTCTATATATGTGCAACGGCGACATGACCAAAACTCGTCGACTGGGACATGTCGATGTCATCCGGCTCTGGCTGTCCCGGGCTGGCAACACAAAGCCCAGCACATGGCACACCTGGCCACACCATCTGTGCTCCGTGGAGCTGATTTACCGCTTTCTTAAGTCGTAGGGGACCCACAAGTCACCATAGGTGTTAAACTTGGATGTGCGGATAGCCCCATTTTGGGAAACCTCCAAATAAGAAAACGATTTGTGGGCGGGAAAATGTTGGCAACCATGTCATATGCCGACCGATAGGGGGATCATCCTGTCACGATTTTGGTCAACAGGTGATTTGCAACCATGGGTGGTATGATCTCATTTATATGTGTTATATATATACATGGATTTCAAAACACGATCCTCCACTGACAAATTCAGTATGGTCAAGGGGTTAGAAAGGACCATCAGTTGGATAGATTTGAGGAGTGATAGCAAAATATTGGCTCTCTCTCCCTCTCCCTATATATATATTATATACTTATAAGTATGTGATTCATGGGCACATGTGCAAACATTTTGAACATAATCAATGGAATGACAGTGTTTGAACGGTCCTCTCTAGTTGAGATGCATAAAGGACATGTACCCAATTCTCATGTCACTTGGGTAATAACACCACGATAAGTTAGCATCTGTACCTAGCATGATATTCTGCTAGAAAACTAATCTAAGTTATATAATGATTGTAATTTCAAAAAAAAACATTGCGAGTGTGTTGGGTAACAATTTTCAAATCGATCTACGGAATAAACCCAGAACGTATAAACTCATTGCCATGGTTGCAAGGCACTTATTCTCTTGTTGATAGGCAATCAATGTAAAACATCAACTTTTTGATTGATGATTGGTCGAAAGTTTATTTTTTATTTTTATGTTTTTTTAAAAACAACATCTACTGTGTTTCTTGGTGTCCATGTCCCCAAAACTAAAGCTGCAGTTAATTCAAACATGTTTCCCCCCACTGTGCTCAGCTTCTTGGTGCCCCAAAATGAGGGATACCCTGGGGTAAATATAATTACAAAAGCTATGTATAGATCTGAAAAACCTGGCAGCTTTCCCGTGAAAATGATATATCAACAGTGGGTTCAAAACACATCCATGTCAGTTTTCAAACGCTTTCTTTGCCCATTGATTGAATCCACCCGTCAAAAAAAAACATGTTTCCATAGATGTTTCCTATGGGTATAGCCGTCATTTTGGAGACTTAAGCATGTGAAAACATCTTAAGACACACACACACAAATATCATACTATTGGTTCTATGTCCGATGATATCCCTAAAACATGGTTGGTTCTGTACCGCGTTGTCGGGTGTTGGAAACCCTATTTTTGTTCCGGCCTCATGCAGGGAATTTCGCAGCGCTGCATGTTTTGTCTTCTGAAAGTCATCAACCAGCAACACCTGGCGTCAGATTCATTGGCGGCCAGCATGGGATGTATGGGGATGTCTGGGGATAGATTCAAGAACAAATCTCATTTGATAGTTGGGTTGGTTTGTCTGAAAATGTGTTAGCAACAATGATAACCCAAAAAGGAACAATGATGATAAACCCTGGAATTCTATGAAGTACCACATTTTCCCAGAAACCCCAGATGTGATCTACTTGCTAAGAAACACTTAAGACTTAAGTTGGATGGTATACAATGGTATACTAATTTAATCATGACCAACTCCTGATCGGGGGGAGTTCAGCAAAATAGACACCAGCAGCAAAGATGATACTGATGATGTCCGCCCAAACTTCGGACCTTGAAACCCCGCGGAAATACCAGGCGTCACAACATGTGACCAGCCCATGGCAGGATAACAGTTCTACCCTTTGATAAATGATGCATCATCAGGGCCTCCGATTTCAACGATGAATCTGGATTTGGAAGCGCAATAGCATGCAACAGCTACTTTAGCTTGGGGGCCCTTGTTGTGTTCTCTGTCCAGTGTTATTCTCGTGTTTAAAGGGGCTCAAAATCGCCTAAGTTGCCAAGCTTGGGCTCAACATGGCCCAAAATAGGCCCAACATAGGCCGAACATGGGCCCAACGCAGGCCCAACATAGGCAACACAGGCCCATCATAGGCAACACAGGCCCAACATAGTCCCAACAAGCTTAATTCACCATAGGTCTTATAAACTCAACATGGATCCAACATAGACCTAGAATGCCCCAACACGCAACATGGGCCCAATGTAGGCCCAACATGGGCCCAAGATACTCCCAACATGAGCCCTACCAAAACTCCGGAACCGTCGATTTCCGTCACCATTCGCGATCAAGTCATTCGGTCATTCTGGAATAGTTCATAGTTACCCTCTGGTAATTTAACATAGCTATGGAAAATCACCATTTTCAATGGGTAAATCCACTATTTCGACTGGGCCATGTTCAATAGCTATTTTGACATAACCAGAGGGTACCCCTAGTGACGAAGTATTAATTCCGGTGACGTCGTGGTGAGTTATAGTTGTCCCATTTCTTTATTTTCTTCAAAAACACGTAACTGTTTGGTGGTATCATTGGATTGGTTTAAGGGAAAATCTACAGGAAACCATGGTTTTTACCATCAAATATAGGGCTTTCCTGTAAATTTTCCCATCATCCAATTCTATGATGGTATACCTACTTCTCTGAAAAATGATGGAGTTCGTCAGTTGGGATGATGAAGATCTCCCAATATATGGAAAGTCATAAAAGCCATGTTCCAAACCACCAACCAGATATAATGCATCATATATGTGCAATATCCATGTTTATCATTGTGTATGATCAACTATCCGATTCCACATAGTAAATCCATCATCACGGACTGAAAGATAAGAAACTACCATGTTGGTCTGATTCCAGCCATTTACGGACCCAGTTGTGGTTCCCGTAAAAGACCACGAAAGTTGCGGCCTACCTGACCGTTGCTGCTCAACTCATGTCTGGCGCTGGACACATGGCGCCGCCTCAACGCTGCAACGAAGGATAACTTATCAGATCAAAAATGATGAACGCTACATAAACAACAATGTAGGGCCCCCTAGATAGCTAAATTGGTTTATAACTCCAATAACTATGGTTTATGGTACTTATAACTATAGTTATTGGGGCTTAAAAACCAATTTAGCTATCTAGGGGGCCCCACATTGTTGTTAATGTCTCATATAGAATTAAGTATACAATTGTATATGTATATATTATAGCACAATGCATACAGAACTCTGTATATATATATATACATATGTAACGTAAGTAATGTGTATTATATATATATATATATGTTATAATATATTGTATCATACAAATATATCATATAAATCAAATGCATATAATGTACAGTAAATGCAATCACTGATATGTTCTCGGTTGATGCATATGCATATGATAAACTGATAAACCACCGAATATTAACATATGCATATGCATATGCATCAACAAAAACAGATCAATGATTGCACAGACATTACATGCATTTAAACCATGGATATCATGAAAAACGCCCAAAATGGAGGCACACACAGAATAGGAACATATTGAAGATCTTGCTGGGTGAATTCGGATGATTCGGTGACACAAAGTGCTGCGGAGCATCGTCAGTTGATTTCTTAACCCAACATCATCCAACTATGGTTATAACATATAACTAGCATTTTTACCCAATAGTGAGGCCAGGCAAACCTATAACATCCAATGGTCTACCATACTATGGATTTCTTACCAACACCTATAATTTTCCCAATGTTGTAACTACCATTTTTACCCATCCAAATTCATCCCATCCTGAGCTTCCCTGCGAGACTCCAGGCAATTCCGGCCTCAGAGCAGCCACTTTTTTGTTGGTAAAACACGATGGTAACCATCCCCAATCACCATAAATATAGGTGGTATGGTTACCATTGTCATGGGTGGTTTATGACCTTGTTTTAACCACACTACTAGACTAATGGAGACTAATGGATTGATTTCTGGGAAACATGTTGCACAAGACCATGGTGAAATTACCATGAAACACTGCTGCTTCCTTCAGGATTTCCCTCAAACCAGCTTGGACTACAGTGACTACAGGACGTTTACAGCCCGGATTAAGTCAACTATGGATCAACCCCATAGGATCCATGTATGCTATATATGGTAACATTTACCATCAATATACCCCCAATGTTAGCATATATACCATACATGGATCCTATGGATCAACATTCACACACGTTGACATTCCGCAGCTGAACTCAGCGAACTCTTCCCGTTTTTCAGCCGTTTAAGCGTCCAGCAACCGTGATGTCACAGGCTCTGCCAAATGTCCTGAGAACTTGTGCAACCAATGCGGTAGCTCCTGCAACGCACGTTGCAAGACCTGGACGCCAACTCTTCAAATGGGTATGGATCAATACCTATTAATACCATTTTTAGTGGGATGAACATCCATTTACCAGCTATTTTGGGGTTCACTAGGTACCAGGGTTTTGACCCATCCCCAAATTGTTAACGCCTCAGGGTCCCAGTTAAAGCTCTGTCCCCTCTTTCGACAAAGTGATCAAACTGGTACCCTTCAAACCATGACACGCCGTTAAACATGAGCCATGTATTCAGTTACCCTCTGGTAAACTAACATAACTATGGAAAATCACAATTTTTAATGGGACAATCCACTATTAATGGTCATTTTCAATAGCTACGTTAAATTACCAGAGGGTAGATACATCTAGATACGGTGTGACAATCAACAAATGAGGTAGAAACGTGTTTCGAGGATGTTACCATGTTTTTTTTCATGATGTATTCTCCCGCTTTTCCTCCCAAAATCGTTTCTCCAGGTTCCAACTGTTCTTTCCAACATTCGGTCCGGGTATCCGTACCCGTCCTTGTCAAAAGCCTTCAACGCACTCTCCTGCAAGATTTCATCGGCGCTACCTTCTAGGACATGTCCTGTGGGGAGAATTGTTCTGCGCTGCGAGTGTGTTGTGAAAAATGGTGATTTCAGGGGAAATCATGGGAATATCTATGGAATATCCCCATCAATATACTCATTATATCCCAGGTCTCGTAGATTTTAAACCCCAAAAAAACTCTATTCTTGGTGGTTGTCCTGTGGATGGACAAGCCATTCTGTACCAGTCGGTGACACATTGGGATTCCGATGGGACTTTTGCCATCCACCAACTCGTGCAGGATTTTGCCACCATCCACGGACCAAACAAAAAAGGTGACGAAGTTAGTGAAACAAACAGCAGGGGATC
>Ga0126342_10001025_pt1:0-25000 | contig 36518 bp, 31 predicted proteins | sample Cyp1metagenome_FD_92528 | JGI IMG/M metagenome (GOLD analysis project Ga0126342, IMG submission 92528) | Coral microbial communities from Lord Howe Island, Old Settlement Bay, Australia - Cyphastrea 1 metagenome | ecosystem: Host-associated > Invertebrates > Cnidaria > Coral ... | reverse complement strand
CTCTGACAGCGAAAACAGAGCTATTTCCTGTGGATTTTGGATGACTTTGGTCAAGTTACTTGGAAAAATGCAGATCAGAAATCCATTTACCATCATTTACCCATCATTTACCCATCCTTTACCCCGTTTCCGATGTGGAAAAGCCATGGGCCAGCCCCTTCTTGGCCTCATGGCTTTTCCACATCTCTGACAGGGAAACAAGTCACCTACCATACCCTCTGGTAAACGTTTACATAACTGTTTGGAGAATCACCATGCTATCCATAACTGCTTGGTGGTTGAAAAACCAAGCCCTCTGAAAAATGATGGACAACTCGTCACCTGGGATGATGAAATTCCCAAAATATGGAAAGTCATAAAATTCATGTTCCAAACCACCAACCAGGCTAAAATGATAATTTTATATCAAAGCTTAGGTAAACTGTTTCACGATATTTTTGAATCGAACTAAATGGTGGCTTCGCTTAGATGCTAATTGAGTTGTGGGATGATCTGCGCTTGACATGGATGGAAAGTAAAACAATATGTTTCAACCATTTCAAATCCTTAGTAGAGATATAAATGGATATATATATATATATATGATTATAATATGAATCCAATATGAATGTATCAAACAATTATATGGAATTATCACTAATCTCCGTTTGCTTCGAGGATCATTCCTCGAACATTGAGCTGCCAATACCATGTCACCATGCTGTCTTGGAGCTCATGCGCAGCACCCAAAAACCTTCACGCACACATCCAAATGCCAGAACCATGGATCCGTGGTATTGCCAATTGTTCAAACCCGGAAGCTGTGAAACTCCAAGATGCTAAGATGGATTCAAACAAACATCACACACAAACCGTCCAATACTGGCCAGAATATAGATAAGTTATGAAAAATTATATTAAATTGATATAAATTATGATAAATTGATGTATATGAGTGTAGTTCTATTCTTCATCTACAACGTGTTGCAGCTTTCTGTCTGCCCAAAATCAGCAGATATTCCACCACCATGGCGATGCATCCAAAAGAATTGAAATCACCGTCATCATCCTGATAAATGACCCACGGATGGTCAACATAGACTTGTCATGCCAGGCAGTACCCCTTTGCAATTAGCAGCACGTGCTAGCACGTGGTACCGCTGGATGACGCTGGACTTCTTGCAAGACAAACAAAACAGGATGCTAACAAGCAATAAAAGTGACGATTCATCTTCAATAAACAATCAGTTGAGCCCGCTGGAAAAAAAAACGATCCCGGGGCGAGCTGGCGCAAGTTGGCCATTTCAGTTGCATTTTTTTCGCCGCGCAGATGTTTGCGTCCATTCCTGTTTGTAACGGCAATGCATCTGCGCCAAAAAAGGTCCCAGCACGCCTTTGAGCTTGCTGTAGACCCACCGTACATCACCAGCGATGCTGAAACGGCCACGGCCAGACTCGACATGTGCCGGGTCGTTGTTCTTTCTTTCGTTGTTGGAAATTCATGGGCGCCGCGCAAGAACCGTGAAGATCTGCATTTCCATGTTGGGAAGCACCTACAGTGAAACTGCATTGACACTAACATCAAATAACCTGATACCTGCACCATCTTCCCTAGTGAACCAACATCACAAAAAATCACAGGATCTCGGCAAACATGTGCAAACTATGATACCCTCTGGTTATTTAACAGTTTGCCATGGTATAGATGGCCCATGTATAGATGGTTTACCTATCAAAAATGGTGATTTTCCATGGCTCTGTTAAATCACCAGAGGGTAATTCAGAAACATTCAGAAATCCAAACAAGTAAAGAACCGAACAAATAACAATACTTCACTCGCCGGAAAATTCACTCGCAGAATCTGCGAGTGAAGCCCCCTGAAATCATGGTCGTTTCCGGGGAATCTTCGCTGTCCGAGACCTCTCAGGATGCTTACCCGAAGGATCCCGATCCGGATCCGGATCCCGCAAATTTATGGTGCTTCGATGCTAGCGATCATCACGATTCTGCAACTGTTTGTCTTCAGTCTGGCGCTTGATATCAAACACTCTGTAGGAAATGCCTGTACAACATCTTTCCAAAAGGAGGAGCAAAATTGTTTCTATAGCACAATGTGCCACTAAAGACTGAAAGTGTCCTGTCTGCTCTGGGCGGGAGGCAAACAGAAATTGCATTTCTAAACTAGGATTGCCGGATATTGCCGGATTGCCTGTGAACGAATGGGTGATTGTATCAATGGAACGATTTAAGAGAATATTTACAGGGAAGCATCGGTTGAACCTGAAAGAATATAAGGCTATAGGGGTTCCCGGTAGATTTTCCCATCCATGTCTGGGAGTGTTTCATCCAAGAATGATAGGATTGCCACGCTCCCACATCCATGGTGTGATTGAAATGAGAGCCTTATATCATATATTGTATCTAATCTATACATATTTATATGTATATATATTAAAATATATCATAAGTTATCGTGTAGCTAGGTTCATAACACTCAGAAGGCCGATGGCCTTTTCACATCAGCGACTGTCCACAATTGGGGACCCCATTACTGTAGATATTTCAACCATTTTCAACCACTAAAATTTTGCAAAACGCATAGGTGCAAATTTTCACATATCTATCATTTGAGGACCACTTTGTAAAACAACTGGTGAAATTAACCGGTTCCCAACTGGGTCCCAACTGGGTCCATTCAGTCCATAGGGACACCGTGGGACACTAAACATCCGCAAGTAACTTGGGACCATCATCCGATATATTGGCACCAATGCAGGTGACCATGGGGGTTTCCATAGTCATGGGGATACCCCAAGAGCTGGATGGTTTATTTCATGAAAAATCCCAGGTGGATGATTTAGGGGTATCCCTATTTTAGGAAACCTCCATAAGACCATCAAAGTACCTAAGTCACCTGACCCATGAGAACAACTCATCTTGCATCGAAAAACTGAAAGTAAAAAAATGTCAAACCTAATTATCCCCACGAGCAGACGATACCTAAGGTGCCAAAGGCATCCAATGGTTCGAAAAGTTGGCACGTGCTATCAAAATCATTTCTGGGAAAGAAATGCCTGTCACCGCTGCGAGTTCCATAAGTCTGGATACAGCGGGCAACCCTTTATTGGAAATCAACAAATCTAGTATTTCCGGAATGGTCGTCAATTGTCCAACAATTTAAGGAAGGCTTCTGAAAATTTCATGACCAGAAAAAACAAAAATAAACACAGGATGTATCACTCGATCTTCCACAATTACAAAGATAAGGAAGTTCACGCAGAATTGAAGGGCCTATGATTTTTTTTTCGTGCCCAGAGGTCAATACCAAATCACCAATCCCCAATTTCTGGTTTATGATTCCTCTACTCGGGATGAGAAATTTCCATCATCCCCAAACTGTTTATCAAGTGGGCCCCGTGCTGCAGATAGCTCCAATAACATCCAATAACTACGGTTTGTGATATCCGAAACATTCCGAAACTATACTACTTAATGGGGTCTCAAAACGAACTTATAGCTGAGGGCCCACATTGTATGGCATTGTGGATCCAAAACATATCTCCAATATTGGGTTGGTAAACATTATGTCGCTTGGTGGTTGCTGCAACCCCCTGAGAAAAGGTATGAAGATTTGCTTGTTCATCGGATCGCCCCGGATACGATGAAGAATAAAACCATATTTCAAACCACCACTTTCTCCACTTTCGGCAGCGCGCTGCTTTGGTCGGCGAAAGCAGCCCTATTCACTACAAAACGCTACGGCTCACCCGGGGAAATTGTCATCCTAACGGGCAACAGCAGTCGGTCCATGTCTTTGGACTGCCTTCTGTACGGTTTGGTCGGTAAAATGCATCATCCACCAATCTGCACAAGTCTTGCTACCGGCCACGGAACTGCCAGGTATCCAGTGTGCATGGCTATCATCTGGCTGCACGGACGCACATAGCCACTTGGCACCGAACACCCAGCGTGGCGAAGCACTTCCTTCAGGACCTTGGCGAACCACCGCGCTCTCGTCTTGAAAGAGACAGAGCGCAACTCCCGGAAAGGAAGGGTGGCACCATCTTTCCATCCTCCCGGTTGACTGGGCCAACTTCTCCATTGGCACACACAAAGTCAGTGAAAAGTTCTGCATGAGCAACCCAAGCAATCTCTGCTTCAACGGAATCAAGGACACCCCAGAACCAAGTCACCAACTTCGCCACAATCTCATGGCCATACCATCGAGTGGCACCTACTGGCATCTCCGAGATTCAGAGCTTTGATCACTCTCTGTTTGCAACAACTTACGACTCACCAGCAGCAAAACCGTCTGAATATCAAGATTTCACTTGTCAACTTGAATGCAAGCAGCAACATGACGACGCAGGAGATCCCAAAACATGGCCGGCCGTTGTTCATGGGATCATTGGCCGGAGCTGCTTCCGCAAATCCGTTGTGCTGGAAACACCGCTCCTCTAACGCACTGACGGCATTGCTGATGTCACGGTGGGCAGCGACGTCCTCATGTATGGCACCCCAGAGATCAGCATGGGGAGTTGATCTTAACTCTATAGAGAGCCCTTAACCAAACGTCGCAACTTCCGAACAACCGCTAAGCTGCTAAGCAGTCTGACCAAATCATCACTCTGCATCTCGACAGGGCGGCAATCTTGACTACACGGTGGACCGCAAAGATTTCAGCTCACATAGAGGTTTGGCGGATGCCAGGAAGGGGGGGCACTTTCAAACAGGCACGGCTGGCTGGCAAACAATGGATTAGCAATGACAATAGCATATAAGCAGCAAATCTGGTGTCATGGTACTGGGGATTAAAGCAGCTACCATCAGTGAACACATGGACGGTCTCTCTTCCATCCATGGGCATGCTCGGGAGAGCAAGGTGGCGGATCTGGCCAGGTAATAGGTATACCATTCTTCAAATGTAGAGGGGCGGAAGGACCATCCATAACTGACAACACATTCCGGCAGGGAGGGAATGGCTTCCCACAATGGTTGGGACACTGCAGTCCTACAGGACGCGAAGACCTCACAGCCCCAAAAACGGTGGAATCGAGAGTCATGCAGAGCAATCACAGTACACACATACGTCGCTGTCAGTCTCCTGGCAGTAGTTTTTGCCATCCTGTGTGATGCGGGCCGCATTAAGGAGCTTTCGGAAGGCTGAAGAGTCAACCCTGTCAAGATCCCAAAATCCCGTTCGATGAGACGCCTGAGAGTCAGCGTACTTCAGCCACGCATACTCCATCCTCCGCGCAAGTTCTTCCATGCAACTCCCAAACAGGGAAAACTCCCCACATGTGTTCACAATAGCAGCGTTTCTGGACACATGCCAACCCAACGATTGGATTCGCGTCATCAACGCAGCAGAGATCCCATTGGCAGCATGTGTGCTGGTGCCATGTGAGAGTTGAACAAGGGCTGGCATGACAACTTCTTCAATTCCACAATCTCGGGCTAATCGCAATGTTTGCTGTACACTCCAGAAATGTGGGCTGGCAGTGGGACATTCAGTCAGGCCCAAGTGCACAAATGAACTGACTCCAGACCCATCATTAAGACCTTTGATAGCTGACGCACGCAGTGTGACAAATGTTTGCAAAGACACATTGGTGGCAGCAATGGCATGTAGGCCTTTGGGCCAGGCGGCACTCGTGAGCGCACGCACCTTAGTAGCATAGGAAGAGGCAGACAGACTCAATTTGGACGACAATGGCTGGATGGCGTGGACCCTGGACATTTGTCGGTCATTCGTATGCTTGCGGGTGGTTTGAACATGAGCCCCCAACAGGCAGCATCGGTTTTCAACTCGAAAGCCCTGGGCAAGGAGAGACTTATTTACCCCCCGCTGCAAACGGACCAGGAAAAAGTCTCTTTGGCGTCAAGCAACAAGTCCATAGCATCAACAAACTTGGTCAAACACTGAAATGATGCCATCCATCAGGTGCGGCGCGGTGGTAAGGATCCCACGTAAGAGATGGGCTGACACATGGGGAAAGAGGAGATCCACAACAAGCATACCCAGGCAGGACAGTCCATCCCCTTCAGGTAGACCCGTGACACTGTAGACAAGGGACGCGAGGTTTGGCCCCAACTGGAACCTGCGGCCCGACCCTGACAACGCCCCAGCCCATGCGGTAAGCAACTTCAAGGGATGCCCAACAAGGCCAGAGCTTCAAACACAATGAGTCTAGGGATGTGGTTAAAGGCTTTCGGAAGGTCAGCAATCAGGCCTGTCAGCGCAATCCCTTCCACCTGAATCTTCAACAGCCCGCAAAAGTTCACTCCAAACCTGGCCTGCGAAGCAGGCAGGACGCCTACCATATAGCGTGTCAGGCAAGATGGGGTCAATAGCACGTATGGCTTTCTGCGCATGGTACGAACCCCAAATTCCGTACACAATCCCCGGCACCGTGATTGGTCTGTAATCCATGGCCGATTGAGGCTGATCAGTCTTTGCAAGGCAGTTAACCTCATCCATGGAGCTGGGATGGCCACTCCCCAGTGGCTTCGGCATCACGATACATGGAGCACAGATTCACCAACGCATTGCGGGGAAGACTTTTCACATCTGCAATGGAGCTCCTGGGCATTTTTTGGACACAAGTGCAGGATGGAGAGAGTCAGCAACCACAAGGACGGCCAATCAAGCTGCAATCGCGGCATATGTGCCCTCGCAAAGTCAGTCATGACCGGCCAATGGTCAGGAGACACATCTCGATGTCTGTCCCACCTCTGCTTCCAGGCATCAACAAATGCACGTTCAAGATCCTGTTTGTGTCCAGCGCAGTGAAGTTGAGACACTAGGTCCCCAACAGCAACATCATCAACTGATGACAACCAGAGACAATCAGCTTCCGCATGGATAACTTGCAAGGGGGTTCTGCGACTGCAAATGGGCCTTTCAGTGCTGCAACTCTTGGCTGGCTCAGCTCAACCACAACAGCACATTCATCATCGCGACCCTCAAGGACATGGGAAACCATGGGCCTAAGCAAGTAGCTAACGCCATTGGCAGGAGCCTGTTTGATATCCCGGAAAATGACATTGGGGTCACGTGCAGGACGGAGCTTGGCATACTGACGAGAGGTGGCCTTCAGCTGGGCTTCAAGACTCCTGACCTGAATGACAACAGCTTCAAAGATGGCAGTAGCAATGGCAACATTCGGGGGAAACCACGGAACATGCTCAGGTGCACCGAATGTCTTGTGTGAGCAGGACAACCACGACTGGCCAAAACCTCCATGAAAACCTTTGGCCCGCAGAACGGAGGCCCAGACCTGATGCGCATGTTGGCTATAGGCACAGTTGCACTTTGCATACACCGGACAAGGGCTTGGAGCCGGCGGGTTTGTCGGACCCACTGAGCATGTCGAAACACTGCGGGTTGCAACGGTTTGAGCTCTACCATAGTCATGTGTCTCGACTGCAAAGGGCAATGCGGCTACTCAAAGTGATACCACAGTTGAGCATATTTTTCATCAGCAATGCCTGACGCGTGGTCCCAGAACCCAGCCGAAACGTCCCAGTGACCAGGCCAAGGAAATTGACCAGGGATTCTCCAAACATCACGAGGAACAGAAGGTGCGTAAAAAATGCCCTTGAAGCATCGTATGATCCGGCCAACAAATCCTGCAATGCAGGTTGTCCAGAGGCATGTCTGGACCGTGCTTCTGCCGGTGCAAAGCAGGTGCTGTTATTTTCACCGGCGAAGCTTGCGTAAGAGTGATACTTGTATTTCTTTTGCGCGTTCTGTAGCTGGATGGAGGCCTGCACCTCAAGCAAGCCCACCTGAAGCACCGCAGTGACCGAAATATGTGCAGAACTGTGTGCTTCTGCTGGCGCTGAGCATTGAGAGCTGGAATCCCCATCTTTCAGCAGCAAGTTCTTGCAGATCTCTGAGCCCTGCGGCAGCTAATGTGTCAAAGGCAGGCAGTTTACCAAATCCAACGTTACAATGCCCGGCAATGAGGCAATCACTGCTTGGAGAATCGCTTCGGTGTGAAACAATCGATTGAGATAATGCTTGTTTTCAGGCTCCCCGGAGACAATCCCACCAGTGATCCAGACATCATCAATCGAGGATGTAAAGGCCATAGCCTGCGATGGCTGTGCAATCTCCAAAGATCAATCTTGGGGGATGTGTCTCACCGGAACTGGAAAACCACCAAGAAGAGGCTGGAACGGAGCCTTTGCAAATATGAGCCCAGCATTAAAGGACTGCAACTCGCGCGAACACAAGTGAGTTTCAGTAAAGGCCCACATATCCCCATGAGCCATTTGCGACACAACGTACGGTGCCTTGCTTCGCAACCCCGAAGGATTGGCAGCCCCAAAACAAAATTGCCATCCTCAGGATCAGGGTGAGAAGCCTCCCCAATCCGCACAACACAAAGGAGCACAATTGTTAAGCAGCATCACGCATCGAGATCTCAACGTGGCGCCACACTTGGCAGACTTGGCATTGGAGGCATAACCCCAGTTGACCCAACTAAAGACGGGCTTCAGAACTAATTACGCAACAGCAACATATCAAAATCCAAGGAAGGACAGCAAGGACAGTCACAATGCCTAGCCCCCGCCCACCCCATCATTCACCGTCTTCACGTGGTAGCTTCGCCAGGAGTCCACGGATATGAGAAAGGTGTGTTTCGAACATAACCTGGATGCTCTGGTTCTGCGACTCAATCTGGCCATGCAATTGCTGTGACTGCGCATGGATCTTGGGCATGATGCGATGCAACCTTTTGGTATTGCTGATGGGAAAACTCCAAGTCGCTCTGGCAAATTATCTTGCTCCATCGCTTGGGGGAGCTTGGCAATCACCGATGCTTGCATGCGTGATTCCAGCTGATGAAGGCTTTCAGACGCAGGCACCGGACAAGCCCTGGCAGTAGACGGCTGGAAGGAGCGCCGCGGATCATTCTTGGCCCAAGGATCATCTTCTTTGGAGGAGGTTCCTCCACACAAGGCAAGCGTAGCTGCAGAGGAGTTCTGTCATTTCCATCTCCAGGCTTGAGCTTTGAGATCAGGATTTCACCGTGGCCCCTCCCCCAAGTTGGGGAGCTGCAGGCTGGTCGAACCAGTTGGTGAACATCATGCGCTTGGTCAGCAGGGACCCGCAGACCTCGTCGCGCACTGATCCGAGCCAATCCAATAACTGCCGGATTTGATTTGTTTGTTTCACATGGAGGCCCAGATCACCATGTACTCCTGCAAGGCCTGTTGTCCATCAGCAGTTCGAGGCTCAACGTAAGCACCGGCACTTCCACTACGGCTCAGGATGCGGACCAACAGACATGCAGGGATGCTGGAGGCCTCGATTGGTCATTGGTCTGAATCCAAACTTCATGAATTGGTACCTCCAGATGTCAAGGATTGGTTCCCTGATGGGGAGGTCCTCATCATTGTGCCACCCTGGGCATGGACAACCTTTGGTCATACATCGCTTCAGAGTTCAGGAAAAAGCCCCACCAAGCTCCGGATAGGAGCTCGCGCAAAACCTTCCCAATCATCATCCTCATCACGGAGGACTGAGACACGAATGGTGCGAACATCGGGGGACTCAAGCGAGACAAGGTTGGACCCAGCATACTTCTCTACCACCCCGTTCCAATCTGGACAAGCGAAGCTTCAGCCAAGACAGGTTCACAACTGTGCAGCGACAAGGAACAGTCAGGCGAGTGGTAGGCAGCATAGGCTGAAGTCCATGATCAGAGCGATGGAAAACAACAATGGCTTGAGGCTCTTTGGAAACAACTTGTCCAGCTTTCAAAAAAGGCTGAGCTTCTTGAATGGTCACAAGGATGAAACCACTGCTCACCGGTCCAATCTGATTCGCAGCCAACTGGACCATCACTTGCTGATGTGCAGGAAACGTACCTTCAAGCACCGTGAGCTTGGCAGGGTCAAGTTCAATGGGAGGTGTCAAGCCAGCGGGCACACGATCTTTGGCAGGTTTCTTTCCAACTGCCTTCCCCTTGTTCTGTGCGACTGTGGCAGCAAGTTCAGCAGGGAGAACAAACTTGAAGTTCACATTATTGGCAAGAGCTTTCAGTTGTTTCCATGGCTGCTTCTGTTGCATGGCTTGGAGCAATTGGTCGCTTCCAATGGCCTTGATGGCCTGCGAGGCTCGCTGCTCAGACAAGTGTGAGTAGGAACACCATGGGTGCAAAGCTCATCGGGAAGGGATTTGATCAAGGCTCCTCTGCCACCTTCACCCCAAACAATTGGGCAAATGCAGGTGTGGCCTTCATGCATAGCTTGGACAAAGGAGGCTCGCATGTTGACTCGCATGGTGTCAAGCTCTTCAAGGGAGTCAAGCAAATCCACATCAAGAAGCACATGGGCAATGAAAGCCAAGGCATGGGCCCCGCACAGCCGATGGGATGGTAAACCATGCGGGATGCGGTGTATCACCTCTTCCTCAAAACTAAGGTGCAACCCAATCCAACGCATTTCCCCATCAAAGATGTCATCATCCACGACGTCAGCAAATGTATGGACAACGAGAACGTGGCCCCAGGGACAATCCAAAGAGGAGCCAGTGATCACCTTCAATCGCCACAGAAACAATTTGATGGCCATGAGCCTTGACCTTTGGAAAGGCCGTACGCCACTTTTCAGTCAGAATGTGTCCCGCATCATCCCACTTCAAAGAATTGAGCGGTTCAAAGCTCAGCACAGTTGGTTTGGGTGGGAAAGCACCAGTGGAATCGTGGATGCGCTGATCGACCAGGACTTCGCAAGTGAAACCTGATTTCATCCTCACACATGGCTTTGCCATGGTCACTGAGCAATCTGAATCGGTCATCAACTGAAATGCATGTGTGAGACCTACCTTCAATCGGCTGGCCTGATGAGCTGGACGCTGCTTCAACTGGGGCAGGCCGGGCTCCAGCATGGTCAGGAGGGGATGACGGCTCAGACGGCCATTCACGTTCTGTGTGGTCATCATTGTCTCCTGAACGCCAAATCCACGGGCGAGTGACTTCACCAGGAGCAGGCAAGGACCGAAGAAACTTCTGACGAAGGCAGTGATGTTCCTCCCACACGCTGAAAGGGTAGTTCCAACGCGAGGAAATCCAGTAACCTGACTTCGCAAGAAATTGATTGCTACTGCACCACGGGCACTTTTGCAGGCAAAGGTACGTTGGGAATGATCAAAGTTGATTTCAACAAATCCCAATGCATTGGCCAATTGGGTGAGGCAAGACGACAATGCAGCAGGCAAGACAGCATCTGCATCATAGGAGGCAATCCGAACGGTCTGTCCCCAAGGCGTGAGAACAACAGGGATCCAGCGCCCAGAGACACAGAAGACCGCAATCACCTGGATTTCAACATTATAGATTTCAGGGTGTGAAAATGCCCATTGCTCACAGTCAATGGAGCGGTCATCCAACCATGCACAAGAAACCAGGGGATCAATCACAACAAGTGTCTTCTGCGAGTGCTTGCATGTGAAATCATTGTTCATCGTCAGCCCAGATTCCCTAGTGGTTTGTGAGGACAACACTTCTGTCAACTGCTGGCAACTTGCTGGCGAAGGTGCCAAAGTTTGGCGATGTGCTCAATGGATGGCATGTCTGTCCCGATTCCAATCAAGTTAGAAACTTCCCATGAGACTGGTGTGAATTGCTCTCAGGGCAGTAGTACTCAACATCATACGGACCAAAACGAGGATGGTCCCTGGCATTCCGATCAGGGGCAAAAGTCCTGTGAACCGGGCCATATGCAACTGATGAGGCAGTCTGAATGGAAGCATCACCTGCTCCACAAGGCAGCCTAGTTCCCTCGACCATGAAATGGAGTGGCCCGGATTCCTGAGAAGGCGGCAGCAGGAGGTTCGTCCATCAGCATGGCCAGTGGGCACCAGTTCATCGTCAACGAAGGTCACAACATTACAAGCCAGGGAAGCTGATCCATCAGCATGGCACGTGGGCGCTGATCCATCATCATCGGGCATTCTAGGGAATGGCCCGGATTCCCGGAAAATGGCAGCATCATTGCAATCTGGAGAGATCTGGTCATCAACTTGGCCAAAAGGCTCGTATCAGCATCAAGCATTCTAGGGAGTCGCCCGGATTCCCATGAGCGGTCAGCCTGCGGCGGAGCAGGCAAACGATGCACATCATCATCATCATCATCCTCATCCTCATCCTCATCATCATCATCATCATCATCATCATCATCACACAGGTCAGATTCTGGCATTCCAGGGGATGGCTCGGATTCCCAAGAAACCACATCTGATTGAGGGGAAAAAACTTCAAAACTTGATGAACAATGCCGCAACCTTCCTCTACAGGCATTCAGTGGCCCGGATTGACTGTTCAAGTTAGTGGCATCTGATGTCGGCAAATCAGTAGCATCTTGTGTATTGGACTCATGGGCATTTCACAAGCTTCCTCATCCCCAGCGCTTCAAATCCATGGCCGAATGACGAATTCAGATTTCTGGACCACGTCAATGAATCGTCGGCGTACGGTTTGGTGCACCAATTCAGCCTCAGCAGCATTAATTGGGAGCTGAGTTCCATGGACAGCATTGTGCAAGAAATGAATGGCAAAAGCACCACGTTTGTCAGACACTGGAAACAGCCGCTGCTGGCGAGAAATGGGGATTGAGCAGAACCCAAAACCAAAGCAAGACTCCCAAGCATCTGGTTCAATCGAGTATGGTCATTGACAGGTGCATCCCATGTGTACACGGTGGCATGTGAGCCACACGGCACAATCTGGAAAGGGACCCAGAGCTGAGCAAGGCGACAGGCTCCTACTACTTGGACACTACGCTTCAGGACTTCAGGATGTTCACATGCCCAGCGCTCAATCGGAAATGCGCAATCATCCAACCATGCTGTCGAAAGCAGCGGATCAATGGTCAGAATGGCAGGGTATGGGCCCCCAAACGGAGCAGAGCCGGATGCAAGGGATCCCAAATGATATGCAATCTCATCATCAGAGCACAAGTTTCCCTGTACATTCAACAAAGCCAAACGATCCGCCGATCTCACAAACTGTTGCCGGAGAGGCTTGAGTTTGTGTGCGTCATCAACACGTGGCACCGCAAGACGGACAAAGCTGACACCGGGCCCCAAGAGGCATACGGCACCGTCGCTCCTGGTTGTGAGGAATGGACTTCATTATCTGACAGGTCACAGCACACGGGGACCATGGAATGGTTGGGGAAATCCCTTGTTGAGAGTGCTGAAGGGTTGGCATGAAAACCCAGCAGCCAGAATAGCCGCTCTGTCACATTCTTCCAGAGGCCAGCAAACACACTCAGATCTCCAATGTCACCCACCACATGTTGAGCAGAAGAATGGACTGCATGGAGTTCAATCATACGTGGATTCACATCTGTAGCAACCATCGTTTGGATCCTAACAGCACACGCACCATGAGAAATGCCACCAAGTCCACAACATGCGTCAATCAGCTTGGAAAAGTCCGACCAAGCAGGAGGCAAGTGGTTGAAGATCTTGGTGTTGTCTCCGCAACTCATCTTCGGCAGAGGGTACTGTCCATCCACCACAGCATCACACAGATGGTGTATCCACTGTATCCAACCTCCAATTGGGCCATGATAGTGCACCTTGACACCAGAGTGGACCATCTGCAGCACGTGCGCAGCATGACACGGGTCAAAGACTTCCAGTCTAGCCACAACAATGATGTTCTGCCCCTGGTCGACGTCTGAGAAGTCCATGGTGATATTCAAAGCCATGGCAAACGGGGCGAAACAGCCCAATGATCGGTGGATCCGGCCGTACCAGCTGTACCAGCTGGGAGCTGTTGGGCCACCGCGGCTTATTTCAAACCACCAACCAGCGGGTCATGGACTGAACGGGGTCATTGCAGCATGAAACATCAACATAAGTAAGGCCCGTTGAAAATGGATTGATATAGTTAGTGTGTATATTACGTACTATATATATAATTTATATACAAATACAAATATATAATGTGTGTATACGTGGATTGATGACCATCCCCCATTGCACGTCTCTGTGTATTGTATAATCTAAGTATATCTACCTTTTGACCATGGCACATGAGAAAGCAAGGCGGGATCATGACTAGATTACTGGGGAATTTGGGAGCTGGACACAAAGAAGCATTTGAGACCATCAATCATGGTAACGATGGGGGTATGAACCACCCAACATGGGGATACCAAGAGGTTTATTTGTCGCAAAATCACCACCAGGTATATGAGTGCCAGCTAAAACAGGGTAAAACCAGCAGCCAAATTGCTGTCTGAAAAGAGGCATACTCCCAAATCCCAAATAGGCAATTTCAGGCCGCGAAATTGTTGAGAAACCATGGGATTTCGTGGTTTTACATTTTTTTTCAACAAATCCTTAAATTTTGAATAGTATATAATCACCCAACAAATTGTTAGCTGTCCAGATTTTAGCAGGCAAGCGATAAATGACTGGCTAAATCTATGCATCCGCTTGATGCATCCGCTTGTGACGTGACAGGCCGGATGGCTGGCTGGCACTGTGACACGGTCGCAGAGATACCAAGTTCAAGACCTGAAAAACAAGATGACAAAACATCCGGAAGTTACAGACTGGAAAACTGTTTGGAAAATCTTACCTTTTAAAAAACGGAGACAACCAAAATGGAGAAAATTGGCTAACAATTAATAATCCTCTTGATTTTCACAACGATTCCCAACTCCAAATCCCAGCTCTTGATGGTTTATCCGCATCAAACATCATCAAACTCTACATGTTTTTTGTGTAAAGGTATTTTGTTGCTTTTTTTGTTGCTAAATCTTATGCTAATTTTTATGGTATCTTGCGCATCACATTCCAATGGCGTACCAGCGTAACACAGCGGGGGAATGTCACGGGCGAGGAGCGGTAAGCGAAGACCGAGTGTGCAACACCAAAAAGGAAAAAACATATGAAAAAAGGAGGACCATGGAAGATCCCATGATAATTGTTTTGTTCCGATACAACCAAAGCCTGTTTCTCCTTCTGAAAATTGTTAATTAACATTTTTTTTGTCAACAATTGGCCGTTTGTTTTCTCGGTTTTCAGAGCCAAAAATTCCACCAAACCAATGACAGTGACTGTCAGAGTCTTCTCATATGGCCGGGATGATCGAAGGGCTCTGCTCTGCTTCGCTTCAGTCGAAAATCGTGCTATTGGCCTTGGCAGAGAGTTTTTTCGGCCAAACTTGGAGGGTTGAAACATGTTGAAACTTCGCGGCCGGCCCGGCCCTTGGGATGATGTACTTGCATTGGATTCCACCTGAAGCTAGCTGTAGGCCCTGGATGAAGCCCGAAAAATTGACCAAGTGGTGTCCACAACCGCCTCTGCAAAACCAAAGAAAGGAAAACGACCAAGTCTTCAACCGCATTCTGAGGCAAAAAACAATCCCCACCCATATCCACCCATCCTTTTGAGGCACCGGATTCAAGACCACCATGAGCATGCATATATCTGGACATTATTAATATATCCCAAACATTCCCAGACTATGAAAATACCCAAGTCAGGTTTCTGGAGGTATCTTTGAAAATGACTGCACTTTGTCGTCCGAATCCTGCTAGCTAGGTGGCATCTAACTATTCAAATGTATTGTATATTCACTTGCATTTGGTCTAAGGATCATCCCCCACTCTAAAAAACTGATTAAACATCTTCACGATTCCCAAGCCATTGGCGGAAACCCTCCAATTCTGCCACCGGATGCCTTTTATTTCGACGACATCCCATTCCCATATATTCCCATATGATCCAATGTGTGGCATATTAGTTATAACATATTATAACTGGACCATGCTTTGGATAAATCTTTGGACACATATTCTGGTTGGTGGTATACCTACCCCTCTGAAAAATATGAAAGTCAGTTGGGATTATTATTCCCAGTATATGGAAAAATAAAATTCATGTTCCTAACCACCAACCAGTAATAATCAATGTATATGAATAATCAATGTACTGTAATGTGGTTAAAACATGTTAAAACATGTTAAAACAATAATAAACCATCCCCCAAATCACCACAAATAGGTGGTATAAACCAATTCCAAACGGGTAGTTTGCTATTGTTTTAACCACATTATATGCCTTGCATGGAGCACCTGGGAGATGACGTGCATGGATTTCCCGACAAAAGGTGGAGGTGGCTCATCGATTTTGTCAGGTCGAAAATAAGGGGTTTCCGAAGTCATAGGGGTACCTCCAAATCATCCATTTTATATTATGGTTTAAATGGTTTACTATATCAAATGGTTAACATACTTTACTAAACTTGTTTGTTGGAGATAAAACTACTGGGGGTATCCTATTTAGTAGGATTTTCCACTATTATAAACCATTCATTTTGGATATTTTGAACATACCCATTTATGGAAACCCCCATTTATGGCGTCTCAAATGGGAACTTACCTCAACACCGAGGCAAATGGGCAGTCCCAGTTCTACCAGACATCAATACGTCGAGTCTACGGAGGACACGGACCTAAAAATCCCTGGTTGAAAATTTGGGAGGTAATCCAAAACAATGACACTCTGCCAAAACATGTTTCCCCCAATAAACAATAGCCATTTGGGGATTTCCAAACTCCGGGGTTGAACCACCAGCTGTTCACAGTCGTGCGCTTCGTGGATCTAGCCACAACACGCCCAAGCTACCCGAAATGGCAATCAAATATGGCAGTGGAAACCCGAAATCGCTTTGAAGTAGATCCTTCAAAACCACGTATTCTCCAGTGCAAGTTCGATGTATGCTGCCTTGACCCTATTCAATTTCCCTAGGCCAACAAATCAAGAGGTTGCTAAACAAGGATTCCTCCCGCCTGAATCCAAGGATCCCCAGAACGGGATTTTTTGTTGCTCAGTATAGTTCCAAGAATCACCCAATCATGTAAGCAAAAATATATCATACATTGACATACACAGAGCACATGCTTGCAATTTTCCCCAATTTTCCTCTTAAATGTCCCATCTTTTCTCGTTCTTTCCCATCAATCCATCAGGTGCTGGTGGAAACTCCAAGGTTTAACTGTCCAACCACCAAGCTTTTCCATCGGAATCTAGCCATGACACCACATACGTCGCAGCAAGCAAGCGCTCTCTGGCTCGCGTCTTGTTGCTCGGCCGATTCTGCACCAACTCCTGGCGAGTCGACTGCGGCTCGACCTGGGGAAACTGCGAAAAATGGATTTCTTTGGACCAGGCAGAAAAGTCAGTTGATGTGATTACCCTCTGGATATTAACATAGCCATGGAAAATCCCTTATGAATGGAGGTTTATAGCTGGGAAAATCATCTATAAATGGGCAATTTTCCATGGCTATGTTAAATAGCCAGAGAGTAGTAGTTTTTTTTTTACGGCGATGTGATCGCTAACAAACTTAACAAACCCACTATTGATATGGAAGATATTTTGCGTTTTTCCCGGTTTCTAGGTGCGACTTGTTGTTCTTCTTCCGCATCCGCCGCCTGCGCCACTCCTCCTCCCTATATGGCGGGCTCCAGATCGGGCCACGCACGGACCCAAACATGCCAGAAAAGAATGTCAGAATACCTGCCAAAAAGATCCAAAAAGAAACCTCTGAGAGAATGCCAGAATAGATGCCAAATAGAATGCCAGAATAAATTCCAGAATAAATGGCAGATAGAATACCACAATAGATGCCAAGCTGCCAAACAAAAATGCCAGAGTAGGTGCCAAATAGAATGACAGAAAGAATTTCAGAATACATGCCAGAAAGAATGCCAGAAGAGATGCCAGATAGAATACCAGAATAGATGCCAAATAGAATGCCAAATACTCTGCCAGATAGAATCCAGAAAGACTATCAGAATACACGTCAGAAAGAAAGCCAGGTGGATAGCTTGTCAGACTAGATGCCAGAAAGAATGCCACAATGGATGCCAAATAGAATGTCAGAATATATGTCAAATAGCATGCAATAAAGAATGTCAGGTAGAATGTGAAAATAGATGCATGTCAAGTAGAATGTCACGGCTTATGCCAGAAAGAATGCCAGCTCAGTCTGAGCACGCACGGACCCGAGCACATGCTAGCTAGAAAGAGTGTCAGAGCACAAGCCAGAAAGAATTTCAAATAGAATGTCAAAGAATGTATGATATATACAAATATATATAATCCCAGATTATTTTCAGAAACTATGTCAGAATGAATTGTGATTAATTGTCAGGGTGGGGATCACTCGAAGGAAAACATATGTTTTAGCTTGAGTGCAAACCGCAAGATTGAAGCGTCTGATTGAAATGGTTGGAAGGACTGCACAAACTCAAGTCCAAAGTATGATTGTCCCATTGTAGCCAAGCGAATATGCACTTGAAAGTGGGCAGACCAGGTATTTCGAACAAAAGGTACTGTAGGGTAAACTAAGATAGAAAAACAATATATATATATACCAATGACCAATGGTTGGTTTTCCAAATCTATGTTGGTTTAATGGAGTGTAAATGCTACTTTGAAGCTGTTTGCAGCAAACTCGGGACTTGAAGAATGCGGCTGCCGGACTTGTTTGAACACGCGATTGCAGAGATGTGTTTCAAGAAGTAGCAATTGAGCCCATGGAGGCTTTTCTGCCATGAGATAGTATAGAAAGGTGTCCAAGAAAGTCAGTCCTGGAAGTGCTTAAAATGCCAGCTTACCAACAATTAATAAAATTCACAAGATTCGTACTGCATCGCATCACATCTTCGTGTCAAATCTTGTCTGTTTGGTGTTTTAATGTTTGGATATGTTTGGTTGTATCTTACCCAGCGGTTCCATCATGGAATATCCACTGTCATCTTTCTTACTCAACACGCTGTGAGGGGCTTCCATGTCGGCCATTTATCACTTCTACGTGTTTATATACCCTCTGGTATTTTCCCATTAAAAATTGTGATTTCCCATAGTTTTTTGTACGTTTACCAGAGGGTATATGGGTCAAACAATGGTCAATGGTCAAACTATAACATTCGAATCCTCTTAACGTCATCGAGCCATCAAGCCAAACTACCCATCATATCCCATCCATTCCCATCCCATGAAATACTGATTGGCTCGCAGGGGTATCCCCAATAAACTACCGTAGTTAAAATAACCAACCTTGACAAACACGAACTACGGTAGTTTATTGGGGATCAGTGTATGGTTAGTTTGTTGACCTGATTTTTGTATGGTTATCCCAATAACTCATCAAACATGACTTATCACATCACTCCCCGTTTTCTCTATTGGATAACCCCCCCTTTTAATGATGCTAAAATTTTGACTGTATGATCACCAACCTTGACAGTGTCTCAACTCTGTCTGCCGGTGCATCCCCCAAACAATAGACACCGTGTTTCCAGGATCAGAGCTATACGTTATCCCTCATCTTTTGGATTACACAAGTCAGAGCCAGTGTGATGTCAAGACCTGTTGTTTATATGGATGTCAAGGATGCCGCATGGGACCACTGATCCCGAATATCCATGAATATCCTAAGTAACATGCTTAAATCCAAACGCGTAGGGCTTGCGTTTTTTTGAACTTTCCCAAACAATTATCGACAAAGCTGTGGAAGCTTAAACCCTAACCCAAAGCCCTAAAAGCCAAAATCCTAAAAGCCTAAATCCTGAAACCTAAAGTCAAAATGATTTCGTTTAGCAGTGTTTTCGTTCATCCTCAGGTGACAAGTATATGATATTGGGATCTATTGGGTGTGTTATTTGGATGGCGAACGTCCGGGTTTGGGCGAACATGCCCATGACTATCCCGCTAGTGGGATGATGCCTTGCAATAGTCTATAATAGTACTGTATTACTCACGAACTAGCTGATGTCATACATCAAGACTCAACAGATGTCTGAAACTTAGGTAACCCCTTCAAGTTCCCAGTTTGTCACATCTTTTAACATCATCCTCCCCCATGTGTCACCATAAAATGAAAGTAAAAGGGGGACTTTGGAGACCCAGTTATCTAACTTTTCAGGGATGATCATCTCAGAGCCTGCAAACTTGGTGTTTGACGGCTGCTGGCTGAATCCAATCCGCACCCCCTCAGCGCGATGGGATTTGGATTCATCGGATTGACCTTGATCATGTTGAACACGTGGATGGAACGACTCCCAAACAAGATTTGTAGATTTTTATAGATAAAATAAATAAATAAAACACCCAAACAAGATAATATACAGCCATAGATAATCTTTGGGGAGTGTTCCTCTTTCCAAGCATAGAGAGCATCCCTCGATCCAGATTCGTTCTGGCTGCTTTTAGTATACGACCATCTGAGCCATCTGCTTCTGGGTACCCATTGGAAAGTCACAAATCCTTAGGAATAAACCAAGGATCGCAACAAATCGCGGCCTGGTTGAAAATGGAGAAAAAAAAGGCCTAAAGTTTTGAAAATTGGGTGTGCCTGTTTTTTTTTCGTACACCCTTAAACAAAATCATCGAAGATTTTACTTCAATCATGAGATTACGGGTTTTCCAACTTTCAGACAAACCCAGATCAAAACCTGAGGACATTTCGAGGGCGAATCTGAGATGCTATGACAGTTCCTTACTGCAACACCCGTCCCATGGCAACTTGCTCTACACCCATGCAATTTTGCAGATTTTGGTCTCGCAGGTGGGTTGAGTTTTTGCCACCTGACAGCTTGTGGTGTAATTTTACCAAATACTTTGGTACCTGACTGATTTTGGGCTGTTTTTTTTGGATTGTCGTGTTTCATTTTGCGTCAGGTCAGTCAGGTGGCTGCCCATAGATGATTTCACCAACCATAGAGGTGTGACTCTGATGACCAAGCCGTTTTTTTTTTTACAGTTGTGATACTGGTTGGTGGTTGAGCTCTGAAAAATCATGGACGAATCGTCAGTTGGGATTTTCTGAAATTTCCAACTGAATGGAAAATCATAAAATTCCATGGTTCCAAACCACCAACCAGGATAGATAGTCTATGTTTTTTTTTCAACATCGGCACATCCAGGCACAGGGCCAAGTTTGGGCCTCGAGGTTTACAACTTCATTGGATTCGTGGGATCGTCCCACTCTAACTGTTTAGGTTTCCATTGTCGCAAGTGTCGAAACAAAACATGTCGACATGGCGCCATGGCAACACGTTTCACATTCAGCTACTATAATTAATGTGATGCAAATCCAATCATCAGCCTCAATGACTCAACTGTTGGAGGCATTATTACTATGACCCGTTGTGGTGATACTTGCATCTACCAGACTGCATTTCCCAGGTTTCCCTTGATGTATCGGGCCACCTCCTGCAGCCACGGCTGATGAATGATGGGAATCCAGAACATGATCCAGCCGTTTTTTGTATGGAAAACACAAACATCAACCAACCAGAAACCACTTTAACCATGTTAAGCGCTGACAAACCATGTTCAACCAACCATCATTTTTATAATGGTATACATATAATATCATATAATGATATCCGAAAAATCCTGCTCATGATTCCTGCTTAGCCGCTCCGACATTTCATGGTGGGGCCTGGAATCTCAAGAATCGGTACCCCAGAATCCATCAAAGTCCGATTGGGTTTTGTTACGATAAATCAGTTCTCCTATCATTTAAAAATGATTCTGTGAAATGATGCTGAGATTATGAGAAATCATGTTGAGATATTGTAGTATACAAATAATTCTCAAATGTTTCCAAAAACTTCATTTTCTTCAGGAAACATCTTCTTTCTGATTTTTTTGGAATGCTAAAACCCCTGCTAAAACCCTACTGATCTAGGGCTGGTCTTCGACATCCTAACAGTATATGAAACCCGGTTGTGGCTCCCTGACAAGCTACCCGAGGTACTTGGATCCATACTAGGGATATGTATAGATCATATCATATCCTATTATTTTATCTATCATATTATATTATATTATATTACATTATACTATATTATACTATACTAGATTATATTATATTGCATTATAAATTACATTACATGATATTATATTATGCTATATTATATTACAGTAAAATATATTATACTATATCATACCATATTACATCACATTCTATCATATCTATCATATTATATTATATTATAATACTATATTATATCATATTATATTGTATTATACTATATTATATGTTTATTACATTATATTACATTGCATTACATTATATCATATATATACATAATTGATATATCTACCTCAATGCTGGGTGATTCTTGTTTCGTACATCAAAAAATAGCTCCAGCCGTGTTTCTGAACCTCGCCCAGTGACGAACACTCCGTAGGAAGATCTTCAGGGACCAAATCCATTGTGGAAATCCGAGTTGAAGTTCCGGAGATCAGCTTGCTTCGCCTGTGACGTGGCCGGCATTCACCCAGCTGATGGATCGAAATGCTGTAGCTGAGTGTAGCTGCGTGTAGCTGAATTTGGAGCAAAAAAACATGAGGCCAGACTTTCTGAGTTTGGCCAAAGTTATGAACTGAATGGACGTGAATGGACATGAATCCATGGAGCTACGTGACCCATCGTGGCCCAGTGATGTTAGTTTGTTGGCTTATACACCATTATAAAACCCATGAAAACTCTAGTTCTATCTATCATAAACCAAAGAATTCAGCCCCTGAAATATCTCAACTTCGCATGCTATCGAGGGAAATGGTTATTGTTTGCTGTTTTTGCATCTACCATATACCTAAAATTTACCTCATTCACTACATAACTCTCAAGAATCACTGCTAGATCTGCTAGGTGAGAGTGACTCTCCGAGACCTTTCCGGATCACTGAAGAATTTTCATCCAATGAACATGCCCCATGCAGCGGATGTTTACCAACTTGTTACCCGAATAATCACCCAAAACCTGCAGAATTCCACGGGTGCCAAGATAACCTCGGGTATGTCCACATGCCGAGGAACAACCCGGGTTTCATGGGGAAACCTCGGGGTTTGGATTTTCAACCAGTACTTTATCCGTACTAAACCAGTACTTCACCCCAACCCATATTTTGGGAAGAAAAATGCCCAAGATTTTGCAGGAAACCTCAGGTATTAGTGTACACCCTTGAATTTTTATGGGTTTGGAAGCTCAAGGTATGGTATATGATGGTAAATGATTATATATATATATAGCGAAATACCTGTACTGTAAAGGTTCCCATCGGGTAGCTATAATCGCTACAATCGCTACAATCGCTGGTCAATCATACCAACTGCATCCAACTGCGACCCCGCACATCTGAATCGCAGGGGGGTTTGGTTGTATCCGAGTTCATCTTGTGTAGAAATGCTATACTGTAAACTGTAAGTGCGTGTTGTACGTGTGGGTAATGGGCAATCCCGCCTCAATCACGGATTTCGTTGATGATTTGGATAATTATCCTGCATGTATCTGCATTAATCAGAACCTTTTTGTCTGCTTCGTCAGGCTTGGTTCTTTGTTGTTCTGATGTGTTTAATGATTGATTGTTGCTGTTCTTAATTATTGATTTTCGTTGTTCTCGTTATATATTGGTTAAGTCAAAGAGATAAGTGACAAACCAAGCATCAAAAAGCGCAACATACACATGTGTGAAAAACAACATGCAATTTGATACGTCTCTTCAACCACATATTTTTAACAGATGATTTTGCCGATAAATCACGACGCAGTGCCTGTCAGTCGCGGATGTTGGGTCAGCACGAATCTTGGGTTTCTGAACAATCGGGTACCCTAAATCCCTTGAAACATCGCATTGTCCCCAATAACTTGCCCCTATAAGTGAATTGCATTTCTTAGACAAACACAGATGTCATAGTGCGTAAAATTTGCTGATTATAAATGCCCCAGTATGTCCGATGCCTAAAATATGTATACAGTATATATTGTTTAATTATATAATATTACAAATATATATATATATATACAATTACGTCACTAATTATATTATATATCACTAATATATATATATATATATATATAAATAGAATATCACGGTTGCCAAAAAAATATAATCATTACAGTTGCCCAAACCCTCCCAATTTTGGAAGTCTCAAATTTAATTCTAATATGTTGACCGTGTTGACCCGTTTTACGGCGCACCTCACAACATCCAAAGTTTGTGGTCTCTCCGGCTTGGGTGCCGCTGGCTTTGTTGGGCCCGACAACGATGTCGACGATGTCGACGATGTCGTCGATGTCGGCGTCATTGGGGTCATAGCAGGCAGTCAGGCGAGCTGACTGTCGGCCCTAAACACAGTGCCAAAAGCAACAAATGGTGGCACTTGAGCCAAACATGACGGAAGTTTTTTGTGTGATCAATGGCAAGTTTGAATGGGGAAACATAGACGGCTCGGATTGGTACTATGGTAGTAGCATAGTACTAACATATACTTTAGGACAAGACCCACGTTCTGGTTGGCAAATAATGTGGTAAACCCGATATAACCCAATACTCAAATACAATCAACCACCTCCAATTGAACCAGAAATGGATGGTGTACAGTGTAAACCTTCCAAAATGATCCGGTGTTGGGTTTACCACATTACAATTTCATGCAACTTGAGGCCAGGAAACATTCGAAGTGGTTGTTTTATGTTGTTTTTCTCCTTGAAGTGACCGCTTTTCGTGGTTGGGCCATCGCGGCGGTAAACCCAGATAGCAACATCACATGTGAATCCATAGGGAAAACCTGGTAAAACCATAGCCCATTTTTTCAGGATTCACAAATTGTGGGATGAATGACCATACACCAGAAATACATATTATAGAAATACCATGGGTAAACTTAAGACCACGGCACATATATCATCATCTAGTTGGTGGTGCCTTGAAAAATGATGGCGTTCGCCAATGGGTTTCGGATGACATCCCATCTATCCGAAGGAAGTTTAGAAGTCAAACTTCCGACAATATGGACAGATGAAAAGCAGAGCAGGGCAGAGGCAGAGAGAAGAGGAAGATTGAAACTCTGTTCATGGTAACTGGGGCTTTGGTTTTTGTAACTGGGGCCTTGGTTTCTGAGCAAGGTTCCATCTGAGTTTGCTATGTCAAGCTCAACGTGTTACAAAAATATTTATTTGT